>Ga0065707_10082041_pt1 | contig 23822 bp, 20 predicted proteins | sample SwiRhicommuniRL3_FD_59094 | JGI IMG/M metagenome (GOLD analysis project Ga0065707, IMG submission 59094) | Switchgrass rhizosphere bacterial communities from Rose Lake, Michigan, USA - RL3 v2 (version 2) | ecosystem: Host-associated > Plants > Roots > Rhizosphere > Soil | place: East Lansing...
CGGCTACGCGCCGCTGTTCGCTGCGCTCTCCGTGTTCGACTTGATCGGCGCTGCTGTCCTTATCTTTTCCATCCGCAAGCTCACTGCCGCGGAGTACCGCTCTTGAGACGCGCCACCTTATCGAAGCCACCGCTGTTCACGCTCACCGAGCAGGTTCGCGGCCGCCTGACGTTGACATCCGACACCGGGGCGGTCGCGCACCTGTTCATCCTCGAAGAGGATGTCGCGCGGCTCCTGTTACTCGCCGACGGCACCGTCACGAGTCCGCCCAGTTGGGCGATCGCGCCGGGCATGGACGATGTGACCGAGCCGGGGCGCGACCGCATGGATGTGTCTGGCTTCAGTTGCCCGGACGTTCGTGTCGACAGTGCTGACGGACAACTCATCGTCGAGACCGCGCGCCTGCGCGTTAGCATCACGCTCAATGGCTTGCGGTGCGTATGGGAGCAGCGTGACGGGTCGCGTTGGAGAGTGATCGCGGCGGACCGCGCTACGCAAGCTTACGATTTCGGCTGGTGGGATGGTCGCGCGCATCACTATTGCCAGCGTCGGGCCGGCGAACGCTTCTATGGCCTCGGGGATCGCAGTGGCGATTGCGATCGCGCCGGGAGAGCTTTCCGCCTCACGAATCTCGACCCGATGGGCTACGACGCACAGTCGAGCGATCCGCTCTACAAGTCGATTCCGTACCTGCTGATCGCGGACGCGGATGGCCACTGCCACGGGGCGTTCTACGACACCGTCGCCGATGTTTATTTCGACCTTGGGCGCGAGCTCGACAACTATCACGGCGCATACCGCCACATGGTTGCGGATGCCGGTGACCTCGACCTGTGGATGATTGCGGGGCCCGACCCCCGTGCCGTCACACGCCGCTTTACGTGGCTGACTGGCCGCCCGGCGCTGATGCCGCGATGGACGCTCGGCTATTCGGGCTCCACGATGAGCTACACGGATGCGCCCGATGCGGACGTGCAGATGGCGGGATTCTTGAGGAAACTCGCCGAGCACGACATCGGCTGCTCCTCGTTCCATCTGTCCTCCGGTTATACGTCGATCGGCGACAAGCGTTACGTGTTCCACTGGAATCGCGAGAAGTTCCCCGACCCGCAAGCCTTCGTCGCAGCGTTTGCGGCGGCGGGTGTCGAACTCGTGCCCAACATCAAGCCGGCGCTGCTGCGCAGTCATCCGCGATTCAGTGAATGCGCAGCCGCCGGGCTCCTGGTCGCAGATCAAGACGGCGTGCCCGTAGAGGCACAGTTCTGGGACGAGGTGGGCGGCTACATCGATTTCACTCAACCGCGAGCGGTTGAATGGTGGCGCGGACAAGTGAAGAGCGCGTTGCTCGACCAGGGGATCGTCGCGACGTGGAACGACAACAACGAATATGAGATCTGGGACAAGCGTGCCCGATTCGCAGGCTTCGGCAGGCCTCGTGCTGCGGTAGAGATGCGCCCCGTGCAGCCACTGCTGATGGCTCGTGCTTCGCGCCGTGCGCAGGTCGATGCCTTTCCGCAGCGTCGCCCCTATGTGGTGACCCGCTCGGGAATGGCGGGGCTACAGCGTTACGCGCAGACATGGAGCGGCGACAACCGAACCGAATGGAAGACGTTGCGCTACAACGCGCGGATGGCGATCGGTCTTGCGCTCAGCGGCGTTTCCAACAGCGGACACGATGTGGGCGGCTTCGCCGGTCCCGCGCCTTCGCAAGAGTTGCTAGTGCGGTGGGTGCAGGCCGGCGTACTGATGCCTCGCTTCAGCATCCATAGCTGGAATGACGACGGCACGGTCAACGAACCGTGGATGTACGCGCAGGCGCTGCCCGCGATCCGCAGACTCATGGCGTTGCGCCAGCAACTCATCCCGTTCTTCTACGATCTTCTGCATCGGTACCATGGCGCGTACGAACCGATGGTGCGTCCGACGTGGCTCGACTTTCCCGACGATCCCGGCGCGTGGCTGGAGTGCGATGAGCATCTGCTCGGCGCCGACTTGCTAGTAGCCAGCGTGATGGAGCCGGGCGCGACAACCCGTGAAGTGCGACCGCCGGCCGGGGCGGAATGGATCGACGTGTGGGGCGGAGATCGGTTGCAGGGTGGTGTGCCTGTGGTTCTCGATGCACCGCTCGATGGGCCTCCGCCGCTGCTCGCGCGTGCTGGATCCGCGATGTTCGTTGACATTGCAAAGGGCGGCTGGCGGCCTGATCCGTTGCAGCGTGGCGTGTGGTTGTTTCCCCCACGGCAAGGTGCGTTTGCCTGGTCGGCGATCGACGATGCGGGCGATGGAGCCGCCGCGGCGGATCGCTGGTGCGTCTCGGGACGGGCTGACGCAGAAAAGATCGTGGTCGAAGTCGACCGCGACAGCTCCGGAAATGGGATGGAGCAGACGCTCACACTGCTCTTGCCTCCGCTTGAAGTGCGATCGCTGACCGTCATCGGCCGCCCCGGAAGGTCGGTCGAGGATCGGGGGCGACGCGGCATCGAAATCATCCTCTAGGGCGGCGGCGATAGACTGGTCAGGCAGCTATTGAAATTGGTCAGGCCATTTGCCATGATTGACATGTCAAACGGCGGGCGCCAGATCCGCCCATACAGAACAGGGGATTGAGATGAACAGAATTACCCATTCCGTTTGCTCGGCCGCCGGCCCGGCTGCCTTCGCTCTGTCGCTGGCCTTGTGCAGCGCTTTACGGCCGGCGCAAGCCGCCGATACGTCGGCTGCGACGCCCCCCGGTAACGGCACGAGTGCTGCGGAAACTCTCGAAACGGTCCTCGTCACTGCGAACAAGCGGGTAGAGAACCTCCAGGAAGTGCCGCTCGCCGTTTCGGTCATCAATGAAAATGCACTGCAGGCATCGGGTGTGCAGCAGTTCCAGGATCTCGGCAAGGTCGCGCCGTCGTTGACGATCCGGCCGGCCGAACATCCCGTGAATTCCAATATCTCCCTGCGCGGCGTCGGCACCTTCGCCTTCGGCATCGGTGTCGAATCCAGCGTCGCGGTGCTGGTCGACGAAGTGCCGCTCGCCTTTTCGGCGCGCGCGTTCACCGATTTGCCGGATGTGGAACGCATCGAAGTTCTGCGCGGCCCGCAGAGCACGTTGTACGGCAAGTCCGCCTCCGCAGGTTTGATCAACATCATCACGCGCCAGCCCACTGACACATTCCAAGCACGCGTCAATGCCATGGGGACCAACGACAGCGAATACGGCGGCAATTTCCGCCTGTCCGGCCCGATCGGTTCCGACCTCGGCTACGTGTTCTCGGCCGCTTATTCGAACTGGGACGGCAACGTCAAAAACCGGTTCAGCGGCGACGATGTGAACGGGCGCGACGCCTTCAACACGCGCGGCAAGCTCAAGTGGGATCCGGCGACGGGCGTTTCGCTGACGCTGTCGGCCAATTACCTGAACGGCAAGACCACGGTGGGTCGACCCTTCATCCGCGTCGATCCCACCGCGTTGTTTCGCGGCACGGCGGGGCAGACCACGGCAGTGGCCTTTCCGGGCTTCACGGTCGATGGCGACAACACCGACGTCAGCAACAACTACAACTCGCGTACCAGCTACGACGGCTACGGTGGCTCGCTACGCGGTGAGTTCGGTGTGGGCAAGATGAACCTGGTGTCGATCACGTCGTACGACAAGTTCCGCCTGAACGACTATCTGGACCAGGACGATACGTCGTTGCCGATCGCCATCGGCAACAACAACCAGATCGGACAATTCAATTCGCGGCTGATCACCCAGGAAGTGCGATTGCTCTCGCCGAACACCGATCCGTTCCGCTACACGCTCGGCCTCTACTACGGTGACGTGAAATTCGACCGGCCGTTCTATCGCGGCCCGGTCTTCTCGAACGCCAACTGGTTTGCCACTTCCAAGTCGAAACAGCAGGCCGCGTTCGCGCAGATCGACTGGGAGATCATCTCCAAGTTGACGCTGACTGCGGGCGGACGCGTGCAGAAGGAGAAGGTGTCGTATACGTTCCGGGACATCCAGGCTGGCAACGCGTTCTTCAGCGGCAATGCCGACGACACGGCGACCACTTATAAATTCAGTCCGCAGTACCAGATCACGCCGGATGTGATGGTGTTTGCCACCTACGCCACGGGGTACAAGGGCCAGACCTACGATCTCACCACCGGATTCAACGCGAACCGCGCGGCGGCAGGTCCGATCAAGCCGGAAACCTCGAAAGACAAGGAAGTCGGCGTGCGCACGCAGTTCTTCGATAGCGCTCTGACACTCAACCTGACGTACTTCGATACCGACTACGAGGACCTGCAGGCGCAGTCGATCGAGACGCTGGCCGACGGTACGAACAACTTCCGCCTGACCAACGTCGGTGGCCTCAACACCAAGGGCTTCGAAGTGGAAAGCTCGGCTCGAATCGGTCGGGACCTGAACCTGACGGCATCCGCCACGTTCCTCGACGCCAAGTACACATCGTTCCCGGTGGCGCAATGCTATCCGCTGCAGACTGCGGCCCAGGGGTGTATCGGCTCGCCGGCGCGGCAGAATCTGACGGGTGCACGGGCCGTGCAGGCGCCGAAGCAGAAGTACTCGGTCGGCGCCGATTATTCTCACGACGTCGGCAGCCGCCTGGTCGGCTTTGTGCAGGCGAACTATCAGTATCAGAGCAGCGTGCACTACGTGGCCGAGGATCCGCAGACCTACCAGGGCGGTTACGGGATCGCCAATCTCGGACTCGGCGTTCGCGACGACGGCAGCAAGTGGCAGATCGCCGCGTTCGTGAACAACCTCTTCGACAAACAGTACTTCCCATCGCTGGTCAACACGGCGGGCAACTTCGGTAACAAGGTGGCGACGCAGGCGATCATTCCCCGGGACTTCGAGCGTTATGGCGGAGTACGACTGAGCTTGGATTTCTAGGAAGGAAGGCATACATGCGCTTGCATATCCAGGGGCACATGCAGGGGGCGCCAACGATTCGAGTCACGATCGCGGCGCTCGTCGCGTGGACCCTCTCGACATTTGCACAAGAGGCGATCGCACAACAGGCGACGGCTCCCTCGCTTCCCCTCGCCACGGTCAAGGCGAGTCCGCTCCTCGTATCAGCAGACATGCGGGCCGGACTCGATCTGTCGGGCCCCTGGCACTATTCGCTCGATCCGTTTCGCGCCGGTCTTGCGGGATTTCACGGGGAGACGCCTGATCGCGGGCAGCTACGTTATCGCGAGATCGACGTGCGCAAGGAAATGTCCGCGGACAATCGCGTGCTCTACGAATTCGATCTCGCCAATTCGCCGGTCACGACGCTGCCTTCCTCGTGGCTCACGCAGGCACCGGAGTTGCGCTACTACCAAGGACTGATGTGGTACCAGCGGAATTTCACGGCGCCAGCCGATCGCCCCGCCGATGGCAAGGGGCGGAGCTTCCTGCGCTTCGGGGCCGCGAACTATGCGACGGTTGTCTATCTCAACGGGCAGCCGGTCGGCCGGCATGAAGGCGGGTTCACGCCCTTCAGCTTCGAAGTCTCGAAGCTGTTGAGGGCCGGCGACAATCAGATCACCGTCGGTGTCGATTCGCAGGCGACCGACGCCACCGTTCCGCCGCCCGTGACGGACTGGGAGAACTACGGCGGCGTTACGCGCTCCATTCGGCTGATCTCGACACCCGATACGTATGTCGACAGCGCCTCGCTGGAGTTGACGCGGGACGGACGCATCGCGGTTGCGGCTCATCTCGACGGGCCGCAGGCAGCGAATCGCGCGCTCAATCTTCGCATCGCCGATCTGCGCATCGATCTTGCCGGCACCACCGATGCACAAGGCAACTGGCGCGCCATCGTTGCGGCGCCCCGTACACTCGTTCGCTGGTCTCCCGAACAACCGCAACTTTACGACGTGTCGATCGCGGCGGGCGATGACACCTGGCGCGATCGCATCGGTTTTCGCGTAATCGAGGTCCGCGGGACCGACATCCTGCTCAACGGCAAACCGGTGTTCCTGCGTGGCATTTCGCTGCACGAAGAAGAGCTGGGCACCAACCCGACGCGCGCGATCACGCCCTCAGCGGCGCGTGCACTGCTGACTGAGATCAAAGAAGGCCTGCACGGAAATTTTGTGCGGCTTGCACACTATCCACACTCCGAAGTGATGACGCGCATGGCCGACGAGGTTGGGTTGATCGTCTGGAGCGAAGTGCCGGTCTACTGGCGCGTCGCCTGGTCGAATCCCGACACGCTGGCGGCGGCGCGAAACATGCTGGCCGAGAACATCCTGCGCGATCGCAACCGTGCATCGATCGCGATCTGGAGCGTTGCCAACGAAACACCCGTCACCGAGGCGCGCAACGCGTTCCTGGAAACGCTCGTACGAGACGTGCGCGCGCTCGATAACACGCGACTGGTCAGTGCGGCATTGCTGGTCGAGCGCTCGCAAGGCGAAAAGGATCCGATCATGACGATGGCCGATCCGTTGGCCAAGTCGCTCGACGTGCTGGCGATCAACACGTACAACGGCTGGTACTCGCCCGATCGATTGGCCGATCTGCCCGCGATCGCGTGGCGAGTGCCGTCCGACAAGCCTCTGGTCTTCTCGGAGTTCGGTGCGGATGCGAAGGCCGGACTCCACGATCTGCGCGCAGCTCCGCAGAAATTCTCCGAGGAGTATCAGGCTGAGTTCTACCGCAAGACGCTCGAAATGGCCGGCAAGATACCGACGTTGCGAGGCATGTCGCCGTGGATCCTCAAGGACTTTCGTTCCCCGCGCCGGCAGAACCCCGACTTTCAGCAAGGGTGGAATCGCAAGGGGCTGATCTCGGAGACCGGGGTGCGCAAGCAGGCGTTCGATGTGCTCGCCCATTACTATGAAGAGCACACATCGCCGAGAAAGTAGGAGTGGCATGGCCAATTCCATTGGAATTGGCTAGCGCCAAGCTGCTCGAGGCCGACTGAAGGAAAGATTCATGAAGATCGCGGCTGCCCGAGTCATCGTCACCTGTCCGGGGCGGAATTTCGTGACGCTCAAGATCGAGACCGATCAAGGCGTCTATGGCATCGGCGACGCCACGCTCAATGGGCGGGAGCTGTCGGTCGTCTCGTACCTTGCGGACCATGTCGCGCCGTCGCTCATCGGCATGGATCCCAGGCGGATCGAGGACATCTGGCAGTTCCTCTATCGAGGCGCCTACTGGCGTCGGGGCCCCGTGACCATGCGCGCCATCGCCGCGGTTGACGTCGCGCTTTGGGATATCAAGGCCAAGATGGCGGGCATGCCGCTGTATCAGTTACTCGGCGGGCGTAGTCGCGACCACGTGATGGTGTACGGCCATGCGAACGGCGCAGACATTTCGGAAACCGTCGATGCCGTTGGGCACTACATCGATCTAGGTTACAAAGCGATCCGAGCGCAAACCGGCGTGCCCGGCATCAAGGACGCGTACGGAGTCGGCCGCGGAACGCTCTACTACGAGCCCGCCGATGCGGCGCTGCCGAGCGTCACTGGATGGGATACGCGCAAGGCGCTGAACTACGTGCCGAAGCTGTTCGAGACGCTGCGCAATACCTACGGCTTCGGTCACCACCTGCTGCACGACGGCCATCATCGCTACACGCCGCAGGAAGCAGCCAATCTCGGCCGGCTGCTCGAACCGTATCAATTGTTCTGGCTCGAGGATGTCACACCCGCTGAAAACCAGGAATGCTTCAGGCTGGTTCGGCAACACACTGCGACACCGCTCGCGGTGGGCGAGATCTTCAACACGATCTGGGATGCCAAGGACCTGATCCAGAATCAGCTCATCGACTACATCCGCTGCACGATCGTCGGCGCGGGTGGCGTAACGCACCTGCGTCGCATCGCTGACTTCGCCAGCCTCTACCAGGTGCGCACCGGTTGCCATGGGGCGACGGATCTTTCGCCGGTGACCATGGGCACCGCGCTCCACTTCGATACGTGGGTGCCCAACTTCGGTATTCAGGAGTACATGCGGCACTCCGCAGAAACGGACGCGGTATTCCCACACGATTATCGCTTCGAGAAAGGATTGCTCTACTGCGGCGAAGCTCCGGGGCATGGTGTCGACATCGACGAGAAGCTCGCGGCGACGTTTCCGTACAAGGCGGCGAGCCTGCCGGTCACGCGACTCGCCGATGGGACGATGTGGAACTGGTGAGCCCGATGGCTCCGCAGAAGCTATATCAAAGGGTGGCCGAATCCATTGCCACCGCGATTGCGAACGGCCGTTACGCGCCCGGAAGCAGGCTTCCCGCGGAGCGCGATCTTGCCGAAGAGTTCGCAGTGAGCCGACCGACTATTCGGGAAGCGATGATCGCCCTCGAGATTCGCGGCCTGGTGGGCGCCAAGAAGGGCTCGGGCATCTACGTCGCTGCTACGCCCCCCGAGCTCGCATCGACGCCGGAGCTCGATGTGGGTGCATTCGAGCTCATCGAGGCCAGGACGTTGTTCGAGGGTGAGGCCACCGCGCTCGCCGCCACGTCCATCGACGCTCGGCAGATCGAGGAGCTGCGTAAATTGCTGGTCGAAATGGAGCGGGCGGGCGAGACCCCCGCCGCGCTCGATGCCGATAAGCAGTTTCATTTTGCGATCGCGAAGGCAACCGGCAACAGCCTCGTCGTTTCGGTCGTGGAAATGCTCTGGTCGATTCGCGAGCAGTCGCCCCTCTGCGTGCACATGTTTGCCAAGGCGCGGCGCGAGGGTGTGACGCCACGTGTGAACGAGCATCAGCTCATCGTCGACGCACTCGCGGCCCATGATCCACAGGCCTCGCGCGAAGCGATGCGTAGCCACTTGCGGCGTGTCACGGAAGATCTGCTCGAGGCCACCAAGCTCGACATGATTCAGAAGGCTCACGCCGACTTCGCGGCTCAAAGACAGCGGGTCGTGTCTCGCGGCGCGCTGTGATTCAGAATCCAGCTGGTTCTTAGCGCCCGTCGGATCGCGACCGGGCGATGAATGCAACGAGAGCCACTGTCGCGCCGGCCTGTGCCAGCGCGAACGCAGTTGCTTCGCCGATGCCCGAAGATGCGCCGGTGACCGGTGCAACCACGACCAGATTCAGCGGGTCGCCGAAGCAGGGACGACGTTGCGGGACGGCCGCCTGCGTTTGGCGGAAGGGCTCGAGAACTACACGAACTATATGCTCCTTGTTGGCGATACGCTGGCAGTGCTCCTGGATCTCGTAGCCGTCGGCGAATTTCTTGGAGGGAAGGAAGCCGGTTTCTTCGAGCTGCGGCAGATAGCAGCGCGAATCGTTGTCGCATTGGATTGATGCTCGTGACGAAGCGCGCGGCGAGCCTCGTCAAGTGCCTCCGCCGGTGCGACTTCTCTAACTGCCGATTTTCGGAAACACCAGGACGGTGTGTCGTTCGAGCAGGTCGAGTAGCTCCTCGCTCACGTCCGGTTCGCCGATCGTCGAGCGATCCAAAAAACCCTGGCGCCGATGGCTCGCTGCAGCAGTTCAACCCTGAGACTCATTCCATCACCTCACGGAAAATTCTGGGAATCAGCGATTGAAGTCACGGCCACGTTCTCCTCACCAGATTGAAGAATTCGCGCTACGCGCATGTCGCGTGAGCGGCCGACAGAGAGGAACTTACTGCCACGCGCGAACGTTTGCCTGAGCCTACTAGCTAACAACGCTGCTAGGGATCGGGGAACTGCAATGCTCGGACGGATAGGCGCCCACAGAAAGGTGTCCATCGGCACATCGCGGAGCTTGGCCGCGCAAAAAATACTGAGCCTGCTGGTTCTCGTCCTCATTGCGAATGCTGCCCAGGCCGCGGCGCCTTCGTTCACCGGAGCGTCTGCTCACGGCAGCGGCGCGTCTTCACTCATCAACCTGCGAACTCAAGGTGTGATCGCGGGGACGGCGCCGATCACGGTACGCGTCGACCGAATCCTGGTGCGCGACCGCTCCTCGCCACTCGTCACCGCGATGCCGGTTTTTTTACTACCGGGTGTCGATAGCAGTGTCTGTCTGCAGCTGAACAAGCCGCCCGGCAATGGCATCGAGTACTCACGCCTCGGCGTGGAGCTGCAACTCACTCTCATCAATCCCGAAGCTCCGAGCGGCGTGTCTGGCAGCGTGATTGTCGAGACGGGCGCGGCCGGGGGCGGTACCTCCCCAGCGGCGTGTGCCGATACCACGATAACTGCGCCGACCGCGAGCGCAGGGAGCGATCGGTCCGTTTCCGATACCGATCGCTTGCCCGGCGAAACGGTGACGTTGAACGGCAGCGGCTCACGCGATGTCGATGGCCAAATCGTCAGTTATCAATGGCGAGAGGCGGGCAACCTCATTGGCACGGGCTCCAGCGCCAGCGTGCGCTTGGGCGATGGTGCGCACGTCGTGAGCCTACTGGTCACGGACAACAGCGGCGCAAGTGGCAGCGACACCGTAAACATCACGGTCGTGGCCGCAACCCGCGGACAGCTGCCCATTGCGAACGCCGGTCCCGATCAAGTCATTGCCGATACGGACCGGCAGGGCGGCGAAGCGGTGACCTTGAATGGAACCGCCTCCCGAGATCCGGACGGCCTGATTGCCTCATATGAATGGCTGCTCTCGAACGCCTTATTGGCGACCGGACCCAACCCCACCGTGCGGCTTCCGGATGGTTCACACACGATCACGCTTCGAGTCCGCGACAACAATGGTAATGTCGCCGTCGATTCGATATCCGTGACGATCAATGCGGTGCTCGCCGCGGGAGCGCCACTGGCGAATGCCGGGCAGGATCGGCAAATCAACGACACAGACGGGGTTCCCGGCGAGAGCGTGACCTTCAATGGCTCGGCGTCGAGCGATCCCGGCGGCGCCATCGTGAATTACCGATGGTTGCTCAACGACAGGGTCGTGGCTGAAGGCGTCAATGCCACGGCCCGACTGCCCGATGGCGACCATTTCGTCACGTTGGTCGTTACCGACAGCGACGGCAACACCGCTTCGGATGGACTGCTCATCGAAATTGCAGCGAGTGCCAGTTCGCGCCCCATAGCCAATGCGGGCCCGGACCAGGCTCATGCCGATGCGGACGGTCAGGATGGCGAGAACATCGTACTGGACGGTAGTGGCAGTACCGGAGCACTCACCAGCTATCAGTGGTCGATCGAAGGCAGGGAAGTAGCTCAAGGCGCAACCGTTGGACTGCGCCTGCCGGACGGCGACCATGTGGTGACACTGGTGGTGTTGGACGCACAGGGAAACACGGCTTCAGATGTAGTGAGGATCTCGATCGCTCGCGCCACCGTCATACCTGAACTCGCGAGCCTGCCGGGCTTGACGCCCAATGAACGGTCGCTGGCCGGAGCGCTCGATTCGCTGTGTACTCGCCTGTCTGCCAGGGAGGAACCCGCTGCTTCCGCCGACGAAGCTGATCTAAGGGTGCGCTGCCGGAACATCCTCGCCACCGGCCCTGCTCAGCAGGTTGCCGCGCTCGATGCCCTGGGGGCACAGGATCTCAATGCAGCTCGCACGCAGACGTTCAACTTATCCCGATCGCAGCTTGCCAATCTGTCGGATCGTCTGATCGCTTTGCGAAGCGGCGCCCGAGGGCTGAGTCTTGCGGGTCTCAGCCTGCAGAGCGATGGCCAACCGGTGCCGTTGGAGCAACTGGCGTCGGGGCTGGGTGAGATCCTGGGCGGCGGAGCCAGTGCTGACAGCGGCAGTGTCCGCAGCAAGGCCGATGAACCAGCCGGACTGCTCGATCAGCGCCTCGGCTTCTGGCTACGGGGAAACTATAGCTTCGGCAGCAAGCGGCGCGGCATCGCCGACTCCGGCTTCCAAGGCAGGCAATGGAGCGCGCTCGGCGGCGTGGACTATCGCTACGCTGCCGAGAATATCGTCGGCATGGCCATCGGCCACGGGCAATCGCAGGCAGACTTCAATTCGAGCGACGGCGGCTCGCTGCAGACGACGGCAACTACTGTTGCTCTCTATGCCACCATGTATACGAAAAAGGGTTTCTATGTCGATGCGATCGTCAGCTACCTGCACGCTGCCTACGACTCGGATCGCCGCATCGCCTATGCGGAGGACGATGCCCTGGTCGATGTCAATGCACGTGGAGCGACCGCCGGCGGAACGCTGGGGGCGGCATTCACCGTGGGTTATGACGTGACTCTCGGCGGGCTCACGATCGCGCCTACGATCGGCTATACCTACATGGCGTCGCGGATCGATGAGTTTCAAGAGCACGGCGCCGGTGGGTTGAACCTGAGATTCGACAACCAGAACTATGCAACGGCGACGGCAAACGCTGGCTTGCGAATCTCCTATGCGCTTCGCACGAGGATCGGTGTCGTCGTTCCCCAGGTTCGCGGTGAATACGTGCGTGAGTTCATGCGCGATACGCGCGCATTCGGCGTGAGATTCGTCAACGATCCTTTCGACGACACTCCTCTCATCGTGGTGAGCAGCGAAGAGCCGGACCAATCGTACATGCGCCTTGCAGCGGGTTTTTCAGCGCAGCTGCGCTACGGCATCTCGGGCTTTTGCGAGTATCAACAATTGGCCGGGCAGGACCTGTTCTCGTATTCCGACGTCGCCTTCGGCGTGCGCCTGGAACATTCATTCGAATAGCAAAGCCTGCGTCGGCCGCGCAATCAAGGCGGCCAACTCCGTAATAATAATTAGAGCTCGCATTCAAAGTGACATGCGTACTCAGTCACTGTTGCACATGGCCTGGAGCCGGCCGCATCGACTTCGACTGCCGATGCATGCACCATTGGCGCCATGAGCCACTACCTTCTCTCTCGCCGGCAACTGTTGCAAGCTGCAGCGGCGTCCGCCCTGCCACTCGGCGGCCTGCTGAGCTGCGCGCAAAAGAATTCGAACTCACTAGTCGTTGGCGGCCTGCCGGTTACCTGCAATCTGACGCTTCCGGTGGCCTGCACCGCCAAGGCCGCCACCAACGGTACCGTCGCCGCTGGCGCCCCGAAGTATGTCTACGAATACAGCAAGTACAACGGATGGCCGGAGATCAAGGAATCGCTCATGGCAGGACGCATCCAGGCCGGGTACATGCTGGCGCCGCTGGTCATGGACCTGGCGGACAGGGGCATTCCGGTCAAGATCGTATCGCTGGGGCATCGCTCGGGTGCCGTCATCATGGTTCGCACCGACTCGCCGTACCAGACTTTCCGCCAGCTCGCGGGCAAACGCATCGCCATCCCCAGCCGCTTCGCGGTCGACTTCCTGTTTCTGCGCCGCATGCTCGCGCAGGAGAACATGAAGATCGAGGAGTTGCAGCTTGTCGAGATGCCGCCGCCGGACATGCCGGCAGCGCTCTATGCGAACGCGGTGGACGCCTACTGTACCGGCGAGCCCTTTGGGGCCGCCGCGCAGCGCGCTGGCTACGCCCGCCCGCTGCGCATGACGCGTGATGAATGGCCTAGGTACATCTGCTGCGTGCTCACGGTTCGCGAAGAGCTGATCGCGGAGAATCCGGCCATGGTGCAGGACTTGGTGAACCAGGTGCTCGGCGCGGGCACATGGCTCGATGAGCAGCCTGGCAATCGTGAGAAGGCCGTGCAGATCGCCGCCGGCAAGCAGTTCTTCAATCAGGATCCGAACATCATCCGCTTCGTGATGGAGAACCCGAGCGACCGCGTGACCTACGGCGATCTGCGCATGATCCGTCCGGAGTTTGAAGAGTTGATGCAGCTTTCGGTGGCTGCTGGCACCCTCAAGCGCGCGGTGGGGTATGAGAAGTATGTGGACGAGCAATTCGCGCTCGCCGCCAGGCCCGCGAGTATTCCACTGTGATCGAGCGGGCAACGTGTCGCTCGCGGCCCATGTCGAGGCGGTTCGCTCTCACAGCATCGATCTGGGTGCCATTCGCCGTCGCAACGTTGATCCCGGTGCAATCTGCCACTGCGTCCGAAACGCCCGCGCTCAAGGCCGGCAGTTTCAGTCCAGCGCGGCAGGCGCCGGATTTTTCGCTGCAGGGCTCGGACGGCAACGAGCTCAGGCTGAGCAACTACAAGGGTAAAGTCGTGCTTCTCGGCTTCGGCTTCACCTCGTGCCCGGATGTCTGCCCAACGACGCTCGCGACGCTGGCTCAGACGCGCCGCAAACTGGGAGCGGCAGCGGCGGACGTGCAGGTCGTCTATATCACGGTCGATCCGGAACGCGACGTGCCCGCGCGAATGAAACAGTATCTCGCCTCGTTCGATCCGACTTTCGTCGGCGGCACCGACACAGCGCAGCACCTGGAGGCCGTGCGCAAGGAATATGGCATCCTGGCACAGAAGAAGACGTACGGCGGCAACTATACGTACGCTCATTCTTCTTATGTCTACATGATCGATCGCAGTGGCAGCCTGCGCGCCCTCATGCCTTACGGCCACGCACCCGATGACTACGTGCACGATCTGAAGATCCTGCTGCAAGAGTGACCGTGCGCGTCCGTTCACTGCTCCTCGGGACGACGGCGACCTGCGCACTGGCTCTGGTGGCATGGGCCGGATTCGCTCCCATTACAGTCGGCTCGCGCGATGAACTGTTCGAAATTCCCAAGGGCACCTGGGCGCGGCGCATGGCCGGAGAAAAAATCGGCATCCTCCCGGACCGGATCCGCCTGACGCTCGGAATCCGCGATATCCTGCTGCTCGAGAACTCGGACGACGTGCCGCAGATCTTCGGCCCGACGCTGCTGATGCCGGGGCAGAGTTTCCGGCTGCCCTTCGAGCAGGCTTCCGAGTATCAGTTCGCGTGCAGCGCGCACGCGAGTGGACAGATGACCATCATCGTAGACCCGAACCCGACGACACCGTGGGCCAGAATCGCTTGGCGCACGCGCGAGCTAGTGCGAGATCTTCGAACACTCGACGAACGACAATGAACAGACTCAAGGAAACACTGCCGCCGCTCGCCGTCATTGCCGCGCTCATCGCCACCTGGTGGATCGCGGTCACCGCTACCCACAGCCTGATTTTTCCCACGCCCTGGGCCGTCGTCACCGGCACTCTCGAACTGCTCAAGGACGGCTCGTTGTGGCGGCACATCGGCGCGTCGTTGATGCGCGTGGGTGCGGGCTTTGCGCTGGCGGTTTGCGTGGCGGTGCCGCTCGGGCTGTGGATGGGCTGGGTACGCGGCGTCTACGGGACGTTGAATCCCATCTTTCAGATCCTGCGTCCGATCTCGCCGATTGCCTGGATCCCGATCGCCATCCTGTGGTTCGGCGTGGGCGATGCTTCGCCGATCTACCTCATCTTCATTTCCTCGGTGTTTCCGATGATGGTGCAGACCACCGTGGGTGTGCACACGATCGAAAAGCGCTACCTGCGTGCCGCGGAAAACTTCGGCGTTTCCCGCTATACGCTGTTCCGGCAGGTCGTGATTCCGGCGGTGCTGCCGCAGGTCATCGTCGGCATGCGCATCGGGCTCGGCGTGGCGTGGCTGGTCGTGGTCGCAGCGGAAATGATCGCGCTGCGCTCCGGGCTCGGCTACATGATCATGGATTCGCGCAACGCGGGAAATCGCTATGACCTGGTGATCGCCGGCATGATCATCATCGGCCTCATCGGCCTGTCGCTGGACGGGGCCATGCGACTGCTGGAAGGCATCAGGTGGGTCAGGTGGCGCTATGCGCACTAAGATCGAGGTCAGCGGCTTAAGCAAGAGCTTCGACTCCGACCAGGGGCGTCTGTCTGTGGTAGACGATGTGAGCTTCACGGTGCGCGATGGTGAATTCGTCGCCATCGTCGGGCCGTCGGGCTGCGGCAAGTCGACGCTGATGAACATGATGGCCGGCTTCATCGAGCCGGACGCAGGCAGCGTGTCCGTCGACGGCGTCGTGCGTTCCCGTCCCGACTCCAGGGGCATCATGATTTCGCAGCAAGGCTCGGTATTTCCATGGCTCACGGTGCGCGAGAACCTGATGTTCGGGCTCAACGGCCATGCACCGGCAAACAAGGCAACGATCGCCGACCGCTACGCCGCCATCGTCGGGCTGAAGGGTTTCGAAAGCAGCTATCCGCACGAACTGTCGGGCGGCATGCTCAAACGCGCCGAACTGGCACGCGCGCTGGTGGTGAAACCCGAAATCCTCTATATGGACGAGCCGTTCTCTGCGCTCGACGCATTGATGAGCCTGCGCATGCGCAACGAGTTGCTGCGCATCCTGGCTGAAGAGCATCACACAGTCATGCTGATCACGCACGACGTCGAAGAAGCCATCCACGTCGCCGACCGCATCCTGGTGTTGTCGCCGCGTCCTATGCGCATCCAGGCAGTTTTCGCAGTGCCGCTCCCGCATCCGCGGCGGTTGTCGAGCCCGCAGGCCCAGGAACTACGCATGGCTATTCTGCGCGAACTCGGAGTCGAGCACTTCGGCGAGTGACGCCCGCCTGATCGTCCGCCGTAGTGTTCACTTCTTCCCGGAGCCGTGAGCGAACGCCTCGCCCTTACGGTCGCACGACCAGCAGCAACACCGGACGATTCAGCACGCAGTCAGCTCGACTGTGACAGCGTACCTAGTCCGTCAGGCAGTCGCTCTGCCAAGCTGCGTGCGCCTGCCGATGGAGCTACATAACACCTCATTGCGCGACTCCAGGCAACAAAAGGACGAATCTATGTTCGCGATCTTCATGCGTGCCACCGGCGCCGCCACTGCATTCCTGCTGGCCTTCGGCCTGGCGGGATGTGCGACGGAATCCTCCCGGACCGTTCCGATCCAGAAGGCCGCTGCGGCCGGGACCGGTTACAACGGCCCCAGGAGCGGCATCGTCGTGGGGAAGTTCGATAACCGATCGTCCTACCTCCGCGGAATATTCTCCGACGGCGTCGATCGCCTGGGCGGGCAAGCGAAGACCATTCTGATCGCTCATATGCAGGAGACAGAGCGATTCAACGTCCTGGATCGCGACAACATGGATGGCATCGCGCAGGAAGCGAAGATCGGCGGCAAGCAGCAGTTGCTGCAAGGCGCGGACTTCATGGTCACCGGCGACGTAGTGGAGTTCGGTCGCAAGGAAACCGGGGATCAGCAGCTCTTCGGGATTCTCGGCAGCGGCAAAACTCAGGTTGCCTACTCGAAAGTGACGCTGAACATCGTCGATGTGACGACGTCCTCAGTGGTCTACTCCGTTTCAGGTGCGGGCGAATATGCGCTCAGCAATCGCGAGATCGTCGGCTTCGGCGGGACGGCCGGCTACGACTCGACGCTCAACGGCAAGGTGCTCGACCTGGCCGTACGCGAAGCAGTGGACCGCCTCGTCGAAGGCATGGAGCAGGGGAAATGGAAGCCTGGCAAGACCGCCAAATGAAGCAGCGATTCGCGTTGCTTGCCTGCGTTGCGGTATTGGTCGGCTGCGCCGCGCCGAAAACTATGTATACATGGGGAAGTTACGAAGATCTGATCTATGCATCCTACGCGGCTCCGGGCAGTGTTCCGCCGGAAAGGCAGATCGAAAGCATGGAACGCGACTACCAGGCTGCTCGCGCCACAAACCGGCGCGTGCCTCCGGGCTGGCACGCGCATCTTGGCTATCTTTATTACCAAGCAGGCAAGCGCGATCAGGCGATGCAGGAGTTGCGGACCGAGAAAGCCGAGTTTCCTGAGTCCGCGGTGTTCGTCGACCGATTGCTGGCCAATATCAACTGAAGGATCGAAGGATCTCCCCGATGGGAACCAGCAAAGTTGTCTGCCTCGCGGCCCTGATGATGATCGCAGGATGCGCCAATCAGCCACCGTACGACTACACCAATTACCGCGAACATCCGCCGCGATCGATCCTGGTATTGCCGCCGCTCAATGAGAGCACCGCGATCGAAGGTACCTACGGCTATCTTTCCACCGTATCGATGCCGCTCGCCGAGATGGGTTACTACGTGTTTCCCGTGGCCGTAGTCGATCAATTCCTCAAAGAGAACGGCATGCCGACTGCCGGCGAGATGCATGAAATCTCACTGGCCAAGGTCGCGGAGATCACCGGCGCCGACGCCGTGCTCTTCGTGACACTGCAGCAGTACGGCAGCAAGTACCAGGTCATCAGTACTACTGTCACTGTTCGAGCGAAGGCAAAGCTCGTCGATACGCGCACGGGCGTCCTGCTGTGGGAAGGAGAGGCGACCGCAAAGAACGGCTCGCAGGGGAGCGGAAATATTCTCGCCGACTTGATTGCCGCGGCCGTCGTACAGGCGATCAACTCGAAAACCGACCCGGCTCATGGCGTCAGCCGGCAAGCAAACTCCGCGCTCTTCTCGACCAGAGATCGCGGCTTGCTCTACGGTCCCTATAGTCCGAAGTATGGGAAGACGAACTGATTCTCCGTTCCATCTGCCTCGACAGAGGCGGATTCGGGCAAGCTCCAGATCGAAGCAACACGCGCCGAATGACGGTCCGCCAGCGGCGCGTTCCTCCCACTCATTGGAGGGGAGGAGGGACGCCTGTCGCAAGCTGTGCCGCCATCCGCTGCAGTATTTTGGGTGCCTGGCTGGTAAATAATGAGCAAAAATGCTTGATAGAGCCGCCCTCACCGGGGAACATAGCCTTTTCAAGGTGAGGAATTGCGTCGAATGCATGCAGAGGAGCGCGAGAAGGCGATTCTGGAGTTACTTCAGCCGCGCGGCTTCATCTCTTTTCGCGACCTGGAAAAGCGGATAGGCGCCTCCTCGGCAACCCTGCGCCGTGATCTCGAGCGCCTGGCGAGCGAGGGCCTGATCAATCGGGTACATGGAGGGGTCAAGCTGCCGCCAGCCGCGCCGGACGGTACTACAGCGGCCCCAACTCGATTGCAGGGCGTTCCATTTCAAGAAAATATCTCCAGACATCGTAAGGAAAAGGAAGCCATTGGAAGGGCGGCTGCGCAGCTCTGCAGCGCCCGCTCCGCGGTGATGATCGATGGCGGGTCGACTACTTTGCAGATGTGCCGCCACCTCGAAGGGCTCGATTTGCAAGTCCTTACCAATTCGCTGCACATCGTGACCGCATTGCTTCCGCAAGCGGGCACCAGAGTGCTCGTGCCCGGTGGGTCGGTGTTCCGGGAACAAAATATTATTCTCACTGCTGCCGGCGACGACGCGATGCCACGCTTTCACGCGCCGAAGCTGTTCATGGGCGCAGCCGCCGTCGGTATCCAAGGCGTGATGCAAGCTGACGTAGTGCTCGTTGCAGCGGAGAGGCGCTTGATAGAGCGTGCCGAAGAATTGATCCTGCTCGTCGACAGCTCGAAGTTCCATGGCTCGGGGAACGTTGTCTGCGATCTCGAGGAAATAGATGTGGTCGTTACGGACAACGGCGTCACGAAGCGAGACCTGGCCCTGCTGAAATCGGCCGGGATCAAGGTGGTCGTCGCCGATTCCTAGCGCTGGCTGGCCGCTACGCCGGTTCGCGGCTCTAAGCTCCCCAACCTGCAGGCGGAACACGAGTCGGCGCCATTGCAGCGCCTTATCATCCAGCGGGTCAGCGAGTAAACGCCTGGGCGTTGCCTGCATCGACGTTGAGAATGTTGCCCGTGCATTTCGATGCTGCTGTCGAGGCGAAGTACCATACCGCCTCGGCGACATCCTCGGGCAGCACGTTCAGTTTCAGCAAGGAACGCTTCCGATAAAACTCTTCCAGTTCCTCGCCGGGATCCACTCCGTACGCATCGGCCCGTTCTTTGCGCCAGTCTCCATCCCAAATACGCGAGCCACGGATCACCGCATCGGGATTGACGACGTTGACGCGAATACCGTGTTCTGCGCCTTCCAACGCCAAGCATCGCGCGAGGTGAATCGCCGCCGCCTTAGCAGAGGCGTATGCCGAGGCATTGGTGGTTGCCGCCAGTGCGTTCTTCGATCCAATGAATACGATGGAGCCGCCGCGGTTCTGCTTCATGAGGCGGAAGGCGGCGCGTGCTGTAAGGAAGTAGCCTTGCGCAAGCACATCGTAGTTCTTGCGCCAGAGCGCTACGGTGGTCATCTCGATGGCCGCCGATGAAGCAATGCCGGCGTTCGCGACGAGAATATCCAATCCGCCAAACTCACGTGAGCACGCGTCGAACGCCGCTTGAACTTGCAATTCGTCGGTCACATCGCACTTCGCCATGCGCACGACATCCTGCCCGTGGCGCTCCACGAGGCTGCGATGAGCAGATGCGAGTGTTTCGTCGTCACGATCAGTGAGCATGACGCAAGCGCCGTCCGCTAGCAGCCTTGCCGCCGTGGCGGCACCGATGCCCCCAGCTGCCCCGGTTACGAGCGCGACTTTACCTACCAGTGCCTTTGGTTTCGGCATGCGTTGCAGCTTGGCTTCTTCGAGTGCCCAGTATTCGATATTGAAGGCTTCGCGTTCATCGAGCCCCATATAACTGCCGATCGCCTCGGCGCCGCGCATGACGTTGATCGCATTCGCGTAGAATTCTCCTGCCAGCCGGGAAGTTACCTTGTCAACGGCGAAAGTCATTCTGCCGATGCTCGGGACGAGTACCACGACCGGATTTGGATCGCGCATCCGCGGGTCGTTGGGCCCGGCACAACGGTTGTAATATTCGGCGTATCGTTCGCGATAGGCAGCAATGGCTTGCGACAGGTAGTCCTCGTCGGCAAGTCGTTGCGGCTCCAGCGTCAGGGGCGCGATCTTAGTGCGAAGAAAATGATCCGGGCACGACGTTCCAATGCGCGCGAGCCTTTCGAAATCGACTGAGCACACGAACTCGAGAGTTTCCGCGTCGTCGGCGAAATGGCCGACTTTGGCTCGCTCACCCGTCATCAGCGCACGAAGGCGAGGCATCAGGCGAGATGCTGCCTCGGCGCGCTCGAGTGGCGGCAGCGGCCGCGTCCGCTCACCCCCGAAAGCCGGCCCGCTGATCAACTGGGCATTCAAGTATCTCGCTGCGCCGGCGATCAGATCGATCGTGTTTTCGTAGCATCCTTTCGAACTGTCGCCCCAGCAAATGATCCCGTGACCCGCAAGCATGACGCCCCGCAGGCCGGGGTGCTTGGCCACGTAGTCGCGCAGCCGCAGTCCTAGATCGAAGCCCGGGCGCTTCCAGGGCAGCCAGCCAACCTGTCCACCCCAGATTTCGCGCGTGGCCTGTTCGCCAGCCGAAGAAGCTGCGAGGGCGATGATCGCGTCCGGGTGAACATGGTCGACGTGGGGGAATGGCAAGTAGCCGTGCAGTGGCGTGTCGATGGAGGCGGCGCGCGGATTGAGATTGAAGGTGCAGTACGGCAGGTATCCCACCATCTCATCTTCGAATGCAACACCCCGGTACAGCTTCTCGAGGCTCAGCAGCTTATCGAGATAGAGCGTCGAAAAGCCGTCGAGCTTCATCGACCCCAGGTCGCCTCCGGAGCCCTTGACCCACAGCACGGTGGTTTTCTGTCCGGTCAGCAGATCTTTCTCTTCGACTTTGGCCGAGGTGTTGCCCCCTCCGAAGTTGGTTACGGTGAGGTCGCCACCCAGCAGGTTGGAGCGATATAGAAGGAGTCTGGCCCCGGACAGCAGGGCCGCCTGCTTGTCTGACCAGCGGCTTTCAGGGGGACGAAACAGAAGCGCGGCGGCGGGCTCGGTGCGTTGGATCATGATGGCGTCGCGTCGTGCAGGGGCTTGGCCGGAATGGTAGCAAAAATCAAATCTTTTGATATCATCTTTGATCAAAGACGATCAAAAACGATCTCAAAAGGGGGCGCAGTGCGAAGCGAGGCCACGGTCGTCGTAGACATCGGCAAGACGAATGCGAAGGCGAAGGCCAGCCTCTGGCAGGCGAATGGCGCATTGACTGGGCAACACAGCCGTCCCAACGCTCGGGTCGATGTTCCAGGCTACCTCGCTCTCGGTGTGGACGGCATCGAAACCTGGCTGATAGGGTGCTGCGCGAATTTGCGAGGCACTCGCACATCAAGTGCATTGTTCCAGTGGCACAGGGGTAATTCATGAATCCAATGTTGGGTGTGTTGTTCCACTGGCTCGGCGGCCTCTCTTCGGCGAGTTTCTACGTTCCGTACAAGCGCATTGAGCGATGGTCCTGGGAGATCCTCTGGCTGACCGGCGGCGTCTTTTCGTGGGTGCTCGCGCCTTGGATCTTCGCGGGATTGCGCACCAACGATTTACTTGGCGTACTGGGTGCGGCGCCATCGAACGTGCTGTTCTGGTGCTACTTCTGGGGGCTGATGTGGGGCCTCGGCGGACTCACGTTCGGATTGACGATGCGCTATCTAGGCTTGTCGCTAGGTATGGCAGTCGCGTTGGGCCTGACGATGGTGATCGGCACGCTGGGGCCACCCATCTTTCGAGGGACTCTCCACGAACTCGCGGGGACCGCGGGCGGGCGAGTGACATTTGTCGGCATAGCGTTGGCCCTGGTGGGCATCGTCGTCGTCGCAAAGGCGGGGAAAGCGAAGGAGAACGAACTCGACGCCCGCGTCGCAAATCCCGCAATTGCGGAGTTCGATCTCAGGAAAGGGATTCTTATCGCGATCTTCTCTGGCGTGATGAGCGGGTGCTTTGCATGGGGGCTGGATGCGGGGCAGGCAATTCGAGACCTGACATTGGCAGCGGGTACGGATCCGCTCAGCCAGGGACTGCCCGTGCTGTGCGTCGTGCTGCTCGGCGGGTTCACCAGCAACTTTCTATGGTGCTGCTATCTGATCAAGCGCAACCGCTCCATCGGCGAATTCATTGGATCGACCGATCCATCCGTTCCTGCGCGGTCCGAGCGGCCGGCTCTGCTCAAGAACTATCTGCTGGCCGCGCTAGGCGGCACTGTGTGGTACTTCCAGTTCTTTTTCTACACGATGGGCGAGAGCCAGATGGGACGCTATAGCTTCTCCAGCTGGACGATCCACATGGCCTCCATCATCTTGTTTTCAACCCTATGGGGATTCGCGCTCAAGGAGTGGGCGGGAGCGAGCGCGCGTACGCGGTTCTTGGTCTGGCTCGGCATCGCGTTATTGGTGGGCTCCACCGTCGTCATCGGCGTTGGCAATTCGCTTGCAAAGTAATCTGGCCGTAGCTGCGCGAGAACCAGGCACCGCGGCGACCGTTCCATGATTGACAATGGTCGAGGCGACTCATGAATCAGGACAACGATTCATCGACCTGTTGAATGATTGCCTCAACATCGGAAAGATCGACCTGCTCCACCACGACATCAATGCGGTACTGCTGGCGTAGTGCCTGGGCGAGTGTTTGAAGCCGGTCCAGCCGGCGCGCCACGAGAACCAGAGAATGGCCCTGCTTGGCATATTGGCGAGCGAACTCCTCGCCGAAGCCGCTCGATGCGCCCGTGATGAGCATCCGATTTCTTCACCAGCAGCGGGCCGGACGTGCGAGTGACGGTCGCAGCCATCGGCGCAGCGAAGGCCGAACTTCCCGCGGTCACGTTAGCGGTCAGCCCGCCGATCAGGTTGTCGCTGCCGGCGAGATCGATACCGCTCGCTGCCGCGCAGTCCTCACAGCTAGTGGAGGGCCACAGCCTAACCAGCACTTGGATAGCGTCCGACAGCATCACGCTCAAGAACGTCGTTGCGTATCGTGAATCTTCGCTGTTTTCTGCGTCTGCGCTCGCCCGCTGGTCGGCGCCCCGTTCGTGGGCATCGCTGCGCAGAACGAGTTTCGCAACGAACAGACCAGCGAAGAGATTCAGGTCAACTACTCTGCCTCTTGGCTGACTGCAACGGCGGGTGAAGAGTACGTCATGCGGGGAAGGTGCGCCGTGTGTCAAAACTGCGGAAATGTCCTTGCCGTCGATAACATTCGCCGGTTGGCCTCGTCCTTATGGGTCTCGATGAACTTTTCTGCCTCGGCGTAGAAGCGTTGTTGCAGTTCCGCCATTAGCGATGTCCTCGGCGGTTAGCGTAACGCGTGCGGCGAGACCTGACAGCCAGCGACCGCCGATACGGCTTCCAT
>Ga0065707_10082042_pt1 | contig 23794 bp, 25 predicted proteins | sample SwiRhicommuniRL3_FD_59094 | JGI IMG/M metagenome (GOLD analysis project Ga0065707, IMG submission 59094) | Switchgrass rhizosphere bacterial communities from Rose Lake, Michigan, USA - RL3 v2 (version 2) | ecosystem: Host-associated > Plants > Roots > Rhizosphere > Soil | place: East Lansing...
GGCGGCCGCCATTCGGCGCGACACACGCTGTTGCAAGGGTTTCCAGCAGTAGCAGGCGATTGCGATGCCTGCGACGACCGACATGAGCGGGAGATACATGCGCCGTTCCGCCCCCACTTCAGTTGCGATCGGCACGAAGCTGGACGACGGCGCCAGCGTGATGAAGAACCACGCACCGAGGAACGCGGCGGCGGGATTCCACCAGAAGGCGGCGGCCGTCACGAGGACGAGCGCACACGTCGCGAGCGCCTGGGGCAGGACATCGCCCAGTGAATAACCGACGGCTGCACCATAGGTGATGACGAGATCGACCGGCCAGAACACGAGCCTCAGGTACCGCATGATCATGACCGACTGGTTGAGGAGATACGTCCAGACGCTGATGCCGGTACCGAATCCTGCCGAGCCGGCCCGAGGTGTCGCAGCCAGTTCATAGGCCAGAAACACCCACGCAAGCGAGAGTCCCACGTAGAAGCGCCAGCGGACCCTGAAGGCGTCGCCGAATGACTCGTACAGGAAGACGCGATCGTACAGCACGATGATGAGCGGTGCGGTGGCCATCGACTCCTTGGTGCCCATCCCGAGAACGCAGGCGCCAAGCGCGAGCGCGTACCACTGCATCGGATGCGCCGCCGAGTGCGCGCGATGGCTCGCATACAACGTGATCAGATAGAACAGCGCCATCAACGACTCGGTGCGCTGCGTGATGTAGGTCACCGCATCCGTTGCAAGCGGGTGCACGGCCCAGACCAGAGCAATGGCCGTCGCGAGATCCGCGCCCGCACCATCGAAACGAGGCGCCAGGTTCGGAAGCGCGAGCGTCCGGCGGACGATGCCGAAGAGCAGCAGCGCGCAAGCCACGTGGATGGCGACGTTCGTGGCGTGATAGGCGGAGACGTCGAGGCCGTTCGCCGCGAAGTTCAGCGCGAAGCTGAGGCCGGCAACCGGACGGCCCGCAAGCGGGGTGTTGCGCGGGTGCGAGCGTGCCGCCGCGATCGAGCGAATGCTCGGGTTCTCGACGATCGAGTACTGGTCGTCGAAGATGAACGGTGCCGACAGGCTGTTGGCATAGACGACCGCCACGGCGACAGCGATCGCGAATGCCCGCGCCCGGATGCGCGTGGGTCCGGCGCCGGGCCGGAGACGTTGTGAATTGCGACGGCGATCGCGTGTCAATTCGGCAGATACAACGACAGCAGCGTGAGATTGCCCTTGATATCCACGAATTCATGCGCCACGCCCGACGGCACGAGAATCCAGTCGCCCTTGCTCACCACCTGACGCGAGCCGCCCGAGATCGTTTTTCCCGACAGGTTGGTCCCGTTCTTTGTCGCATTCGGAATCGTGCCGCCTGTGACGATGGTGCCGGTTCCATCGACGACGTGGAACAACTCGGCGACGGCTTCGTGCAGCGACGCACCCTGCGCGACCGGGTTGCGCTGCTCGACGTTGACGTTGTAAGGCCCGATCGTGAACACGCGCACGTTGGTGCTGCGGCTGTCGGGTTTGCCTTTCGCGAGGGCGGCCGCGACATCGGCAGCCGACATGTAGCTGACGCGATCGCGCGGAGCCTGGGGATTGGCTGGCTGCTGAGCAAAGACGGGCGAACACAACGAAACGATGACGCCTGCGGCGGCAAGAACGCGCATGGTGGCCTCCTGTGGCGGGGATCTTAGCAGGGCTGAGGGCTTAGGGCTGAGGGCTGAGGGCTGAGGGCTGAGGGCTGAGGAAGGGCTGTCCCATCGCCCAATACGTCAGTGCGTCATTGCATAGAGCAGGACGTCGATGCCGATCGCGTAGCCGTTGACCGAGAACGTCTCGAAGTAACTGGGGTCGTCGCCCTCGCGCTCGTAGGCGTCGCCGAAATCGGTGTTGTGCGTCATCAGGACGATGACGCGCCCCTTGCGATCGTAGATGCCGCGCACGTGCAGTTCGTCGCTGTCCGGGCCCCGCTCCGACGTGCGCCGCTCATACCGCCACAGTCCGACGTTCGGAATCTGCGGCAGGGTGTGGACGGGGAACAGCATGCGGAACATCGTGTGGTCGACGTTCAGATCGACGATCGGGAACTCGGCGTGCGAGAGCGCCTTGCCAATCTGGTTCTCCCAGTTCTGCCACGCGCGGCTGCCCCAGAAGTCGTCGACCCACAGGAATCCGCCCTTCAAGAGATACGCCCGAAGGTTGGCCGCTTCTTCGTTGTTGAAGTACGAACCGCCGGGCTCGCTCATCATGAGAAACGGGCAGTGGAACAGCGATGGATCGGTCAGCCGCACGACGACCGGATAGGGATTGCCTTCGCCGTCCTGCGTGACGCGTGTTTTCGTCAGCTCCATCAGCCTGATGGAGAGATTCTCGTCGGCGCGCGGGTAGTCGACATACCAGCCGTCGCCATCACCGGCGGCGCCGTTGCGGAACCACACGCGGCAGAAGCGGAAGCCGCCGTCGTAGTCCGGCAGTCGTCCCGAAGGGTCAGAGGCGAGCGGCTCGCGCCGGGCAAGGAGACGCGGTACTCCGTATTGCGCGGCAGCCGTAGCCGCCATCAATACCGTGGCGACGATCAAAGCGGGAGCCCGCATAAAAATTGCGTATCAGCCTATTCAGAATCCATGCCGTCGAATTATAGTAATTCCTCTATGGAATTCGTCCGTCACCCCAGGGCCAAACGTTATCTTATCCGCGTAAAAGCCGACGGAAGTGTCCGGATCACGGTACCTCGATGGGGCTCGCAGCGGCACGCTGAGAGATTCGTAGAAGAGCAGCGTCCCTGGATCGAGCGCCAGCGCGCGCGCATCACCAAGCAAGGCAATCGTCGTCTGGCGTACACACCGGAAGCGATTGAAGAGCTCAGACAGCAGGCGTCGATCGAACTACCTGCTCACTTATATCACCTTGCCGACTACCATGGGCTCGCTGTTTCCGGGGTCAGCATCCGGAATCAGCGATCGCGGTGGGGATCGTGCTCGCCGAGAGGGCATATTTCCCTGAACTGGCGCCTGGTGCTGATGCCCGACGACATCCGCGACTACGTGCTGATTCACGAGCTCATGCATCTGCGGCGGCTCGATCACTCGCGGCACTTCTGGCGGCTGGTCGAGCATGCGTATCCCAACTATCAGAAAGCGCGCAAATGGCTGCGCGACAACAAACACCTCATCGGGGAATGGGCGCTCCAGGACTAAAGGTGCTATTCGACCCAGCCCACCAACGGGGAATGATCCGATCCGTATCGATGCCCGACCTGGCGATAGTGGGCCCGCCGGTCTTTTCCCGTCCGGAAGAACAGATAATCGAGGACCCGCAGCGACAATCCAGGCCGATCGACTGAAACGGGTGTCGCGTCCTGGAGACGGTCGAGAAACCGCACCGCGCGCTCGCCGCGTCCGTGCCAGGTGTTGAGATCGCCGCCGATGACGAGCGGTCCATCCGGCAGGCGCGATGCCATCGATCGGACTTGAACCTCGCGCAGCCATGGCGTCCAGAAGACCCACAGCCGGCGGGATCCGCTTCCCAGCGCGTCGAGGTGGACGGCGCCCACCGAGACCGTCTCGGCGTGCGCGATGATGACGACGCGGCGCTGACGTTCGCCGGGCAGCTCGACGGCCACGAGATCGGACAACGGAAGGGTCGAGAGGATTGCGTTGCCGCGATCCTCTGGCGGGTCGGCGTCTGACCCGCCATTGCGCATGGAAGGCACGTACACGAGCGAGAGTCCGAGCTCGCGCGCGATCTGGAGGATGTCGGCCGAGGCCGCATCGCGATGGGCATCGATGCGGCCCGCGCCCGCTGCGTTCTCTGCGAGCGCGGGCACGCCATCGGTTCTGACGGCTTCCTGCAGCAGCAGGACGTAGTGGCCGACCTTGCGTCCGCCGGCGAGGTCGCCTTTGCGCAGATCGCTGACGAACGCTCGGACGTCGCCGCTGCCGACGTGCACGTTCCAGCTGACAAACGTGATGTCTTCGATCCGGATCGGCGGGGAGCCGGTCGCGCCGAGGGGCTGAACCGCCGCACCACCCACGCCGGCACACCATCTATCCAGGCGATGACGTTCTGGTGTGCTATCGGGAGCGAACCACTGAAGCGATGCAGACCGGCATCCGCCGGCATCGACGGGCACCATGGCCGGTGGCGTCCAACGCACGCAGCCGGACAGGAGGAGCGCGAAAAGGGAAAGGAAGAAGGAAAAGGGAAGAAGGAAAAAGGTCACTCCGGATCGACCGAGTATAATTGTCCGTTCGTCGCTTTGTTTCGTGCCGGAGTGGTGAAACTGGCAGACGCGCGGGACTCAAAATCCCGTGGGGCTTAAACCCCGTGACGGTTCGATTCCGTCCTCCGGCACCAACTTCGTCAGTCGAAAGACGCTAGTCGAAAGTCGGTAGGCGCAGGGCATCCACCAACTACCAACCACCACCTACCGACCAGACACGAACGCCTGGCGCTTCCTGAACAAGTCCTGATGGCGCCGAATCATGTCGGCCAGCGCGGCGGCGGGATTCAGTGCGAGCGCTTCGTCGGCCACGGCGATGGCGCGATCGAAGTCGCCGGCAGAGGCGTGCGCGACCGCGACGACGTCCAGCGTGTTCGCATCGCGCCGGCCCGTGAGCGTGGCGGCTCGCTCGGCCAGCCGTACGGCTTCTAACGGATTGCGGACCGACGCATCCGGTGAAGCCGCATAGAGCGACGCGAGGTTGGCCATCGCCGTCACCCAGTCTGGATTCAGCTCGAGCGCGCGGCGGAATCGGGCGATGGCCTCGGGCGTATCGCCGAGCGCTCGCGCGATCAACCCGGCATTGAGATGCGCCTCGCCCAGCCCGGGATCGACGCGGGCAGCCTCCCGAAACGACGCGAGCGCCGCCTGGGGACGGCCCAGTTGCAGGAGGGCCGATCCAAGGTTGTTGTGGGCGATCGCGTAATCCGGCCTGAGCTGCAGCGCGCGCTGAAATTCGGCCACGGCGTCATCGTGCCTTCCCGCGCCGGCGAGGGCGGTGCCGTAGTTGAAGTGGGCGGAGGCGGAATCTGGCTTCAGCTTCAGCGTGGCTTCGAAGTGAGGGAGCGCATCGGCAGGGCGATCGAGCTCCATGTAGAGAACCCCGATGTCGTCGCGCAGTGCAGTGCGATTTGGCTCGCGCCGGATCAGTGATTCGAGCCCGATGACGTCGTCGGCCATCCACTTGGCGCGAAACGTCTGGTCGAGCAACTGGCGCTCGGCGGGGTTTTTCGGCATCACCTGAAGCCAGAAATCGCCCATTTCTTCGGTCGACTGCTGCCCCCACGGTACCCGCACGGGAGGTACCGCCGGGTTGCGCGGGTTGGCGGGCGAGTTGTCGTAGCGATATTTCATCGTGACGGTGGTGCCCCTCGGGAGAGGTACCGGCGTCTGATACCGGTAGACGTGCTGCCACCGCATGTCCCAATCAGAGATTGAAATGAGCGTACGGGTGCTCCCATCGGGCAGCGTCGCGATGCCCGTCACGGTGCGGGCGCGGTAGTGCGCATGCGGCTGCACCGCGAGCACATCGGCATCGACCGGCATGACGAACGAGTCGTCTATGGTGTAGCTGGCGTCGCCCGCCGGGATGTCGATGCGCTGGTTCGACAGCCGCATCATCACGGGGATCGCCTGAGGAGCGTCGTCGGTGAAATACAGGGCGATCGTGGGTTGAATCGACTCGGGCTTGCCGCTGGGCACGAGATGAAGCTGCAGGACGAGGTCGCTATTGGGCGCTAATTTCCACGCGAGTCCTTTCGGAAGCAGCGGAGCCGCCTGACCTGGAGTCCATCCAAGAAAATGCCCGTCCGGGTAGACGGCCGATCGCACGATGATGCCGTCGTATCCCGGCGCGGGGTCCTGCTCGTCGAGCTGTCGCGAAGCGGAGGTCGCGTCGACGCGGATATTGGCATGATGGACGCGCGGGTTGTTCGCGCGGAACTCGATGCCGCGCACGTACCGCAGACGATCGACCGGAATCGGCAGCACGAATACGCGTGAGATGTCGGGGCCGTCGGCGGCCAGGGAGTACGGAGCGGGCATCGTGAGCACCAGATCCGGATTGCCGAGCTGCCAGCCGCCGGTTGGTATCGGGACCTCGGGCAGGTCGCGGCGGTTGCCTTCGCGTGCGCCATCCGCGACCCACCGTTGAAAAATTTCGATCTCATCATCAGTCAGCGGATCCAATCCGATGAACTTGTGCGCAGATGGATCCGCCTTCCACGGAGGCATCACGCGATTCTTCGTCACGAGCGCGATTTGCTTCGCATGCGATCGCGCGCTCGAGTAGGAGAGAAGGCTGAATGGTGCCGAACCTTCAGGCCGATGGCACTGGACGCACGATCGGAAGGCAATCGGTGCAACGTCTTTTGTGAAGGTCACTTGGCCGAACGCGGGTGTCGCGGCAACCAGCACGACGGCGACAAGGCGGCCTACATGCTTGTACATCAGAGTGTTACAGTCGAAATTCTCTGAAGCGTGCAAATGTGTGTAAGGGCGAAAATACGGCAAAAACCGGCGTTTTTTTGCCCGATTCCGTTGTTCGTTGGGCGTTTTCCGCAGTATACTGGAAGGACGTTCATTGTCAGTTTTACGCCTTCATCACACACCGCATGACGGGGGAATCACTGTGACATTCCAGGTCGGCGACAAGGTCATCTACCCCAACCAGGGGCTCGGCGTCGTTACGCGTATCGAAGAGAAGACCATCCTCGGTACCACCTGCGGTTTCTATCATCTTCGCATCGTTGCCAACGAGACCACCGTGCTCGTGCCGATCGACAACGTCGATGGCGTCGGGCTTCGGCGCGCCATAGGCGACGAGGAAGTCGAACGGCTGTTCAACGCGCTCGGCAATGGGAAGATCGACAACCACCAGAATTGGAAGGGTCGATTCAAGGACAACTCGGACAAGATGCGCACCGGCTCGATCTACGACGTGGCGGACGTGCTCAAGAGCCTCACCTTGCTGAGCCGTTCGAAGAGCCTGTCGTTTCGAGAGAAGCGGATGCTCGATCGGGCGAAGTTCCTGATCATCTCCGAAATCTCCGAGGTCATGCGCGAAACGTCCGAGTCGATCGAGGGCAGGGTCGAAAAGGCGCTCGAGCGCAGCTTCGCCACCCGCACGCGTGCCATCGCCCGCGCGAAGGCCGCGAAGGCCACCCCTCCGCCGCGCACGGTTGCACCGCGCCGGGCTGTCCGGGCCTCCTAACAGTCTGAATCGTTCACCTTCGGGTTCGTAAGGGCGGGTCTTGCACTTCAAGACCCGCCTTTTTTTTGGTTTCTTGCTGTACGCTCAAACACGTTGTCCACCGCTATCGCCGCTGTCCGATCCCTCGCCGCCTACGTCGCCGTCTCGCTGTATGTCGCCGTCGCCGCGCCAATCGGGATGGCACTGGCGCTGACGTTCAAGTGGAAGAACCTGCTCTATGTTCTGGGGCACTGGGGCGTGTCCCTGGGAACATCTTTAGCCGGCATTCGCACGCGCGTGTCGGGCGGGGAGCACCTGCAGCCGGGCCAGGCGGTGGTGTTTTGCAGCAACCACCAGAGCAACATCGATCCGCCGATCCTGTTTCAGGCGCTCCACCCGCGGCTGCACATCCTGTTCAAGCGCGAGCTCACGAAGCTGCCGCTGCTGGGGCGAGCGTTTCAGATCGGCGGCTTCGTGCCAATCGACCGGAGCAGCCGCGAGCATTCGATGGCCGCCATCGAGCAGGCGGCCGCGTCGCTCCGGAGCGGCAATTCGTTTCTCACGTTCCCGGAAGGGACGCGCAGCCGCACCGGCTCCTTGCTGCCCTTCAAGCGCGGCCCGTTCCTGATGGCGCTCAAGGCGCAGGTTCCGGTGGTACCGGTTGCCATCCAGGGTGGGACGGCGTCGATGAAGAAGGGAAGCCCGATTGTGCGGCCGACGACGGTCAGCGTGCGGATCGGCGCGCCTGTCGAAACACGAGGCATGGATCTGGCGGATCGCGAGAAGCTCGCCGACGAGATCCGCGCGCGCGTCGAGCAGCTGCTGGCACTGGGCCCTGTTACTTGAGGCCGAGTCGCTGACCGGCGCGCAGCCGCCTCAAGGTTTCATCCATCCGCTTTCGTTGGGTCTCCTCCCGCTTGGCCAGGGCAATCCAGCCGAGGAACGCGCGCCGCTCCCTTGGCGGAAGCGTCTCAAAGAACGTCCAGGCCTTCGCGTCCTTCCTGATCGCGCGCTCGATAGAGCTGGGGATCTCCAGCGGCGGAGGGGCATCGACCACGGGTCGGCCCTCGGGACTCCTGGCGAGCCCCGGCGCGGCGAGCCGTTTCAGTGCCTTCAGCTCGTTATAGCGCCTGATGTTGATGCTCGACCAGTTGCTGTCTGTTCTGCGGGGGGTGAACTTCCGGGCGTACCGGTTGTCGTCGATCCGCTTGACGAGGCTGTCGATCCATCCGTAGCAGAGCGCCTCGTCGAGCGCGTCCTTGTAAGCGATCGCCGGCTTTCCGGTGTGCTTCTTGTGAAAGATCAGCCAGATTTCTGATTCGGAGTCGTGGTGGCTGGCGAGCCATGTTCGCCAGCGTTGGCGTGTCACAGCGTAGAAGGTCTTCATACATTGCCATATTCTCGATTGGCAATTGTCGATTGATTGCCGATTGGCAATTGAGAATCGTCAATCAACAGGGCAATTGTCAATTGAGAATGCGGCAATGTGTGAGTCTTATTGCGCTCCGTACGAAAAGGTCAGTTGCCACGGCTTCATGGCGGCACCGTCGGTGGCCGCGATGCCCTCGGTCAGCTCCACGACGATCGTTTTGAACGTGGCCGAATCGTCGGGGCCCAGCCGAATCTCGAGCGAGCGTCTGGCGCCGTCGTATTTGAATTGCGGCTGGCGCTCGGTTTCCCCGGGATTCGACGGGGAGTTCCCGCCGCCGGCGCCTGAAAACGACCAGCGAATATGTCCCTTGAAGCTCTCGGGATTCATGTCGCGTGAGAACTGAAGCCTGATCGTCGCTCTCAGCGGGACATCGGTCTCTCCCTCGCCGGGATCGCTGAAGATGACGTCGGGCGGCGGTCCCATCTGGAGAATGGGCGGCGTTTCGGCATTCCTCGTCTCGATCGTCGGCTTGGTGATCGCGACCTGTTGCCCCTCGACCCAGACCAGCCCCTTACCTTCGCGGACCACGCCCGAGATTTCCAGCCAGGTACCCGTGTCGACACGCGCGCCGATGTCGAGACTGAAGCCTTTGCCGCGCGGGCGCAGACCCGTCACCCAGACCGCGCCGTCCGCGGCACGCAGCACGAAGTCCCACTGACTGAGGCCCGGTCCCTGCGGCACGTCGCCGTACAGATTGCGCCCGCGGAACTGTCCGACGATTTTCACGCGTTCGCCGATGAAGTCGGCCGGCTCCATGGCAATCTGCCGCACGGTGACGTTGCCATCCGTCGGCTTGACGGTGACCGCATCGGTGACATTGAGCGCGATAACCTCGCCCGGCCGGGGCCAATCGCCTTCGAGGCCATTGGGCAGCAGACGATCGAGGCCCATCGTCGCGATGCGGGGGTCGTCCCGCTGAAGGCGCCCGACGTCCCAGAAACTCGCGCGCGCTTCGATGGGGCCGTCGACCGGCGGCGTCCCGCTGAAGATCAGCGGAATCGATCGGTCGATGCCCTTCGACAGCAAGACGGGCCGATCGCGCGTGACGAGATTGCCTCGTACGACGATGAGCTGTGCCTGGTAGAAGCCCGGATAGGCCAGGAGCGCCGCCGGCGACGCCGCACGTCGGGTGGTGGTCTGAGCCTGAGCGTAGGCGTCGGTGGCACTCGACAGCACGAGCGCGGCCAGAGCGATACAAATGGTGACGAAAGGCACCCCTTCGATTGTACCTGTTCCGCCTGGAACCGCTATAGAATCCTTGTGAAATTGGCGATCAAGCGCAAGCTCCTCAGTGATCAGGTCTCCGAGCTGACCACGAACCGTCTCTCCGTGTATCTGCGGTGCCTCAACACGCTGGATGTCGAGGGCGTCAATACGGTCTCGTCGCAGACCCTCGAGCGGCAGTTTCACCTCAACGCGGCGCAGATTCGAAAAGACCTCGCGTACTTCGGTGAGTTCGGCGTGCGCGGCGTCGGCTACTACGTCAAGGATCTCAAGCAGCACCTGCGTCAGATCCTCGGGCTCGATCGCCGGTTGAAAATCGCGATTTTTGGCGCCGGGAATCTCGGACTGGCGCTCGCCGACTATCAGGGATTCCAGCAGGAGGGCTTCCAGATCGCCGCGCTTTTCGACAATCTGCCGGGCAAGGTCGGTCAGCGATCGCGCGGCGGCGTGCCGATCTTCGACATCAAGGAACTGCGCAAAATTGCCGCGCGCGACAAGATCATGATTGCGGTGATTGCGGTGCCGGCCGAAGCCGCCCAGCAGGTGGTGAATCAGGTCGTCGCCGCCGGCATCAAAGCGGTGCTGAACTTCTCGCCGGGCACGCTGCGCGCGCCCGAAGATGTGAAGCTGAAGAGCGTGGATCTGACGGTGTCGCTCGAGAGCCTCTCTTTCTATCTGGCCCAGGAGATCGAATGAAAAACCGGAAGCCAGGCTTGTCCCACGTGGACGAGCGGGGGCGGATTCGCATGGTCGATGTCGGCGGGAAGGCCGAGACGGCGCGCGAAGCCGTGGCCCGCGGGCGCATCACGGTGGGACGGGCGGCGCTGAGCGCGATTCGCGCTGGGAAGGTCAAGAAAGGCGATCCGCTGCACACGGCGCGTCTCGCCGGTATCGTCGCCGCCAAGCGGACGTCCGATCTGATTCCGCTGTGCCATCCTCTGCCGCTCTCGCACGTGGACGTCGACATCGTCCGCGAGAAAGACGGCTACACGATCGAATCGCGGGTGCGCACGACGGCCCGCACCGGGGTTGAAATGGAAGCCCTCACCGCGGTCGCGGTGGCGGCGCTCACCATCTACGACATGCTGAAGGCGCTCGACAAAACGATGGTCATCGGCGAGATCTGCGTAATGGAAAAGCGTGGCGGTCGATCGGGAGAGTACAGTCGCAAGGCGCAGGTCGGAAGTCGTAAGGCGCCAGGCGAGTCGTAAGGCGCCAGGCGAGTCGTAAGGCGACCAACGACTTGCGACTAGACTTGCGACCTCCGACTTCTGACTTTCGCCTTACGACTCTCGCGGCGGCGGTTCCAGGTGGATAATCGCGTCCACGATCTGCGGGTAGCGTTCCATCAACAGATCCTTCACACGGTGCGAAATCGCGTGCGCGTCGGTCAGCGGCGTCGCGCCGTCCATCCAGATATGCATGTCGAGAAACACGTGGTCGGCGGGGCCGCGCGATCGGATCCGATGGCAGCCGAGCACTTCCGGTACCCGCTCGACCACCTGGCGGATGTCCTGCTCCGAGATCACGATTTCATCCGACAGAATCTTGGCCGCATCGCGCGCGATTTCGAAGCCGGCGTGGCCGATGAACCCCACGATCACGAGCGCCGCCAGCGGGTCGAGGATGGGATACCCGAGCGCCGATCCGATGAGCGCCGCGACCACCGCGATCGACGTCAGCACGTCGCTCTGCGTGTGCCGTGCGTCGGCCAGCAGTAACTCGCTCGACAGGCGGGCCGCGGCCCTGCGCTCGGCGCGCACGACCGCGATATTCGTAGCCAGCGTCCCGAGCATCACGAGAAAACTGAGGGGGGTCACCGTGGGTGCGCCGCCGGAACGGAATCGCACCACCGCGGCCTGTGCCACCTCCACGACCACGATGAGCAGGAAGAGCGCAATGGCCCCGGCCGCCAGCGTCTCGAATTTGCGATGGCCGTAGGGATGATTCGCGTCGGGAGGCTTGTTCGCGAGGCGCAGGCCCACCAGCGCCACGACGTTCGACGCGCCGTCGGTCAGCGAGTGGAATCCGTCCGACAGGATACTGATCGATCCGCTGATCTGGCCGTAGACGATCTTGGCCAGCGCGACCGCGAGATTCAGGAAAAGTATTCGGAGGAGTACGCTGCGAACTTCGCTGAAACGAGACTCAGTTCGCATCGCAGTCGGAGAATTCGCAGATTGGAAGATTCGCAGATTGTCAGACTAAGAGCTTTGTGCCTTTCAGTCTACCAATCTGCGAATCTGCGAATCTGCCAATGGTGCTGCTTAGAAGATCCTGGCAGACGGGATTGGCCACCAGCGAACCTGGACCTTCCCGATGATGTAGCGCTTGGGAACGAAGCCCCAGTGCCGGCTGTCGGAACTGTTGTTGCGGTGATCGCCGAGCACGAAGTAGTAGCCTTCCGGAATCACCTGCGGGCCCCAATCGTCGTGGGCGCGGAAGTCCTCGGGCACGAATTCGTCTTTCATCGGCGTTTCGTTCACGAAGACGTTGCCGTCGACAATGCGCACCGTATCGCCTTCCTCGGCGATGACGCGCTTCACGAATGACTTGTTCGGGTCGATGGGATAGTAGAGCATCACGATGTCGCCGTGATGCGGCTCGCCGATGCGGTAGGCGAGTTTGTTGACGATTAAACGATCCTGATCCTCGAGCGTGGGGGCCATGCTCATGCCCTCGACGCGAGCGACCTGGAAGCCGAAGGTAACGATGAGGGTGGCATAAACCGCCGCCGACGCGAGCGTCTTGAACCAGGCGACGAGCTCGTCGCGCACCATCTTGAGGCGTTCGGCGGTCTTCGACCTGGCGGCGGGATCGGCCCCAGCCGGCACCGTGACGATGAGGGGCGACGACACGGAGGCTGCCGCGCCATCGCCGGCCATGGCCGGTTCCATGCCCATCCGCATCTCGGCTTCGGCCAGATCGAGCTGGCGCCGCGACTCTAAAGCCTCAGGTAATCCCTGAGCCGCTTGGTCTGAGCGCGACTGACTGGTATTTCCGTCGCCTTCGCGTCCTTCATCCTGAGGATGTAATTCCTGCTGAACCAGGGGACTATCTCCTTGACCTTGTTAATGTTAACCAGATGCGACCGGTGAACCCTCCAGAACATGCTCGGGTCGAGCCGGGACTGCAGCTCGTCCAAAGTCCTGAAATTGGACGTGCCCGCCAGCTGGCTAGTTACTATGTTAATCGAGTCATCGGTCAGTGAGGCATAGATAATCTCTTCCGCCTGGACCAGCAGGAAGCGCTCCCCAACCTTGACAGCAACACGCTCACGTTTGCTCTGGCGCTCCGACATTAACTGCACGATGCGCTCGACCTGGTCGTTCAGGGGGGCCTCTTTGGCCGCGGCCACCCGCTGGCGCGCCCGCTCTACGGCCTTTTCCAGCCTGGCCGCCTCGACCGGCTTCAGCAGATAGTCCACCGCGTTCACTTCGAAGGCCTCGATCGCGTGCCTGTCGAACGCCGTGACGAACACGATGCTGGGCGTCGTGCCGTTCTGGATGAGCCGGTGCGCCACCTCGAACCCGTTCAGACCGGGCATCTGGACGTCGAGAAACAGGACGTCCGGCGACACGCGCTGGACCACGCCAATCGCCTCGAGGCCATTGCCCGCCTGGCCAATGACTTCGAGGTTGGGCATCTGCTCGAGCATGTAGATGAGCTCTTCTCTCGCGAGCTGCTCATCGTCGACAACGACCGCGTTCAGGGGCATACCTTGGATCGTGACCGTGTGCGGTTCGCCGTCAACCGTTCGCCGTAACCCTTTATCGGCACGTGACGGCGTCTCCTGTTCATGCCGTGATCCGCTCGGTCGAGACCATATCTGGAATCTCCAGCCGGATGATCGTCCCGAGGTTCGGCACGCTCGTGATTCTGACCCGATACGCCGCGCCGTAAATGACGCTGAGCCTTTCATTTACGTTGCTGAGGCCGATGCCGTCTGTCAGCGCCGTGCCGAGCCGATCGTCGGTCATACCCATCCCGTCGTCTTCGACCTCGACAATCGCGTGGTCGTTCTGGCGGGACGCGCGGATGATGATGCGCCCGCCGCCCACCTTGCGCGAGAAGCCGTGCTTGATCGAGTTCTCCACGAGCGGCTGCAGGATCATGCTCGGCACGATGACGTCGAGCGTGTCCGGGTTGATCTGCTTTTCGACCTTCAGCTGTGGCCCGAATCGGATGACCTCGATGTCGAGGTATTCGTCGATCGATTCGAGCTCTTCGCGGAGCGTCACGAAGTGGTCGCGGCTTCGCAGCAGCTTCCGCAGGAGACCCGACAGCTTGACGATGACCGTTCGCGCCGTCTCCGGATTCGAGCGAATGAGCGACTGAATCGAGGTGAGCGTGTTGAAGAGAAAGTGCGGGTTGATCTGGCTCGCCAGCGCTTCGACGCGGGCTGTCAGCAGCAGTTTCTCCTGCTCCTGGAGCCGATGCTCGATGCGCGCGTTGTTCCAGATCTTGATCGGCGTCGCCACGCACAAGACCGTCGTCAGCACCACGAGGAAGACCCATCGCGCCGACATGTTTTCCATGTGGAGGAAGAAGAGGCGGACGACGGCAGGCTCGTCGTTGAACCGCCATCCGAGCGTCTGGCGCAGCAGCTCGAGCGCCACAGGGGCGAGCAACAGAATGACGGCCCAGTCGACCCGGACGTTCCTCACCATCTTCCAGATGAGGCGGTGCAGTCTGGTGAAGACGAACGGCGAGAAGTGCCAGATGTCTTCCTTGTTGGGGCAGGCCTCGCGAAGGCCGCCACCGGCGAACCCGCAGCCCACGGCGAAGAACAGGGCGATGAACTCGCCCGCGAGGAGCGCCGGCGCGGCGACCATCAGCCCGACGATCGCCCCCGCGTACGGGCCTGCGATGAGCCCCGCCAGGAAGGCGCCCTCGAGGCTGAGATCGGCCGCGTCGTAGTTCAGCAGCAGGCGCGAGGACACACCCGCCGCCAGCGGGATGCCGAGGCTGAACGCGAACAACAGGCGCTCGGGCCACGCGCGGCGCTCGGAGATCAGAATGTGGCGGAACCGGTGATAGCGGACGAGAATCGTGGCCAGCGCGGCGACGATCGTAATCTTGACGACCAGTGTCGTCAGCAGGAACTGAGCCGCGGTGAGAAACCTCAGTGGAGCATCCTCGCTGGGGAAAGCTTAACAAATTGTGGCTTACAATGTGGGGAGCATGATTAAGCGGATTCTCGAGAACACGAGCGCGCTCGTCACCGGCTTCGCGACCACCTTCAAGTACATGTTCAAGCCGGCGGTCACCGTCAATTACCCGGATCAGAAGGTGCCGATGTTTCCCAAGTGGCGCGGGAAACAGGTGCTGATGCGCGACGAAGCCGGCCTCGAGAAATGCGTGGCGTGCGGACTGTGCGCCGTCGCGTGTCCGGCCGATGCGATTTATCTCGAGGCGGCGGAAAACGACGGTTCGGTGATGGCCGGACCGCGCTATGCGATCACCTACCAGATTCACAAGACGCGCTGCATCTTCTGCGGCTACTGCGAAGAAGCGTGCCCGGTGTCGGCCATCTTCATGGGCAAAGACTACGAGCTCGCCGTGTACAACAAGAGCGATTTCATCTGGGACAAGAAGGATCTGCTGGTGCCTGCGCCCGCGGACGCTGTGGCGCCGGCTCAGAGATGACAGCTGGTAGCCTGTAGCCCGTAGCTTGTAGTGCACGAACGCTCTTGCTACCAGCTACGCGCCACCAGCGACTGGCTCATGCTGTTTGGCGCCGTTGGCGATCTCCATGGCGATTTCGACGCGCTCGATCGCGCGATGTCACGCCATGTGGATGTCGCGTTCTGGGTATGTCCCGGTGATCTTGCGGCCGAAGGCGGCGAGTACCCCCGGCCGCGCTCGCCGCTCTACTGGATCAAGGGGAACAACGAAGACTTCGACTTCGTGGCCGCCCAGCCCGCGGGAGGCGGTACGCTACCCAACCTGCACTTCATCCCCAACGGTTCGTGCGTGCGTGCGCATGGATTTGTGCTCGCCGGGCTCGGCGGGACCTTCGCGCCGACTTGGTACGAGCGGCCCGCGTCCGACCTTCGCCGCATCTCGCCGCGCGATGACAGGCGCCGGCACTTTGTACAGGAAGAGGTCACTGCATGTAAGACGATGTCCGGTGTCGATATCTTTCTGTCGCACGAAGCGCCGCGCCCGTTCCCGCTGCCGCGCGTGAAGGACGCGGGCAAGACCCCGATCAACGAGGTGCTCTCGGGCATGTGCCCTCGTTTGCACCTGTTCGGGCACCATCACACGTATGCGGTGGCCGAGCGCCAGCATGTTCCGTCGATAGGCTTGGAGACAGCGTCCGTTTCGTACCTAATCTTCGATGGCAGGACACTTGCTCACCAACGTCTGACGATCTGATATATAGTCCTCGACGGAGGCGTATGGCGCTGCTCTTTCCGCGAGAAGAGGACAAAGACTTCGCGGGCTCGACCGACGCGACACGATCATTGTCAGTCATCTCTCTCGAGACCTCGTTTGTCGAGGGTGTCTACGAGAAGATGGCCTCTGTGTACGATCTCTTCTTCGGCCTTTCGCTCCATCACGGCCGGGCCAGAGCGCTCCGGCGCATGGCCATCGCGCGCGACGATCAGATCCTCGAGGTTGGCGTCGGCACCGGCATCAGCCTTCCGCTCTATCCGCGGCAATGCTCCGTGACGGCCATCGACCTGTCGGAAGGGATGCTCGAGCGCGCGCGCACGCGCGTGCAGCAGTACAACCTGCCCAACGTGCGTCTGATTCAGATGGACGCGACGAAGTTGAAGTTCCCGGACAACTCCTTCGACATCGTCTTTGCGCCGTACTTCATCAGTTGCGTGCCCGATCCGCTGGCTGTCACGCGCGAGATGCGGCGTGTCTGCAAGCACGGAGGGCGGCTGGTCTTTCTGAATCACTTTCTGAGCGATCGCCCGATCACGTCGAAGCTCGAGCGTGCCATCGCGCCGCTGACCGTACACCTGGGATTCAAGTCCGATTTCGATCTGCCGGCGTTCCTCGCACAGACGGGACTGCGTGCCTCGTCCATCGAGAAGGTCAACATACCGCGTATCTGGTCATTGGTGATCTGTCAAAACGCGGAATGAACCGGCTGTCGGACTATCAGACCTTCCTCACCCAATTTCTTCGCAGCTACAGCACAACCGGTTCGGTCCTTCCCAGCGGGCGTGCGCTCGGCCGGGCCTTGTGCCGCCATGTGGGCGCCGGCGGAGGACCGCAGAGAATTCTCGAAGCGGGGCCGGGAACGGGAGCGGTCACCGGATGCATCATCGATCGCATGGGGAAGGACGACCATCTGTGGATGGTCGAGCTGAACCCGACGTTTGCGGCGCACATGCGCCGCGCCTTCGAGGACAAGCCGTCGTTTCGCGACGTGGCGAGCCGGTGTCATCTCATCGAGGGTCGGGTGCAGGAGCTCGGGCAGGAAGCCCACTTCGATGTCGTCATTTCAGGCCTGCCGCTGAACAACTTCTCCTCGGACGATGTGCGGACGATTCTCCGCGCGTATGCGAAGCTGCTGAAGCCCGGCGGCGTTCTCTCGTTCTTCCAGTACATCCTGATCCGGCCGGCGAAGATGGTCGTCAGCACCGGCTCCGAGCGCGATCGATTGAAAGACGTTGGTGAGGCGATCGACCGCGTCCTTGGCGAAGGCGAAATCGCGCGCGAGTGGGTGTGGGTGAACGTGCCGCCGGCGTGGGTACACCACATTCGATTTCAGTAAGGAAAAAGGAAGAAGGAAAAAGGAATAGAGCTTCTATTCCTTCTGTTCTCTATTCCTTTTTCCATCTTCCTTCTTCCTTGCTTGCTGCAGTATCTCCTCTGCCGCCACTTCGGCTCCATTCACGTCCGGTCTTACCGGCGGCGCCGGTTGGTCGAGCAGCCTCTTCAGCGCCGCGCGCCAGTTTCCTGACAGCAGATCGTGCTGTTCGATGAACTCTGCCCTCAGGTACTTCGGCATTTCCCGGACGAGCACGTCATATTCCGCGAAGTGACCGCGCGACGTGTACAGCAGCGCCGTGTCGTTGGCGATGGCTTCGCTGATGATGCCGTAGCCGGGTTTGGTGGCGACGACGTCGGCTGCGCGTACGAGGTCCTCATAGCGCAGCCCTCGCCCGTATATGTCCTGCTCTGAAATGTACAGCACGCCGGCCGCCGGCTTGATGGTGTGCTCCCGGGCGGGGATGTCGGTGGTCGCGATGGTGTACTCGGTCAGCGACGCAAGGGTGGCCGTATCGAGTCCCGAGACGCCGTAGCCGCCGAACGACATCAGCACGAGCGGCTTGCCTCGCGCGCGGGCGGGGAGGCCGAGCATCTGCCGCACGTCATCGGCGTCCCGCTGCGACCGCCGCGCGATGAACGGGATATCCCGGGTGAACGAGTCCAACCCTTCGAATCCGGCGGCCATTGGCAGCCGCAGTGCGAGCGTCGCGGTCTGATACGCCGCGCGAATGGCATCCACGAGCGGGCGCGTCGAGTGGTCCGGATAGGCGTCGTAAATCCAGTCCCAGGTGAAGTTGCCGATCGCGATCGACGGAACCCCCGCCCCGCCCGCCGCGGCGAACGCCAGCGGCGGGATGTCGCCAACGACGAGGTCGGCGCCGTACGCGCGCAGGTAGGCCGCTTCAGTGGCCGCGAGCCGCGGCATGTGCCGCTGAAACTCTATGGCCCGTCGCAGGCTTTCCTCGAGATCGATGGTCAGGCTGTCCAGCTGCACCATGCCGGTGTCGCCCTCGAACTCGACGAACTCTATTTGGCCCTGAAGCGTACGCTCGAAGAGTCGTCGGGGCGCCGACGTCCGGACGACTACGCGGGTGGCGGGCCGCGCGCGAAGGAGCGCATGAATGACCTCGACGGTGCGTGAGGTGTGGCCGAAGCCGTGGCCCGAGACGTAAAAGACGATGCGATATGATGGGCTCATGGACGAACGGGACTTCTTCACCGAGCGGCCGGAACAAAAACCGGCTCAATACACCTGTCCGCGCTGTAAGCGGCGCAACGAGTACATGGTGCGGTGGATGCGCCGGACCAAAAAGAAAAGCCTGCCGCCGGGGGCTGATGCCCGCGACCGCGCGCTGTACGCGAAGCTGCGCGATTATCTCATCCGGATGGACGACGACGTCACGTGCAAGACGTGCCAGAAACGTTTCGAGATTCCCTCGCATCAGTCGATGGTCTTCCTCGACGAACAGGGCAACGCGCCAGCTGGGAACGACGATCCCGACGACGACAACCGAGGAAATCGCGCATAATGGTTTTTCCATGAAATCCGGGTTCTGGCGCGGCGCGCTGATCCGTCTCGTGGCCGTGGCACTGGCGATTGGAACGGTGTCGGACGGACGGACGAGCCGGATTGCGCACGCGCAGGGCGTCAGCGACCCTATCGTCGTCAAGGCGCGTGCGGCCATCAATCGCGGGGAGTACGCGGAAGCGGAAGCCCTGCTCAAACCCTTGGCCGCGAAGGCACCGGAAGGGGAAGCCGCCCTCGAACTGGGTCTTTTCTACGAGCTGCTGGGACGCGTGGATGAGTCGCGGTCTCTGCTCCGGCGCATCACGGACATTCAGGTCGGACCGCGGACCTCGCCCGCCGAGTACGCGCGGCTGGGCCGTGCCGCCCGCTCGCTCGGTGAATTTCAGCTCGCCAACGACGCCTATCGCCTCGCCACCGAGAAAGCGCCAACCGATCCGGCGCTGCACACGGGCTGGGGCGAGCTGTTCCTGCACGTGCACAACAACCCCGAGGCCGCGAAGTCATTTCAGGACGCGCTTGCCGCTGACGCCAAGTGGATTCCGGCGCTCGTCGGCATGGCACGGGCGCTCGTCGATGTGAACCCGCCGGGAGCCGAGAAGGCCATCGAGCAGGCGCTGTCGCTCGATCCGAACGCGGTCGAGGCCTACCTGCTCAAAGCGCAGCTTCAGCTCGACAAGAGCGATCGCGAAGCAGCCAAGGCGTCGATTGCAAAAGCGAAGTCCATCAATCCGGCCAGCCTCGAGGCGCTCGCCTGGAGCGGTGCCGTTGCCTACATCGAAGGCCGTCAAGCCGACCTCCAGCAGGAGGCCGCCGCGGCGTTGAAGATCAATCCCCGGTTCAGTGGCGCCTACCGCGTGCCGGCAGAGCTGGCGGCCGCGAATTACCGCTTCGAAGAAGCCGTGGTCATGAGCCGCAAGGCGCTCGAGATCGATCCGAACGACGTGCGCACGCTCTCGGCGCTCGGCGTGCAGCTGCTGCGCACGGGCGACGAAGCCGAGGCGCGCCAGGTGCTCGAGAAATCGTTCGCCATCGACAAGTTCGATCAGACCACGTTCAACCTCCTGACGATGCTCGATTCGCTCGAAAAGTTCGAGGTGGTCACCGAAGGCAACCTCGTGTTCAAGAGCCACGCCAGCGAGATGCCGGTGATGCGCGAGTACGTCGGCCCACTTGCGCAGCAGGCGCTCGACATCTTCGCGAAGAAGTACGACTTCGTGCCGAAGGGCCCGATTCTGATCGAGATGTTCCCCAAGCACGACGACTTCGCCGTGCGCACCGTGGGGCTGCCGGGGATGATCGGCGCGCTCGGCGCATGTTTCGGGCGCGTCGTGACGCTCGACTCGCCGAAAGCGCGTCCTCCCGGTGATTTCAACTGGGCCCCCACGTTGTGGCACGAGCTGGCGCACGTCATCACGCTGCAACTGTCGAAGCAGCGCGTACCGAGGTGGCTCACGGAGGGGATCTCGACCTACGAAGAGAAACTCGGATCGCCCGCATGGGGACGCGAAGGCGAGCTTTCGTTTGTCGCCGCCTACGGGCAGGGCGAGCACATGACGCTCCGCGAGCTGAATGCGGCCTTCCAGGATCCCGAGAAAATTTCGCTCGCCTACTACGAAGCCTCCATCCTGACCGAGCACATCGTCGAGAAGTACGGCATGGGGGCGCTGCGCAAGCTACTCATGAGTTACGGTGAGGGGCTCGAAGGCGAAGCCGCGTTGAAAGCCGGGCTTGGCGTGGACATCGACACACTGCAGGCCGATTTCGACACGCTTCTGAACGCCAAATACGGCACCATCGTCAAGGCGCTGAGGCCGCCGAAGGAGCTCGAGCCCGGCAAGGGGAATCCAGAGTCCGTTGCGGCGGCGTTTCCAGACAGCTTTCAGGCGCAGGTCGCCTACGGTGAGTTCCTGCGAAAAGCCGGGCGCATCGACGAGGCGTTCAAGGTGCTCGAGCGCGCGGCCGAGATGGTGCCGATGGCGACCGGGGCGCGAAGCCCGCGCTCGGTGATGGCACAAATGGCTATCGAGCGAAAGGATTCGGCGCGTGCCATCAGCGAGCTCGAGAAGCTGATGCAGTACGAAAACACCGATCTCGACGCCGTGCGCCAGCTGCTCAAGCAGTACGAGATCACGAAGGCGCCGCCCGCGAAGCTGCTGGCGGCGTACGAGCGCATCGCCCAGCTCGACCCGTTCGATGCGGCCAACCACACAGCGCTGGGGCGCATGAAGCTGCAGGCGGGCGACGCGCGTACAGCCGTGCGCGAGTTCCGCGCCGCAATTGCCGCAGGCACCCTCGATCCGGCAGGCGCCCACTCGGATCTGGCGGAAGGCTATCTGGCCATCGGCGACAAGGTGCTGGCGCGCCGGGCGGCGCTGGCTGCTATCGAAGTCGCTCCGGGTTATCCGCGCGCGCAGGACTTGCTGCTCAAGGTGGTGGGGCAGTGACTCGGGTTGCCCGCGTCTGCCTGCTGTTGACGCTGACCGCTGCGGTCGTGCCTGGTCTGGCTGCGGCCGACGAACGCTACGCGCTCATCGTGTCGGGCGCGTCGGGCAGCGAGAAGTTTGCGGAGAGCCAGAAAACGTGGGTGTCGTCGCTCCAGTCGACGCTCCAGAAACCCCTCGGGTTTGCTGCGGACCACATCATCGTGCTGTCTGAAGGCGCAGGCGAGTCCGATATCGCCAATCGCGCGAACGTGACGCGGACGCTTACCGCGCTCAAGCCCAAGCTGACGGCCGACGACACGCTGCTGGTCGTGCTGCTCGGTCACGGGACCTACGATGGCACCGCTGCGAAGTTCAATCTCGTCGGGCCCGACATGGAGTCGCGCGAATGGAAAGCCTCGCTCGACGGTATCGCCGCGCGGCTCGTGTTCGTCAACACCACGAGCTCGAGCTTCGAGTTCGTGCAGGCGCTGTCGGGCAAGAATCGCATCGTGATTGCCGCCACCGATTCGTCCGCGCAGAAATACGCCACGGTCTTTCCGCAGTACTTCATCGAGGCGCTCGCCGACCAGGCAAAAGCGGACAACGACAAGAACGGGCGGCTGTCGGTCTGGGAGGCATTCACCTACGCGAGCCAGGCAGTAAAGCAGTCGTTCGAGCAGAAGGGCACGCTCGTGACCGAGCGCTCGATCATCGACGACAACGGCGACGGCGTCGGGAAAGAGGCCACAGCGACAGCCGCCGGCGGCGACGGTGTGCTGGCCAGGACGACGTTCCTTGATGCTCCGCCGGCGGCAACGTCCGCAAACGCCGCGGTAGCCGCGCTCGACAAGCGCCGCATTGCGATCGAAGTGGAGATCGAGCAGTTGAAGGCGCGCAAAGGGGAGATGCCTGCGGGCCAGTACGAAGAGGAATTCGAGCGCCTCGCGATAGAACTCGCGAAAATTTCCGCACAGATTCGATCCGCTAAGTAGCGATTACGTGGCCCAGCGCGTGCGCGAGGGCTTCTTCAGCACCATCACCCCCGCTATTCCCGAGAGGAATCCTGCGACGTGCGCCCAGAAGGCGACGCCGCCCGTCCGGACGCCGGTTTCGGTGAGCGATCCCACACCGCTGAAGAACTGCATCAGGAACCAGATGCCCAGGAACACGATGGCCGGCACCTCGATGACTTCCATGATGATGACGAGGGGCACGAGCGCCAGCACGCGCGAGTTCGGGTAGAGCACGAAATACGCGCCCATGACGCCGGCAATGGCGCCGCTTGCGCCGATGGTCGGGACGCGCGAGGCCGGATTCACCCACGCGTGCGCGAGCGCGGCGGCGGCGCCGCAGGCGAAATAGAACAGCACGAAGCGGCCGTGGCCGAGCCGGTCTTCCACGTTGTCGCCGAAGATCCACAGATACAGCATGTTTCCGAGGAAGTGCAGCCACCCTCCGTGCAGGAACATCGACGTGAACACGGTGAGAAGCTGCAGCTGAGCCGGCACGACGCCGTACGTGAAGAGGAGCGACTGCAGCGCCCGATCGGACAATGAGACTTCGAACAGGAACGCGGCGGTGTTGAGCGCGATGAAGATGACGACGAAGAACGGAAACGTCCGCGACGGAATCACGTCGCGCAGCGGAATCATGCGATCGATTGTGACATAATCCTTGGCCGTACCGATGAAGTGCCGCGAGTGTGGAACCGAAATCGCCGAGAAGGCGCTCATCTGTTTCCGATGTGGCGCGTCGGTTCAAGAGGCCGTTCACAAGCCGTACGTCGCGACGAAGAAAAAGCGCCCGGTGATCGTGTACGCGATCTTCCTGGTGCTCGCGCTAATCGCGGCGTTGCTCGTGTTTCTGCAATACGGAACAGGCGTGTAGGAGTCTCGACCAGGACGCTCGTCGCCGTCTTCGTCGGTTTTCTTCCCGCCTTCGTCGTGGCTTCGTGGTTCCGCTTCGTGCCTTCGTGGTTATTTGGCCAGCCGGGCTTCGATCGGCGCCAGCGAGGCCAACACCACGTCTCCGACCACCTGCAGACTTCGCGCCGAGGTTTGATCGAGCGTATCTCCGGGTGCGTGCCACTCCGGGTAGTCCAGATCGATGATGTCGGCCGACGCAACGCCAGCCTTGAGGAAGGGAACGTGATCGTCTTCGATGGGCGTGCTGGCGTTGACGAACACCGAACCGTGGCCCAGCTTCTGCGCCGTTGACCAGATGATGTCGGTGAGCCACGGGGTCGAGTTGGCCTCGCGCATGAAGCGCGGCGAGC
>Ga0065707_10082043_pt1 | contig 23744 bp, 24 predicted proteins | sample SwiRhicommuniRL3_FD_59094 | JGI IMG/M metagenome (GOLD analysis project Ga0065707, IMG submission 59094) | Switchgrass rhizosphere bacterial communities from Rose Lake, Michigan, USA - RL3 v2 (version 2) | ecosystem: Host-associated > Plants > Roots > Rhizosphere > Soil | place: East Lansing...
TCCCGACATCATACTGGATCGGGAGGCTGGGCGGGGGAGTGGGCCGGTACCGCAAAACCGTCACGTCGCGATGGCGCAGCCCAAACCCGCTTTGGCGACCACTTTCAGGATATGCGGATCATTCAGCGCACGAATGTGGTGCAGGAACTCATCGACCGTCATCTCGCCGATATCGCGGTTGCGAAGCTTGTTGAGCGAGGCGAGCTTGCGCAGTTCGCCATAGCTCAGCTTATCGACCATGCGTTCGGCCATGCAGCCCGCCATGGGCGGCGAAAGGCCCGCCTTCATCAGCGAGGTCCGTATGCGTGCCTCCGGCGAGGGCGTGGCGCAGGCCGACAGGGCGATCAGCGCGGCAAGGGACACAGGTTTCTTCATCGACGTCCTCACGAAACCGTCACCCTGAACTCGTTTCAGGGTCCACCAAGCCGCAAACGCTGTGGCAAGTGGTGAAGTGGATGCTGAAACAAGTTCAGCATGACGGGAAGCTGAACGCGAGGCTATAAGAGCATATGTCAGTCTGGATAGGCATCTTATTGTTCCTGGCGACCGTTGCCGCGATGGAAGGCGTCGCCTACGCCGCGCATCGCTGGGTGATGCATGGGCCAGGCTGGTTCCTGCATGCGAGCCACCACCGGCCGCGCACCGGCCTGTTCGAGGCGAACGACTGGTATGCGGCTATCTTCGCGCTGCCCTCGATCGCGCTGTTCTGGTGGGGGATCGGGCTTGGGCATGGCGCCGGCTATGCCTGGGTGGGCGGCGGCATCGCGGCCTATGGCGCGATCTATTTCGGCTTTCATGACGTGATCGTCCACCGCCGTATCGCGCATCGTTATGTCCCGCGATCGGCCTATATGAAAAGGATCGTGCAAGGGCATCGGCTGCACCATGCGGTGGAGGCGAAGGAGGGAACGGTCAGCTTCGGCTTTCTTTACGCGCCGTCGGCGCAAGTGCTGAAGGCGCGGCTGGCGGCGGGAAAGCGGGCTCCGACCGGCGAAAGGTTATTCAAAAGTTAGGGGGTCGCGCGTTTTTTTTTCTGAACACCCGTGTCTGGTGACAAACGGGGGCATGAGTCCAACAATCTCAAAGAGCCAGGCGGCGAAATATGGCACTGAAGGGATGGTGTAGGACAGCGGATTTTCGAGAACATTTGAGGACGAGTTTCGACCCAATTCCCGCCCATAGCCGTCATGCCAGCGGAGGCTGGCATCCATGGCTTTATCCCTTCGCGGGCAGCTCCCATTTCGAGAGACATGGACCCCAGCCTGCGCTGGGGTGACGGTTGGCGTTAGTTTCGCTGCCCCTCAAATCCCCGCATACCATTCATAGTCGTTGGTATCTTCCCAGTAGCCGCCCTTGCCGAAGCCGATGCGATCGAGGCTATCCACCAGTTCGATTCGCTCGACATATTTGGCGTGCTTGTAGCCCAGCATGCGTTCCACCCGCAGTCGCAGCGGGGCGCCGTTGGGGATAGGGAGCAGCGCGTCGTTGAGCGCCCAGGCGAGGATGGTCTGTGGATGGAAGGCATCGACCAGATCGATCGATTCATAATAATGCATCGGGCCATAATCGTCGGCGCAACGGAAGACCGCGAAGCGGGCGCGATCGCGGACGCCCGCTTGATCGAGCAGCAGCTTGAGCGGCACGCCGGTCCATTTGCCGATCGCGCTCCAGCCCTCGACGCAATCATGGCGGGTGATCTGGCTGCGGCGAGGCATCGACCGGATCTGGGCGAGTGAAAGGGATTGCGGCCGCGCGACGAGCCCGTCGATGGTCAGCCGCCAGTCGGTGAAATTGCTCGCCGCGTGGGCGGCATAGACATCACCGGCTGGCGTGCGGGTGCCGTTGGCGCGGAAGATGGGCGAGCGCTGTTCGGGGCGATATTCGCGGGCCAGCGCGGCGCGATCGCTGATCAGGCGGTGGGCGCGGTAGCTCAGTGTCTCGCCGAGCCGCAGCGTTTCGCGGAAGCCGGGGCTCTGGTTCAGCTTGTCGCAGCCCGTGACCAGCAACCCGCCGGTCGCGGCGCCGATGCCGCCGATCAGCTTGCGCCTGGAAATCATGCGTCGCGCTCCTTTGGCAGACGGTAGCGTCCGGTGATCATCGAGCGGATTTCATTATAGGGCCCGGCCAGCACCACCATCAGCAGGTGCACGACGATGAAGACGACGATCAGCATCGCGGCGATAAAATGGATCGACCGCGCGGACGCCCGTCCGCCGAACAGATCGAGCAGCCACGGCCATGCCGCATCCATCGCCGGCGACATGGTGAGGCCGGTCAGCACGATCAGCGGCAGCAGCCCGAACAGCACGCCGAGATAGGCAAGCTTCTGGAGGATATTGTAGCGGAGCGCCGCCTCGCCGGTCGGAAAGCGCAGGCGGGCGTGTTCCCTGATATCGTGCCAGATGTGGGTGGGCGACAATTCGCCGCGCCGGGGCAGCAGATCCTTGCGGATATGCCGGTTGATCAGGCTCGCCAGCCAATAGCCAACAACGCCGATCGCCAGCACCCAGGCAAAGGCGAGGTGCCAGCGCCGCGCGGCGGAGAGACTGTAGGTGGAGGGGATCGTCGCCCAGCCGGGAAAGGCGCGCCTCTGGATGTTGCCCATGCTGTCGGTCCAGTGGCCGAGCACGCCGGTGGTGGTGACGGTGAGATCGCCGATGCTGAGGAAGCCGCGATCCCCGTTAGCGCCGATCATCAGCCAGGGCCGATCGAAATTGGCGCCATATTGCCCCCAGTAGAGCCGGGGATGAGCATTGAAGATCATCAGCCCGCTCATCAGCATGACGAACACGGTGACCGCGTTCACCCAATGCCAGAGCCGGGTAACCAGCCGATGCCGATAGACCAGAGGCCGGACGGAAACAGGAATAGGCTGATCCATGTCTGCGCTCCTCCCGCGAAGGAGCGTAGCGCAAAGTTACGGATCAGGCGACCTTCTTGATCAGGCGCTGTCCGTGCAGGCGTTTGAGCAAGGCAGGCACTTCGGGGGCGGGGACGGCGGGGCTGTACAGATAGCCCTGGCCGAACCGGCAACCGCCGGCACGCAGATAATCGGCCTGGGCATCAGTTTCGATCCCTTCGGCCACCACGTTGATGCCAAGGCTGATACCCAGATTCAGCACGGCGCGGACGATTGCGGCATCGTCGGGATCGTCCTGAAGATCGCGCACGAAGCGCTGATCGATCTTGATGACGTCGATCGGGTACTGCTTGAGGTGCGAGAGCGAGGCATAGCCGGTCCCGAAATCATCGAGCGCGATCTTGATGCCCGATGTGCTCAGGAGGCGCAGCGCCCGATCGACGCTTTCCGTGCCGCGACCGAGGAATACGGATTCGGTGACCTCAAGCTCGATGCGATGGCCGGGCACGCCCGCTTTTGCCAGCCTGGCGAACAGTTGCTCGGGGAAGTTTTCATTGCGCAGATCGGCGCTCGAAACATTGACCGCGACATGCCCGATCTCAAGCCCGGCTTCCAGCCAGCCGCGGATGTCGTCGAGGACGCATCCGATCATGCGGCTGGTGATGGCTTGCGCCAGATCGGGGGTTTCAAACGCGGCGCTGATCTCGCCCGGCATCACGATACTGCCATCAGGGCGAACCCAGCGCAGCAGCGCCTCGAAGCCGATGATCCGGCCCGAAATCAGATCGACCTTTGGCTGGTAGAACGGCACCAGCTCATCGCTCGCAATCGCTTCGCGCGCACTGAAGATCATGCTCGCCTCGCGTTGATAGGCGATCAGCATCGAAGGCTCGAAGATGCACGCCCGGCCGCGTCCGCGCGCCTTCGCTTCGTAAAGCGCGATGTCTGCGCATTTCATCAGCTCCTCGATCTGCTCGGCATGATCGGGAAACAGGCTTGCGCCGATGCTGGCCTTGCAGACGATCGAACGGCCGACATGTTCCAGCGGCGCGCTGAGCCGGGTCATCATCCGCGTCAGGATTGCCCGGAGATCGGCCTCGCCATGGAGGCCGGTCAGCATAACCGCGAACTCATCCCCGCCGAGCCGGGCCACCACGTCGCCCGGCCGCACCGCTCCCTGAAGCCGTGCGGCCACGGCCCGCAATATCGCATCGCCGGCATCGTGCCCGGCGGTATCGTTGATCTGCTTGAAATCGTCGACGTCAAGCAGGAGGATCGCGACCTTGCCCGCGGTTTCCTGGCCCTGGCTCATCGCGCGGCTGGCGGCGGCCATGAAATGAGAACGGTTGGCGAGCCCGGTCAATGCATCGGACATGGCAAGCTGGGACAGATGCAGTTCGACCAATTTGCGCTCGGTGATGTCCACCGCGCTGGAAATGATCCGCTGCTCGCCGTCGATCTTGATGACGCGCGATGAGATGATCACGTCGCGGACCGATCCATCGGCGCGCCGAAGCTGGCTTTCGAAGGCGTTGATCGCGTTGTCGGACCAGAGCTGCGCCAGCACGAAATCCCGATCTTTGGGATGCGCGTAGATGCTTTCGATATTGACGACGTTCCGCGCCTGCTCGGCGTCACCGAAGAAGGAGATGGCGGCCTGGTTGACGTGGATCACCTTGCCTTTCTCGCTGGTGACCACCAGGGGAACCGGGACGGCCTTGAACATGGTCTCCAGCATGTCGCGGCTGCGGGCCAGTGCCTTGCGCGTGGTCTGTTCGGCCTCCACGGCGGACCATTCGAGCCGCCGCAAACGGTTGGCGCGGCTCACGGCGATCGCCAGCGCGGCATTGAACATCAGCACCGCCATGAACAAGCCAGCGATCGTCTGGGAAGACGGATGCGGCAGCGCGTAGCCGCCGAGCAGCATCAGGCTGCAACCGCCGGCGGTTATCAAGGTCCAGCGGAAGCTGGTCGGCACGACCAGGAAGAAGATCATCGGCAGCATCAGCACGACGAACAGCGCGATCTCGCTGTGCGAACTCACCAGCAGCGTCACGCCGATCGCGGTCACCAACTGCCAGAGCAGCATGACGTGCTGCGCCGCCCTGAAATTCGTCACGCGCCTGTTGAGCCGGAGACAGACCAGCGAGATGAGCACCACGAGACAGCGCGCCGGAATGGCGATGTAGAAATGGGGCTGGCCATAAAAGCGCCAGTCGCTGATCAGGAACAAGGAATTGAGGATGACCGAACAGATCAGCAGCAGCCGCATCTGATTGCGCGTTTCGGGCAGGCGGGCTCCCTGAAACTCCCGCTCGCGCGCGGAATCCGTGAATTCACCCGAGAAATTCGAAAGCTGATTCACTGAACCGCCACTCCAAGGAATCGGCAAGCGCCGATCCAATGGGAGAACTAACCTCTCCATTTTCAAGGAAATTTCTAGCTGCGGATGATTAGCAAATTGCTAATGATGGCAGCTACGTACTTCCCCTTAGATGGCGATGTTCCCGGCTGGATGCACGTCCGTCGCCGCATCCTGCATTTTCGTCGACAGGCGCGCATTCATCGACACACCGGGCACCGCCATCGCAACAGGCGCACGGTTCGCCCGCTGCGTCGGTATCTGGCCGCCATCGCCCCTCAGGGGGACAGGATGATGGAGGGACCAATGGACGCATGCTTTGTCCGCACGACCGCGACCTGGCTGGCGGCGATTTTCGTCAGCAGCCTGTTCGTGACCGCCGCGACGTCAGCCGTCAGCATTCTCTAGGATGCGGGCGGCGGATCAGGGAAGCCCCAGCAATTGAGACAAAGTGTCGATATAGCTGGGGCCTACCTGTACATTCGCCCCATCCGTCAAAACCAGCGTGACCGATCGATTGGCGCGCCGCACCTCCACCACCTTGTCCGGCCGCACGAAGGCGGACCGATGGACGCGCACCAGCGCGGTCCCCGCCAGCTTTTCTTCCAACGCCTGCATCGTCGTGCGCAGCATGTGGCTGCGGGTGTCGGTGTGCAGCAGCACATAATCCCGCGCGGCTTCGATCCAGCTGATCAGGTCGATCGGCACCCGCCGCTGGCCACTGCGCTCCGGCACCCAGAAGCCCGCATCGTTTGACGCCGACGCGCTGCCCTTAAGCGCTTCCACCTCGCTGGCGAGCTGGCCGGCGAGTTCGGCCTGCGCCGCGATCTCGCGCCGCCGCTTGGCGCGATTGACCGCCTGGCGAAGCCGGTCGAAACGCACCGGTTTCAGCAGATAATCGGCCGCGTCGACATCGAAGGCGTCGGCGGCGAACTGCTCATGCGCCGTGATGAACACGATTTCCGGGCGGCGTTCCGGCGGCAATTCGGCGGCGGTGCGCAGGCCGCTGCGGCCCGGCATCTGGATGTCGAGGATAACGAGATCGGGCGACAGCTGATCGATCGCGGCCAGCGCTGCCTCGCCATCGCGGGCCTGGCCGACGATCTCCACTTCATCGATGTCCTTGAACAGCGCGCACAGGCGGTCCAGCGCCAGTTGCTCGTCGTCCACCAGGAGTACACGCATCTCGTACCGTTCCCCGTCCACCCCTCGAGGCTGTGCTGATGAGATGTTATCAGCTCCGTTCGCCCTGAGGAGGAGACTGAGCTTGTCGAAGGCTCCATCTCGAAGGGTCCTTCGAGATGCCATTTCGACTTAGCTCAATGGCTCCTCAGGACGAACGGTTCTATCTAATCAGCCCAGATTTTCTAAGCTCTAGGAGCAAGCGGGGAGTCGGCTCAAGCGATTCCGTAGTTTAGGGCGCGCCCACCTCGCCATGGGGTGGCATGCCGATGCCGCCCATGCCCGGCTGCTGCGGCGCGACCGCGAGCAGCTTGAGATCGAAGACCAGCAGTGCGTTGGGCGGGATCACGCCGTTGCCAGCACCGGCCTCGCCATAGCCAAGCTGCGGCGGGATCCAGAAACGGTATTTCGCATTGGGGCTCATCAGCTGGAGCGCTTCGGTGAAGCCGGGAATCAGACCGCCGACCGGCAGCGTTGCCGGGCCGCCATGGCTCGCGCTCGAATCGAAGCTCTCGCCATTGGCAAGCTTGCCGTCATATTCGACGACGACCATGTCCGTCGGCTGAGGCTTGGGGCCGGCGCCGGGCTCAAGAATTTCATATTGGAGGCCCGAAGGCGTCGTGACCACGCCGGATTTCTTGGCGTTGCGCGCAAGGAACTCGACAGGCGATTCGGCCATCGCGACCTGCTTCGCGGTGCCCTTATAGGCGAGCGCGGCACCCGCCGCGGCGACCAGCGCGATCCCCACCCAGAGGGTGACAAGCGCGCCCTTCCGGATCGGGCGCAGCGGAACGGCGGTCACTTCAGACATGGGCGCACTCGTTAGTTACGGATTGTGACAACTGCATTGCCCGAAAGGCCGGGCGCCAGCGAAATTTACCGGCTGCCGTCACGCTCCATCCGCTTGCGCTCCAGCTTGCGGGCGCGGCGGATCGCGGCGGCGCGCTCGCGCGCGCGCTTCTCGGATGGCTTCTCATAGTGACGGCGCAGCTTCATCTCGCGGTACACGCCCTCACGCTGCAGCTTCTTCTTGAGCGCGCGCAGGGCCTGATCGACATTATTATCGCGAACGATGATCTGCATAAAAAAGCCAGTCTCCAAATCCGTTTCACGCCGGACCGTGGCGCATCCCCGCGCTCTGCCCGGCAAAAGTTAACCGCATGCAAAGACCGCCGCGAAGGCAAAGCCACGCGTCGGAAAGGCGCGCCTCTATCACCAAGCGCCCGCTTCTTCAAGCGATCTCGGCCACTTCGCGAAGGAGAAGCGCGATATCCTGCTCGCGCGACAGCCGATGATCGCCATCCTTGATGAGCGTGACGCGGATATCGTCGCCTGCCAGCGCCTCGGCAAGGCGGATTGAGATGGTCCATGGCACATCCGGGTCAGCCTGCCCGTGCAGCAGCCGCACCGGGCAAGTGAGCGCGATCGGCGAATCGAGCAGCCGATTGGCCTGCCCGCTTTCCCAGAAGCCGAGCGTGGTCACATGAGGATCGTCCGAATAGGCGGACGGCTCCTCGATCCGCCCCTCGGTGCGCAGGATCGCCTTGTCGGCCTCGGTGAAGCCCCATTCGGTGAAATCCGGCGCTGCGGCGATGCCGACCAGCCCGGCGATCCGATCCGGAATCGCCAGCGCGACCAGCAGCATCAGCCACCCGCCCATCGATGAGCCGACGAGAATCAGCGGGCCTTCGGTCAATTCCCGAAGCAGAAGCAGCACATCGTCTCGCCAGATGGCGAGCGTGCCATCCGCAAAGCGCCCCTCGCTTGCGCCGCACCCCGAATAATCGAGCCTCAACATGGCGCGGCCTTCCCGTTCGGCCCAGGCATCCAGCGCTAGCGCCTTCGATCCTTCCATGTCGGACATATAGCCCGGCAGAAAGACGATCGTCGGCCCGGAGCCGGGCCTGTGGCGATAGGCAAGGCGGAGGCCATCGGGGCGGGCAAGGAAGGCGGGCGCAGAGAGATTGTCTTTCATGAATCACCGATAGATGCTCCGCCTTCTGATACGCAAAGAAAAGACTGCCTCGGCACCAAGCGCATATCTGGCCCGGCGTGCCGGAAACCACCATATCGGTGCTGCAACCATAGGAGCCGAACATGACTGCCCGTCAGCCCGCCTTGTTCATCCCGCACGGGGGCGGGCCGTGCTTCTTCATGGATGATCCCAGGGGCGTCTGGACCAGCATGGCCGATCTGCTTCGGTCCTTGCCTTCGATGCTGCCGGAGGCACCGAAGGCGATCCTGCTGGTGTCGGCGCATTGGGAGACGCCGGGCTTTGCCTTTACCGGCGGGGCGCGGCCCGCGCTGATCTACGATTATTATAATTTCCCGGCGCATACCTATGAGATTGCCTATCCGGCGCCGGGCGCGCCTGAGCTGGCGGAGCGGGCGGCGGGATTGCTGCGCGCAGCCGATCTTCAGGCGGCGGTCGATCCCGAACATGGTTTTGACCATGGCGTGTTCATCCCGCTTAAGGTGGCCTGGCCCGATGCGGAGGTGCCGATCGTCGAGATGTCGGTCGACGCCTCGCTCGATCCGGCGCTGCACGTCGCAGCGGGACGGGCGCTGGCGCCGCTGCGCGACGAGGGGGTCGTGATCATCGGATCGGGGTTGAGCTCGCATAATCTGCGCGCGATGGGCGATCCGCGGTTCCTGGCGCCGTCGCGGGAGTTCGATGACTGGCTGGGCGAGGCGGTGGCGCTTGAGGGCGCGGAGCGGGCGGAACGGCTGGCGCAGTGGGCCTCGGCGCCCTCGGCACGGATGTCGCATCCACGCGAGGAGCATCTGATCCCGCTGATGGTGGCGGCCGGCGCCGGCGATGCCAAGGGCCGGCGCCTTTATAATGACGAGGTGCTGGGCAGCGTCGTTTCCGCCTATCGCTTCGATTGATCGGGTGGCATTGCCAATCCCGGCCATCATGGCATTCTGCGGCCCGGGTGGTGTCGGCGTTGCGTTCGAGGAGGCGAGGATCACCTCGCCGGGCAGGAGGATGCCGACATGACAACGGAACTGACGGTACTTGCGTGGGGCTGTGTGCTGGCCCTTGTCCATATTTTCGCGGCCGCGCACGTGAAGACGCGGCAATATGGCCTGAAATGGAATATGGGCGCGCGGGATGAGGTGCTGGCCGAACCCGCTCCGGTCGCCGGACGGATGATGCGCGCGCAGGCCAATTATTTCGAGACCTTCCCGATCGTGATCGCGGCGATCGTAATCCTTGCGATATCGGGGCGTGCCAACGCCCATAGCGCGCTCGGGGCGTGGCTGTGGCTGGGTGGTCGGATCGCCTATCTGCCGCTCTACGCGCTCGGGGTGCCTGTGGTGCGCTCCCTTGCCTTCGGAGTCAGCTTCGTCGGCATCATCATGATGCTGTGGCCAGCGTTCAGCGGGTGAGGCGACTTATGTCCTTCCGTTCGGGCTGAGCCTGTCGAAGCCCTGCCCATCTTGTGATCGGGAAGAGAAAGAGCGGCACTTCGACACGCTCAGTGCGAACGGGAAGGAGGTTGGCGGCACATCGCCTTGACCGCTGCCCAGTCCGCCGCGCTCATTGATGGGCGCGGATTGGCGACATGGGCGTCGGCGGCGAGGAACATGTCGCGCCGGGCGGCCGAGACGGGATGGCTGGCGAGCCAGGAAAAGGCGGTGTCGACCGTTCTGTTGCCGCTGCCTTCCGTCTTGCTCATGCGGGCGAAAAAATTGGCGGTCGGTTTCGTGGAGATATGGTTGCGGGTGAGCGCGGCGACGGCATAGGCGTCGGCCTCGCTTTCGGCGGCGCGGCCGTAGCGCGCGTCGATCAGCGCCTGGGCATATTGCACGCCCCTGGCGCTGCCGCCGAGGACGAGGCCGAGCCCGAACTGGCGGATCAGCCCGGCCATGACGTGGCGGTGCTCGACATGGCCGATTTCGTGGCCGAGCACGCCGGCGATCTCGTCGGGGGATTTCGCCTGCTGGAGGATGCCGTCGAACAAGGCGATCTGGCCGCCGGGCAGGGCGACGGCGTTGGGGATCGGGATGTCGACCACGCGAACCCGCATCGGGTGGCCGTTGACCGACAGGGACTGACCCAGCCTTCCGAGCACGGCATCACCCTCCGGCGAATGGCAGGCGCGGCCACCCAGATCGCCGACCAGCGCATCACCGAACGCCTGCTCCCAGCGCTGGGGGACCAGCGGAGCGATGAGGTCGGGCGCCTGATAGAGGCCGAAGATCACCGCCGCCGAAATCGCGATGCCGCCGATCACCGCCGGGATGAGCCCGAAGCGGTCGATCAGCCTGCCGTAGCGCGGGGCGGCGGGCAGGGCGTTCAGCCAGTCGACGGGAAGCGGCTGATCGAAGCCGAGCCGCCAGCCGGGATTGCCGTTGCGGCCGAACACCGGCCGTTCACCATCGCCGCGCCGGATCAGATCCGCGAAGGGAACGGGATCATGGCCTTCGATCGCGAGCCTATCGCCCTCGCGGGTGACGGCGACGATGTGGCGTTTGGCGGTGATGCCGTCGTAGAGCCAGGCTTCCACTACCAGTCTCCCTCCCCTGCAGGGGAGGGACGTAAGGGTGGGGTATTGCTGAAGGAGGTCGATCCTCCTGAAGCAATTTTATTCGACCGAAGTCGAGATTCCTTTGGCGCGCAGACGCGCGCACCCACCCCTGCACCCCTCCCTTGGCAGGGAGGGGGATATCTATTTCTGGCGACAATCATCAAATCGCGCCGACGTCGAAGGCATCGAGCAGGCCTTCGCCCTGTTTCAGCTCGGGCGTGTCCGACTGCGTCAGGGCAGCGAGATCGATCTCGCCGCTGGCTTCGAGGTGGCGGATGAAGAAGCTCCAGTTGCGATAGCCGACAAAGGCATAGCCGATGCCAAGGGTGAAGATCACCAGCAGCGCGCTGCCGATCAGCAGCTTGAACCAGTCCACGGTGCTGGCGGTAAACTCGAAATCGACCGTCGTGAGTGAGAGATTGCCGACTGCCTCGCGGAAATATTTGGCGTAGAAGGCGATCGCGATGACGCCCATCGCCAGATAGGCGGCGATGACGCCAAGGATCACGAAGCCAATCGCCGCGCCCGCCGCCGGGGCCGTGGCGCCACGGCTGAACGCGAAGCCGATCGCGCCGATCGCGGCGACGCAGCCGGCGATCGGCAGCAGGTAGAACAGCAGATAGCGGCCCATCAGCGGCCCCGGTCGCACGTCCGAGGTGAAGGGATGCGGGCCGAAGCTCATCGCGCGCCAGCGCTCATTCCACAGATCGCACATCGACCAGGGGATCATCAGGCCCAGCGCCATGAAGCCGATGACCGGCTTCCACACCGCCGACCAGCCATAGGCGAAGCCGGGATCGGCGCTGCCGCCGCGAATGCCGTGCCAGAAGGTGCGGCTGAGGCGGTAGCGCAGCGCGCGGAACTGGGCGAGGCCGAAGATGAAGAGCAGGAAGACGTAAAGCGATGGCGCCAGCACCGCGACCAGGCCGACATAACCGCGCAGCATCAGCGCCTGGATGCCGAAGTTGAGGATGAACAAGGGCAGCAGGATCAGGACGGCGGCCATGATGAAGCCGATGAAAAGCTCCATGCCGGTGCCGGTCCATTCAAGCGTGTCGTCGATGAAGCGGGTGCGGCTCCACAGATAGCGCCGCTCGCGGGTGCGTGCCCAGAAACGATAGACACCGAGCGTGACGATTGTCAGCAACAGGTTGGTGAGCGCGATCGGCGCGAATTCCTTCCAGTTGCCCTGAAAGGCGAAGGCCGAATCCTGGCTGGAACTATCGCCCATGGTACATCCCCGTTTCCCATGCACAGGCCACACCGAATGTGCTCCCGTGTCAATCGAGGATGATCGTTAACGCATGGTAGCTCAGTGCGGCTGTTCCAGCCGCGCGATCATGGCGGAGATCGCCGCCATCTGCGCGCCGTGGCGGAGCAGGAAGTTGAAGCCGGTATAGCCCCACCAGTCCCAGCAGCCCAGCGGGTTGAGCAGGCTGGCATCGACCTGGGGATAGAGGATGACGATGCCGTTGCTGTCCGCCCACTGATTATAGCCGACACCGGCATAGACCTTGTCGCCCACAGACGACGCGCTCTGCTTGCAGCCATGGAAGACGATGTGCAGCGCGCAATGGGCAGAGGCGGGCAGGCAGGAGGCGGGAACATAGAGGTAGCCGGTCGATGCCATGGCCGCGAAAGCCGGGGTATAGCCGTTCTGGTCGAAGGATCGCGGCGCTGCCGACAGCGTCGTCGAGGGTGGTTGCAGCGATCGATAGATATGGTTGAGAATGTCACCGGGCTGATCGTAAAGAACGGTTCCCATCGCACATTGGTCGACATAGGGATCGCTGTTGGCGCCGCAATCGGGGTTGCCGATGCGGGACGAGATAAAGGCGTGGCCCGCCGGCATGTCGTTGACGAAAAGGATATTGCCGGATGGCACGCCGGCCTTGCGATAGAAGCTGCGCAGCGCGTTGACGACCGTCGGTGCCACCACGCTATCCTTGGTGCCGCTGAACAGATAGATGCGCTGGCGCTTGATCGCCTGCAGGGGATCGATCACGTTTTCGCCAGCGAATTCCCGCGCCACCTTCCAGGATTTCGCACTCGAAGGCCGCCCCGACATGCAGGTCGACAGGAACAGCGCCGGTCCCGCGATCGGTCCGCAATCGAACGGCCCGCCAGCCACGATGCCCGCGCCCATCACTGAGTTTGAAAAGGTGACGCTGTACTGCGCGGCCATGAAGCCGCCCGATGACAGGCCCGATACCGAAACACGCGCCGGATCGATCCCCAGCGCCGGCAATTCGTCCGGAGCGGCGGAGAGGGGAATGGACCAGCAGAATGGGAGCAGGATCGCAAGCAAGGATCGCAGAAAACGCATAGCCACCTCCACAAAAAGGACGATGTTTCTGCTTTCAGGCGAATCCCTGACCCGATCATGCCTGAGCGGCCGATGCTTTTCCATCACCGATTTTGGCCGGCTTGACTTGTGGGGCGGGGCTGATCATGGCTCGCCCCCTCGATTTACAGCAGAAAAACCATGTCCGACGTCATTTCGATCACGCTTCCCGACGGCTCCGTCCGCGAGGTTCCGCGCGGGACTACGCCGGGCGATGTCGCGGCGGCGATCGGGCCGGGGCTCGCCAAGGCGGCGCTGGCGGCGCGCGTCGACGGCGATCTGGTCGACCTGTCGAAGCCGATCAATAATGATGCCAGGCTGGCGCTGGTTACCGCGCGGGACGAGGCGGATGCGCTTGAGCTGGCGCGGCACGATTATGCGCATGTGCTGGCGGAGGCGGTGCAAAGCCTGTTCCCCGGCACCCAGATCACCTTCGGACCGGCGACCGAGGATGGCTTCTATTACGACTTCGCGCCCAAGGACCGGCCGTTCACCGAGGAAGACCTGCCGGCGATCGAGGCCGAGATGCGCAGGATCATCGCCGCCGACAAGCCGCTGACGCGCGAGGTGGTCGATCGCGACGATCTGATCGCCAAGTGGCGGGCGGCGGGCGAGACCTTCAAGGCCGAATGGGCGGCCGAGCTGCCGCAGGGCGAGGAGCTGACGGTCTATCATTCGGGTGCCGACTGGTACGACATGTGTCGCGGGCCGCATCTGCCCTCGACCGGCAAGCTCGATCCGGCGGCGTTCAAGCTGACGCGGGTCTCGGGCGCCTACTGGCGCGGCGACCAGAAGAACGCGATGCTCTCGCGCATCTACGGCACCGGCTGGCTCAACAAGAAGCAGTTGGACGCGCATCTGACGCGGCTGGAGGAGGCCGCCAAGCGCGATCACCGCAAGATCGGGCAGGAGATGGACCTGTTCCACCTCCAGCAGGAGGCGCACGGCTCGGTCTTTTGGCACCCCAAGGGCTATCTCGTCTGGCGGGAGCTCGAGGCCTATATGCGGCGCGCGATCGACGCGGCCGGCTACAGGGAGGTCAAGACCCCGCAGATCATGGACGCGCGTCAGTGGGAGCAATCGGGCCACTGGGGCAAATATCGCGAGAATATGTTCGTAATCCCCGACGAGGTGCCGAACGTCGAGGACGAAGGCCCGGTGATCTCGGGCGAGGCCGACTGGATGGCCTTGAAGCCGATGAATTGCCCTGCGCACATTCTGATCTTCAAGCAGGGCATCAAGAGCTATCGCGACCTGCCGCTGCGCATCTACGAGAATGGCTGCTGCCATCGCAACGAGCCGCACGGCGCGCTGCACGGGCTGATGCGGGTGCGCCAGTTCACGCAGGACGACGCGCACATCTTCTGCCGCGAAGACCAGATCGTGGACGAGGTGCGCGCCTTCTGCGCGCTCGCCGACCGGATCTACAAGGATTTCGGTTTCACTTACTCGATCAAGCTGGCGCTGCGGCCCGACAAGCGGTTCGGCACCGACGAGATGTGGGACAAGGCCGAGGCCGAACTGCGCGACGCAGTGGTGAAGGCGGGCCTGGCGACGGCGGACTATGGCTGGGAGGAACTGCCCGGCGAGGGCGCCTTCTATGCGCCCAAGCTCGAATGGCACCTGACCGACGCGATCGGGCGGACCTGGCAGGTCGGCACGATCCAGTCGGACAGGGTGCTGCCGGATCGGCTCGACGCCTCTTATGTGGGCGAGGATGGCGGCAGGCATCGGCCGGTGATGCTGCACCGGGCGATCTTCGGCTCCTATGAGCGCTTCATCGGCATCCTGATCGAGCATTATGCGGGCCGCTTCCCGCTGTGGCTGGCGCCGGTGCAGGCGGTGGTCGCGACGATCGTCTCGGATGCCGACGGCTATGCGGCGGAAACGGTCGCGAAGCTCCAGACGGCAGGCCTGCGCGCCGAGGCCGACGTGCGCAACGAGAAGATCAACTACAAGGTGCGCGAGCACAGCCTCGCCAAGGTCCCCCACCTGCTGGTGGTCGGCAAGCGCGAGGCCGAGGAAGGCACCGTCGCGATCCGCACGCTCGGGCAGGAAGGCCAGCGGGTGATGAGCCTCGACGAGGCGATCGCGATGCTCACCAAGGAAGCGATGGCGCCTGATCTGCGAAACTGACCGTCTCGGTGACTCATAATCGCAATATTTCCACAATCTGGCTGTCGCCGGACTGTCGCGTGGTTGTCCCGGTCCCGTAGCCGGACTGACTTACATCCCGACTAGGGGAAAAGCTCCTGATCCAAGGGGCTTGGCCAATGCGAAGCTGGGTAGGCGCGCTGGCGCTGGTCATGACCGCCTCGTTTCATACGCCGTCGGAAGCCGAGGATCTCGCGGTGCGCTTCATCGGCGAGCAGATCGTACCCACCGGCGCGCAGGTAGAAGGTACCGTGGTCGGGGGGCTTTCCGGAATCGATTATGACGCGGTGACGGGCCGCTATGTCGCGATCAGCGATGATCGCTCGCGGCATGGGCCTGCGCGCTTCTACGATATCGCACTGGCCCTGAATTCACGGCGGTTCGACGGTGTGAGTCTTACCGGCGTTCGCTTCATGGGCCAGCCCGGTGGCGGCGCCTATCACGCCAATGCGATCGACGCGGAATCGATCCGCTTCGCCGGTGCTGACCTCATCTATGCCAGCGAGGGCAGCGCCAGGGCGGGCATTGCGCCGTTTGTCCGCGAGATGGCGGCGGACGGCCGCTATCTTCGCAGTTTCGGCGTGCCGCGCCATTTCATGCCGGGGCGGCGATCCGGGGTCCGCGACAATCGCGCATTCGAGAGCCTGACGGTATCCAGCGACGGCGCGCGCATTCTGGCCGCGACCGAAGCCTCGCTCGCGCAGGACAACATGGAGGGCACGCGGCAATCCCGCATCCTGAGCTTCGATCGGGCGACGGGCGAGCCGGTCGCCGAATATGTCTATGAAATCGAGGACGGGGCCGATCGGTCTTCCACCGGTCTTGCCGAATTGCTGGCGCTTGACGGGACTCGCTATCTGGCGCTGGAGCGGTCGACGCCGTCGCGAGGCCAGAGCGGCTCGGCGAGGATTTTCCTCGTTGATCTCGGGGGTGCCACCAATGTCGCGGGCGAGGATGCTCTTACCGGAAATTATCGGCCGGCGGCGAAATCGCTGTTGCTCGATCTCGATACGCTGGGGATCCGGCTCGACAATATCGAAGGCATGACCTTCGGGCCGGTGCTGGAGAATGGACGGCGGAGTCTGATCCTCGTCTCCGACAATAATTTCTCAAAGGCGCAGGTGACGCAGTTCCTGGCTTTCGATATCGGGCTTGCGCGGGAGGACGATGCCGTACGGCTGGCGTCCGCGCTGGATCGCTGATCAAGCCAACGTCGGTTTCCAATTCAGGACGGTGCCCATTGACCGCGCTACCGGTGCGGCAAATATGCGGCACCGCCGCTGATTTTTCGAGATTCTCGGCACATCGCGCCCGTACATCTTTTCTTGAGGCCCCGGCGCGACTATATCGGCGCCATTGCTCACGGTTACAGGAGAAGCTTCTATACGTCCCCCAATGATGACCCGGCGCCCGGTCGGGCAGCCGCCAATGCCGCTCAATGGCCCTCGCTTCAATGAGTTCATCGTCTCGCAGAAAGTGCGCGTGATCGATGAAAACGGCGAAAATCTGGGTGTGATGTATACGAAGGAGGCGATGGAGCAGGCCGCCGAGGTCGGGCTCGATCTGGTCGAGGTCTCTCCCAACGCCGATCCGCCGGTCGCCAAGTTCCTCGACGTCGGCAAGTTCAAATATGAGGCCCAGAAAAAGGCCAATCTCGCCCGCAAGAGCCAGAAGACGCAGGAGATCAAGGAGATCAAGATGCGTCCGAACATCGATGACCATGATTATGAGACCAAGATGAAGAAGGTCCATGAGTTCATCGACGAAGGCGACAAGGTGAAGGTCACGCTGCGCTTCCGCGGCCGCGAGCTGGCGCACGGCCAGCTCGGCATGCAGGTGCTCCAGCGCGTGCAGGAGGATATGCAGGAGACCGCCAAGGTCGAGCAGTTCCCGCGCATGGAAGGCCGCCAGATGCTGATGGTGCTGGCGCCCAAGTAGAAACGGGTCGCGGCGCTCCATTATTGACATTGGACATTCTTTTGTCCATATATTGGTGGTGCAAACCGTCAGCTATTCCGAAGCACGCGAGAAACTGAAGGCGATGATCGACAAGGTCGTCGCCGACCGGGCGCCCATCGCGATCACGCGCCAGCGTGGCGAAGGCGCGGTGCTGGTTTCCGAAAGCGAATGGGCATCGATCGAGGAGACGCTGTACCTGCTGCGCTCGCCCCGGAACGCGGAGCGTCTGCTGGACGCGGTGCGCGGGTTCGAGGCAGGCGATGACAAGGCCGTGCCCTTCACGTGAACGTCACGTTCTGGCCGACGGCATGGGAAGATTATCGTCACTGGCAAGAACATGATGCGAAGATGCTCGCAAGGCTCAATGCGCTGATCGAGGAATGCCGGCGCAATCCGTTCAAGGGAACCGGCAAGCCCGAGCCGCTGGCCGGCAATCTGTCAGGCTGGTGGTCACGGCGGATCAATCAGGAGCACCGGCTGGTGTATCGTGTGGCGGGAAGCGGAAAAGAGCAGACGCTGCAGGTGGCGCAGTGTCGGTATCATTATTGATCGAATGCAAATGGGTGTGAGGAAACGCACAGCAATTTTGATTTTTGCCGTGTTGCTCTTTGGGTGCCGGGAGGACCGCCAACGAGTTGCTCAGACCTCGGAAAGGGAGCGCGAATGCTCCTTGTACACGCCGGAAGAGATTGAGGAGTTTCGCGTACGCGACCGGCAACTCAATGGCCTGATAGCTCAGCGGCGGGCGGACCCGAAGGTTGAGGCGGCGATTGCTGCCGATAGAGGAGACTTTCGGTTATTTGGATATTCACGCGTGGTGCCAGGGATATTTCCGGCGGTAGTTGGCTTCGAGTGTCGCGCTAACCTCATGCTGTCCAATTCCCAATGGTTTAGAGGGATGTATTCCCCCTCCGACGTACCGCCACGTGATGAAGCGCAGCGCCGTACGCGCGCAACATACGGCAAAGGATATTCTACTTTTGCTAGAAGCTACAACCTTGCCTTATTTGCAGATTCTCGTTTTCCTTGGCGAGACATCTGCAGACCGGAGGCAACGCCAGCTCGTTCCATTTTCGATGGGGACGTGGCACCTCAAAACTATGGCTATCGTAATCTTGAGGAGACGGTGGTGCCAATTGACACTGGTGAGGCAGCCCGGCGCGGAACAACGGATAGTCTTGAAAGACTTGCAAAAGCCAACATCGGCGCAATCAATCGCCCAGACCCATTTGGTTTAACGCCACTTGGTTGGGCGGTACTCTACAAGCGAGCAGAACAGGTCAAAACGCTTATACGATACGGCGCCAGCCCGGTCGGGGCGCCTTGCCTAGGAGCTTCACAATCTTATTCGCCGATACAACTCGCCCGTATCCTTCGCCAGCGGAACATAATCGAACAAATGCTACCACTAATGGCGCCAGAGGCTAAGCAGCACCTTCACGATGATCCAAAGCACGGGCCTTTGCCTCGAAATTCGTTTGACTTCATCAAGAATTACGAGGGGCGTCTGGGGTCGAGAAGGCGAATTGAAATACTGGTGAATATCGATGCTCGCGGACGCCCTACAGAGTGCAATTTAGAGCCGAAAACGGGCATCGATGAACTTGATCGGGAGCTTTGTTCTGTCGGTCTAAATAAAGCCCTATGGGAGCCCGCGCGGGATGAGTTTGGAGAGGCGATGGCCGGTGTAGGCTCGCTGATCGTGACTTTCGGCGATATTCCGCACTTGTGATTGGCAAAATTGAAGGGTGGTTCGATACGTCATTTCGATGAGCTCTGTGGCCACTCCCCGCGAACGGCGAGGAGCGGAAGCAAGGGCTGGATTTCTGTTTCCTTCTCCTCGTCCTGCAGAATCGCCGATAGCGTCATCCCGAGCAGCCTGATCCCCATCGGCAGCGGGAACAGGGCTTCCAGCATCTCCCGCCCCGCAGCCAAAAACGCTCCCTTGTCCCCATACCATCCCGACACCGATCTCGCCCGCGTGATCGTGCGAAAATCGGCGTAGCGCACTTTCAGCGTTACCGTGCGGCCGCGTACCTCATGCCGCGCGATGCGTTCCCAGGCTGCATCCGCCACCCGCTCAAGCGCTTCGAAGATCGCAGCCCGTTCGGTCACGTCCTGCCCGAATGTCCGCTCCGCGCCGACGGACTTGGTCTCGCGGTTAGAGCGGACGGGGCGGTGGTCTTCGCCGCGGGCCGCGCCGTAGAGATAGCTCGCATATTTGCCGAAATGGGCTTGCAGGTAATCGAGCGGGCGATCGCGCAGGTCGGCGCCGGTGAGGATGCCGAGCCGCTCCATCTTCGCGGCGGTGACCGGGCCGACGCCGTGGAAGCGGCTGACCGGCAGCGAGGCGACGAAGGCGGGGCCCTTCGCGGGCGGGATGACGCAGAGGCCGTCGGGCTTGTTCTGGTCCGAGGCGAGCTTGGCGATGAACTTGTTGTAGGAGACCCCGGCGGAGGCGGTGAGGCCGGTCTCGGCACGGATGCGGGCGCGGATCGCTTCGGCGATCGCGCTCGCCGAGCCGAGGGCGTGACGATCGTCGGTCACGTCGAGATAGGCTTCGTCGAGCGACAGCGGCTCGATCAGATCGGTATAGTCGGCGAAGATCGCCCGGATCTGGCGGGAAATCGAGCTATAGACCTCGAAGCGCGGCTTGACGAAGATCAGCTCCGGACACCTCCGGATCGCAGTCACTGACGGCATCGCCGAGCGCACGCCGAACTTGCGGGCCTCGTAGCTCGCCGCTGCGACCACGCCCCGCGCGCTCGATCCGCCGACCGCGACCGGGCGGCCGCGCAAGCTGGGATCGTCGCGCTGTTCGACCGAGGCGTAGAAGGCATCCATATCGACATGGATGATCTTGCGGAGGGCGGGTTCCGGGTTTTCCTGCATGGCCGGCTCTTCGCCCGGTTGTGCCAGAGAGACGCCGGGGGCGCCACCTTTTCACGCGGCTTGATCGTTTTCGCAAATGCAGCATACAGGGATCACCAAACAAACGGAGCGGGCTGATGATCACCTTCATCCTGGCGGGTGCGACAGGCGACCTGGCGCGCCGCATGCTATGGCCTTCGCTCTTTGCCCTGCACGCGGAGGCGTTGCTCCCGCCCGACATGCGGATCATCGGGATCGGACGGTCGGCGCTTGACGATGCGGGCCTGCATCAACTGATCCTCAAATCGCTCGATCAATCCGGCAGCCTGCCTGAAGCTGGCGACCGGGACGGTTTCCTCGGCAAGATCAGCTATGTCCGAGTGGCCAATGATGAGCCCGAAACCTTCATCGCGCTGCGCGAGGCGGCGAGGCCCGGCGCCGAGCTGGTCTTCTTCATGTCGACGCCGCCCGACCAGTTCGGGCCGTTCTGCCTTGCGTTGCGCGACGCGCACATGCTCGACGATCGATCCAGAATCGTGCTCGAAAAGCCGATCGGGATGGATCTGGCATCCAGCCGCGCCGTCAACAGCGCGGTGGCGCAGGCGTTCGATGAGGAGCGGATTTTCCGCATCGACCATTATCTCGGCAAGGAGACCGTCCAGAACCTGCTGGCGCTGCGCTTCGGCAACAGCCTGTTCGAGCCGCTGTGGAACGCATCGGCGATCGATCATGTCCAGATCACGGTCGCCGAGACGGTGGGGATAGAGGGGCGCTGGGGCTATTTCGACAAGGCCGGATCGCTCAGGGACATGGTGCAGAACCATATGCTCCAGCTGCTCGCGCTGCTGGCGATGGAGGCACCCTACAGCCTCGATCCCGCCGCCGTGCGCAACGAGAAGGTCAAGGTGCTCGAAAGCCTCCGGCCGATCGGTGCGGCGGAGGTGATGGCCAATGTCGTGACTGGGCAATATGCGGCGGGGGCTTCCGGTGGCAAGGCCGTGCCGGGCTATCGCGAGGAGGAGGGGGCCGCGACCGCGAGCGATACCGAGACCTTCGTCGCGATCCGCGCCGAGATCGATAACTGGCGCTGGGCGGGCGTGCCTTTCTATCTGCGCACCGGCAAAAGGCTGGCGGCGCGGCAGACCGAGATCGTGTTCCAGCTGAAGCCGGTGCCGCATAACATCTTCGCGGGTGTGGGCTCCTTCCTCCAGCCGAACCGCTTGCAGATACAGCTCCAGCCGCAGGAAACGGTGACGCTGCATGTGATGAACAAGCAGCCGGGGCTGGACGGGATGCGGCTGCATCCGTTGGCGCTCAACCTTTCGCTCACCGATGCGTTTGGCAATCACCGGCGGCGGATCGCCTATGAACGGCTGATCCTCGATGTGCTGAAAGGAAATTCGACGCTGTTCGTGCGGCGCGACGAGATCGAGGCGGCGTGGAAATGGATTGACGGCATTCATGCCGGATTGCAGCAGGTGGGCCAGAGGCCACGTCCTTATCCGGCCGGAAGCTGGGGTCCGGCGGCAGCGATCGCGCTCACCGAACGGCACGGGCATAGCTGGTTCGAGCAGGCGGGGTGATTATAGCAATTCCCCTCCCCTTCAGGGGAGGGGTGTAGGGGTGGGGGCGCGCGTAAGCGCGCTTCCGAGTGTAAAATATAGCGCTTTCGGGGCATCGAGCCCCTACATCGCTACCCCACCCTTTCGTCCCTTCCCTGAAGGGGAGGGAGAGATATTGGGAAGATAGTATATGACCAATCTCAATCCTGTCGTAGCGAGCGTCACCGATCGGATCATCGAACGCTCGCGCAAGAGCCGCCCCCGCTATCTCGACCTGATCGCGCGCGAGCGGGACAGCGGCGTCGACCGGCCCAACCTTTCCTGCGGCAATCTCGCCCACGGCTTCGCGGCCGCCGCCGAGGACAAGGCGGTGATCCGTGACGGGCGGGTGATGAACATCGGCATCGTCACTGCGTACAACGACATGCTATCGGCGCATCAGCCCTATGGCCGCTACCCGGAGCAGATGAAGCTGTTCGCGCGCGAGGCGGGGGTAACCGCCCAGGTCGCGGGCGGGGTGCCGGCGATGTGCGACGGCGTGACCCAAGGTCAGCGCGGCATGGAGCTGTCGCTGTTCAGCCGGGACACGATCGCGCTGTCGACGGCGGTGGCGCTGAGCCACGGCATGTTCGAGGGCGCGGCGCTGCTCGGCATCTGCGACAAGATCGTGCCGGGGCTGCTTATCGGCGCGTTGCGCTTCGGCCATCTGCCGACGATCCTGATTCCCGCCGGGCCGATGCCCTCGGGGCTTGCCAACAAGGAAAAGCAGCGCATCCGCCAGCTTTATGCCGAGGGCAAGGTCGGTCGCGCGGAGCTGCTGGAGGCGGAGGCCGCGTCCTATCACGGCGCGGGGACCTGCACCTTCTACGGTACCGCCAATAGCAACCAGATGATGATGGAGGTGATGGGCCTGCATGTGCCGGGCGCGGCCTTCGTCAATCCGGGCACCAAGCTGCGGCAGGAATTGACGCGGGCGGCGGTGCACCGGCTGGCGGCGATCGGGTGGGATGGCAATGACTATCGCCCGCTGGGTCGCTGCATCGACGAGAAGGCGATCGTCAACGCCACGGTCGGCCTGCTCGCGACCGGCGGCTCCACCAACCATGCGATCCACATCCCGGCGATCGCACGGGCGGCGGGAATACTGATCGATTGGGAGGATATGGACCAGCTGTCCTCGGCGGTGCCGCTGATGGCGCGGGTTTATCCCAACGGATCGGGCGATGTGAACCATTTTCAGGCGGCGGGTGGCATGGCCTATGTGATCCGCGAGCTGCTCGGCGGGGGACTGTTGCACCGGGACATCATGACCGTCGCGGGTGGCGATCTCGGCGATTATGCGCGTGAACCTCTGCTGGAGGGCGAAACGCTGACATGGCGCGATGCGCCCGCGCAAAGCCATGACGAGGCGATGTTGCGGCCGATCGACGCGCCGTTCAGCCCGGATGGGGGGATGCGGCTGGTGACCGGAAATCTTGGCCGGGCGATCTTCAAGACCAGCGCGGTCGATCGTGCGCGCTGGACGATCGAGGCGCCCGCGCGCGTATTTTTCGATCAGGATCAGGTGCTTGCCGCATTCAAGGCTGGCGAACTGGATCGTGACGTGATCGTCGTCGTGCGCTTTCAGGGGCCGCGCGCCAATGGCATGCCGGAACTGCACAAGCTGACGCCGTCTCTCGGCGTGTTGCAGGACAAGGGGTTCAAGGTGGCTTTGGTGACCGATGGCCGCATGTCGGGCGCGTCTGGCAAGGTTCCGGCGGCGATCCATCTCTCGCCCGAGGCGCTCGGTGGCGGACCGGTCGCGAAATTGCGCGATGGCGATAGGGTGCGGCTATGCGCCGAGCGTGGAGAGCTGTCGGCATTGGTCGATGAGGGCGAATGGAATGCGCGTGACGTGGCGGCAGCGCCGCCGCCG
>Ga0065707_10000533_pt1 | contig 23727 bp, 17 predicted proteins | sample SwiRhicommuniRL3_FD_59094 | JGI IMG/M metagenome (GOLD analysis project Ga0065707, IMG submission 59094) | Switchgrass rhizosphere bacterial communities from Rose Lake, Michigan, USA - RL3 v2 (version 2) | ecosystem: Host-associated > Plants > Roots > Rhizosphere > Soil | place: East Lansing...
CCAGATTCAATACAAATTGGAAAAGCCCAAAGCTGAAAAACCTCCAAAAGGATCCAGACTATAAAAGTTCTAATCCAAAACCCATATGTTATCCAGGGAATTTATTTTTAGCCAGAAATAAATCCGCATGAGATAGGACATTATTTTTTATGTCAGAAATAAATCCGTTTGAGATAGGACATTTATTTTTTATGTCACAAATACATCCGTACAATATACGGCACCTTTACTCCAGTTATTGCCAGAAATAGTACCAGTTGTTGAAGTTTTGACAAGTTAGGATAGAACGGATGTAAGAAGCCGAACTGGAATTAGTTGTCACTTTGAACTGTGAAAGATAAGAAAAATCTCGTAAACACGGGTTTCGATGTACAATATTGCGTCGAACTATTGAAAAATATAAATAAAATAATGTATATTAAGAAAGTAAACTATAAAATTACCATCCAACAAATACACAATCAGTATCGCCCACAAAATAAAATGCAGTTGTCTCTGGCTCTTGTTCGCCAAAAATTTGCCATTCATCTTTATGCTCTTTATTACGCCAAGCAGCCATTGAAGTCAACTTCTTTTTACTCGAGACAATAACCCCAGTAGCATCTTTTGGTCTCTCAAAGTATTCGCCTTTATGCAAGACATTCTTTACTTCAAAAGAATTACTTACGTCAAACTCTTCAAGAGTAGGAATCGAATTTTTTGTCCACCATTGAGCAATAATACCCAATTCAGTTTCAGGAGCACTTGGATCAGCAAAGGTTTGAGAGAGAATTAGCATACTATCTTTAGTTTTTGGGATATGCTTAGGTTTATGGGATATATATATGTACTTCAGATGAAGAAAAGTTGTTGTATTTATAGTTAGTTTTAACCTATGATTCATTATATATAGGACCGGTACTGTAGTTTTTGAAGCGCAATTTCATTCACAATTCTCTATTTTGATTTGTGTATTTGGGGCCTTATCTTATCACATTCACCAAAAAAATAATGCGCTTCGTGATCATGCAATGAGATATCAAGATAGCTGGAATAGAGTACCGTCAGCCGAGAATCACGTCGCGTTCAATGTTGACATTTTATGGTAGCGAGAAGTTGTATTTTTTTCACCCACAGTTACAAAACCGTATTTTATTATATTGAAAAGTACAATAGACTAAAAGAGTCGGAAGTGCAGAAATTATAAGTGCGACACCAAAAAGGAAGCACCAATAAATGAAAATAGTAATTCAAGTTTAGATATCACTATGGAAAGGTTATCCTGTATTGAACTATTTTGGTGGATCAAGAAGGGTTTTGTGTTGTTTAAATTAACAGCGCATACTAGACGAGGTGGTTAAACCATGATTCTAACGACACTATCCAAAACATGGATATTTTTATCCACTTCAAGTATTTTTGAATATTTCTAGCGCCAATTTATTTCTTTCGATACATAATAAAGAAAGACAAGAAGAAATTAAATACAAGTAAGAAAAAGAATAATTTAGATAAAATTTAATAAGTTGAAGCATGATTATAAACCTCTCACTTCAACGATGTAAAGGTAAAATACAAGAAATTAGACGGTTGTATTCAAAAATAGTGGATCATGTCCTTTAATTGGATGATCCTCCTAAAATCTTACATCACTTGAATAAAATTTATATCAGTTGCAGGCATTACGTCGTTGTCGTCAGTTCATGCCATGAGGTTGAATATCAAATTATTTAATGAACGTAAACGTTATTAAATTATAATATGCATTGTATGTAATACAACGGGAAGTTAAATTTATAATGTATAATACTAATCGTCCTCATCAGAATCATCCAAGTCTGGAACAGGATATTTCAATAAGGCAGCTATACCTGTAAGTTGGTCAAGTTGAATTCCTGATTCATGTAAACTAGAAAACACAAACACTTCGGCACCCAATTGCTTTGCTTGTTCGGTTAAAGCAATATAGCTTTTTCTAGTGGCTATATCGTCACTTCTAAAGAGTGTGTCCGTCACCATCAAGTATCGCACTGCGTTCAAATGAATAGCTTTAGTGACTTCTTCAAGCCCGTACCATGCTCTGCCGTCGTCGTCGTTCAAAGCCTGGTGGAATTTCTGAAGTATCGCAGATTCGCTGGAGAATTTGGTGTCACTCAACTTCTTTCTGGTAGCAGGGTCACTAAGAACTTCTTCCAAACCTTGGAGATATCCAGTAGAAGAGTGAGTCACTAGGAATTTGCTCTTGTTCTTCAAGATTTCGCTATACGCTTTGTTATTGCCACCGGTATTTTGTGCAGTCGTACAGTCTTGCATGATCTTGTCATACAAAGATTTCGCCACGAACCCAGGACCAGCAATCAAAATCACCTTCAAGCGAGAAAAGTCAAAGTTTCTAATCATAGTCTCTGAAACCATGGTCAAAAACGTATTCATTGCCTTATCAAGGTCACGCGTTCCATAAGCACTGTTCTTACGAGGAATGGATTTCTCAACCTTCGCCTGCAACACTGTCATGGACTCAGTAACATAACAGATATGAGCGACTCCCTCTTCGAGTATCACAGCACCAATATCGGCCTTCTTCTCTACCGAACACAAATCCTGTAAAATCGACTTATCGTACTGATCCCAATTCTCTTTGGTGATGGTTATATCTTTGTTCAATTCGACTTCTGCTGTGTGATAACTGTTTAATGGAACATATTCATGAGGTTCCATCGATTTCCCACTCAACCTCATCCCTTCATCCGACGCTATATAGTCAATATCCTCAAGCACAAGCTTTAGCTTCAACAACACCTTTTCCATTTTACTTTTGCCCTTTTGAATCTGGCCCTGATTACCTTTCTTCACGTTTCTATAGGTCAATACCTGTACTGTATCTCCTACTGAGAGCAAATTGTAGAGATACCACAAATCTTCAGAGTCCTGCGGAACAAATGTCACAGACACATTCTTATCTTTGTCTTTGATCTGATTTTTGACCAACATGTTGAAGAAGAGTGTAATATAAGATGAGTTGAAATTTTATGGCCAGATTATATGAAGGATGAAAATTGGCTGCGAAAGAGAGTTATGACACAGCAAAATCTGACTAGTTAAGCCGAGCACAGTTATAATCAGTGACGATTACTAGGACGACAAGGATAATGAGGTTATTGTGTCTATGAAAATTAGTGGGATTGCTCTATAGTTAATGGATAGAAGGTTGAAAATATTAAGAAAATAGCATGGAAATATCATGAAAATACCATTTCCTTCGAAGAGTTGAGACTACAAGCTGCAGCAAGTCTTTTTTAAGTAATGTTATGGATACAACGGTCAACTAGTATCCTTCAACAATAGTCTACTATAGCTACGTTAACTAGCACCTATGGTACAAGCCTGATTTCATCATTGATTATATTTCTGAATCTACTTGACGTCAGCCTTAACAATGGTAGAATTCTTACAGAGTTCACCCTTGGCGTTGACCAATTTCTTTGGTTCCTTACCTTCTTCAGTGAATGTTACTTCAAAGTTTTCGGAAGTAGAGAAGTGCGGCTGGAGGGCTTCCCAGACCTTCTTCTTAGGGTTCAATTGTTTTTCTGGAGTACCGTCAAAGGTTTCAAAGAAAAGTTTGTCACCAGGCTTGGATCCAGCAGGTGGGTTGACAAATTCGACGGTATTTTCATTAGATGCACACAACACCATGGCACTGGACTTCACTCCTCTCATGGTGACTGGTTTCAAGTTGGCAATGCAGACAATGTATCTTTCTTGCATATCTTCAAGTGGGATATATTTCACCAAACCTGAACAAACAGTTCTTGGACCTTCGGCATCGCCCATATCGATAGTCGACATATATAACGAGTCAGCATCTGGATGCTTGACAGCCTTTTGAATGTATCCAACTCTAATGTCCACCATGCTTGGGGTGATTGCCACAGGAGCAGCAGCAGGTGCTTTTTGAGCGTTTTGTTCAGCCTTGGCCTTGGCTCTAGCGGCCTTCTTGGCTTTTTGGGCATCGGCTTTGGCCTTCTTTTCTTCTTCGGTCAATTCTTTTCTAAGACCGTCACCAGCATTTTCAACAGGAGCTGGAGCGGCAGGAGATACAGCAGCAGCAGGAGCGGCGGCAGCGGCAGCGGCAGCAGGCTTCTTCTTCTCCTTAACCTCTCTTGGAAGCAAAATATCGTAATCAACTACTACCTTGTCCTCAACTTCAACCAAGACGTTTTGAATCAAATCAATCCATCTTAAAATATGTCTGTGGCTTGCAACATCTTCAGCAGAAGACCATTTTCTTGCCAAAGGAGAAACAGCTTTGAAAACAACCAAATCAGCCTTAGATGCAACGTTACCAGCAATGAAGGTCTTGGGTCTCAAGGAATCGTTCAAGGTGATTATAGTTTCTGACTCATCTACTCTGGTAGCTAAGGTCTCGAATTGAGAAGCCAAAGCTTTCTGTTCCTGGTTTAATTCAGGAAACACAGATGCTTCAACAGTGGAAATATCGTCTAACGACAACTTCTTAAAGTTCTTAATAAAATCGGCCATTCTATGGTTTCTTTGGTATGTTGGAGTATCGAGATAAATTTTTGTTCATTTGGTAAATTTTTAGAAGTAAGATCACGTGATAAAATCAGGTGACTGGAAAGTTGCAAAACCTACCCTAACGATTATATGGTGCAGTTGATAGATATAGGTTCAACGATGGAATAGAATATCTGAGAGATACTTCCAGTTGTACTCTTAAATTTGAAGTACCCTAAATAATATAATTGTTCTAAATTTTGCAACTTTTCAGATATATTCATGAAATATCTTTATGAAATCGATTGGAGAAGAAATATTTCAAATATTAGATTAGATATCACTAGTCACAAATGAAACAGCGAACAAAACAATATTTGAGATAGATGTTATACCTCCTCCCGCTATGAAAGAGTTTTTCAACATCTTTTCAGACTATTGTGTGTGTGTTTGACGTCACCAGAGCAGAATATTCTCACCTCGCAAAGCCCGTAGATGCGTACGATAACAATATATCTACTAGATGATTTAACCGTAGATAGAGTTGTATACCATCCAATCTCTCAGCGATACGTCTAGTAGTATTTAATGTTCTTTGGAATCTCTAGTGCTCAATAGGGAGCATCTCCTCGTATCTATAAGACTTGACTCACGTATAAGGGGACTGCATATAACCCAACCTACTCGGTCTCGGAGAAAAGCCTTAGATTCACAAATCTACATCCAACTGATCAATGCTAGTTTGACATGAATGTTGGTGATTCCGAGAGCGGAGTGACTGAAAACTCCACCAATACATCATACGAATTAGTAAGTATAGAAATCGCCAAGCTTAGAAACATTACTAACAAATTAGAAACGTAGGAAAACTACAAGAGCTTGTGTTCATTGTCACAAAGCACATATGACATGTGACAGTAATCGACCATGTAAACGATGCATACAAAGAGGTTTGGACAAGACGTGTGAAGATGCTCCTAGAAAAAGAAAGAAGTATCTTCAAGATGTTCCCCCTACATTAATTAGCCATCAAAGTTCAGAAGCTTCAAATATGGCAAATTCCGTAAGCACAAACGGGATGAGACCAAATGTATATGAAGCCACACTCTTCCAACATAGCAATACTGTACCTATCAACTTTCAAAATGGCGGAGATCTTTATAATATGGACGAGAAAACTGGTGCAAGGTTACAGAAATTACCTCTTCCCAAGAAACCAGAGCGAGAAATCATACCACAGCCTAGAGATCAGTTTCAAGATGAAAGATCATATGCAGATGGCAGATTGGATCAATTATCGGACCGCAATGGATTGCAAGATATTAGGGAACAAGGAGGTCCTAACCAAAATGATCGAATATCGTTCCAGTCAAACAACCAACCCGACCATCGAACAATACAGCCAGACAACCAACCCGACCCCTCATACCAAAACCAACAGAATTATCACTACCTTCCAAATAAACATTTGCATAACCAACAAATCCAGTACAATAGAAAACGAACCAATTTCCTTTCTTCTGCCGCAGATTTGGAATATTCCACATTATCAAGCATTTTGCAAGAAAATTTCCCCAACCATTCTACATCAAACGAAGGAACGCCGAGCTCTATTAATATCTCTCCAGCGCTCTCTCCTCATGCATTTCATTCTGTTTCACAAACACCTAGAAATTCATATCCAAATGAACTCTATAAACAAGACATGAACTCGCCTTATTTGCAGTCTCAAAAAGCGTCTCCTAATGATGTGAATCGGAACCTAACTCCAGGCCATTTGTATGATAGTCCTAGGTATCCCAAATGTGATGAGTCTATTAACCAATACTTTTTGGGACCAACCGACTCTGACCATATCCTGATGTTTCCAGATATTATCACAGCAATTGAATCTATAAAGGCCAGCGATCCTTCGGTGTATTATGAACGTAATGCGACCCTGACGTTGTCGTTTGCAATTGGAATAGTTCCCGAAGACAACCACTACACTAAACTCGGTGATGTTCTGGAAAACGATACTTTCTTCAAAGAACCAGAAGAAATTTACGAAAAAGTAAAGAAACCATTTTCATATACTCCAGGATTCCATTCATTAATTGCATATTTACGGAAAAGATTTCCAAAACCCATGTTAGTTAAAATGGCGGAGTCCATGGCTGCATATCGACCATCATTTATTGCATGTACAAATTCTTTAAAAGAAGGAGATTTAATCTTTATGGAACAACAGTTTCAGAGAACTTTGCTTACCTATGATAATTTCATTAGAGTAAGTGGGACGCCAACCATTGTTTGGAGAAGAACCGGCGAGATTGCCTACGTTGGAAATGAGTTTTGTCTCTTAACAGGCTGGACCAAGGAGGAATTACTATCGAAAACAAGGAAGTTCATAGTTGAACTTTTGGATGATAAATCTGTGTTGGAATATTTCCAGTTATTTCTGAGAATTGCATTTGGAGACTTTCTCGGTGCTACAATGACCGAGTGTACATTATTAACCCCAAACCCCGATGTAAAAATACGAACTGGATGTATGTGGACATTGAAAAGAGATGTTTTTGGCATTCCTATGATGATTATTGGGAATTTTTTGCCTATTATATGATGAGGTTATCTATAGGAGAATAACCAGTTGATGACGATAACGAGAATAAAAGAGCAGGGCCAATATTCTATTGATGATAGCGAAAATAAAAGCGTAGGGCCAATCTCCAATTGACGAAGAGATAACAAGGAAAGAGCGACGAAAAAGTGTAAGAGTTAACCAGGCCTTGGTTTAAGAGAAATACAGACGAACCATTTATGCAAGCAACAAATACTCAAGCATATTTTCCTCGATCTCAAGATACGATAAAACAATGTAACGAAAATAGAGTCAAGAAATGTTCGTGATCGTCAGTTCTAAAAATGTATTATTCTAGAGCTCTTGTTTTACCAATATTGCTCTTTCAACACGTAAGACATCATTTCTACAAAATCACGTTTTAGCCGTTGATTATTAGTGTATTTTAGTAAAATCCTGGCTCTGCCCACTAGCATTGTTTATCTTTGTAGAAATTGCTTATGTGAAACTGCGAAATATGTCAACTTCGATTTCACACGTTTCATGTTGAAAGAGTGCTCCTAAAGATCAAGCCAAGGAAGGTAGACCCATGATCCAACTCAATCTCAGCCATTGACTTGAAACTTCATCTGTTTCATGACTTAACTAACTTTAAAATGGAGAGACCTGCATATATAACATTTGACCGCCCTTTCTGTGGGGGGTGAAATCTCACTCTGTTTAGCAACTCCTTATAAGCTCAATAATCTACTCTTCTTTCTAACAGGTCATTAAAGAACAACTAACAGATCAAGAACTACCACCACATAAAATGTCTGGTGGATTAACTAGTCAATTGGTAACCACAGTGGCCATCATCTGTTTAGGGTCATTTCAATTTGGATACCACATGGCAGAATTGAACTCTCCAGAGTCAGTAATTTCTTGTAAGACCAGCAAGCCAGGAAATGTTCCATACGATGAATCGTGGTTTGGATCTCATGGATTTAAGCAATGTATTCCATTAACTACTGAACAAGTTGGGTTAATTACATCTATCTTCAGTATTGGTGGGTTGTTAGGATCTTTCTACGTAGGAACTCTTGCAGATAAGATCGGAAGAAAGAAGACCAGTTTGTTACATTGTGTGTTATACTTTATTGGATCCACCTTGAATGGTCTTAGTAATTCGTATTTCTCTCTTTTGGTTGGAAGATTTATTGCTGGTGTTGGTGCCGGTTCAGCATTGGTTATGACATCATTATTGATTAATGAACTTTCGCCATCGCAAACAAAAGGATTATTGGGATCCATGAATCAAGTTTCAGTCAACTTGGGGATATTGTTTACTCAAGTCTTGTCGTTGAAATGGTGTGATAACAATAATTGGAGACTCTTGTTGTTGATGGCAAGTTTGGTTTCTGTGGTCAACTTTGGGTTGATTCTGGCATACTTGATTGAGTCTCCAATGTGGCTTTTGAACAATGGTTATTCCACGAAGGCATTTACAGTTTTACACAAATTGAGAGGTGGTAACTATGTTGACTCACAAAACGAGGTTAATAGCTGGAAACCTCAACGTGATGGTTCAGATGATTCCCAAGAAGATATTGGGTTGTTGTCGCAAAACTCCGAGTCCTCTAGTGGCACTGTTTCTTTAGAAAAATACTTGAAATCTCTGGACTATAACAATTCCAAGTATGTAGCCACAGGGATATTGGTTTTCCAGCAATTTGATGGAATCAACTCAATTATTTTCTATGGTGTTTCGGTGTTAGTATCGATCTTTCCAACTTCTGCCATCTTGATCAACTGTTTGATTTCGTTGGTAAATGTTGTGATCACCTTTGTTGCTGCAACTGCGGTTGACAGATTAGGTCGTAAACCTTTGCTTTTGACTAGCGTGACGTTCTTGGGACTCCTGACTGCAATGATGGGTATAGGAATCATCTTTACAAGTTCGATCTTGTCTATTTTGGGTACTTTTACTTACATTACATTTTTTGCAATTGGAATGGGTCCTATTCCGTTCTTATTGGTTGGCGAGGTTACTCAGCCTAATGCAAAAGCAAGTGCTCAAAGTTGGGGTACAACTATGAATTGGTTGGCTACGTTTGTGGTGGGGTACCTCTTTCCAATCATTAAAGGATCTTGGATCGGCGGTGGAGTCTATTTCATCTTTACATTCATGTGTGTGCTTAGTTTCTTCTTTATCAAGACCATTCCCGAAACAAAGGGTCTTCACTCATATGAAGAAGTTTGGGGATTGCCTCCATTATAGTTTACTGAAATTCTTGTTTCAGGTAACTTTTATATAGTATGCATAATATATGAACCTTGATGGTGTATATAATTTGCAGCCACATTTGCACGTGACAACAAAATAGTCACGCGCCCTCAACTAGGGCTCATCCCTAAATTTAGTTGCACACTCATATCCTGTATACAAACCACAAACACCTCTTGAGTATGGAGCAGATTTTTTCACTCAACCAGGGCCAGGAAAAAATTTCAAAATTCACCTTCAATATATTTATCTCTTCCAGGTTATATTAGTTATTAATCTATATCATTAACAATGCCTACCAGATTAACTAAGACCAGAAAGCACAGAGGCCATGTTTCCGGTAAGTACCAACAAGAGAGCTATACCATATAGCACAGACGACTCACCAACTCAAACTATCAAGATGACATTGAAGAACGACCAAGATTTACTGTATAAGAATAAGATGAGTTAAAACATCTTTCTAGTAAAGCATATGTTGAATTTGATGTAGTCCAGGTGAAGATACAAGAGTCTTTGATCACGAATAATATACTAACAATTATAGCCGGTAAGGGTAGAGTTGGTAAACACAGAAAGCATCCAGGTGGTCGTGGTAAGGCTGGTGGTCAACATCACCACAGAACCAATTTAGATAAATACCATCCAGGTTACTTCGGTAAGGTTGGTATGAGATACTTCCACAAACAAGCTACTCACTTCTGGAGACCAGAAATCAACTTGGACAAATTATGGACCTTAGTTGACTCTGAAAAGAAGGACGAATACTTGAAGTCTGCTTCTACTTCCGCCGCCCCAGTTATTGACACTTTAGCTCACGGTTACGGTAAAGTTTTAGGTAAAGGTAGATTACCACAAGTCCCAGTCATTGTCAAGGCCAGATTTGTTTCTAAGTTAGCTGAAGAAAAGATCAGAGCCGTTGGTGGTGTTGTCGAATTGATTGCTTAAGTAATTATGTAATGATCATAACATATAAATACATGTACTTTCTGTAAAATATATTATCATATGTAAGAAATTGAAGAGTTGTGAGACGGGGCCATCACGAGAGGATATTTTGGGCTAGCAATAACTGTACGGGATTAGTATGTATGACGATTTAAATTCTATTCTACATATGTCAACTAGCACCCTAAGTTATAAACTACCGGCTGGTACTGTACTAGTGGACCACTAGTAATTCACTAATTCTCTAATACTCAACCTCTCAAATTCAACAAAACATCCATGCCGCAACCAAATTTCTCATTGAGATGATGTTTACATTTCATTGAACCATCACCATTAATGTTTAGTAATCTTCTGTGTAGACTACCCATTAAACACGTAAGATCTACATTCAACCTCAAGTACTTGTCTACAACGAAAATGTCAGTCAGAGATCCTAGATTAGCTCCAGATACTACTGAGAACACATGGACTCCACTCAATGCTGTTCCCTCCAACATTCAACAACTCTTGGTACCCACGAAACCTAACCAAAAGATCAACTACATCTTAGCATTTATACAAATCGTTCACTTGTTAAAAACTCAAAGAAGAACTGGCTGGGTCGACAAAGGTATACCCTCCCACAAGGCTGAGAGTATAAGTGACCATATGTATAGAATGTCCATCATATCCATGTGTATTCCTAATGAAAAGGTGGACACCGACAAGTGCGTCAAAATCGCTTTAGTTCATGATATCGCTGAACTGTTGGTTGGTGATATTACGCCATTTGGTGGAGTCAGTAAGGCTGAAAAGCATAGAAGAGAGTTTGAGTCGATCAAATTCTTAGCCGAACTCATCGAGCCTTACAATCCAAAGTTTTCCAGCGAGATCATGGAATTATGGTTGGACTATGAAGAAATCAGAACCTTGGAAGCAAGATACGTAAAAGATATTGATAAATTTGAAATGATCCAACAAGCCTGGGATTACGAACAAGAATTCGGTTTGCAACACGATTTGACCGAATTTTACAACAGCAGACCAGCAATCGTTTCCCAGGAGATTGGTGAGTTATGTGACGAGGTCATCAGGCAAAGAAACGAGTTTGTTGAAAATTTGAGAGCCCAACAAGGGTAGATTAATAGATACATAGAGTGAAAACTAATGATTCTCACACCAGCTATTAATCTAGATCACTAGGTAACCTTTTATCACTGACCTATCATTCTCATCGTTAGAAACAATCTCTAAACAAGGTCAAGGATTTCTTTCCTGCGGTTGTATATTACGAGGCACCTGCCTATCTCAATCATATAGCTACACTATGCAATCATACCTCATTGTAATATTCATATTATCATATATTCCTGTATTATCAAATATTCATATATTCATATATTCCAAATATTCATATACCCTTACTCATAATTCTCGTAGGTCTTTTACTCTTGATATTCATATTTGCAGACTAATTTAATCCATCGCTATAAACCACTATATGCACTCCCTGTCAATATAGAAAATCGGACCTCGTAATCAATCACGGTGGCACCACCATAAGCAATGCCTGAAGCAGTAGAAATCCAAAGCTCTGGCGAAGCACCAGCTAAGTCCAAACCACAATTTGGAGCTTCAGGTCGTAAGATCATTTATGATAAGGATGGAAAACCGTAAGTGATTTCACTAGGATTATCAAACCATTACTAACCAATAGATGTCGTTCATGTAACTCATTACTAGACTTCCAATTTGCCACGACTGGTGGTGAAAAACACAAAAACACAACCAAGGTGAATCACTCTAAAGTAGCGGCGACTAAAGCTACCAAAGTAAAAGAATCTACCGAGCCATATAAAAGAGATATCCCGCCAGATGTCGAGGTACTAGGCAGATCTTCGTGGACTTTACTACACTCAATTGCAGCTACATATCCTGAGAACCCAGACAACAAGAAGCAACAAGATTTAAAGCAGTTTTTGAAACTTTTCGGAAACTTCTATCCATGTTGGTTCTGTGCAGACGACTTCAAGTCATATATCAAAGAAAATGAACCCAAGGTCGAGACTCAGGATGCCTTAGGGAAGTGGTTATGCGATGCCCATAACGAAGTTAACTTAAAGCTCGGCAAACCAAAATTTGACTGTAATTTGTGGAAACAGAGATGGAAAGATGGCTGGGAAGACCCGAAGTAAAGATGATCGAGAATGAAATAACGACAAATAGAATGGGAGAAAGAAAGAGAAGAACTGAAAGAGAGAAATAATAAAAGAGAGAACGGTAGAGTCGAGTAATGAGAGGTATTCCTAATGAAGATCTCGCTGATGTATGGTATCCTTGGTGAAGGTTTCTCTCATGAAAGATATTCCTAGTGAAGATCTCGCTCGTGGAGCTATACCTTCTGAATACTCAGACTTAATAGATCGAGATATATTCTCACACTAACATGCCGACTGTACATACTGTAAATAGATATTAGATGAATATAATTAACATAAAAATCAGTTGTAGCTCCAAGATCAGTTATAAAATCGGTGGCACCAAAGTTGGGCTTGTGAAATTTCGCAGTCATTGAAATTTAGCAACTTTCACCACTTACACCCAAATGTCCGTACTCTTACAATCCCAAACCCTTTCAAGAACCGTGGCCCTGCTTCCAAGGGCTGCCACGTTATTACCCTCGTTATTTCTTCGTCGCTCCCTTTTTACCGGTTGGTTTCAAGCGTGGCAAACACAACGGATGGTGTATCCACCCTCACCTCAGCAATTCACCACCAAGAACCGAATCTTTGAAAGCTACATCACACACGCCAGTGAATTGCAAGACTACGTATTGTTTAAACAGCCAACGTTGTTGAATTTCACGTATGCTGAACCAAAGTCAAATAAGGTCACCCAGGCGTTGTTTGATATCTTGTCCGACCTGAGCAAGTATCCAAATAAACCCTCTACAGAGATCAATTTGATCAATATTATGGCAGATACAGAGGGTGGAAGAGAACTCATGATGTCTTATGCTGTTGGAAGTAAAATTCCTGCCATTTTGTTGTTGAAGAAACAATTGGTGATGGATAAGTATGTACCGAATGTTGAGAGCTTTCAAGAACAAGATTTAATTGAATGGATCAAAACCATAGAGTAGGGTTCGAGAGAGTAGTCAATGTTTAAGGAAGTTGTATCGAAAAATCAAGCTCTTGACGAGATCGACCATTCGTTAGATTGCTATAAATGATCTGGAAGTTCTACTAGAATACGCAAATGGTTTTAGGAGTTACTAGTGAATAAATGAGAAGATTGCTAGTGAAGAAATGTTTAGAAGTAGCTAGTGAAGAGATGGTCTTAGAAGTTACTAGTGAAGGATACTGGTAAATGTCTCGTGGGTTTATATATTAGATCCCCAGTCAGATCAGTTTACTTCTCTGAAATTTGCAACTTCAAGTAGGTACAATAATTTTAAAAGCTCTTAATGTATCCATAATCGTCTCATAAAGGCTATCAAAATATGTACATTATGAATACAGTTCTATATTGATTGGATCATGACTCGTTGTCTTAAAAGACCGAGGATAAAGGGAATTTAAGGACTCAACGAACACCAAACCGACTTTTGCACCAGATCTGTACATAATTCATGTTTGGCATACAATTCCATCATTGTAGGGTCAGTGGTTCGATATTGGAGAGAATATCACTACATAATGTCGGAGACAGGGACGATATTAGCCGGGCCGACGGGCCAAAGATCCCTAATCAGCTTAAACTGAATTGTGTCTTAAGAAGAATTATGTCTAAATAACCATCTAGCGATGACAGCTCCGAAGCGGAGACTAAAAACTATTTGAAATATATCATTATCTAGTGTCCCATATGGGGGCCCTAGAACTGTATGTGGTAAGTGTGGCTAACCAAATAAAACACACACTATATTATTCAATATATATATATTCACTGTAGTGCTTCGCTATATATTCTTTGAATATTCTCACTATATTCTCATTATATCTCACTATCTACATCAATTCTCGGAGTCTTTGCCGTACCTCAGTCACAGAACCCAAAAATCTCATTTGAAAAAATTACTAATTCCGTCTCGTGCAATTTGTAAGAATCACAACTTAACTAAGCTTACTAATTTTTAGTATCACCATATTATATAAAGCTACGAATGGACACTGGATTTGAAAAGGTTGGAGTGACATCCACCGAGCCTACAAACCCTACGATTATGCCAATTTCTACTTCAACTATACAACATCCGACGCCTCAACATATCCCCGACTTTTCCCAAATACCCTTAGTATCGCCCACTTTGACGCCATCTCATGCCTCTTCGACCCCATTGCCTCCTCCTCACATTTCCGACGATTTAAGACAACAGTTGGATTTGCCTGATTTACCAATAGTAAACTGTTTGGCCAGGGCAAGAATACCAACGACTCAAGGTCCAGAAATCTTTTTACATCTCTACGAAAACAATATCGACAACAAGGAACATTTGGCGATAGTTTTTGGTGAAGATATACGCTCGAAATCGCTCTACAAATTACGACCCAACGATACCCAACAAGATCGTATGACCAGAGGAGCATATATTGGAAAGTTGTTCCCCGGACGTACAGAAGCAGATTTTGATTGCAAATTAAACAAAAAGTTGCAATTCGACAACCAGACTGGTGAAATAATAAGAGAACGTGATACGACATATTGTGATCCGGCGATTGTAAGAATACACTCCGAATGTTATACTGGAGAAACTGCATGGTCAGCCCGTTGTGATTGTGGAGAACAATTCGACGAAGCTGGAAAGATCATGGGTGCTCTGGGCCATGGATGCATGGTCTACTTGAGACAAGAAGGGAGAGGTATTGGATTAGGAGAAAAGTTGAAGGCATACAATTTACAGGATTTAGGAGCAGATACCGTACAAGCAAATTTGATATTAAGACACCCTGCTGACGGAAGAAACTTTTCCTTAGCAACTGCAATCTTGCTTGATTTGGGTTTAACCGAGATCAAATTGTTGACTAATAACCCCGACAAAATCATAGCTGTGGAAGGAAAAAACAGAGAGGTCACGGTGTTGGAAAGAGTTCCTATGGTTCCATTAGCCTGGTCCAAGGACGGTGAAGAGGGAATAAAATCGAAGGAAATTGAAGGATATTTAAGTACAAAGATCGAGAGAATGGGTCATTTGTTGGAGAAACCGATAAAAATCTAGATAGTATAGAAATCTAGCTAATCTAAAACTTAATGAGATATTTACATAACTAATACTGGGAGATGATTAAGAGGTATAGCCTGACTACTGGAACTAATCTGTTACATTATTACAATCTTGTCTATACCAAATACTGATTGAGAGAGCAAAGGAATCAGCTTTGTAATTGCAATAGCCACAAATACTCATTGACATGAAATTTGATTAAAACAGAAAATCTACTAATTCTTTAAGACAGAGGTATATCAGGGACAACGACAGTTTTGTCATTTTTCGGGTTACGAAGCTCAGCTCTATGAAGTTAGTAGGTCAATGAATTTTGTTCAGTAACCATATGATTTTGAACAAGGATCTTGAATGATATTGGGGCACGAGGATCCGTACCCGACGAATCGCCAAGTGTACGACATAGAACTTAATTAGCACGGGATATCGAGATCACCTACATAAATAGGTAATAATCTCCCACCCAGCAATAAATATTAAAAATACTACTAAAATAACCATTAATCAAATAATTGTATGCTCTATAGGTATTGGTGAGGCGAGGTGAGGTGAGAGTCACGAGGAATGGTGCATAAGGAATATTCTATAGACTCCTCTAGCAATATTATAGAGTCTCCTCTAGCAATAGTTCTAGGAGGTTCCAGAATATTTAGTGCCATTCTCACTAAAAATCAGTAAGAAATTAACATCACACTACTTGCCAATACTAAGATGACTAGTAGTCATGAGATGATTCATCAAGAATCAGATTTGATTTATTCTAGTCTCAGAGGTTGGTCAACATCTCCTGGTAGCCACATCTAGTAGCGACACCTGATAGCGACAACTTCAAATAGTAACTGTTCCTACTTAAACATTGCCAGCATAATTTCAGAACTGCAGATAGAACGCATACGGGAGAATACTCTTTTTGTTCCTTAGTCGGGAGTCGCACACTAGAAAAAATGATAATCAACTGACTCAAAAATCATCAACAATTCATACCATCTAGATGTTGGGAGGATCTACAAGTAAGAGTATTTTATTGTAATATTAACGAAACCACACTTCTTACGATGTCAAAGAGAGAAGTGGAGGGCCAACCAATGGGTCTGTCGCATACATTTCCAGGATCCAAAAACAACCAGGATCTGAAAAGGAAGCGCGTTACGAGGGCTTGCGATATCTGTCGTCAGAAAAAGGTGAAGTGTGATGGTAAACAACCTTGTATACACTGTACCGTGTACTCTTATAATTGTACGTACGACCAGCCGAATGTTAGGAACAAGAAGAACACTGGAATCCCGGTGGCACAAGCTTCTCCTGTTGTTTTGAAAGTAGCAGCAGCAGCAGCAGCTGCAGCTGCTGCCGCCGCCGCAGGAAACACTACACCAATACCTTCGCCGTCGTTCTTTTCCGAACCACAATCAATCACAATTACAAACAATTTAATAATATGTCAAAATATTCTCAACGTACTTTTGCCCCGGTTGAAATTGAACTGCTTGGACGATACAAACCCATTGAATTTTGATTTTGAAAAGTTCCAAAAAGCAGTCAACTACGTGGGAGCAAAGAACAATGGAAATCTTAACGTAAACGAGGTCTGTGACTTATATCAAGATGGTCCTGTGCCTCGGATACTATCGAACTTCGATAACCGGCGTCCTTCGGTGTCTTCGAACGAGGAAACACCATTGGGTCAAGAAATAAGGCTTTTCTTGCCAAATAAAGATGTTGCATTACAACTTATCTTCACCACTTGGAACAAAGCATGTGTATTGTTTAGATTTTATCATCGACCTTCATTATTGGAAGAGGTGGAATTATTGTATTCAGTGGATCCCCTGAATTATGGGGACAGACAACAGAAATTCTTACCCTTTCTTTATTCGATTTTAGCATGTGGATCATTATTCTCCAAAACCAATGAAGCTGCTCCAAATTTTAATGAGAATTTGGAAGATGACGGTTTCAAATATTTCTTAGAAGCGAGAAAATTGATTGATATTAGTAATGTGGGTGATATCAATTCCATCCAAACAATCGTGATGATGATTATGTATTTGCAATGCTCAGCGAGATTATCTACATGTTATTCGTATATTGGTATAGCTTTGAGAAGTGCATTGAAGGAAGGGTTGCATAGAAACTTGTCTATATTCCAGCATTCCAAGCGGAAATTAGATCCAATTGAAGTCGATACTAGAAAAAGATTATTCTACACCATTTACAAGATGGATATTTATATCAATTCGTTATTGGGATTACCAAGATCAATTAACGAGGATGAATTTGATCAAGAATTCCCTGAGGAATTGGACGATGAAAACATCACTAGAACAGAATATTTGTACGCAAATCAACAAGGCAGATTATCGTCCTCGGCTTGTGCAAATCATCATACTAAGTTGATGTTGGTATTATCACATATTGTCAAGCAGCTATATCCAATCAAGGTCAAAATGACTGAAAAAGTTTCATTAACCCCTGATAACATTCATGCAAAGGTTACTATATTGGAATTGGAATTGAAAACTTGGCTAGACAACTTGCCAGTCGAATTGAAACCAACTGATCCGACAAATAATGACCCTAGAGAAAACATCCCTGAGAAATTTGAAATGGCAAACTACTACATTCATTTATCATTTTTAAACTGTCAGATTATGTTGTACCGACCATTCATTCACTTTATCAGTAACGGGACATCGTATGTACCGAATGCTGATCCAAGATCTTTAATTAGAGGCCGTAACTGTATAAAAGTTGCAAGAATTGTTGTCAAATTAGCGAACAAAATGATTGATGAAAACTTGTTGGTTGGTACCTATTGGTTCTCCATGTACACCATATTTTTTTCAATTGCGTGCTTGATATATTACTATCACTTTGCAAATTATAGCCAAAACAAGACAAGTGGATTCAATTATGCGGGAGTTTTATTTGATGATGATTTGAATATTGACATGATCAAAAAGGATATTGAAATTGGTAAGAAAGTGTTGGACTGCTTGAAGAACAATTCAAATGCTTCGTTAAGAATCTATAATATTTTGAATGCCTTGTTTGAACAGTTGAACAGAAGAACTGCCGATTCAACAAGACTCAGAAGCACGCCAGATCAAAGCGAAAACAACTACAACACAAATATTCAAAGTGAAGTAGTTGAAAGCACTTTTAAGAATTTTGATAAAATGAATAATTATGTTGCATCAGGAGAAATGAAGGAGAATGAGAATTATCCACCGTCCCTAGAAGAACACGAGAAACAAGGCAAAGAGAAGAATTTTGAGAATTCCAATAGCACTACTACATCTCAATCAAGTAAGTCGCAGGTATCTGAGACTGGTACAACCAAATCCACCGTAGCACGCAATTCTCAATCTAACCCGTTGCAAAAGAAATCGCTTAATCAGCAAATACTGACGATGGTTGATTTTCCTGATTTTAGATCACCTCAAAAAGTGCTGGAAAATCCTACTGTTGAAAATGAACCCGACAATGGAAACAACTCAAATAAAGCAGAAGGTTCTGGAAGTGTTGATTATTTACCAGGTGTCATTGACAGACTTGATGCCCAGATCTTCGGAAGAATCTTGCCTCCTTACATGTTGCAAAAGAATGCTCAGTATTCTGGTACATCTCTGCAAAATGATATCGATTCGCTTGATCGTAAAGCCTTTCCTGAACCGAACTTGTCCCAGGACAACTTGTTTCCCCAGAATTCTCAATTTGCAGATTTTGCAGATCTTGATTTCTCACTGCTTGGTGATGATAATTTGAATTATCTTGATCCATTTACTTCAAACAATGAGTAATTTAATAAGCCACGATCCAAATGAGCAGGGTCTCGATCACATTCCACGCTTTTCACAAATCGTGGAGTTCCAAAGAACTCCAAGATCTCGAAGATATGAATTGTGACATTATCACTAATTTTTCGAAATGCTCGAAAACCATCTGGATAGCATTACGGATATTCTTGTCACTCCTACATAACTTTCGACATTACTCCATCTCTAGTTCTTTCTATTTATTGTGTACTGTTTATTGTAATATATTGACTGCAAATTTATAACGTCTATGTACAGGATAAATATCCAACTCATCACTGGAAATTTCAAAGTATACTCAACAGTTGAGATATTCTTCAACATGAGTGACAGAAGAAGATTGTTAGGTCCTGTGAACACGATTATTCCAGGTATAGGGATATCGTCGAACCCAGAAGATAATATCAAAGTTAATTCCGAGGAATCTGACAGAGCCAACGATGAAATCCGAAAATTTTTCTTGAAAACAGGAATTATTCAAAACGCCAACGGATCGGCATATTTGGAGGTCGGAAACACCATAATCGAAGTGCTGGTATTTGGCCCAAGACCAATCAAAGGATCTTTCATAGACCGTGCCTCTTTTTCTGTGGAATGTAAGTTCTTACCTCACATAATCCAGCCCAACGAAGAAACATTCAACAAGTCTATAGACACCGATATCAACACAGACAACACAGCAGGAGGAAATTCTAGATCCGATACTACCGATATCGAACACAGAATATCGTCATATATCGAAACAGCCCTTGTTCCTTCGATAATTTTGGAGAAATATCCTAAATCCACCATTGATCTTTATATATCTGTGATATCTACGGAACAGAGTGAGAATGAAAGTTCCAAGACTTCGATGTTGAACTTGATAAATTGGATTGTAAACTGTTCATCCATGGCCTTGATCAATTCAGAGGTGGAATTAAGAGATATGGTCACCAGTGGACATGTGAAATTGGTCAAAGATGAGATAATATTCGACCCTACGCCAGAATCCAAAGACGGAGTTGAGGCAGTTATGAGTTTTATGAATTTATTGGATAATCAAATAGTTGGTTTTTGGGTAGAAGGTGAATCTGGTGATGAGGACGACTATAAGAAGTTGATGGAAGGATGTAGCACAGTCTCAAAAGATATTAGAGCTAATCTCAGTTCTTACTTGTTAAAGAATATATAGTCAATGAAAAACTAATATATAAGTGAACTCAGGAAGGGGAATAAGTAGTAGCTATAGAATTGATATAGATATAGACTCGGAGGATGGTTATCTAAGGCTGTCTATCTATCTTCAAGTATACTTGAGTGAATTAAAAATACTCTTCAGTCTATTTCAATATACTGAAATTACAAATCATCAATATCGGCCTATTTCAATATACTCAAATATAGTCAAATCGTCATTTTCTGTCTATTCCTAATATTAATCACCAACTTCTGTCTATTTCTAATATCAATCACGAATTTGTGTCCATTTCTACTTTTGAATCACCAATTTCTGTCCACACATGTTCCACTTAAAAATCATTATATTTTTATACATAATTTATTTATTAGAACTTTTTTTCTACTTTGGATTTATATCAGTTTGTCTATTCTGATCTATTTATATACAACTAAATCTCCTTTTTTTCCCAATCATCGTTGTAGGATAATTCTTCTAAGATTTTCTTTGAATGGATTAATTTTTTGACCAATTTCTTGATTGTTAAGCCCTTGGCTTCGTCGTCATTGTTTAAGAATAATTTCGAACTGATCTTGATATCAGTTGATTTTGAAATAAGATAACTCAATAAATCGTAAACCTGGACAATATCGTCGGCTTCGTTTGCAGCTTTGGAAATCGAGTCGTCGATAGATTCGAGAGTTAAGATTTTATCAAAAATCTGAGATTTCATTTGGTTGGAGAACAATACCGTCTCGTCTTCTGTTGTTGGTACGACTAACTTGGCGATTTTGATTTCAAATGGTTCGGAAATATACGAAACATCATGTTTACCATCTGAATGGTATCTGAATTCATAAAGTCCTTCACCCCAAAACAACTTTTCTTTGTCAAACACAAATGAGCCTTCGTTTTCTTTACACCAAGTCCAACGACCAGAGGATGACAAAAGTGTCTTGTTTCTTGAATAAGAAGTCTGTGCAATCTTGTACAATCCAATCCAATCATTTTTAGAATGGCTTTTGCTTGGAGAAGTCCACGAAATTTCAATTGGCGTTCCTACAGTGATATATTTCGGTAAGTAAGATTCGTTTTCAGTTGCTTCTTCCGATTCTGTTAATCCATTGATTGTTATCTTGTAGTCTGAATTTTCAAATCTTAAACTTTGCGATAATTCAATGATATTTTGGGTCGATAATTTCTTGTTTGAAGACTTCAATTCCTTGATAAAATTGTCCAAAGATTCAGTTAACGAACTTTTTCTTCTATTTCTATTCTTCAAAAATTCTTCTCTGGCCCTTGGATCACTCATTCTTGAGTCACTCATTCTTCTTTGAATGACATCAGGAATCAAATGCTTTTTGAATGTCTTGGTAACTCCTGAATCTTGCAACACTTCTTGCTCACCGTAAACTTTAACCATATGGGCCTTTTCAATAAAATTGATTCTGAAAAAATTGTTTGCAACCCATAAAATACAGCATGTCAAGTTTTCAATCGATGGAGATATGATGAATAATCCCATAACTCCGCAAACACCAAAGATTTGCTCAGGGTTATTCAAATATCTATAGACCCCAGCTTTAGTCAAGTGGGTCATAATTCTTTGCGATTTAGGAATGAAGAAATCTCCATAGAACCAACCGAAATATCCAATCAGATCAATTATAGACGAGTTGATCCATGCTTGAGTTAAGATTAACAAAACACCGATAAAGATTCTCAAGTAGGTCCAGTCATTAAATAAGAGGTTTTTCGAAGACCATCCAAATACCAAAAATTGGTACAAGTTTAAGCCAAACAACGAAGAATAAGTCAAATTGATTAACGAGTTGTAAAAGATTGCCCAATTATTCAATGATTTTTCGACAGAAATATCGTTTGAAAGATACCATTTCGTGAAGTACTTGAAGTTTGATTGCAAGATTAACGCAATATTGATTGTGGATGATTCCAACACCTTCGTACCAATAGTCAACAAAAACATATAACTTATTGGATAGTTGAATAACCATGAAAGAGTTGATGGAGTTATGGATTTGGCATTCACTGCAAACAATGGAATAACCAACCCGTAAGTGATGGTAATTCCTAAATTGATGACATCTGAAGCTCTTAAAATATTGAAATTGTACAAACCAACTAAAGGTTTGATATTGTCGAAATTTTTCAAATCCTTCAACTTTAACAATTGCAAAACATTGATTTCGTTCTTGGACGGACCATAGATTTTGTCAATATGAGGATTTTCAATATAATGCAAGAAGATCATTTGCAAGAAATGGCCAAAGATTGCAACTACCAAAACAGTATACGATTTGGAAATCAATGCAAAACCATAATAACCAACATAACCCACGGAATACATAGGATGAGGAACCATTTCAAAAACCCCATCAAAAATCAACTCTTCATTGTTAATTTGACGGAAGAAGAAGTCACCCCAATACCATGCATAATCTTTAATTGTGTTGTGGGCATTAACCTTGACCCAGTAGTTGAAGACAATCAAAATGGATCCGATGACAAATCTCGAGTTTCTCAACCACGAGGTTTGATCAAGAAATTGGAAGTTTCCATCGATTGAGCATGCTACTACAAGACAAATAAAAGTAGTGAAATCAGACATCAAGATCAAATCAACAAACTTTCTAAATATCAACCAAGTATTGAATTCAATGGGATATGATGAAATATCGTAATCTTCACCTCTTTGAGATTTGATTTCTGCTCTTATGAATCTTGATAATAAGGTGGTGCTTTCAGAATCAAACGCCCTCGACTTCTCTGCCCATTTAACTAATGTGTTACGGTTAGATTGTTCACATAATAAATATCCAATACCAAAATTATAGCATAATCTCCAGAATATATAGAGCCCAATGAAGATATTGATTCTGTTGGAAAACCAAAAGATTCCTACATTTGATATCAAGCACAATAACACTATAATTTCAAGGTGTGATTTACGAATGGAGGGATCAAATAACGTTTGCACCATATCATGAGTAGTAGGTACAATGAACGTATCGCCTGAGAAGGTTATCCCTTTGTTTCCCGAGGCATTCATGTCATGGCCTTTTTTGCTGACATCGTTTCTCTTTTGTTTCGTCTTCATCTCTGACTTCACTTGAGTAGACATGTTTTGTAGATGTGTTGATAACCCACAGAAAAAAAGTGGCAAAATTCAATCTCCGATCTCCACTAAATGTATGAGGATCTTCTAGTAGGTCTTATGAGGATCTTCTAGTAGGTCGTATGAGGATGGCTTCTAGT
>Ga0065707_10082044_pt1 | contig 23680 bp, 18 predicted proteins | sample SwiRhicommuniRL3_FD_59094 | JGI IMG/M metagenome (GOLD analysis project Ga0065707, IMG submission 59094) | Switchgrass rhizosphere bacterial communities from Rose Lake, Michigan, USA - RL3 v2 (version 2) | ecosystem: Host-associated > Plants > Roots > Rhizosphere > Soil | place: East Lansing...
CACGTCGGTCGCGGGCAGCAGGCCTTCGAGCGCCGCGCGGGCGGCTTTCACGTCCCCCATGAACGGGACGTCCGCCGCGATGCCCGGCTCGATCCAACGCGGCACGCCCGGCTCCAGCGCCGCAATTGCGTCGCGCGCCGTTGCCAGCCCTCGATCATCCAGCCCTTCGGCTGCTATCAGCGTCGCGATGAACAAGCAGAACTCCTCCGACGCGGCCCCCTTGCCGCCGCTGGCGCTTATTGCCGGGCCGACCGCAAGCGGCAAGTCGGCATTGGCGTTGCGGCTGGCGGAACTGTCGGGCGGGCGGATCATCAATGCGGATGCTTCGCAGCTTTACGCCGATCTGCGCGTGCTGACGGCGCGGCCCTCGCCGGAGGAAGAAGCACGCGCGCCGCACCGGCTGTTCGGCATGATCGATGGGGCGAACCCCTGCTCGGCGGCGGAGTGGGCGGAGATGGCGAAGCGCGAGATCACGGCCTGCCATGCGGATGGGGTCCTACCGATCCTCGTCGGCGGGACCGGGCTCTATCTGCGCACGCTGCTTGACGGGATCGCTCCGGTGCCGGCGATCGATCAGGATGTTCGCAGCGCGGTACGGGCACTATCGGTCATCGAAGCCCGTGAAGCTCTCGCTGAAGCGGACCCGGACGCGGCCCAACGGATCAGGCCGACCGATACGCAACGCATCGCCCGCGCGCTGGAGGTCGTTCGATCGACGGGTATCCCGCTCAGTGAATGGCAAAGGCGAACCGAAGGCGGCATCGGCGATGCGGTGCACCTCGTCCCCGTCCTCCTACTGCCACCGCGCGACTGGCTTTATATGCGCGCCGATGCGCGATTCGCTGCGATGCTGGAGTGCGGGGCGGTCGAGGAGGTCGAGGCTTTGATGGCCCGCCAGCTCGACCTCGCCCTGCCCGTCATGCGGGCGATTGGCGTGCGCGAAATCGCTGCGTGGCGGGCCGGGGAAATCGACCAGGAGGCTATGCTGACCGCTGCCGCCACGGCGACCCGGCAATACGCCAAGCGGCAATACACATGGTTTACGCGGCAGTTTCCTGCATGGTGGCATGACTATAAGTTGCAACTTGATGACGGTAATGTTGATGAACTAGCAATAAAATTACACGAAAGTGCGTTGACATATTAATTTGTTGTCGCTAGCAGCCCGCCCCTGTGCAGCGGGGCGGGATTCGTCTACGCGGCTGCCCCGAACGGAAAGGCAAGAACGATGGCGACGGAAAAATCCGGAGCGGACATATTGATCGAGGCGCTCAGCGAGCTCGGTGTCGAGGTCGTGTTCGGCTATCCGGGCGGCGCCGTGCTTCCGGTCTATGACGCGCTGTTCAAGCAGAAGCGCATCCGCCACATCCTCGTTCGCCAGGAAGGCGGCGCCGCGCACGCGGCCGAGGGCTATGCGCGCTCGACCGGCAAACCCGGCGTCGTGCTGGTTACCTCCGGCCCTGGTGCCACCAATGCCGTTACCGGCATGGCTGACGCGTTGATGGATTCGATCCCGATGGTGGTCATCACCGGGCAGGTCGCGACCCACCTGATCGGATCGGATGCATTCCAGGAAGCGGATACGATCGGCATCACCCGGCACTGCACCAAGCATAATTATCTGGTGAAGGATCCGGCCAAGCTCGGTGATATCGTCCATGAGGCGTTTCATATCGCCACGTCGGGGCGCCCCGGCCCGGTGCTGATCGACCTGCCGAAGGATGTCCAGGTCGCGACCGCCGCATATCGGAAGCCGGGAGCAATCGATCACAAGGGTTATCATCCGCAGGTCAAGGCCGACACGGCGCTGATCGAGGCGGCGGTCGACATGATCGCGGCGGCGGAGCGACCCATCCTCTACACCGGCGGCGGCGTCATCAATTCCGGTCCCGGCGCCAGCCAGATCCTGCGCGAACTGGCCCGCATCACCGGGGCGCCGGTCACGTCGACATTGATGGGCCTCGGCGCCTTTCCCGCTTCCAGCCCGCAATGGCTCGGAATGCTCGGCATGCATGGTACCTATGAGGCCAATCTGGCGATGAATCAGGCCGACCTGATCATTGCACTTGGCGCGCGCTTTGATGATCGCGTCACCGGACGGCTCGACGCCTTTTCACCAAAATCCAAGAAAATTCATGTCGATGTCGACCGTTCTTCGATCAACAAGACAGTGCGCGTCGACCTCGGCATCATCGGCGATGTCGGCCGCGCCATGGAAGACATGGTCAAGCTGTGGAAGGCCCGCGCCTACCCACCCGCGAAGCTCGATGGATGGTTCAAGCGGATCGACGAATGGCGCGAAAAGAAATCTCTTGCTTATCCTGAGTCCAAAACCGAGATCATGCCGCAGCATGCAATCGCGCGCTTGTGGGAAGCGACGCACAAGCAGAAGCCCATCATCTCCACCGAAGTCGGCCAGCATCAGATGTGGGCTGCCCAGCATTTTCATTTCGAGCAGCCCAACAAATGGCTGACCTCGGGTGGGCTCGGGACGATGGGCTATGGGCTGCCGGCAGCAATCGGCGCGCAGGTAGGCAATCCCAATGCGCTGGTGATCGATATCGCCGGTGACGCTTCGATCCTGATGAACATTCAGGAAATGGCGACGGCCACCCAATATCGCCTGCCGGTGAAGGTATTCATCGTCAACAATCAGTGGATGGGCATGGTTCGCCAGTGGCAGGAGTTAACTTATTCTGGGCGTTATTCAGAAAGTTACACTGACAGTCTTCCAGATTTTGTGAAGCTGGCGGAGAGCTTCGGCTGGAAGGGCATTCGCATCGAAGGCGCGCAGGAATTGGACGCGGGCATCGCCGAAATGCTCGCATATAACGGCCCGGTGATGGTCGATTGCCATGTCGCCAAGGTGGCCAACTGCTTCCCGATGATTCCGTCGGGCGCGGCGCATACCGACATGATCCTGCAATCGGACCAGGTCACCGGCGAGATGAATGACGAGGCGAAGGCACTGGTCTGATGCATATCAAGGAAGGGCAGAAGGAGCGGCACACGCTCTCCGTCACCGTGGACAATGAGGCGGGCGTGCTCGCCCGCATTGCGGGCATGTTCACCGCGCGCGGCTATAATATCGAGAGCCTGACCGTCGCCGACATCACGGAGGATGAGGCGATCAGCCGCATCACGATCGTGACGTCCGGCACGCCGGAGATCATCGACCAGATCCACGCCCAGCTCGAACGGCTGGTCAACGTCCACCGCGTGACCGACCTCACCGAACTAGGCCCGCATGTAGAGCGCGAGCTGGCGCTGGTGAAGGTGGTCGGGACGGGTGACAACCGCATCGAAGCGCTACGGCTGGCCGAAGTGTATCGGGCGCATGTCATCGACGCGACTACTTCAAGCTTCGTGTTCGAGGTGACCGGCGGTTCGGACAAAATCGACAAGTTCCTCGAACTGATGCGCGAGATCGGGCTGGTCGAGGTTGCAAGGACCGGCGTCGCCGCAATGGCGCGAGGTAAAGAGGCGGTTTAATTTTACCCTCTCCCTCCGGGGGAGAGGGAGGGCCCCACCGCGCAGCGGTGGGAGGGTGAGGGCAAGCTAGGCTGAACCCTTGCCCTCACCAACTTCGACTAGGGCCGCTGGCCCAAGTCTTCGTATCCTCTCCCCCGTCGGGAGAGGAATGGAATGGAAAGCAAGGGAAGAAAGAATGCGCGTTTATTATGATCGTGATGCCGACATCGGCCTCATCAAGACCAAGAAGGTCGCCATCGTCGGTTATGGCAGCCAGGGCCATGCCCACGCCCAGAACCTGCGCGATTCAGGTGTGAGTGAAGTCGCGATCGCGCTGCGGCCCGGCTCGCCGACCGCCAAGAAGGCCGAGGAAGCGGGCTTCAAGGTGCTCTCAAACGCCGAAGCGGCGAAATGGGCCGACATCATCATGATCCTCGCGCCGGACGAGCATCAGGCCGCGATCTACAAAGACGATATCGCGCCGAATCTGAAGCCCGGCTCGGCGGTCGCCTTTGCCCATGGCCTTAATGTCCATTTCGGGCTGATCGAACCGAAGTCGGACATCGACGTGTTCATGATCGCGCCAAAAGGACCGGGCCATACCGTCCGTTCCGAATATCAGCGTGGCGGCGGCGTGCCCTGCCTGATCGCCATTCATCAGGACGCCAGTGGGAACGCGCATGATGTCGCGCTCTCCTACGCTTCGGCGATCGGCGGCGGCCGCTCGGGCGTGATCGAGACCAATTTCAAGGAAGAATGCGAAACCGATCTGTTCGGCGAGCAGGCCGTGCTCTGCGGCGGCATCACTCACCTGATCCAGGCCGGCTTCGAGACGCTGGTCGAGGCGGGCTACGCGCCCGAAATGGCCTATTTCGAATGCCTGCACGAGACCAAGCTGATCGTCGATCTGCTCTATGAGGGCGGGATAGCGAACATGCGCTACTCGATCTCGAACACCGCTGAATATGGCGACATCACCACCGGCCCGCGCATCATCACCGATGAGACCAAGGCCGAGATGAAGCGCGTGCTCGCCGACATCCAGTCGGGCCGATTCGTGCAAAAGTTCGTGCTCGACAACCGCGCCGGCCAGCCGGAGCTCAAGGCCAGCCGCAAGGCCGCCGCCGCGCACCCGATCGAAAAGGTCGGCAGCGAACTGCGCGCGATGATGCCATGGATCGCCAAGAACAAGCTGGTCGACAAGGCCAGGAACTAGGGTAAATAGCATTGCCGGGGGGTGGCGCGAGTGATCGCGCCTCCCCTTTTTTGCGCCCGGCTCAACCGGCGATGCTAGAGGAGATGCCCAGATGCCCCGTCCGATCCTTTCCGCATGTCTCTTGGCCGTGGCCGCCGTAACGCTGCCCGCCATCGCACAAATGCCCACAGAGGTCCCGGGCAAGGCCGATCCGGCGCGTGTAACCGCCGGCACCTACAAGGCCGATTCAGCGCACACGCAGATCGCCTTCAAGGTCAATCATCTGGGCTTCAACGCCTATCACGGGCTGTTTGGCGATTCGACCGGAACGCTGACACTTGATCCCGCCAAGCCGAATGCGGCGAAGGTCGACATCGAGATCCCGATGTCGGGGATAACGACCACCAACGCGAAGCTCACCGAGCACCTCAAGGGTGCCGACTTCTTCGACGCCGCCAAGTTCCCGACCGCACGCTTCCAGTCGACCTCGGTGAACGCCAGCGGCACCAGTGCCACCATCACGGGCAATCTGACGCTCAAGGGAGTAACCAAGCCGGTGACGCTTGACGCCAAGTTCATCGGCGCTGGCAAGGGTCCGATGAATGGTCTCGAGACCGTCGGCTTCGAGGCGACCGGCAGTATCAAACGCAGTGATTTCGGGATCAGCTATGGCATCCCCTTCGTACCCGATGATGTGCCGCTGGAAATCACGGTCGCGTTTGAAAAGCCCAAGGCCTGATCGAAAGGGTCGCGGTGGCGGTGTGCCGCTGCTAAAGGCCCCGCGATGAACGATCCCACCACCATCCGCCGGCTGTATGGCCGCCGCGCGGGACACAGCCTGCGTGTCGGCCAGGCGGCGTTGATGGAACGACTCATGCCCGATGTGGCGGTTCGCTCCGCCAGCCCGCTGACCTGCACGACGCTGTTCGGAGACGATCGCCCGCTCGAGCTGGAGATCGGTTTCGGCTCCGGCGAGCATCTGGCCGCGCAGGCGGTGATGCGGCCCAAGCACGGCTTCATCGGCTGTGAACCATTCCTCAATGGCGTCGTGGGCGCGCTGGGTCATGTCGACAGGCTCGGCCTCAAGAATGTTCGCCTGCACATGGGTGACGCGCTGGACGTGCTTGAACGGCTACCCGACGCGTCGCTCGACCGCGTCTATCTTCTGCATCCCGACCCCTGGCCCAAGGCGCGTCACGCCAAGCGCCGCTTCATGAACAAGGGACCGATCGACCTGATCGCGGCCAAGCTGAAGCCGGGCGGAAAATTCCATTTTGGGACCGATCATCCTATCTACTGCCGCTGGGCGATGATGGTAATGGGCCAGCGCGATGACTTCAAATGGCTGGCGAAAACGCCGGATGATTTTCTCGTCCGCCCCGAAAACTGGCCCGAAACCCGCTACGAGAAGAAGGCGCGGAAACAGGGCCACGAAGTCTGGTACTTCCGCTACCGGCGGATTTAGATCAATGGCTTTCGGTTTATATTTAGTAAGCTGAAGATCAATATCCGCTGGCATATGCAATCAATAGCCAGACCAGCAAGGCGCAGCCGGCGAACAGGATTGCGCCGCGCCTCAGCGTTGCAAAACGCAGCGCGGGCGCTTCCCCGGCCCAGGCGCGCGCACCCGTGACCATCGGCATGATCAGGTTGTCGCGGCGATACAGCAGGTAGAACAGGACCGCCGCGACATGCAGTCCGATGACGCCGAGCAACAGGTTAAACAGAAACTCATGCCATTCGGCCGCCGCGCGCCCGGTGTCGAAATCGACCAGATTCGCGAAGGGGCCGGATTCAATCCCGTCCACATCCACCGAGATGAGACCGAGCAGCACCTGCGTCAGCAGCAGCGCGAGCATTGCGACGACGCTCCACCCGCCGAGCGGATTGTGACCGGGCAAAGCCGAAGACGGGCCACGCCTGAACATAGGAACAGCGACATAGCGGGCTACGCCAACCGGGCCGCGCACGAACGACGAAAAGCGCGCGGTGTCGCTCCCGACGAAGCCCCAGAGGATACGGAACAGGATCAGGGCCAGGATCGAATAGCCGGCAAGCCGATGTAGATCCAACATCCGCTGTTCCGCCGTCCACCACGCCGCGCCGATCAGCAGGACAAGTGCCCAGTGGAACAACCGAACCGGCGCGTCCCAAATTCGCAGCCTGTCGGAGCGGCCTTTCGCCGCAATATCCTCGCCCATCGCCATTCTCCCCCGTGCGAGAATCTGTTCACTATCACTGCAACGGCCCGCTTCGATTTTCAGGCTCTGACCTTCGCCATCAAGACCAGGCCGGGCATGCCTGTCCGGCATCATGTCGCCCGGCTTTCATATGTTCTGCAGAGTCACGGATGTCGATCAAATTTGCATTGATCATCGGAAATCGAATCGCTCTACTCCTGAAGAGCGTTATAGATGAAGTATAACATGAGTGGATGCGTATTTTCGGCTTCATGATTCTACGCGTCCAACCGCACCGACTTTAACCTTGAGGGAGAGGAAATTGCGCGACGACGCTTGCAAGCCCGTCCAACCGAGCCTGTTTCGCCGCCCTAGGTCCATGACTGTAGCCGCGATAGCGCTGGCAGTGTTCACGCCGGCCGGCATGAGTCAGACGCCGCACCGGATCGATTATTTCACCGCGCCCTTTCAGATCGAGCGCATTCTCGATCGGGGCGAGCGGCCCGACTGGTCGCGTGACGGCAGAAAGATCGCCTTCACCGAATCCGACATGGTGGCCAGCCCCGCTTATGAGATCGACGTGGCGACACGGAAGGTCCGCTGCCTCACCTGCCGCTGGGGCGCCAATGGCCTCGTCACCCGCATCTATTATCTGCCGAGCGGCAATTTCCTCGTGCTCGGCCCGCCCGGCCTGGGCACCGCCCGTTTCCATCGCGATGGGAAGCCCCATAGCGACCCGGCGACGACCGAACTCTACTGGATGCCGGCCTCGCTCGCGGTCCCGCCCCAGCGCCTCGACGCCCCGGCCTGGGGCGAGATCGCCATCCATGCAGTGCCGACCGCGATGGGCGGGGCGAAGGTCGCCTGGGGCACGTCGGACGCTGGCAAATCTCTCATTCTGACAGGTGAGTTGGTGGAAACGGACGGCCGTGCCGTCCTCACCGATCGCCGCACCGTCTACGAATATGACCATGCTAAAGCCGAGCCGACCGGGCCGACCTTTGCAGAAACATATAATTTCCGGCGCGACGGCAGCGCGATCAGCTTCTGGACCGTCGACAAATCGCTCAATGGCGAGATGTACGAAGTGAATCTGGCGAGCGGACAGCTCCGCAATCTCTCCAACAACCCGGCCCATGACGAGACGCATTTTTTTCCGGACGAACGCTGCGGCCTGGAGGAGTCGAACCGGGCTTCGGATCCGGCGGGGCCGCTGCGCGGCATCAGCGGCCTTGAGGCCGGTGCCATCCGCGCGATTGCCGGTCTGCTCGGCCATGATCCCAAGGCGTTCGGGAACCTGGATGACTATGCGCCCTCAGGACCGAACAAGGGGGTCGGGCGCAAGTTCGACCTGTTCGTCACCAGCATGGCGGGGCAGCCGAAGTTGCGCCGGCTGACCGAGTTCAGCGAAATCGGCGGCGCCGCGCATCAGTCGGTAGTGGCACCCGACGGCCGCCGGATCGCCTTCGCGCTACAGGCCCCGCCGACTGGCCCGTACCAGGGCAAGGGCGGCCTCTATATCGGTTATTTCGGGTCAAAGTGATAAAGGCGCGCCTCCTTGGGTCGGCCACAAGCCATATTGATGGATGGCACGAACACCCCGATCGCTGCACATTTTTGCCGTGGCAACGCGCACCGTTTGCCGCATGGTGGTCGGAACGGCGGACTGAGCCCAGGATCAGGAAAGGATTGTAATGAAGGGTTTTATTATTCCAGGCGCTGCATGCATTGCGCTTGTCGCTGCTTTTCTCGCCGCACCGGCGGTTGGTCAGCAGAGTGGCGCTGCCGCCGTCGCGGCGCGCAAGGCGAACTACAAGGAGATCGGCGGCGCGTTCAAGGCGATCAACGACGAACTGCGCAGCGGTTCGCCCGACATGAACTCCCTGCGGCCCGCCACGCGGGACATCGCACAACGTGCGCAAGTCACGCTTCGGCATTTTCCCCGCAACAGTGCGCCAGGTGCCGGCATCAAGACCCGCGCCAAGGCGGAAATCTGGTCCAATCAGGCTGCCTTTGTAAAGATTCAGAACGACATGATCGCCGCGGCGAAGGCGCTCGACGTTGCTGCGGCAACCAATGATGTCGCGGCGATTAAGAGCGCGCGCGATGCGCTGGGCGCGACCTGCAAAAGCTGCCACGATCGATTCCGCGAGCCGGAATAAGGCCGCCGACGTCGAATGCTGCCGGGCATCGGCGTGAAGGCCGGACGCCGGCGCCATGGCGGCGACCGGCGCGCGCGATTGATTACCGGGGCTTCGCCGGTGTTGCAGCAAGGCGGGCGGGGCGCGGCAGGGTAAGGCGCATATCCTTGAGATACGCCTTTTTGTTCGTCAGCAGCAACCGCGCCGGCATCCCCCACTGCCCGACAAAGATGTCGACCTTGCCATCGCCGTCGAAATCGCCCTTGGCCGTGCTCCAGCTTCGACCGACCGCAAGCGCCGGGATGACCTGCGCTGTGACGTCGGTGAACTTGCCCGTGCCGTCGTTCCTCCAACCGCGCATCTGCAGGGGCACGAAACCGGGAACCTGGATCGCGCCCACAATGATATCGTTCGCGCCGTCCTGGTCGAAATCGATGATCGTCGCCGCCCAACTCGAAAACTCATGCGCGGGGAGTCTGGCGGCGGTTTCGTCAACGAAGCGCCCCGTACCGTCGTTGATCAGCAACCGCGTCTGCGGATCCTTGTTTCGGCCGTGATTGTTGCTCGTGATGTTTGAATAGAGAATATCGGGTCGGCCATCGCGATTGGCGTCGATCGCGTGAACTTCGCGCGTTTCGGTCGGTACTCTGAGGTCCAGGCGGTCAGACGCGTCGGTGAAGCGGCCCTTGCCATCGTTGATCAGCAGACGGTTTCGGACGGTGCTGGCGGTGAGCATGTCGAGATCGCCATCGCCGTCCATGTCGGCGAGCGTCACGCCCTCGGACTGGTCATCCGCATCGGGCAGGTTTCGCACCGTCGCGTCGATGAAGTGGCCCGGACGTTTGCGATCGTTCAGCCACAGGAAGTTCCGCGCGCGGCGCATCGGCGTCTTCTCGCCATAAATCGGCTCGCCGGTATTGCCGACGACGATATCTGGCAGGCCGTCACCATTCACGTCCCCCACGGCAAGACCATTGCCCTGGCTTTGCGCCGGAAGCCGGTCGCTTGCATCAATGAAACCGCCCATGCCGTCGCCGAGGAACAGCTGATGCAGCTCGTCAGATTCGGCGACGAACACCAGGTCCATGTGGCCATCCTGGTCGAAGTCCGCGGCGCGGACATGTTCGCTGTCATGCGGCACCGTACCGAACGCCTCCGCCTTGTGCGTGAAGCGTCCTGCGCCATCGTTGATGTAGAGCCGGTTGACGCCGTTCTCCACGGCAATCGCCAGATCAAGGTCGCCGTCGCGATCGACGTCGATCGTCGCTGCATCCATCGCATGAAGATCGGGTGCCCATGGCAGATGCGTGTGGGTGGCATCGACGAAGGTGAGCATTGGAAATTCCTGCGCGATCGATGGGATCGCGCTCGCGGACAGGACCAGACCGGCCAGCGTCAGCGAGGTACGGAAGGACTTCATCGAGTAAACTCCCAACGACTAGAGGACGGCCGCACCCCAGTTCGAACGGCGGCGCGACCAGTGCGTTCGATCGGCTATGGTGACGCAGGGACAGGCCGGCAGAGCCCGTCCCGCTTAGACCAGTATCTCACTCACTGGTTTGGTGGTCCGCATTACGTCCTTGCCCCAGCTTTCGACCGGCATGCCCATGACCTGCTGCATCGTCAGTCCGATACGGCTGATGGGTTCCCCCGCGCCACGGACATGAACTCCATTCTTGACCTTGCCACCCGCGCGCCCGGCGATCATGACCGGGATGCCCGCCAAGTCATGGTTGCGCGCGTACGAGACTTCCGAATGCGCGAACACCAGGCAGTTGTCGAGCAATGTGCCGTCGCCTTCGCGGACCGAGGCGAGCGCCTCCACGAAGTCGGCCCAGGCCACCATGCTCTGGGTGGTGAACTTGTCCACCGTGGGCTGATAGCCAAGCGACCGATCGACTAGCTCCTCATGCGTGCTCTGATGATAACCCGTCGTCTCACCGGTCTGGCGCAGGTCGGACGCGGCGGCGGAAAAGGCCATGTTGAAGATGCGTGTTTGATTGCAGGCGAGCGCCATCGCCAGCAGCCCCGACATCAGCTTGTGCTGACCCAGCCGGGTCGGCGTGTCGGTAAGGTCCGTGCCGGCGGGCAATGCCGCGGGTTCGGCGGGGCGCACGCACGCCTCCGCCGGGGGGGGCTTCTGCAATTGCAGCGCCAGCTTGCTTTCCAGCTCGCGGACGGAGGTGAAATATTCGTCGAGCCGCGCGCGGTCGGCCGCGCCTGCGCTGGCGACCAGCGCCTTGCGCTGCTCGGCGACCACCGACAGCACGCTGCGCCGCGCGATGTAGCGCGGGTCGGGCTTGAACTCGGCACTGTTGGGGTCGTGGAAATCGAGGCCGAACAACTGCCTGTAGAAGTCGGTCGGGCTTGGCGAGGCGGCATTCATGCTGCTGCCGTTGCGGTAGGAATAGCTGGTGCGCGGGTTGCCGTCCGCCGACAGGTTGAGCGCGCGGAAGAAGGATCCGTTGCCGACCGCATCGGCGATCAGCACGTCGAACGAAGGCGCCTGGATCGCCTCCCACGAATCCGCCGCCGCACCGGTTCGCACGGCCGTATTGCCCGACAGATGCGGCAGATTGCCCTTGCCGTCGAGATTGACGTCGAAGCCGGACAGGACCGAAACATGCTTCTGCACCGCCTTGATCGGTTCAAGCTGGGGCGGCAGGTCATAGTTGGCGCCTACCGTCTTGGGTTCCCAGCGGTTCGGGATCATCCCGCAACCCCAGAACCAGGTGCCGAAGCGCACCGGCAGCGCGCCGCCGCCGACGGTTGCGGCATAGGCCGTACCGTTGCCGTTGAGAAACATGTCGAGGATCGGGATACCGACGGTGGCCGCCGTGCCGCCGACCAGGCCACGCAGCATGAAGCCGCGGCGCGAAAGCATGGGATTGGTCATGATGGCGGAACTCCTGTGCGGATAGCTACCTGCTGTCTGGACGCTGGCGCTCTAGGAACGGGGTCCAACGTGATGCTGAGGGCAATGGCCCGCATGAGATCGGTCATGCGATACCCGACCTTGGGAAAGGCCGCCTGAAGCCTGGCGATCGGGGGCTCGTCGCCGGCCCGCGGCTCGCGGCCCGTGGCATAGCGCCACGCGGTGCGCACCACGCAGGACGACACGTCCGCATTGTCGTGGAACAACTTGCCGAGCGCGACCGCGTCGGTGAAGGCCGCGCCGCCGAACTCCCCACTGGCATCGATCGGTTCGCCGCGTTCTGTCACACGATGCTGGCCGACGCCGTCGAACTGCTCGAGCGCCAGGCCGATCGGGTCGGTGACGCGATGGCAGGTCGCGCATTCCTCATCGTCGAGATGCGCCTTCAGCCGGGCACGCGTCGTCTTGAGGGTGGGGTTGTTGACGTCCTGCACCACCGCGAAGCTGACATTGGCGGGCGGGGCCGGGATCTTCCTGCATAACAGCGCTTCCTGGATCGCCTTGCCGCGCAACGTCGGGGATGTACGACCGGGATGCGAATGCAGCGCCAGCATCCCCGCATGGGTCAGCAGGCCGGTGCGCGGGTCGCCTTCGGGAAATTCGTGCATGGTCCAATCGCGCCCGGCGACCGGCACGGTGTAGATCGGCCCCAGTGCACGGTGCATGGCGATGCGGCGCGTGGTGAACAGGTCGCGGTAATCGCCCTTGTTGGTAACGAGCAGGTCAACCACCGTACGCAGCGTCTGCTCCTTGAGCAGCCCGGCGACATTGGCGTTGAACTGCGGAAACAGCACGGAGTCCTTGGCCAGCGTATCGAGATCGTCGAGCAGCAGGAAATCATTGAAGAAGGCGCGCATGCCGTCCTCAAAGCGGGGCGATGCCATCAGCCGATCGACCTGCGTCGCCAGCCCTTGGGGCGTGTCCAGCGTGCCGGCGGCGGCCGCCTCCATCAGCGTCGCGTCGGGCGGCGCGTTCCACAGCAGGAAGCTGATCCGCGACGCGCGGGCATAACCGCCGAGCTTGCCGTTCGCGGCCGGTCGCTCGAACCGGAACAGGAATTCCGGGCTGGACAGCATGGCCGTCAATCCCGTCGCGAGTCCGGCGTGGAAGTCGCCGAGCGTTCGTCCGGCTTCCAGCGTGGCAGCCGTGAAGCGCGCGATTTCCGCCGGCGCCATCGCCCGACGGTAAAGCCGCGGACCGACCTTTGCGAAGAATCGCGATACGCAGGCCTGCCCTTCGGTGTCGCCGGCCGCTGGTTCGCACCCGACGAGCGTGGCGCGGTGATCCTTGTCCACCACCTGCTCGGCGATGCCGCGCGCGATGCCTTCATATTGATCGAAACCGCTGGCGGTGACCGAAACCATGCTGCTGCCGACAGCGACAAGACCATCGACCCGCTTGTCCGGCTCGAACCGCCCGACGACGCGAATGTCCTGGCCGAAGACGTCGGCGACCACCCGGCGATATTGCGCTTCGGTCAGACGGCGGACGCTGCCATCGGGCGTGACGGTGCCGGCATCGTCGGCACGCCCCTCCCGCGTCATCGCAAGGGCCATGCTGGCGGCGGTCAGGGCAGCCGCCCCGGCGAGAAGGATGGTACGCGGCTTCACAGCCCCGCTCCCTTCCCGGTGACCGCGATCCGCTCCCCTGGCACCGCAAATGCGGGCACGCCTACGAACCCAAGCGCACTCGATATCGCGGTCTTGCGACCGGTCTTGCGGTCGGGATAGCCGTCCGCCAGATCGTGGATCGCCTTGTACACGCCGGGGCAGGAAATCCCGCTTGCGCTTGCCCCGTCCTGGCTCATCTGCTCGATCGACGCATACAGGCTGGACAGCGTGTAATAGCCGTAAATCCTGCCATCTACCGATCCGTCGGGTTTGAGCGTCATGCTGATGCGCGCGCCGCGAAGGTCGCGGGGAGCGTCGATGATCTGCTCCTTGTAGTTGAGGCGCATGTCGACCGGATCGGTCGTCAGCACGCCATCGACGATGCGGCCCTTGGTCGTTGCGCGCAGCGCAGGGTCAGGATCGGTGGCAAAGCTGGACCAGAGGAGCGGGCCGCCACGCGCGTCGCGTGCCAGTGCATCGCTGCCCGCCATGACGTTGACCGTGACATCCGGATCATTCCGCAGATCGTCCACCCCGCGCAGTTCGATCAGCGTCGGTGCCCGCGCAGACATCAGCACCTGACGAGCGGCCTTCCGGTCGCCGGCATCGCGGAACGCCTTGGTGCAGCCGAGCGCCCGCCACACCTGATTGTCGATCCCCGGCTCGCCCGCCGCACTGCGAAAATCATTCCTCTTGTGCTTGCCGTCGAGGTTGGCGCCTTCCGCGATCTTGCCATCATAATGGCGGTATCCCTTGGCAAGCTGCATGAAGTCGAGCGGATCGGTGCAGCTGTCGTAGGAAATCCGCTTGTTCGCGAAGGCAGTGCGACCCTTGCCCGCAGGGAAACCGGCCGCGGCCGCGGCTTGCCTGATCGCATCCGGATCATTTTCCGCGCCGGGCGGCATTCGGGTTGCCTTGAAGCCGAGCCGCTCTTTCATCAAGTGCTCCAGTTGTCGGCGCTTGGCGGGGTCGGCAAAGGCCGCCTGCTCGTCTGCGGGCAACGAATTGTAGAAGGATTCGACACCGCCATCCGCCAGTGGCGTACAGGTGCCTTCCTCTTCAGGGGCGGCGAAAAAGATGTTCGTCAGGACAAAAGCACGCACACCCGGCTCCCCGCCTGTCGGGGTATCTGCGGCGATCAGGACAGGCAGCGCTGCAGCAAGCGGCAACGTCTTGAGCAATCGGAACGCCATACGGCGCGGCAGCCTGTTCATGGATGTATCCTGTCCAATTCGCGCGATTTTAATGAGGCGCGTCATGACCTGATCGTAGCCGCAGTTTATGTTGAGACCACGGTTTTTTCGCTCACCCAGACCGGCATTTTCATACAGAAAAACAAAGAAAATGCTACAGATTTCTGTTGTGACATCGTTCAACATCACTCTACATATGTTCAAAATAACCGGGAGGTGGTGACATGCTCTGGATGGCCGGCCACCATCTGATACAGAACCTGGTTTCGATTTACGAAGATGTGGTCGGGCCGATCGACTCACTGCTGCGGGAATTCGGCGTCCCGACGGACATCGCGAATTCCTGGCGGGATGACATCGAACGATTATCCGACGCCGAGCTAGCCGACATCCATAAGGTCGTTGCCAACGGGCTGGCGCGGCACATACGATCCAGAGAGGGATATGCGCCGCTGCGCGCGGAGGACTGGCGTGTATTTCGCTACTGCCTGAGCGGCGCGCGCACGTTGCGCGATGCGTTGATTCGCGCCACCGATTGCTTCGCGGCGATCGACGGGCGAATGGGCGTCATGTCGCTGGTCGCGGAGCATGGCGTCATGCAGGTGCGCCTCGACGCGCGCCGTCGGTGGAAAGACCATGTCTCATGCGCGGTTGATACGGCCGGCATTGTCCAGCTCCATGCGCTGTTTGGATGGCTGATCGATGCGCAATTGCCCGTTGAGCTTATCGCGCTCGATCACGACGCTGCGGCGATCGACCGCGTCTGGCCGACGCAGCCGAGCGCGGTTTTGCGCGCGGACCTGGGCTGGACCGGCTTTGCCTTCCCCAGTCCCTTCCTCGACTATCCCGTGGTCCGCGTTGCCGATCAAGCGGTCGACTGGTCGCAGCACAGCCTGTTGTGGGGCATCGCCGAAGCGGCTGAGGAACATGTGCTGGCGCGGCGCATTCGCGCGATGATGATTGATGAGCTTCGGCGCCATGGCCGAATCACGAAGTTGCGGGAAATCGCTGATCGCATAGGCTTGGGACAAGCGACGATAAGACGAAGACTGATCCAGAACCGAACTTCTTATAGCGAGATCAAGGCGAGTTGTCGACGGGAGCTTGCCCTGGAATTGCTGCGTACGCCCGAATTTACGGTCGAGACCATCGCCGCAAAACTGGATTTTTGCGATTCCGATGCGTTCCGCGACGCGTTTCGCAGTTGGTTGAAAATGTCTCCCACAGATTATCGCGCTGCATTGCCGTAGATGCGCGGATTTGTTCTATTTTCTCTTGAGCCGTCAAATTATGACGCCGCATGCAAGTATATAAGTCCACACATATTATAAGCAGGGGATCAAAGATCCTACACGATAAATTCAATCTTATTCGCTCAATTACAATGGCGACGCGACCGTGAAGAGCGTGGAAGCCACGCTGGAGGGTCGTCCGACTGACTTCTGGAACATCCACAGTGACGCTCAAATTCTTCTTAGAGTTCGTAGCGAAAGCCGTTAAGCCACATCAGCATCTGCGCCTTCGCAATCCTGCACATCGGCCTCATGCACCAGGAGGTCGACTGCTGAAGAGCGCGGTATCATCGTCAACTCCGCGATTTGATCAGAAAATCCGTGATTACCCGGTGATCACTTCTGCTGGCAGAGGCTCACGGAATCAACTAAAATTGCGTTGTATACCAGTATGTTAAAGGAGATTCGTGCCCATGATGTGGTATTTCCGGTACAGGCGGCTGTGAGCGTGATCGTCCGCCTGGCCCGGCAAGACGATGCCGAAGTGCTCGCTGCGCTGAAGCGGGAGACATTTCGCGAAAGCTTTGTCGACGGCGGTTTCGCGATCCCCTATCCGCCCGATGATCTCTCGATGTTTGAAACCGCGAATTATGGGGTCGCGCGGATCGCCGAGGAACTTGCCGATCTCGCCAAGCAGACCTGGGTCGCGGAGCACAACGGTCGATTGCTTGGTTATGCGCATGTCGGCCCGACCAAGCTGCCACATCCCGAAGCGCGTGCTGGCGACGGGGAACTGTACCAGCTCTATGTGCGCAACGAGGCGCAAGGTCTCAAGCTCGGCGGCAAGCTGCTGATGCTCGCTCTCGATCATCTCGCGGAGACGCGACCGGGGCCGATCTGGCTGGGCGTATGGTCAGGAAACTTGCGCGCGCAGGCGATCTACGCAGCGCAGGGCTTCGAGAAGGTTGGCGAGTATGATTTTCCGGTCGGTAGCTGGACCGACAGGGAGTTCATCTTCCGGCGGGCGGGATAAGTTTCACCAGCTTGCCACCGCTCTTACCGTCCTCCAGCAGCCAAAGCGCCCCATCCGGCCCTTGCTTCACGTCGCGGATGCGCGCGCCCATCGCGAACCGATCGGCCTCACGCGGCTTCACATCGTCAAAGGTGATGCGGACCAGCGACTGACTGGAAAGCCCGCCGATGAAAGCGCTACCCTTCCACTGCGGGAACATATTGCCCGAATAGAACATCAGGCTTGAGGGCGAGATGACCGGAGTCCAGCTCAGGCGGGGCGACTCCATATCGGGCCGGGTGCCATGCTTGGGGATCATGCGGCCGTCATAATGATTGCCTTCCGAAACAATGGGCCAGCCATAATTCTTGCCACTCATGATGAGGTTCAGTTCATCGCCGCCGCGCGGACCCATTTCGGCTTCCCAGAGATCCCCATCGCTGGTGAAAGCCAGCCCGAGACCATTGCGATGCCCTGACGACCAGATCTGCGCCTTGACCCGTCCCTCGTCATAGAAGGGATTATCGGACGGGACGCCACCCGCATCGCTCAGCCGGACGATCTTGCCCAGATTTTGGCTCATGTCCTGCGCGGGATCGTCTTTCTGACGCTCGCCTGAAGTGATGTAGAGATAGCCGTCCGGGCTGAACGCCATGCGCCCGGAATAATGGCCGGCACCTGTTACTTTCGGTTCCTGCCGCCAGATCACCTGAAAGCTTTCGAGCCCAACCTCGGTGAGTTTGCCGCGCCCGACCGCCAACCCGGTGGTGCCGTCCGGCCCCGGCTCGGCATAGCTCAGATAGACATATTGCGTATTGGCGAAATCGGGATGGAGCACCACGTCGGCAAGACCACCCTGCCCTGCATCGGCCACCGCCGGAACCCCTTCCAGCGGTTCGGAGATCTTCCCGTCCTCGGTGACGATCACAAGCCGCCCGGCCATTTCGGTCACCAGCATCCGGCCATCCGGCAGGAAGGCCATCGCCCAGGGATTGTCGAGCGTCGCGACCACCGACACACCGAAGGGCGGTCCTGCCGGCGTATCGGACGAGCGGCCCGCGCTGGAACCGATTGGGCGGCTGCACGCGCCAACCAGCAAAGCCAAGGTTATGACAAGCTTCCGGCCGATCATTGCACGTTCCCTGCACGACCCCATATTAATACTCGCTGCATGGGGATGCGTTCCCTTGTTGCTCCGCGGCGCCGCTTATCGTATAGGCGCCGCTGTTCTCTCGACATTGGTAACTCTGCCGAGGTCGGGGCCGCAAGGCTCCGGCGGCTCGAAACATGTACGAAACGAGGTCTATGGCCGATATCGCGGCGTTGGCGAAGCTGATCGAACCCGAGGCGAAAGCGCTCGGACTCGGGCTCGTGCGGGTCGCGATGTTCGGAGGCAAGAGCGATCCAACGTTGCAGGTGATGGCCGAGCGGCCCGACACCCGCCAGCTCGATCTTTCCGATTGCGAGGCGCTGAGCCGCCGTATCTCGGACGTGCTCGATGCCGCCGACCCGATCGAGAACGCCTATCGGCTTGAGGTCAGCTCGCCGGGAATCGACCGGCCGCTGACTCGGCCACAAGACTATTCGGACTGGGCAGGCTTCGACGCGCGGATCAAACTCGCCACCCCTATCGAGGGGCGCAAGCAATTCGATGGGCGCATCGTGGCGCGCGATGGCGATGCCGTCCGTTTTAATGTAAACAAGCTCGGTGAGATCATCGTGCCGCTGGAGAAAATCGCCAGCGCCAAGCTGATCCTGACCGATGCTCTCATAAAGGCAACCGCTCCGCTTTCGACCGAGGGCGCGGACAGGATTTCAGAAGAAGGGTAAGAAAGACATGGCCACCGCCATTTCCGCCAACAAGGCAGAGCTTCTCGCGATCGCCGATTCCGTGGCGCGCGAAAAGCTGATCGATCGCGAAATCGTGATCGAGGCGATGGAGGACGCGATCCAGCGCGCCGCCCGCGCCCGCTATGGCGCGGAGAACGACATTCGCGCCAAGATCGACACCACCCAAGGCGACATGCGGCTATGGCGTGTCGTGGAAGTGGTTGAAGAGGTTGACGATTATTTTAAGCAGGTAAATGTTGCCGATGCGCAGAAGCTCCAGAAGGGCGCGGTCGTGGGTGACTTCATCGTCGATCCCCTACCCCCGATCGAGTTCGGCCGCATCGCCGCGCAGGCTGCGAAGCAGGTGATCTTCCAGAAGGTCCGCGACGCCGAACGCGAGCGCCAGCATGAGGAGTTCAAGGACCGTGTCGGCGAGATCATCACCGGTGTCGTCAAGCGGGTCGAGTTCGGCCATGTCGTTGTCGACCTTGGACGCGCCGAAGGCGTCATCCGTCGTGATCAGCAGATCCCCCGCGAAGTCGTTCGCGTCGGCGATCGCATCCGCTCGCTGATTCTCAACGTTCGGCGCGAAAATCGTGGGCCTCAGATCTTCCTGAGCCGCGCGCACCCTGACTTCATGAAGAAGCTGTTCGCGCAGGAAGTCCCGGAGATTTACGACGGCATCATCGAGATCAAGGCCGCCGCCCGCGACCCGGGCAGCCGTGCGAAGATCGGCGTGATCAGCCATGACGGCTCGATCGATCCGGTTGGCGCCTGCGTGGGCATGAAGGGTAGCCGCGTCCAGGCGGTCGTCCAGGAAATGCAGGGCGAGAAGATCGATATCATCCCCTGGTCGCCCGATCTCGCGACCTTCGTCGTCAACGCCCTCCAGCCGGCGCAGGTTGCCCGCGTGGTGATCGACGAGGAGGACAGCCGCATCGAGGTGGTCGTTCCCGACGATCAGCTCAGCCTCGCGATCGGCCGGCGCGGACAGAATGTCCGCCTCGCCTCGCAACTCACCGGTTCGGCGATCGACATCATGACCGAGGCCGATTCCAGCGAGAAGCGTCAGCGCGAATTCGTCGAGCGGTCGGAGATGTTCCAGACCGAACTGGACGTGGATGAAACGCTGGCCCAGCTTCTCGTCGCCGAAGGCTTCGGCGCGCTTGAGGAAGTCGCCTATGTCGACCCCGCCGAATTGAGCACGATCGAAGGCTTCGACGAGGAGCTTGCCACCGAGCTTCAAAGCCGCGCGCAGGAAGCGCTTGATCGCCGTGAGGCAGCCGCCCGCGCCGAGCGCCAGGCGCTGGGCGTCGAGGATGCACTGGCCGAGCTGCCTTACCTGACGGAAGCCATGCTGGTCACGCTGGGCAAGGCGGGCATCAAGACCCTCGATGACCTTGCCGATCTCGCCACCGACGAGCTGATCCAGAAGAAACGGGCCGAGCCCCGCCGCCGTGCGGAAACCGCTGCTCCGCGCCAGGAGGACAAAGGCGGCGTTCTGGCCGAGTATGGCCTTTCCGAGGAACAGGGCAACGAGATCATCATGGCGGCACGCGCCCACTGGTTTGAAGACGAGGGGGAGGACGCGCATGCGGAAACCTCCCAATGAGACGGTAGCGCGAAAAACGACGGACACGTACCCTCCCGCTCGCGGGAGGGAATTGAGGGGGGGGCACGCGCCCGGAACGGCCGATGCCGTTGAAGGCGACGGCATGCCCTCCCCCAACCTCTCCCTCGAGCGGGAGGGGCGTGATCGCACGCCCATCCGCAAGTGCATCCTCACCGGCGAGCGTGCTCCGCGCGCCGGGCTGATCCGGCTTGCGCTGGGGCCCGATGGCATTGTCGCACCCGATGTGCGAGCCAAGGCGCCCGGCCGCGGCGCATGGATCGGCGTCGATCGCGCAGCGCTTGAGCTTGCCATCGCCAAGGGCAAGTTGAAGGGCGCGCTGTCGCGGGCGTTCAAGACCGCCGTCGAGATCCCCGCCGATCTGCCGCAGAAGATCGAGGAGGCACTGGCCAAGGCTTCGCTCGATCGGCTGGGCCTCGAAGCAAAGGCCGGCAGCCTGCTGACCGGATCGGACAAAATCGCCGAAGCCGCACGCAAGGGTACGGTCGCACTGCTGCTCCACGCCGCCGATGCCGCCGCAGACGGCACCCGCAAGCTTGATCAGGCTTTGCGGGTTGGTCTTGGCGCGGAAAATAGTGGCCTGAGGGGGCTGGCAATTCCAGCGAGCCGGGCCATATTGTCGATGGCGCTGGGGCGCGAAAATGTTGTACATATCGCGCTGATCGCGCCGGCGGCCGCCGCGCGCGTATCCGATTCATTGGCGCGCTGGCGTGGATTTATTGGACGTAATGACGATGCAGGCCCTTGCGAAGCATCTTCGCAAGGGCAAGCGGCGTAGCAGGTGAAGTGAAGGGTTCGGGTTTCAGATGAGCGATAACGACAAACCAAAACTGGGGATGCGGGCCCCGCTCGGCCTCAAGCGCACGGTCGAAACAGGCAAGGTGAAGCAGAGCTTCAGCCATGGCCGTTCGAACACTGTCGTCGTCGAGGTGAAGAAGCGTCGTATCCTGGGACGCCCCGGAGAGAGTGAGGCCTCGCCTGCCGTCGAGGTCGCTGTCGAGGCACCTGCGCCTGTTCGCGAAGTCGCACCGCCGCCCCGCCCGGCAGCCGCGCCGCGCGCACCGCAGAATGACTTGCAATCACGGCAGGAACTTCAGGCCCGGCTGCTGCGTGAAGCCGAGGAAAGCCGGCTGGCGGCACTTGAGGAAGCGCGCCGCCGCGAAGAACAGGCCCGCGCCGATGCCAGCGAGGAAGAACGACGCCGCGCGGAGGATAATCGCCGCGCCGAAGCCGAGGCGCGCGCGGCCGCGCAGGAGACCGCTCAGGCCGCTCCCGCGGGCGGCGAAACGGATCTCCTCGTTCCGGAGGAAGAGATTCAAGCCGCCGAGGCTGAGGAAGAAGGCCGCGCCAGCCCTGCCCCGCGCCGCTTCACGCCAGTAAGTCCCGCCAAGCGCCCGGAACCGCCTGCCCGCCCCTCGCGCGGGCGTGGCGGCGATGAGCGTCGTCAATCCGGCAAGCTCACCGTCACGCGTGCCCTCGATGATGGTGATGGCGCTCGTGCTCGCTCGCTCGCGGCGCTCAAGCGCGCCCGGGAAAAGGACAAGCGCGCGCACCAGACCGGCGGCGTCCAGGCCAAGCAGGTTCGCGACGTGGTGGTCCCGGAGGCTATCACCGTGCAAGAACTGGCCAACCGCATGGCCGAGCGCGGCGCCGATCTGGTCAAGGCGCTTTTCAAGATGGGCATGCCGGTCACCGTCAACCAGACGATCGACCAGGATACCGCCGAGCTGCTCGTCACCGAGTTCGGCCATAACATCAAGCGCGTTTCCGAAGCCGACGTCGATCTGCTCACCCATGAGGATGTCGACGCCAAGGAAACGCTGTTGCCGCGCCCGCCGGTCGTCACGATCATGGGGCATGTCGATCATGGCAAAACCAGCCTGCTCGACGCGCTGCGCGGAACCGACGTCGCGAGCGGCGAGGCCGGCGGTATCACCCAGCATATCGGCGCCTATCAGGTCACGGTGAAGGATGGATCGAAGATCACCTTCCTAGACACGCCGGGCCACGAGGCGTTCAGCGAGATGCGCGCGCGTGGCGCGAACGTTACCGACATCGTCGTAATCGTGGTCGCCGCCGATGACGGCATCCGCCCGCAAACGATCGAGGCGATCAGCCATACCAAGGCGGCGGGCGTGCCGATGATCGTGGCGATCAACAAGGTCGACAAGCCGGGCGGCAATGCCCAGAAGGTCCGCGAGGAACTGCTCCAGCACGACGTCCAGGTCGAATATATGGGCGGCGAGGTGCAGGACGTCGAAGTCTCGGCGCTCAAGAAGACCGGCCTCGACGAGCTCATAGAGAAAATCCAGCTTCAGGCCGAACTGCTTGAACTCAAAGCCAATCCCGATCGCATGGCCGAAGGCACGGTGATCGAGGCAACGCTCGACAAGGGGCGTGGTCCGGTCGCGACCGTCCTCGTCACCCGCGGCACGCTCAAGGTCGGCGACATTTTCGTCGTCGGCGCCGAGAGCGGCAAGGTTCGGGCAATGGTCAACGACAAGGGGCAGCAGGTCAAGGAAGCCGGCCCGTCGGTGCCGGTCGAGGTTCTCGGCCTTTCCGGCGTACCATCGGCGGGTGACCAGCTTTCGGTCGTCGAGAATGAAGCGCGCGCTCGTGAGGTCGCGGCCTATCGTTCATCGGTTCTTCTCAAGGCGCGCACCACGTCGGCGCCGGCCAGCCTCGAATCGATGTTCTCCGCGCTGAAGGAGAAGCAGGCGATCGAATATCCCGTGGTGGTCAAGGCCGACACCCAGGGCTCGGTCGAAGCGATCGTGGGCTCGCTCAACAAGATCTCGACCGACGATATCCGGGTGCGAATCCTGCATTCGGGTGCCGGCGGGATCACCGAGAGCGATGTGACGCTGGCCTCGGCCAGCCGCGCGCCGATCATCGGCTTCAATGTCCGCGCCAATGCCAAGGCCCGCGAGATCGCCGAGCGCAGCCAGGTCGCGCTCAAATATTATGACGTGATCTACGATCTGCTCGACGAGATCAGGGCGGCAATGGCGGGCGAACTTGGGCCTGAAGCGTTCGAGACCGTGGTCGGCCGTGCCGAGGTTCGCGAGGTCTTCTCCGCGGGCAAGCATGGCAAGGCGGCGGGTCTGCTGGTCACCGAAGGCTTCATCCGCAAGAATCTGCGAGCGCGCATCACCCGCGAGGATGTCATCATCTACAACGGCTCGATCGCCTCGCTGCGGCGCTTCAAGGACGACGTCCCCGAAGTCCGCGCCGGCCTCGAATGCGGCGTG
>Ga0065707_10082046_pt1 | contig 23661 bp, 21 predicted proteins | sample SwiRhicommuniRL3_FD_59094 | JGI IMG/M metagenome (GOLD analysis project Ga0065707, IMG submission 59094) | Switchgrass rhizosphere bacterial communities from Rose Lake, Michigan, USA - RL3 v2 (version 2) | ecosystem: Host-associated > Plants > Roots > Rhizosphere > Soil | place: East Lansing...
ACGACACGGCGGCTCAGTTTATCCTGAGCGCCCGCCCTTGCGGGCAGTCGAAGGGCAGGTCGAGGATGACGGCAAGGTAGAGCCAGCCGTCCGAAATCCAGATACAGGTGATGTCGCCTGCCCATTTACGGTTGGGGGCATCGGCGGCGGAATCACCATCGAGCCAGTTTGCAGCGACGCCGAGACGATGGTGGCTATCCGTCGTAACCTTGTGCTTGCGGGTGCGGACTGGCCTGATCCCGTTGATTTTCATCAATTGCCCGACCCGGCGCTCACCAACGTCGAGCCCGGCCTCTTTGAGTTCCATGGTCATCCTCGGACGACCATAGCCCTGACACACCACGCCGCCTCAGCAAGCGGGGCTCGCCGGACCGTTACCCTCTTCCAGTTCGACATCCCGCCGCTCTCGGCGGAACTGGCGAAATAGCCACCGTCGAGTGCACTCAGGGCCAGCTTGAATCCCCTCGTTTCTCCACCATAGTCCGGATCAGGTGGATCGACGCAATGTACCGTTTCCCGTCCGCCTCCCAGCGATCGGTTTCATGATAATGGCCCGGCGCGTGTGAGTAGAAGCCTGCCTTGTCGAGCCGATTGGTCCGTTCCGGTCGCAAGGCTAGGGATTGCCATGCTCGCGGCGAATAACGATCTTGTTGATCTTGCCGCTCGGCAGTTTCGGCAGTTCGTCAGTGAAAACAACGCTTTTAGGGCACTTGTATCCCGCAATCAGCGTCCGGCAATGCGCAATGAGATCAGCTGCCGTGGCGTTGACGCCATCGCGCAATTGCACGACAGCCCGCACCGCCTCGCCCCACTTCTCGTCCGGGACGCCGATAACCGCGGCATTAGCCACCGCATCGTGCTGGTAGAGCGCCTCCTCGACCTCGCGGGAATAGATATTCTCGCCCCCTGATACGATCATGTCCTTCTTGCGGTCGACAAGGTAGAGGTATCCATCCTGGTCGAATTTGCCGACATCGCCGGTATGCAGCCAACCATCGCGCAGGGTTTCGATGGTAGCATTGGAATTGTTCCAGTACCCCTTCATCATGATGGGGCCCTGGATCAGAATCTCGCCAGCTTCGCCCAAGGGGCAGTCATTTCCGGCTTCGTCCGCCACCCGCAGCTTAACCCCCGGGAACGGTATGCCGATCGACTGGAGCCGCCGGAGATCGCGTTCATCGCCGTCGGGTTTGTGTGCTTCAAGCGGCAATATGGTGCCCGATCCCTCGGTCTGCCCGTACATCTGCAGGAACACCGGGCCCAGAATATCGAGACCACGGCGCAGCAGGGCCGTAGGCATGGCAGCTGCCGAATAGACGATCATGCGCAAGCTACTAAGGTCGAACTCATCGATCCGGGGATGATCCAGCAGCATCTGGATCATCGTCGGCGCCATGTGGGTGATGGTGATCTTCTCATCCTGGATTGTGCGCAGGATCAGCTCGGGGTCGAAGTCACGGTGCAGGTAGCATGTCCCGGCTCGCCAGCTTTGCCCGAGCGACATGTCCTTGGCACCAACATGGAACAGCGGCATCATCAACAGTATCCGGTCGGTAGGCCCCGCCGCCATCAGCGAACTGATCGAACTGGCGCAGGAAACCTTTGCGCCATGCGTCAACATCACGCCCTTGGGGCGCCCGGTCGTACCGCTGGTGTAGATGATATAGCACAGGTCAGTGGGCTCGACCGATGCGCTAAACGTCGCATCGCCCGTGGCGATGACATCGTCATAGCGCAGCGCCCAGTCAGGTGCGTTGCCTATGCAGACGAAATGATCGACTGACTCAAGGGATTCACGAATGCCATCAACCAGTGGAATGAACTCTTCCTCGAAGACGAGAATTCGCGGCAGGCTATCGTTGATGATATAGACGACTTCGGGCGCTGCAAACCTGAAGCTGATCGTCGCCGTTACGAACCCCCCGGTCTCGCCGGCGGCGTAGACCTCGCAAATCTCGAGGCAATTGCGGCTCATGACAGCAACCCGCTCTTGCTTGAGCAATCCGAGTTGTGCCCAAGCCGAAGCAAGGCGCCGGCCCCGCTCCAGATAGCCGGCATGGGTGAGGGCCTTGCCTTCGAACACCCATGCCGGTTCATCAGCATAATGACGGGCATTGTCGCGCAAGATATCGCCCAATGTGTAAGATGAACCGTTGCTCAAGATCGTTCTCCAATTGCTATGGCGGCGGATGTCATGAATCCCGACGATTCCACCGCGCCACTTAGTTTCTCGTTCAGGCCCACGCCCAGTAGCGCTTGCCCTCACCTTTCAACAGCCGACCGAACTCGAGCCCCGGGAAGTGCGAAGAGGAGACGTGTACGTTTGTCCCTTCCAACTCCTGGCGCAGGATATCCTTTGATCGCTTGGCCATCGCCGGATCGATATCGGACATAATGGCGAACTCGTTGTCGACGAGTTCGAGAGGACAATGGATCACGTCACCCAGGATCATCGCCCGCTCCTCACCCGAGGACACGACAGCGATGGCACTACCGGGAGTATGTCCCGGAAGGTGACGCAGGTCGATTCCGGGCGCTATTGTGCAATCGTTGTCCCAGAGCCTGATCTGATCGTGAACGGGCAACATGCGGTCTCTGGTCGGTTCGACACCGAGCATGATCTTGAAAGTGGTTTCGTCAGGTGCAGTTTCGCTCAGGAAGAAGTCAGCGTCGGCCTGGTGTGCCCACAGCTTTGCCTTAGGGAAAAACGGAGCGCCACCGCGGGCGACCCAGCCCATGTGGTCGGGATGAAGATGGGACAGCACGACGTCGGTGATTTCGTCCGGACGAACGCCGGCTCTGGCAAGGCTAGTCGCTAGCCAGCCGTGCTCCAGCTTCTGAACCTCGAGCATGTCGGTGAACCAGGCCACCTGCGCTTCCGGGGCGCCCTTGGAGCGAAAGAACTCCTCGATATCGGCGCGCGGCATAGCTGGCTTGCTCTTCCGGTGCTCGGCGTGACTGCACTCGCCATGGCTGCACGAATCTTCGCTCGGGCCAAGGCCTGCGTCGATCAGCACGACCTGGTTTCCGGTGCGCACGAGGAATGCGCCGAGCTGCGCCATCATCTTCCCGTCTGGCAGGACATAGTTGCTGTGGACTGCCGCTTCTTCAGCATCCATTTTCGGCAGCCCCGGTGCGGCAGGGGTCGTCCACTCCCCGTCCAGGATCTGAATGATCTCCAGGCCGCCAACTTTCATGACATCACACTCCTGCTTTGGTCCAAATGGCGAATGCGGTCACCACTTGAGCATTTCATTGCCAGCACCGGCAAGGTGCGCCCCGTCCACGGCAATCTCCGCCCCGTTCACATAGGAGGCGTAATCGGACAGCAGCCAGGCGGCGATCTGCGCGTCTTCCCAGGGGCGACCCATCCGTCCCTGCGGAATGGTCTTCAGGATTGGTTCCAGCATCCCTTCGTAGGCAGTGTCTTCCCGCTCCTGACCAAGAATGCCTCCGGTCGTGAGCATGTTCACCCGAATGTTGTCTTTGGCGTACGTCGCCGCCGCCACCTTCGTGAGGCCGATGATCGCCGCCTGCGACGACGATGCGTAGGGCGCCGGCGTGAAGGCCCGGTGCGCCACGGTCGAACCATTGTTCACGATGGCGCCCCCGCCATTCGCGATCATCACTGGAATGGCGTACTTGATCGTCAGGAAGCTGCCGTGGATCTTGACGTCGTGGACATATTTCCAGTCGGCGAAGGTCACGTCGCAAAGTGGTACTTTCTCGGTATCGACACCCGCATTGTTGAAGAGGCCATCGATACGTCCAAATTTCTCGACGGTGGTGTTGATGAGGTGCTTGACCTGCTCCTCGTCGGTAATGTCGCACTCCACGCCGAGGGCGCGACCCCCGAGGCTTTGAATTTCTGCCGCCACTGCCTCAACGATGGCACCGCGACGGGCGCAGATCACCACGGTCGCCCCGGCCTTGGCGAACCCATAGGCGGCAGCTAGCCCGACGCCCTGGCTGCAACCGGTGATGATAATCACCTTGTCCTGCAGCGTTCCGTCCGGAACGATCCGCTTTTCCTTTTCCTTCATGCGTCAGCTCCATTTGCCGTACGGTCGCCTGCACTCACCATTCCAGTTCGAGCGCGTCGAGCCCAAGGCTGACTCCCCCGTGCCACGACGGCCGGTAACCATTCGGGATGCGAAACGTCGGAGCTTCCGCCAGCCAGCATTCGATTGCGGTTATGAGCTCCAGCCGCGCCAGATGCATGCCGATGCAGATATGCTGTCCGAAGCCGAACGCGAGATGCCGCATGGCACCTCGATCGAAATCGACTCTTGCAGGATCGGCATAGTCATCCGCATCGCGGGAGCCGAGTACAGTCGGGCAGACGATCTTGTCGCCCGCCTTGAACTTGACTCCGAAAAGCTCGACGTCCCTGGCCGCGGTGCGCAGCAGTGTGGTAAAGGAAAAGGCGCGCAACATTTCGTCCACGGCGGCAGGGATGAGCGCAGGATCTCTACGCAGTCTTTCCTGCTCTTCGGGATGCTCTGCCAAGTACTTGAAATGCCACCCCAGGGCAGTCACCACCGTGTCGAGGCCGGCGACCAACAGGATCAGCGCCATGCCCAACGCCTCGCCTTCGGGATCGACCGCCTGCTGCGCGGTCTGCGTTATCATCCGCGTCAGGATGTCATCACGCGGTGACGCGCGGCGCTCGTCAATGGCCTGCTCAAGATAGTCCCTGATCTTGAGCCAGGTCTCGGCCATGCGTTCCGGCTCGCTGCGGCCCATGACGATATCTTCCCACTCAAGGAACTGCGGCAGGTCGGCCAAGGGCAGTCCGATGATCTCGAGGAAAATCTGCGTTGGCAGCTTGACTGCGAAATCCCGGATGAATTCGCACCGGCCATCACCCGTTACATCGCCGATCAATTGCAAAGCCAAAGTGCGAATTCGGCTCGTATAGGCCTTGACCGCTTGAGGCTGGAAGCAGGGCTGTAGTATGCCCCGTAACCTCATGTGATCCGGGGCGTCGGATTCGAGTGGGGCGAGAACGAGGTCCTCGCCAATCAATTTGCCGACACCGGTGGAATCCCGGCTCACGAAATTCTTGTTATCGATCAGGATCGCGCGGACTTCTTTTGCCCCAAGGGCGATCCAGCAACCTTCACCGGCAACCGGCCCGAGCGGATTGTGGGTGCAGTAACGAAATCCTTCGCCCCCGGCTAATTCCACGAGCCAATCATGCGGCTGAATTTCACCGCTTTGCCAAGGGTCCGCGTCCAGCACCAATGCCTGCGGCACGTGGGGCGGCACCCGGAATGAGGCGGTCGTTGTCATGTCGATTTCCCGCTCCAATGGCTTGCTGCCAATCAGCCCATGCTTCTAACACACGATTGATAGATCTGAAGCGCGCGGAGCGAGTTTTACGAGCGTGATATGTGCCTCAGCATTCGTCAGTGACCCATCGCACCAGCCGGTGCAGCGGGAAGAAACCGTCGTGCGGTATGCCGACACCGCCGCCCAGCGCACTGCCGAGCGTCACGACGCGCTGCGCTCCGGCCGCCGCCAACTTTTCCCGCAATTCAGCCTTGCGCTCCGGCGGAAAGATGCCGACGGTCTGGGTCGCCACGCTGGCATGACGCAGCGCGTTCTCAAGCGCATCGACAACCACAACATTTACGGTCTTGGCCTCGGGATGAAAATCCACCGGGTCCTCGGACAGGACGACGACTCCGCGGCCATCACACTCGCCCCAGACCCTGTAATAGGGATCCAGCCCGCGAAGCGCCTCGACCTCTTCGGCGAGCGCCGGAGGCACCCGCACACCGCAGCCTGATGCAGTCAGGCGTTCCTTGCCCATCTCTGCCTGCAACAGTTCGCAGTAGGCCTCGGCCTCTTCCATCGTCGCTTCAATGAACTGGAACCGGCTGGATGTGCATGCCGACTGGTCATAGAGGCAGCAATCGGTCGCAGCTGCTTCCGCCACTTGCGCCAGGGTCTCGGCCGAGGAAAAAGCCTCGCGGCCGATCATGGAGATCGATGTCTTCGGGTCGAACGCCACCAGTTCGAAGCCGGGACCCACGTACTTCTTTGCGCTGCGGAGCGAACCTTCACCACCCCAGGCCACGAGCTTGTCGAAGAAGATCGGCCGAAGCAGGTATTTCTCGACAGATTCGTCGCCCCCTTTCCAGTAGACCGCCGAAAAACTGCGCGTGACAGCATGCCCTGGCGCCACCTCGGCCATGGTCCGCAAGATCGCTGTTGCCGTAAAAAGGTCGTTCGAGGGCAACTTGAGCAGGTTGATCCCCTTCGTAAGCGCCCCTCGGATTATCGAGATAGCCGCAACTCCGGGTGCATTGCCCGCCAGGACGTGGACGAGACGCGGCGGGAACGCGCGATACTGGGCTGATCGGCCTGACGGATCCACGGTGGTTCGCCAGTCGTCGAGCAGGTCCTTACCGCCGAGTTCGCCTGCGACCAGGTACTCGAGCCACTCGCGAGCGAACAGGGCCGGCAAATGCTCGTAGGCGCGCCGAAGCACGCCGCGGTCGAGATCACCCACCTTTGCCATTGCCTCAAACGCATCCGCGAGGTAGCCGGAAGGATCCTCGCGCATGCGCTCCCCGGTCGCGACGAGCACGTCCATGACTTCGTCAATCGGTATCCCGAATGCCGGTCCGGGCTCCGTGCGTGACCAGACCAGGTCGTCGATTTCGAGGGCCGGGGTGGCAAAAGCGCCGTACTGGGCGTCCGAGCCGACAACCAGTTCGCCCTTGATGAAGTGCGGAACTGCCACGGTCCGAATGATGGATTCCGACAAGTCTGTCATGCGCCGATCTCCCCGCTGATATAAGCATCTATCGTACCAGCGCAGCCGATCTTGTCTTCCTCGCCGATATTTGCATAGCGGGAGATGTCCGGATGGACGACAAGGCCTGGCAAGCGCGTTTCCGGACGGGTCTCCCGAAAATCAATAGCCACGCGGTCGCCCGAGATCAGACCATTCCAGCGCGCCTCGTTCGAAAGGTCCAGGTAGGCGAAGCGACCCTCGACGATTCCCTCGCGAGGTCCGGCTGGCTTGACACCCTCGCGATCGAGCACAAACGGAATGATCCACGGAACCTGGTGGTAGTAGCCATCGTGGTCCATCGGGAAACCGCATGACATCTCCGACATGCCGTACCCTTGCTGGGTGCGCACGTTGCCGAAAAACTGGAAAAGCTGCTCGCGGTAGTCAGCCGGCAGGTTGGCCCCTTTCAGGCCGCCTCCGCTCTGGATGACGGTGTCGGGGTGAAACTCGCCATCGGCCACGCCGCGCTGCCGCGCGCCTTCCATGATCTGCCACATTTGCAGCCAGCCACCGGTGATGATCATCGGCTCATGCCGCAGTTCGATTATCCGATCGATCATGTCCGCAAAGCGCCGTGCCATTTCGGCGCCCTTTTCACGGCCAGAATCCTCCATCGCGGCAATTTCGCTCGGTGTTGCCCTGCCTTCTGCCATTTTCAGCCGCATTTCCGCCATGCGGGTGATGTCGGTAAGGAGCAACCGCTCGTCGGAGAGGTAATGGAGCGAATCCGGCCTGCCATAGGTCCTGGCAACGTGATTGGCGGCGATCAGCAAAAGGTACGGGCCGCTGCGAGGACCGAGAAAAAAGACGTGGTGCTTGTTTTCTGGCGCGATCGGATCTGGCCAGCACATCTGCTGAAGGTATTTGCTCAGGAGATCGTCGTCGCCTTGAGTACGGTTGAGAAAGGACACCTTGCCGGACGTGCCACTGGTCGTGTTGACGAGGTGTCCGGCAGCCCACAACCGTGCGACCCAGTCATCAATGTCGACAATACCATCCATATCCACGCCATCCATCGGGCGTGTAGTCAATGTGCCGAGCCATTTGGTCATTCGATCCCACTGGCCGTTCTGCACGAATGAGTTCGGATAGGATTTGAATGTCGTGTGCGAGAACAGAAGCGGGATAAGGTCGTCCAGGCTATCGATCCGATCAACACCGGTTTCCCGCGCGCGGCGATCAAGTATCGGCAATTGCTGTCGGCGCTCGGCCAGAAGCTCGCGCGCTGCCTCGATTTGAAGCGGGACGAGCTCGCTTTGGGGCATCGTGTAGCAACCGGGCTTGTGGAGAAGACCCAAGAGAGTTTCACGTGCAGTCATCGGCCTTGTCATCTCCCTACACACTTTGGCTGTCGCACTGGGTCCGGACAAACAAGGGTGTACGGAATCCCTTGGCCACTAAATTATGCAACGCTTCCTGAGCGGTGCCATGGAGGCTTTGGGCAGTGCAGCGATACCAAGGGTGTCAAGCATTCTACCTGTCGTCAATTAGAAAATGGAGCGCCCTGGCGTCGGAAGATCCGGATGCTCGACTTGACCGGAAGGGACAAATCCGTTAATCGGACGCTTGATAGAAACGAGTCCGCAAAGCGGGAGAAAGCCAACATGAAGCCCTACGTTCTGAGCTGCGACTCTCACGTCGTAGAACCCCACTTGCTTTGGGCTGAAAACCTGCCTGCAAGCATGCGTGACAAAGCGTTGCGCCCCCGTAAGGACGAGAAGAACTTCTTTGTCGAAGGCAACGGTATGACCCTGCTCAAGATGCAGGTCGCTGACGGCGTCTCGGGCAACGAAAAGATTGGGCGCTTCGAAATCGACTTGCGCATCAAGGACATGATCCGGGATGGTGTCGATGCCGAAGTGATCTACCCTACCGTCGGGCTGCTCACTTCCCGGCTCGCCGACCGTGATCTGGAGATCGCATCCTGCGTCATCTACAACGATTGGTGTATGGGGCATTTCAAATCGCACCGCGACATCTTCGTGCCGGCCGCGATCCTTCCGATGTGTTCGATCGACGACGCTGCCGCGGAACTCAAGCGCTGCATAGCGATGGGCTACACAACGGCGATGATCCCAGGCCGGCTGCCGGGCGCTGTCCCGGCCTACAACTCCGACCAGTGGGATCAGATATGGGATATCGCACAGGCAGCGACGATGCCCCTGATCCTGCACTCGGGCACCGGTGGCGAGACGACAATGGAACGCGGCTTCGGCGCGGCGCTGATCAATTACATGTTGTCGGGTCGCGGTCCGATCGATGCGGTCGCTTATCTGGTCGCCAGCGGCGCACTCGACCGCTTTCCCAAGCTCACCGTGGCAACGATGGAGTGCGGGTCTTCTTACCTCAACTACCTGTCGGAAATACTCGACGAAATCTATCCGGCCCACCTCCACTACGTGCGGCCCAAGCTTAGCCGCAAGCCCAGCGAGATCATCGCGCAACAGGTAAAGGCGGCCTTCTCGCATGATCGCTCGGCGGTCGAAAATCGGCACGTCCTCGGCCACCAGACCTTGATGTTCGCGACCGATTACCCGCACCTCGAAGGATCGTTTCCTTATTCGCGAGAAGCGATCGCCGAGAACTTCCGCGACATCGACATCAGCGAGACGGAAAAGGCCGACATCCTCGGGCTCACCGCTGCCAAGCTTTTCAAGATCGAAAATCCGAAAGTGCTGACGGAAGTCTGAGCAGAAGCAGCCAGTACTTGCTCAAACGACCGTTACCAGATCAGATATCGCATTATCATAAGCGGGGTAGGATTAGTGATTGCAATTGAAAGGCCCGTAATGGGTTCGGCAACCGACATGCGCACTATGCTCGTCGGTTGCATCCGGACCTCGCACGCCACCATGGCTTACCCGATAAGCTTTCGCGACGCCCATGCCGATGCGGCGTTCGGCATGCGCATGTTCGAGCAGATGGGCGTCAGCGCCGGATCGATGGTCATGGTCACATCCGGCTCATCGGAATATGCGCACTTCTGGCCCTACGAGATCGCTGTCTCGCAACTGAACGCCTGTGTCGCCATCGCCGAGAACTTCATCTTCGACGCGGGGCGGTCCGAGATGTTCATGCGCCGATTGCCGATCAAGGTGGCGTTCGGCATCACTGACGCCATCCTGGACGGGATGGACGCGCTGAAGCTTGATGCCGCCAAGGCCTTTGCGCCGGCGGAAGTGATCTGCGCTCGCGACGGGGCCGCGACGCGCCTGCAGGATCTGGGTTTCGCACCTTGGCGCATGGTAACGTTCGGACCTGCCTTCGGCTTTGTCTCGCCCGAGGGCGAGACGTTCTATGACACTGCGGAATGGCTGATTGAAGAAGCGCGGGGTGAGTTGCTCATCACCGCCCGGAATGCACGCGCGCTACCCTTGGTGCGGCTCCCCACGGGCGTACGCGGTTCGGTGGACTCCGACCACAAGTTCGCATTGGCCTGAACCTGCCGCGTTGAACGCGCAGCATGCAGTGTTCCCGAAAATGAATGTCCATCCGCCAAAGACGCGCCCACTGGAGAGTTCCATGTTTGACGCCATCCGCAACCTGTCCCTCTATACGGTCCTTGAGGAACATGTACGCTCTTACCCAGGCAAGATCGCGCACGCTTGCGGAGTCCAGACCTCAACTTTCCCGCAGTTGCTGGAGCGGGTCGATCGCCTGATCAATGGGCTGGAGAAGAACGGTGTAGTCGCAGGCGATCGCATCCTATGGCTGGGCCAGAACTCACACCGGATCATCGAGCTGCTTATTGCTGGCTCCCAGCTTGGCGCCATGGTCTGTCCGTCGAACTGGCGACAGAGCAAGTCGGAACTGGCGGAACAGATTGACGACCTCGAGCCCCGCGTCATCTTCTGGCAGGAAGAGGAAGTCGGTAACGAAATCCGCGCCGCGCGAAAAATGGCCAAGTTCCAGGACGCACTGTGGTTGCTTCATGACGGCGATGGCAATGATTCATACGAAGCGCTGATTGCCGCCTCGCCTGCCGACCGAAACGACCATCGCAAAATCGATACCAGCGCCGGCGCACTGATCATCTACACGGCAGCATTCGATGGGCGCGCAAACGGTGCCATGCTGAACCAGAACACCATCCTGTTGGAAAACCTGGTACTCGCCCCCGGCATGCATATCTCCAACGAGACGGTCTTCCTTGCCGTGGGCCCGATGTTCCACCTCGGCACGCTGATGCAGTGCCTTACCGTCTTTCACATGGGCGGCACCAACGTCTTCGTGCGGCGCAGCGATCCTCAATCGATCGCGCAGGCCATCCACGACCGGAAATGCACCCGGACCTGGCTGGTCAGCAAGACCATGGACGAGATCGTCGAACTCAACCATGATCGCCGTTTCGACATTAGCAGCCTGCGCTCGGCCCCCTACACCGAGGAATGGAACCGCATGGTCACAGTCGAGCCGGTGGAAACGCACGTCCCGGGATATGGCCAGACCGAGGTCATGGGCCTTGCTGTCCTGCCGCAATACGGGCGCCATGCGATCGGCATCTTCGGCCGCCCTTCCCCGCTGTGTCAGATGCGCATCGTCGATGACGAGGATCGCGACGTCGAGCCCGGAGAGGTCGGTGAAATCGTCTTCCGTGGGCCGACCGTCATGAACGGCTATTGGCGTCGTCCCGAACTCAATGCGCAGCGCCATCGCTCTGGCTGGCACCACACCAACGACCTTGGCCGGCGAGAGGCCGATGGCAGCCTGACGTTCATCGGACCGAAGATGCAGATGATCAAGTCAGGTGTCGAGAACATATACCCGGCGGAAGTCGAAGCGTGTATCCGCCGTCATCCTGCCGTTGCCGATTGCGGCATCATCGGTGTCCCCGATCCGCGCTGGATCCAGACGATCAAGGCAATCGTCGCACTGCGCCCGGGCACCGAGGCCAGACCCGCGGATATCATTGAGCATTGCCGCGAACACATCGCATCGTACAAGAAGCCATCGTCGGTCGAATTCCGGGATTCCATACCTCGGACAGCGACCGGGGGAGTCGATTACAAATTGCTCGATGAACAATACGGCGGCGGCAACTATCCCGGCGGCAATACGCGCACTTCGTGACAGTTGAGCGTAACGGATTAAGCTTCAATAGGAAGATTGTAAGAGCCATGGCAGACGAAAGCCCCTACTTCGACGCCAAGATTGAGACCATGCCGCGCACCGAGATCGAGGCGATGCAGACCTTGGCACTGAAGCGTGTCATCGAAAATGCCTACGCAAATGCCGGACTGGTACGCAAGAAATGGGATGAGGCCGGGGTCAAGCCAGCCGACATCAATTCTCTCGCAGATTTCTCGCGCCTCGTGCCGTTCATCACCAAGGACGATATCCGCGATTATCGTGCCGAGACCGGCGACCCGTTCGGCGGCATCCTGTGTGTTCCCCGCGAAGACCTGCGCTCGATAAGCGGAAGCTCGGGCACGACCGGCGATCCCACCCTGCTCGCGCGGATGGACCTGCATGGCCCGCAGGCTGACTCTCGTTTCGATCGGTGTTTCTGGGACCTTGGCCTGCGCCCGGGCGACTATGGCGTCACGATCAACCCGACCATTCGCGGATCGACCATTGCGCCATTCCTTCACTTCGGAATTGTCCCGATCTGCCTGGATCATACACCGACCGAGATCGGCCGCCTCGTCGAATTGTGCCGAATTTACCGGCCGGCTCTCCTGATGGCGCTGTCGACCCCGCTGCTCATGGGACTCGAGCAGTTCGAGATCGATACCGGACTGGACCTTGCCGAGGTCTTCTCGAGTTGCAAGGCAGTGATCTGGGGAGGCGAACCCCTAGGACCGCGCGGCCGCATGCTGACCGAGCGCTGGGGTATGAACATCTACGAGATACTTTCGCTCGGCGATGCCACGATCACGCTCGAAGCAGCTAACCACACTGGCGCTTATGCTTGGGAGGACGAAGTCTTCGTCGAGCACATCGACCCTGAAACGGGCCTGCCGGCGGCTGACGGCACATTCGGTGAACTGGTGGCCACGCCATTGCAGAACTTTGTCGACCCGCTGATCCGTTTCCGCAGCGAAGATCTTGTCTGGCTGACGCGCGAGACATGTCCGTCCGGGCGGACGCACGCCCGCTTCAAGGTCAAGGGCCGCACCGGCGACCAGATCGTGGTTGCCGGCAAGCAGTTGCTGCCCATCAGCATCTGGCCAACGATCGAGTCGCAGCCTGAATCGAAGGCCGGCCTTTTCCAGATCGTTCGTCCTCCGGTGGCCGAAGACTTCCTTCGGTTGCGCGTCGGTTATGCGGGCGAGCCCGATCTTGCCTCGCTCGAGCAGCGGCTCAGGGATGAAATTCGCAGCCAGCTCGGCGTCGAATCGCGTCTGGAGCTCGTCCCCAACGACGAATTGCTGAAGCTCGGCCCGCCGCACAAGATACCCCGCATCGTCAAGCTATAAGGGCGAAGGTCGTGCCCTCTTCCCGGGAACGGATCGGTTTCGTCGGACTGGGCCAGATGGGTTCGCGTATGGCAGCCAGGCTGGTTACTGCGGGATTCGACGTAGCCGTCCACGATATCGATACGAGCGCTGTTGCCGCATTGGTGCAAACCGGGGCATCGGAAATGGATTCGCCGCGCGCGCTGGCTGACAATTGCAAGGTGGTACTATGTAGTCTGCCCCGCCCTGAAATCGCCGAGCGCGTCATGGTCGGCCCGGGCGGGTTGGCGGAGGGGAAGGAGGTCAAACTCGTAATCGACTTATCGACCACGGGGTCGGCGGCGACCGCGCGGATAGCATCGGTCCTGGCTGCTGAAGAAATTGCCCTTGTCGATGCGCCAGTTAGTGGCGGCGTGAGAGCGGCCGAGGCGGGAACCCTCACCATGATGATTGCCGGCGACGAAGCGGCGCGAGCGAAAGCGGAACCCTTTCTCGCTTGCCTCGGCAACAACCGGTTCATCATTGGTGACGAACCTGGGCTCGGCCAGAAGATGAAACTGGTGAACAACATGCTTTGCGCCGCCAATGCGGTGACGACATTCGAGGCCCTCGTTTGCGGCGTCAAGCAGGGTCTCGACGCCGAGACCATGCTGAATGTCATCAATGTTTCCAGTGGTCGCAGCTTCATCTCGACCGACAAGGTCCCGCAATGTGTGTTGCCACGCACCTTCCCTCCGCGCTTTGCGACCGAGCTGCTGCTCAAGGACCTCAAGCTGGGCGTCGACGAGGCGCGCGCCAGTGAGGCGCCATTGTGGATGATGCACGCCGCACTCGAATTCATTTCGTCAGCCATGGACGAATGCGGCGCCTCGGCCGACTATGCGAACCTGATCAAGTATTTCGAACGCCGCGCCAACGTAGAAGTGGTGTCAAACGCGGGAGAAGCGAGCTAGATGGATGACATGCGCGAAACCGGCCGCGATATTCTGAGGGAAGTGGTGGGCCAGGAATACTTCGACAAGCGCGAAGCCTCGACCAATGCCTTCAACGCCGACGCCCGGCGCTTGTCCGAACAATATTGTTTCGGCGAAATCTGGTCGCGTCCGGGCCTGGAGCGCAAGACGCGAAGTTTGCTGTGCGTGGCGATGATGATCGCACTCAACCGTCAACATGAACTGCGGATCCACCTGGGCACCGCTCTGAACAACGGAGCAACGGTGGAAGAGCTTCGTGAGGTTCTTCTGCAGACAATCATCTATTGCGGACTTCCCGCCGGTCTTGAGGGATTCAGGGTGGCTGAGGAAGTATTGGCAGCACGTGGGCTCGCCTGAACCGTCCATGAAACGTCGACACTGAATTCTGCTTGAAGCATCACGGGAGGGAAAGATGACTGAGAATTTGATCCGCCTCGATTGGGCTCCCGATTGTGAAGGCGTCCTTGTCGTGACGATCGACAACCCTCCGGCCAACGCCATGAAGCTGGCAATGTTTCGGGCGCTGCGGGATCTGTTCAACAACGTCCGCGAGGACCACGTCGCTGCGCGCTGCGTAATCCTTACCGGCGAGGGCAGGATTTTCTGCGCTGGCGCCGACACGCGCGAACTCGCGGCTCGCACCACGGAGATGCAGATTGCGCGCTCGGAAGTCTCGCGCTCCTGCTTCGACGCGATTCGCCGTTGTTCGTTGCCAGTCATCGGCGCGGTCAACGGTGCCGTAGTCGGTGCCGGAGTTGTTCTGACGGCTTGCTGCGACATCGTCCTCGCGTCGGACAATGCCCATTTTTCTCTGACTGAGGTGTTGATCGGCGCCTTGGGCGGAACACGGCATACGCTCCGGCTCGTCCCCAACAAACTGATGCGCTACATGGCGTTGACAGGCCAGCGCGTGAGCGCCGCCGATTTCGCCCGCTTTGGTGGGGTCCTCGAAGTGACGGAGCGCGAAGCGCTGATGCCCCGCGCGATCGAGATCGCCAGCCAGATCGCTGCGCTCAGCCCGTACGGCGTGCAGCTCATGAAGGAATCGATCAACCTGACGGAGGACCTGCCAGTCACCGAGGGTTATCGGATCGAACAGCTCTATACGACCTTGGCCTCCAACCTGCCTGACACCCTGGAAGCGACAACTGCCGCGCGGGAGAAACGAAAGGCGCAGTGGTCAGGCCAGACTATCTCACTCCACCGTACGAACGAACCGAAACGCTGACATCCGGGACCGACGGCCCTCAACGCACCGTCGAGGCTGCGCCGGCCTGCTTTTGCAGCTGAATCCGCTTGCAGGGGCCTGATATTTGCGCCCGGCACATTTTCAATCAATCGGTAGATTGAGAATCTGCGGAACCTTGATCGATGTCAAAGAGCCACACCTGACTTGCATGCTGTAGTACGACAATAATGCAAAATGGTGGAGATCGACAATGAGCACTTCCTCCCGCCCCTTCGTTTTCAGTTGCGACGCCCATATCGCGGAGCCGGCCGACCTGTGGACCGAGCGAATGCCGCCGCACCTGTCGCAATATGCGATCACGCTGACGACCGAGAACAACCGCCGCATCTACCGGGTGGGCGATCGCGTCATCATGCGCTTCCTGCCCGATTTCCCGTCTCACAAGACGGGCAAGACGGACGACGAGTTCTACGCCCAATCGAGCAGTGTGGTCGATACAAAGCGCCGGGGCTTTCGTGATCTCTCGCTGCGAGCGGCGGACATGGATCGAGACGGTGTCGATGCAGAGCTCTGCTTCCCCACCGTTGGACTGCTGGTCGCCCGCATCGGCGATCGCGAGGGCGAGCGCGTCGCCGCGCAGGTCTGGAATGACTGGGCATGGGAATACACCGAACCGCTCCGTGATCGCCTGATTCCCGCCGCCATCATTCCCTCACACGACTTCGACGACGCACTGGCCGAGTGCAAACGCACGGCCGAGATGGGCTATGCCGCCTTCGCCATTTTCGAAGGTTTGAACAACTACAACGACCCGCGCTGGGATCCGATTTTCGCCTTCGCCGGCGACGCAGGTATACCAATTGCGTTTCACACCGGCTTTGGTGACATTGCTTTGCGTCCGCTCAATGGGCCCGGTGGCGCGGTTTACAACTATACCCGGCAGATGAACGACGCGATCGACATCATCGCTCAGCTCGTCGCTGGCGGCGTCCTGGAACGCAATCCCAAAACCCATATCGTCTTCGCCGAGCATAGCGCCGGATGGCTGTGGAGCCTCGCCGAGCGCATGGACGAAGTCTACATCGGTCATTCGAACAGCGTCGAGCCGAAACTGGCACGAATGCCGAGCGAGATCGTCCGCGATCAGGTCCACAGCGCGTTCCAGAACGACGGAAATTCGACGATGGCGATCCGCAAGGGCTTGGGCACCTCAGCCCTCATGTTCGCCAGTGATTACCCGCATTCCGAGGGAACGTTCCCGTTTACGGGCGAAGTCATCAGCCGGCTTAGAGCCGACAATCCGGAAGTGACGCCGGAAGAAATGGTCGAGATGCTTGGCGGAAATGCTGCACGGCTTTTCACCCGCGCCAACCTTCAACCGCAATTTGAGAAGCGACGGGCCGATTACCTCGCCGCCGAGCTGGTTGCCGCTTGACCGGCCCGATCACTTTCGGTCCCAACACGACGCGATAAGGAGAACCAAAATGTCGGTACAAGAATTGCTTCGCCCGATTCCGCCCACCCGGGAACTTCCAACCGAGAAATGGATGCCGCCCGCCGGTGTGCGCATCATTTCGACGGATGATCACAACCTGGAGGCGCTTCACCTCTGGGAGGAACACATGCCGACCAAATGGAAGGCGCGGGCCCCCAAGCTCTATCGCGACGAGACCGGCGCGCTTTGCTTCGAGGCCGAGGGCCGTTCGCTCATCCCGCGTGGCGTCGATGAGAAAGTGTCCTCCGGGCTGCCGGGATTCTGGGATCTCGATCAGAAGATCCAGTCGATGGATGCAGAAGGGATCGACATCAGCTTCCTCTTCCACGGCATTACCCAAGGGCTCAATTCCCTTGAGGACAAGGAACTCTATTGGGCCTGTATCGACACGTACAACGAATGGCTGATCGATTATTGCAAGGATCACCTGGACCGCCTGGTGCCGATCGCCATCCTGCCGGCCTGCTTCAAGCCCGAAGCGGCGCACGACTATGTCGCCAAGATCAAGCAACTTGGCTTCAAAGCGCTACAGATGCCAGCCTTTCCGCGCGGTGTACGCTACAACAGCAAGAGCCTGGATCCGCTGTGGTCTGCGATCGAGGATTCGGGCATCCCGCTGATGTTCCATGTCGGCGCATACCAGGAATTCGTCGGCAACGGGTCGGTCGGTGCGAACATCACCCGCAACCTGGCCCCGTATCGCAGCCTTCTGGGTGCCCTCACCTTTTCGGGCGTGTTTGACCGTCATCCTGAACTGAAGGTCGTCTTCTGCGAAGGCGGGGCAACCTGGGTGGCCCAGGCGATTGCCGACATGGACTATATCGTCCAGACCTATCACACCGAACTCAAGCCCAAGCTCGGCCTGATGCCGTCCGAATACTGGCACCGCCAGTGCGCAGCATCGTTCATTGTCGATGTGGCCGCGCTGCGACTGGTGGACATTATCGGCGAGGACAACATCATGTGGGGTGCGGATTACCCCCATGCCGAAGGCACCTGGGGCTACACAAACGAAATGCTCAAGGACATGTATAACCAGCTTGGCCCGGTCGCCGGAGCCAAGTTCCTCAGCGGCAACGCCACACGTCTTTGGAACCTGTAGTGCGACGGTCCCGATGAACGAGGCGAGGCTCATTCCGGTAATGGGCCTCGCCTGCGGGATTGAGATGCGAGCCGGGGCCGCCTTCGTCAGTCACCCATGACATCCCGAAGCCTAGGCAGAAACGCATTCTCGAGGTACGGGCTGATATCCCCTGCTGCAACTTCTTCCTTGAAGACAGGCAGGAGCATCCGATTGCGTTCATTGCGGCGGAAGAACAGGCGCAGGAGGTCCGCATCGTGCTCGGGACCTGCTTCCAGGACGAATTTCTCCAACTCCGCGTCGGCCAGCGCGGTGGTGGCTGGGCGATAACCGATGAATGCCGCGACATCGTCCAGGTTGTCGGCATCGATCGCTGCTCCGATCTGATCGACGAGTTCGAGATGGGCGGCCAAGTTCAGCGCCATCGCCCGATGATAGCCGGTCGAAGGGTCGTTCCCGTCTACCGGAATGGCATCTATGGCCAGTTTCATCGATTCTGCCGCATGCGAACGAGCCGATCGCACCGGTTCCGGTCTTCGCGGCATTTCAAGGTCGACGTCCATAATGTCGGCCATCGCAGTCAAGGCAATACGGCAACCCGACACTTCCCACACCAGCCAGTTGACCGCCGTATCGAGCGGCATAGTGATCTGCCGGGCGATGCACAGGCAAGTGGAGATGCTCAGCGCCATGACGTGGTAATTTATCACGTCATGGTCGAGCTCGGTCCCGGTCAGGCTGGCGTACTTGCGGTACATATAGCCGAGATCGTAAAGGGGCTCGAACACGTTGCGCACCCTCCAGCCGCCGAGGTCGACCAGCGGGTCATTAATGTGCGCGGTCTCGAGGTCATAAAGTGCCGAAACCCTGCCCTTGTCGACCAGAAACTGCCCGGCATCATAGGTCACGAAACTTCGCTGGGAGCGATGGCGAGGGACATTCAGATCCATCCATTTGAGGACGAATTCGACCAGTGGTTCGGGCCGTGATTTAAGGGTCTTGTAGAACCCCAGGTTGATGCGATGATAGTTCTGCTGCAATTCCGCCGAATCTTCGGGATTTCTCAATCCGTGCTGCTCGAACCGGGAGACGTCGATCCGATGCATCCTGGCCATGATGGCGATGTAATCATCGATTGCCTGCCGCCGTTCCTCATCGCTGGTGAGGCCGCTCAACTGCCGCTCGCCCGGCATCTGGTCCATGACGATCGCAGGCGGATCCTCGCACATCCCATAGACGTGAGGCACCGGTATGCCACTTTCTTCCAGAACCTTGAGGACGGTTGCTTCGTAAGCCAGCGGAAAGGAATAACCCTCGCCACGATCACCGCGGACATGGATCTGCCGATCCTCCCCGTCCTTGCGCACCGACGCAATCCAGGTCGGACGCCAGCGACTCTGGCGTTGCAGCGCGGTGACGGTGCCGCCCAAAAGCCTTGCGACTGACTCGCTTACCTTACGGTCCTCAAGCGATGTTTCGCGATCCATGCGCATCTACTCCATTCCTCGATGGCGCCGAGAACATGGTGACTACATGGCTATGCAGCAAAGTCGCAGGCATTGCGTGATCGTACCGCGGCATTTCACAAATGCGATTGCCGGCAGGACGCTGCCCGATCTCGTGAGCACCGTTTGCGATCAAATTTGACCGCATGACACCGGACGCGGGTTTTCAGCCTTCGCGAAACGGGCGGAAGAACGCAGTCAGTTCAGCCACGAATATGTGCGGGGCCTCCTGCGCCAGAAAGTGCCCGCCCGTGGCATGAACCGCATAGTAGCGCACGTCATAGGCGCGCTCGAGCACGCTGCGGGGCACAGGGGCCATCAGGTCGTCGGCGCACAAAAGGAACCCTGCCGGGACAGGGATGCGCAGGCCCGGCCGAATCACGCTCCGGCTCAGGTATCCATACAGCCACATCGGTGCCGCCGGCCCGTTCAGCCAGTAGAACATCACATTTGCGAGCAGGTCATCGAGCGCAAACGGGGGGCCTCCGTCATCGGCCGGTGTCGTCCAGGCGCGGAACTTTTCAACGATCCAACTGGCAAGGCCTAGAGGTGAATCGGTCTGTGCGAAAGCCATGGCGTCTGGCTTGCTCGCCTGGATTACCTGGTAGGCGCTTTCCGGATTGGGCGCGGCAATGCGCGCGAGCCACTGCGCTTCCTCCTCGCAGGGTGTCACTGCCGGATCGGGCGGAATGAATCCGCCGGCAGTGGTAATCATGATCGCATGAAGGCCCGGCGCCTCAAGCTCCGCGAGATGCCGGGCGATCAACGTGCCCCAATCGCTTCCGAACACCACGTAACGATCGATCCCGAGCTTAGCCATCAGCTCGGACCACAGCGCTGCAATGCTTGCTGGCTCCATCGGCGCAGGCGGCGGCGGAGAAAAGCCATAACCGGGCATCGCTGGAATGATGACGGTAAACGCGTCCTCGATCCTGCCGCCGTGCTGTTCGGGGTGGGCAAGGCGATCGATCACCTGGTCGAACTCGACAAAAGAGCTCGGCCAGCCATTGAGCAGCAACAGCGGTAAAGGATTTTGGCCGGAACCAACCTCAATCAAGACATGGATATCTTGCCCGGCCACGGTTATCAGGCGCTGCGAGTGACGGTTCAGTCGCAGTTCCTGTTCGCGCCAGTCGAAACGCTCCCGCCAATGATCAAGCATTTGCCGCGCATAGGCCAGCGGCATGCCGCGGGACCAATCACCACCCGCCTCGACCTGGGGAAGGCGGGTTTTCGCAAGCCGCTCCGCAAGATCGGCCAGTACCTCGTCAGGTACCTCGATCTTGAAAGGCCTGCCTTCCGTCAGGAGGGATTTGTTGTCAGCCATGGCGGGTGCTCATTCCTGTAATGCCAGCGAAGCCTCTATCTCCGCCATGAACGATTCATAGTTTTTGGCCGCACGCACCCGCTCGGGATTATGGAAAGGCATCATGGCCTTGATCAGGTGCGGCAGAATCTGCCGCAGCATCCGGCGCCGGACCTGCTTGTCCCGTTGACGCATAGCTTGCTCTTGCGCTTTCGTCATTCCCCGGGCGTCCTGCGCAAGCAAATATCTCAGCACCTGATTGGTGAAGCCCTGCAATTGCCGGGCTTGGTACAGAAAGCCGTAGACACGCTGGAAATAGCCAACGCCAAATGTCCGAGCAACGTCATGGCAAACCATGCGGTGCTCGTATTCTTCCATCAGGTGCCATTTCCACAGCATCACCACGTTAGGATCTGCATCGGACACCAGGTCGTCGATCTCGTCGAGCCAAACGGTCGCCAGCGCGGGACCCAGCGTCTCGAATCCTTCGCAATAGGCGCAAAGGAACTTGAACGACTTAGTCTTCAGCAACCGCTCGAATTCAGCCTCGAAATGGCTTTCGAAGGCGGCAATGTCATAGCCCTCGCGCGGCAGGATCTGGTTGAACGCCGCATGCAGTGCGGTGTGGTGACCCTCCTGGCGGATGAACGTGCGAACATCCGCTTTCAACTTTGCGGCCTGCGGATTATTCCCGTCGAGCTTCGCGGCTGCCTGTGCCATGACGCGATTGAGAAACCGTTCAAGATGCGGAATCCACAACGACGAGGCGTTCATCTGCTGGGCGAATTCACCATTTGGAGCCCATCGCGCCGGCGTTTGTGAAAATTCAACCGATGGCTTGCGGACACGCATTGTGAAATCTCCTGCACGTAGTCGCCATGTTTGACCTCCCAAACGCTGCCGCGGGATCGATCAACGGCTACATAGCCTCATAATTCTTTCGATCAATAGATTGAAAAATTCGTGATTGAAAATCTCCAAATCCGGCACCGCACAGCTACACAGCCGAAACCTGTTCCAATCGCCTCGGTCAGTATTTGCGCAGAAGGTCAGCAGGGGGCAGCCCTCTGAAACTACAATCCGATTGCCGCGATCCCCGCTGCTGCACACTTTTCGTCGTTGTCGCTGGTATCACCCGTAACGCCGACCGCCCCGGCAACCTGGCCGCCCGACCGGATCAGCAGGCCACCCGCCGCCGGAACGATCCCCGCTGGATTCAGTCCGGCGGCAGCGTTGATGAACGTCGGACGTTCCACCGCCATTTCGCCAATCACGCGCGAGGACACGCCAAGCGCCAGCGCGCCCGACGCCTTTGCTGTGGCGATCTGAGGCCGCAGGTTGGACGAGTTGTCTTCGCGCGCGAAGGCGACAAGGTGGCCGCCCGGGTCCAGAACCGCCACACTGAGTGGCTTGAGGCCAAGCGAACGCCCTTCCTTGAGCGCCGCTGCCACAATCGTTTGCGCCTGTTCGAGAGTGATGCCAGTCAATGTCGTTACTCCTTGGAAAGAGAAGGATGGAATGCCAGAGCTGCCGGTCTTGGCCCGCCGGTTGCCCAATCGAGCAGTTCGACCGTATGGACGACAGGGGTTCCGGAAAAACGCGCGATCTGGGTTGCGCAACCGATATTGCCAGTAGCGATGATATCGGGCTTCAGCGCGCCCAGGTGCCCGGCCTTGCGTTCGCCGAGCCGATCGGCGATTTCGGGCTGCAAGATGTTGTAAGTACCCGCCGAACCGCAGCAAAGATGCGCCTCGGCCGGGACTGTCACCGTATATCCTGCGTCGGTAAGGAGTTGCCGGGGCGCGACCGTAACCTTCTGCCCATGCTGCAGCGAGCACGCAGCATGATAGGCCACTTTCAACCCCCGGCCCTGCCCTGCCGGTAACTCGATGCGCGCCAGATACTCGCTGATGTCCATCGCCAGCGCCGACACCCGCGCCGCCCTTGCGGAATAGGCAGGGTCGTCGCGAAGCATGAAGCCGTAGTCCTTGATGGTCGTGCCGCAGCCCGAAGCGGTGACGAGGATCGCATCGAGCCCCTGGCCATCGATCTCGGCCATCCACGCGTCGACGTTTCTCCGGGCAGCAGCTAGTGCATCCTGCTCGCGGCCCATGTGATGGACCAGCGCGCCGCAACAGCCCTCGTTCGCCGCGAAAACCACTTCGTGTCCGCACCGCGACAGCAGGCGCACCGTGGCGTCCCGGAATTCGGGCCGCAGCACAACCTCGGCGCACGCTTGCAGCAGCGCCACCCGACCCTTCGGTTCCGACAGGCGCGGAGTTTGAATCATTGCCGGCGCCGGCAACCGCTTGGGGGCCAGTTCCAGCATCGCGGCAAACGGGCGAAGCGGGCTGAACTGGCGGAGCAACGGAACAAGTGGCCTCCCCAGCGCGGCAAGGTCGAGCGCCAACCGGAACCGGCCGGGGTGCGGAAGTACGAACGCCAGCAAGGCCCGAATGAACCGGTCCAGCCGCGTCCGCCGATACCGTGCCTCGATATGTGTGCGGGCGTGATCGACGAGGTGCATGTAGTTCACGCCTGAAGGACATGTTGTCATGCATGACAGGCACGAAAGGCAGCGATCGACATGCTTGACCACTTCCGCGCTAGGCGTTCGATCGTTCTCGAGCATGTCCTTGATCAGGTAAATCCGCCCCCGTGGGCTGTCGAGTTCGTCGCCAAGGAGCACGTATGTCGGACACGTCGCCGTGCAGAAACCGCAGTGCACGCACTTCCGAATAATGCTTTCAGACGACTGCATCGCCGGATCGGCAAGGCGCTCAGGCGGAAAACTGGTCTGCATGCACATCCTCCGCAAAACGCCCAGTGGCGAACACGCCGGCAGGATCGAACGCGCGCCGCACCCGCTGCTCGAGCGCCATGACGCTTCTTGCTCTCGGCGGTA
>Ga0065707_10082048_pt1 | contig 23588 bp, 24 predicted proteins | sample SwiRhicommuniRL3_FD_59094 | JGI IMG/M metagenome (GOLD analysis project Ga0065707, IMG submission 59094) | Switchgrass rhizosphere bacterial communities from Rose Lake, Michigan, USA - RL3 v2 (version 2) | ecosystem: Host-associated > Plants > Roots > Rhizosphere > Soil | place: East Lansing...
GTGCCGGTGCGGGACTCGGCGATGCCATAGCACCGCCCCGCCGCAAGCACAGTTTGATTCCATCCAATTCGAGCGTGAGCTCATCGAAGGTGGATTGCTCCACCAGGCGCATGATTTCCGCGACGTCCGCGGCTGTCAGACTCACCGTTGGCCTCCGAAAATATTCATGACGTGTACCATTGGGTCGCTCGCGGGCCGCGCCACCGACTGTGCCTCTTTGGCCGACCAGACCGTCTCGGGTCGACTCTGGAGCAGATAAATTTTGTTCGTCTCGCGCTCCACTGCCCATTCGATGTCTTGTGGGGCACCGTAGTGACGTTCGACTTTGCGCGCGATCGTGCGCAGCATCTCCAGCTCCGCATCGCTCAGACATGGCGTCTGTCGCAACTCGTCGGCAACCGGAACGCATTCCACCCCGCCTTCCGTAATGGGAACATGCTGGTGGCGCTTGTCAGAAATCTCGCGCACCGAGATTTCGCCGGTGATCTTGCCGATGACCCAGCGATCGGGCGTCACTTCACCCCCCACCACAGCCGAGCCCAGCCCCCACGACCCTTCGAGCGCGATCACCGAGCGATCCCCGGTCAGCGGACTGCGTGTGAACATCACGCCAGCGCTGCGTGCGTTCACCATCTTCTGCACGACAACTGCCATGGCGACAGCTTCTTCGGGCACACCGCGCTGACGGCGATAAGTTACGGACTCGACTGAATAGAGGCTCGCCCAGCAGCTGCGTACGCGTGTGAGCATCTGTTGTACGTTTGTCACCCACAGATAGGTGTCTTGAAGACCCGCAAAGCTCGCATCCGCTGCGTCCTCGGTCGTGGCCGAGGAACGTACTGCAATCGGACTCATTTCCCGTCCAGCAAAGAGGGCCTCATATGCAGAGGTGACTTCTTCGAGCACGTCCGCGGGCAGCGCCGCAGCTTCGATGCCCTGGCGGATTTCTCTGCAAAGCTTTGTCGTCGCATCGAGATTATGAGGATCGACCGACTGCACTCGCGCGCGAATCTGCACGTCACGATCGAGCGCGTTCAGAAATCGCTCGAACGCATGCGTCTTGATCACGAACCCTGGTGGTACGGCAATACCGGCACGAGTGAGCTCGCCCAGGCTGCCCCCCTTGCCACCCACCTGGAGTCGATCATCGAGACCAATGTCCTTGAACCAGCCGACAGTGTCAGTAGAGGTCATCACAAGTACAGTTGCTGGTTGATCGGCAGATTGTGATCACGGCAATACGACTCGTAGTGATTCATGAACCACCACACATCGAGCGTCTGCGCGAAGTTTCCCTGGTCGTCGTAGAACTCGATCGGCCCTTGCAACCAGCCGAACAACTTCACGCCTTCGGGATGGTCGGTGACCAATGTATGCACGAGCCCGGGCGTCTCATAGATGAATGCGCCGGGTGTGGCCACCCAGTCGTACTCGAGATAACGCACGCTGCCTTCGAGGCATACCATGGTGACCGTGCCTCGATGCTTGTGCGTGCCAACCACGCCTTTGGCTTTTACCCAGAGAATGTTGCTGAAGATGTTGTGCCGAACGTCGAATGCCAGATGTCTGATCGCCGCGTTCTCGCCAAAGGGCACCCACGGGCTGTCCTGTTCGGTCGCTCCGACGAAGGTTCCAGGAATCCCGCGACGCTGGATCAGCTCGCGATGAATCTCCGGCACCTCCACGATTCTGTAGGCGGTGGACGGAGGCGCCGCGAGCGCAGATTTTGTCGATACAGACATGACGATTACTCCAGAATGGTCACGAGGCCACGCGTGCCATCGACACGAATACGCTGCCCATCTCTGATTCGCAGCGTTGCATCACCCGTACCCACCACCGCAGGCAGTCCGAACTCACGCGCAACGATCGCCGCATGACTCATGGAGCCGCCGATGTCGGACACGGCCGCCGCGATCTTTTGAAAGATCGGTGCCCACGTCGGATTGGTTACACGGCACACCAATATGTCGCCCTTCTGCAGGCGTGCGATCTCTTCGACGGTTTTGACGACGCGCGCCACACCTTCGACTACACCCCGCGACGCTGCGAATCCACGCAACTCCTTGCCATGCGCATCGCTGCCGCTGGTGAGCCACGTGTCGAGGTTCTCGCGCGTGATGCCCCACAACATCACGATTGCCGGATCGTCGATCACATCGGGCACGGGGCCGAGAGCGGGCGGTGTGTCGTGCTTCGCCCACTCGATGAGCGCTGCGCGGCGCTCGGCCACGAGCTTCGGCCAGTGCTGCGGTCCCCGTGGGGGCGAGCCGGCGGACCACGAGGTCATCAGATCGATGATCGCGCTCTCGAGCTCGTAGTGAGTCAGCTGAAAGACATCCTCGGCATCAGTAAAGAATCCGTTGCTGGCGAGCAATGCGCCGTACTCGCGGATCTTGTTGAAGAACAGATTCGTGTACCAATGTTCACAGTAGAACTTGTGCCCCTCGACATAAGGAAACACACGCTGCGCCAGCTCGATCATCTGATCGTAGGCCGCGCGATCCTCCTCTGCATTCAGCAACTCCCTATAGTCCGCGATGAGCTGCACGCGCTCGGCTTGAAGTTTGGCGGTGGGGCGCTCGAGCGATTCCCCAGCCTGCACCCGCCGGATATATTCGGGCAGGCTGGCGAACGGGATCGATAGATCGTCGTTCCAGGAGCGATGATAGTGATAGAAACCATCGCCGACGTTGATGTTGAACCATGGGTTGCGCGATGTTTCCAGCTCGGCGAGCCATTTCTTGCCTGCGGCACCCGCTTGCTCCAGCGCTTGCAGGATGTCCGGCGTCGAGGCGCCTTCCCTGAAATTCTCTTGCACGCCCAACTCGACAGCGCAGCGCGCGAGCCGGCGGAGCTCTTCGTCGGGACGGAAGATCTCCGCGTCGATGCCGGCCACCATACGTGCAATGGTTTGGTCGGTGATCTCCGGAAAGGCTTTCTTGCAGAAATCGAAGAATGTGAGATAGGCACCGTAACCGAGCAACAGGAACTCGAAGTGGTGATGCCACATCCGAAAATAACCCTCGAGTAACTTTTGATACGTGTCGAGGAGGATGTGGTTGGAGGCGATACCGCAGCCCGCGTGCACGCGCTCCAGTGGCTCGAACTCGGGCAGCGCGGGCGCCGGCAGCCTCTGCGCCTCGAGAATCAATTGCATCATCTTTTCGCGCCACTGGGCATACAGCCGATCCCAATTGGCGTAGTAATAGAACGCCCGCTGTTTGAACTCTTCGGTTCGGCGTGCAATCTCGGCGGGATCGGTGACGGCATTGCCGCCGATGTACACGCGACCGTTGATGATGCGGTGATCGATCCCGAGCGTCGTTGGCAGACAATGCACGCGCGTGTTGGCAGAGCCGAGCGCACAATAGGCCGCTTCGGCAGTGACCATGTCGAATGTGGACATGGGTTCCGGGAAATGCATGGCGTTGTAGAACCAGAAACGCTCGTCGTCCCCGGCGCCGAACTGAACCGTATAGGGATACGCCGCCTGCGCCCGCTCCGTGCCGGGCACGACCCGCACCGAGCTGGGCAGCGGAAATCCTTGTTTGATCGCCTGAATCATCTTGGAGCCTCGGATCACTCCCTGGCACCGTACCCGCTCCACGCCCTGCCCGCGCGCATAGGGACGCAAGACTCATAGTTCATGAATGCAAATTAGGGGTCTGGCTGGCTTGTCGGAGACCGTCGCACAGGCGCACTATTGACAAGTCGGGGGCAGCAACGCAGCTGAGTCAACAGAATATGCAATCGCGAGCTGTGGCTGAGAAACCTTTACGTCAGCGCTGGTCCACGGGGGATGTGGATACGCGCCACGCCTTGCAGTACTGGGTCGAGACCGTCTGCAAGACGTTCATCGAGATCGACGTCGATACGCCGAGCCGCAGCCATTTTCATGGGCAGATCGAGCGCATGGAACTGGGATCGGCCATGCTCCACACCATAGAGGCCGACGCACAATCCGTGCACCGTACTCACTCTCGGATCGCCCATAGCCGCTATGGGGGAGACTACATTCTGCTGCAGTTGCGTCGAGGAAGCATGCAGTTCGCCCAACATGGCCGCGAGGTGCATGTGGAGGCGGGTGACTCTGTGCTGATCGACTGTAACGTGCCGTATCGCCTGGAATGCCCACCCACACGCAGCGTCGCGGTCCGCTTCCAGGACCACTGGCTGCGTAACTGGATTCCGTCGCCGCAGAGCGTTGCGTGCCGAGCACTGAGGGCGAGCGAAACGTGGAGCAATACGCTTTGTACTGCGCTGGGGAATCTTGACAGTGAAGCCGCGGATCACCTCGCGCTGCCCGCAAGCGTGGTTGCGGAACAACTCGCCGCCTTGCTGGCTCTAGCGGCTGGATCACAAGTGCACGCTTTCACGCCGAGCGAAAAGCTATTGAACCGCATCCGGCATACGATTCGTGATCGTTACCAAGAGCCAACGTTGGACGCCGGCGCCGTGGCCGCTGCTATCGGCATATCCAAACGCTACCTTCACTATCTATTCGCGCAAGCGTCCACCACGTTCGGCAATGAGTTGATGCAGGTCCGCCTGGAAAGCGCGCGACGACTGTTGAGCGACAAGCGCTACGCTGGTCTGCGAGTGAGCGAAGTAGCTGCCAGGTGCGGATTCCAGGAGCCCAGTCATTTCGCGCGACGATTCCGCAAGACGTTCGGCGTCGTGCCAACGGAATTTCGCAGTACGCTCTAAAGCAGCCTGCGTTTGCACCTGGAAGCGATGAGTTGTTGCGCTTCCATCCGCGCCCGTGGGTCATGACCGAACTACGCTGCGGCCATGATCGACCTGCGCGGCCCGCTCGCTCCACGGTTTCGCGGACCACACCGGAAACGCAGCTTTGGCCGCCGCAATGGCACGCTGTGCTTGCGCCACCGAAGCGCGAGGACACTTGCTCAGGACGGCGCCGGTTGCGGGATTCAGCACGTCCATCGTCGACTCGCCGTCGACAAGCTTGCCGTCGATCAGCAGTTTGAACTCACGCACGGGATTCTCTCCTCAAGAACACTGGCGTTACACAAGCCGCGACGTAGAAGTAGAATTACCTGGGGCGCGTCAACCAAAAAGCAGCACAGCGCAGCTCTCTCTAATTCATGGCCGCCAAAACAAGCCGCTGCGAATCAGCGGCATGTCTTTCGACGCGGCTGGCTCGGCTCTCACTCCAGCCGCAGCGCTCGCACGGCGTTTTCCTTCAGAATCAGCGGATGCACTTCCGGTTTGAAACCGGCTTCCTTGAAGTCCTGCATCCAGCGATCCGGCGAAATCAGCGGATAGTCCGAACCGAACAGCATTTTGTGCTTCAGCTGGGCGTTGGCGTACCGGACCAGCGACGGCGGGAAATACTTGGGCGACCAGCCGGACAGATCGATATAAACATTCGGCTTGTGCAAACACACCGAAAGCGCCTCGTCCTGCCAGGGCCAGGAGGGATGCGCAATGATGACGTTCATATCGGGGAAGTCCGCCGCTACGTCGTCGAGGTGGATCGGATTGGAATACTTCAGCCGCAGTCCGCCGCCGCCCGGCATGCCGGCACCGATGCCCGAATGGCCGCTATGGAAGATCGCCGGCAGCTTGTGCTCGGCGATCAGTTCATACAACGGATAAGCGATGCGATCGTTGGGGAAGAAGCCCTGCGCCGTCGGATGGAACTTGAAGCCGTGAATGACGCCGTCCTTCAACAGTGCCCGCGCTTCGCGCAAACCCAATTTGCCCTTGTGGGGGTCGATGCTGGCGAACGCCAGCATCATGTCGCTGTTCTCACGGGCCGCATCGGCGACTTCCTCGTTGGAAATGCGCCGTGCTCCGATCTGGAACTCCGAGTCGACCGTGAACATCACCAGGCCGATCCTGCGCTCCCGATAATAAGCGACCGTTTCCGCGATGGTCGGTCGCTTGCCCGCTTTGAAGTATTTGCTAGCCGCCTGCTCGTACTCTTGCCACACCTCATCGGGATGCTGGCGGCACGACACTTCGGCGTGCGTATGCACGTCGATCGCGATCAGCTCATCAACTTTGAATGCCACCATGATTCAATCTTCTATGCTTGTCGCGTGCGCCAGCCTTGCTGATAGCCTTCGCGCGCATCGCGTGCGTATGGCACCGGCGACACCTTGACGCGAACTTCCAGCTGCGTGTGACGTTCGACGGTGGATTTTCCAGTGCCACCGTTCTCCTCGCCCCACAACACCGTAAGGACGTCGCCTACGTTGATGTTCGAGTCGACCACGCCGAGCGACAGCGCACGCCGTTCGTTGAAGCTGCAACCGCCAAACATCGAAAAGCCGACGACTTTTCCGCCCATCAGCACTGCATCGTACGATGAGGAGGCATAGTTGAAGTTGGGTATGTCCATGTATTTGTAGTTCGGCACCGACGGATCGAACATGGAGTGGTAGATCTTCGCAACGTCCTCGGCGTTCCACTCGAACGTCACCTTCTTTCTCTGCGGCTGGTGCTGCAGCTTTTCCAACGCCTCACGGCCGATGAACTCATGGTCGAACTTCACGAACGGACCGTAACCCAGTGCGTACGGTGTGAGGTAATAATCTTCGATGTTCTTTGACACGAAGCTGCCGCCGATGGAACCGGTGGCCTCGTAACCGTTCGCCGGCAACCACTCGCGATACTTCCGCATGCTCTCGCCGCTGTACACCGCCGGCAGCGGCGAAGGAATCCAGCCTGATTCCAGCGTATTGGTCGAGTAGCCGCGAGCGCCCACCTGCACCAGACCGAACTCCTCGCCCGCTTCGAGGATGACCTGGCGAATTTCGTCGTACTGCTCGTAGGGTCCCCAGATCTCCAATCCCGGTTCGCCCGCCATGCCATGCCGCAGGCAACGCACCGGCTGGCCTCCTATGTTGATGCGATCCATGGTGAAGAACTTCACATCCGGCAGCGGCCCTCCATGGATCTTGGCGAGAATCTGCGCTGCCTTCGGACCCTGGATCTGATAGCGATAGTGCCGGCGCACCACCGCCTTGCCGCGCGGGTGCGAGGGCGAGCGATCATCGCGAATGATGTCCACCTTGTAACCGCCGGTTTCGGCGTGGAACTGCATCCAGTTCACCGTGGGCGCACGACCGACGAACAGCAGTTCGTCACGATCGAGATAGAACAAAATGCCGTCGCCGATCACGTAGCCGTCGTAACTGCACGGGACCATCTGTTTGGCGCGGTTGGGCTCGAACGTGGCGAAGCTGTTGATGGTCAGGTGCGAGCACAACTTGAGTGCGTCCGGTCCTTTGACGGTGAGCTCGGCCATGTGGTGCGTCTGATCGAACAGTACCGCCGTTTCACGCCAGCCACGCTGTTCGTCGCGCCAGTTGGTGAACTCGGTCGGCACGACCGGATACACATAGGCACCGATCTTTGAATTGCGCAGCATCTGCACCGCGCCGCCCGCCTGCTTCAATGCCTCTTCCAGATTTCTTGGCTTCATCTCGTCGTTTCTCCGCAAGTGTTTAGTGCCCTGCGCGAGGGGTAGCCTCATGGGCTGATTCGCGCGTGAGTTCAGATCAGGCTGCATTCTCCAGGATCAAATGTCCGACTGCCGTATTCGATGCTGGCACATGATAGAAACGCCGCACGGTGCGTACCGTTGGCGTCAATGCGCCGCGGGCAATCAGCCACATCACCATCTCTATCCCTTCCGTGCCGCTCTCACGCAGGTAGTCGATGTGACGAATCGCCGCCGCCTGCTCGGGGGCATCGATGAGCAAGTCCATGAAGCGCGCATCGAAAGTGCTATTGATCAAGCCGGCGCGCGGCCCCTGCAGCTGATGTGACATGCCGCCGGTTCCCCACACCATCACGCGCAGATCACGGTCATACGACGCCACCGCGCGGCGCAACGCCTTGCCCAACTGCAAACAGCGATTGCCAGTTGGAGGTGGAAACTGCACAACGTTTACCGCAAGCGGGATGACTTTGCACGGCCAGGATGCGGGCTGCCCAAACACCATCGACAGCGGCACCGTCAGTCCGTGATCTACGTCCATTCGATTGACGAGGGTCAGATCGAACTCATCCAGGATCAGCGATTGCGCGACATGGGCGGCAAGATCGGGATCGCCCTGCACGACCGGCACCGGCCTGCGACCCCAGCCTTCGTCCGCAGGTGCGAACTCCGAGCCGCACCCCAGCGCGAAAGTCGGAATGACATCCAGACAGAACGCCGTCGCGTGATCGTTGTAAACAAGGATCACGACATCGGGCCGCGCTTCCTGTATCCATTGCTTCGCGAACTCATAGCCTTCGAACACGGGCTTCCAATAATCGTCACGCGTCTTGCCGAGATCCACGGCCGCACCCATCGCAGGGACATGTGAAGTGGTCAACGCCGCGAAGAGATCAGCCATTTGTTTGCTCGTGTAGGTAGCGATTGCCTTGCGGCGACCTGCCGCCGTTCAGCATCATCTGGGCGTATGCTTGCTGTGTCATCCCAGACATCTGCGCGGCGGCAAACTGCACCGATATGCCATCGGTGAAGAACAGCTTGGCCATGAAGTAGACGTTGCCGCCGAGCTCCAGCATGCGATTCCAGGAGCGCGTCAGGACCGCATCCGTCTGCTCCGCGCTCATGCCGAAGCCGCGCACATAGCCGGCCTCGTCGGCCTTGAAGGAGGCACGGTTGGCTTCCTGCATCAGCGACATGCAGAACCGATTGAGCGGATAGCCGCGGCGCGCCCGCTGCGCGTCGAAGACGAACGTGCCAGGGATGTCGTCGTATTCGTTCATGCCGCCTCGTGCTCCTGTGTAGTCGAGTCACGGGCCGCGCGGCCCGGCCTTCATCTCATTCCCGACGGCTCTCAAGTGCTCCATCAAGGCATTCAGCCCGATGGAGCGCTTCGCATCCGCCCGAGTGGTGATACCAATCGGACGTTCACTGCCGCGCATGTCGATAGGTAGCACGGACAACATGCCGTGCAGCTCTTCGTAGTGGATCTGGTTGCGCGACAGAATCGACAGTCGATCGCTCTCGATCAGCAACGCGCGCAGCGCGACCAGCGCATTGGACTCGATCGCGTTTTTCGGCATCGGCAGACCGGCCGCGTTCATGACCTGTTCGAACGCCTTGCGGGAAGGCGCTCCCTTGTACGGCAGCACCCATTCCGAATCGATCACGTCCGCCAGGCGCAGCGACCTGGCCGAGGCAAAAGGATGGCCGTTGCGTCCGACGACCGACAGCAGATCTTCGAACAGCCGCTCTTGCACGATGTCGTTACAGGGGATGGGATAGCGCAGTACGCCGGCCAGCAGATCGATGTCGCCACATCGCAGTCCCACCAACAGCGATTCGTACGTTCCTTCCAGGATGGTGACTCGCAGGTCGGGATACTCCCGCTTCAAACGCGTGACTGCGCGTGGCACCAGCAACGTGCTCGCCAGCGGCAACGCGCCGATGACGATGCGGCCGCAGATATTTCCCAGCAGCGCGGCGATGTCCTCACGCGCCCGCTGAAGCTCGTGGAACATCAGTTTTGTCCGGCGCACCATCACTTCGCCGGCACGAGTCGTCAGCATGCCCCGCGCTGCGCGCATGAACAGATCGCCCTCGACGATGCGCTCGAGCTCCCGCAGGGTCTGCGTCACCGAGGGCTGCGACACGTCGAGTTCAACCGCCGCCGCTGTTTCACTCTGATGCTCGTCGATGGCGACCAGCGTGCGTAAATGCCGGTGTGTGACCTTCGCGTGGATGCTGGCGGACGACCGCCGTGTCACTCCGATCTCCGCGAGCTCATGTTCGGCGTGTGTGAGCTGCGCGAACGCTCGCTGCGTGCGCTCGGCGAGGATCGCTCCGACTTCGGTTGCCACCATACCCTTCGGCGTGCGTTCGAAGAGCTCCAGACCCAACGCCTGCTCGATCTCGTGAATCGCGCGTGTTACCGCGGGCTGCGTGACGTGCAGGATCGACGCAGCCTTGTGAACGGAGCCTCCTTGCGACACGGCAACCACGGCCCGCAGCTGCCGCATGTTCAGATCGATGACGGCCGGCAATGCGCGTGTCGGAATCACGCGTTCGCGCGTCGCTTTCGGATGCAGCAGGATGGAGGCGGTTCGCTCTGGCATGGGCTCGTCTCGCTCTTGGTTCACGTCGCAGGGGCCCGCTCGCCATCCCATTGCGTGAAGGATTTGCCCTGCCGCGCCAGTTGTTCGAGCAGCCCGGCTGGCTTCCAGTAGCCCTTGGTCGGATTGTTCGCCTGGCGCGCCCGATAGTACTCGATGCGGTCGAGGACGTGCGTCAGTCCCAGGCTGTCGGCGTAAAACGCAGATCGCCACAGCGACCATTTGTGAAACGAACTCATCGGCTGGTGACGCAGGCTCACGTTCGGATCGGGTTGAGTCATCACATTCACCCAGCGGTGTCGACGTGCAGAACGAAACGTGCCTGCCGATGTGCGATCCGCCATTGGCCATCGGAACACAGCCGCAGGGTATCTTCGAACTCACCGACGACCTGCCGCGATTGCGCGCGTCGTCCGAACGGTCCCGCAGAGTCGTCCGCGGACCCCGTCCACAGCAACACGTTGCTGATGGCATGCGCTTCATCGGGTGCGCGCAGATCGATGACGCTGCCAGCAACCAGATGACGCGTCATGTGTGACGCTGGCCGTGCGCGATATGACTCGATCAGCGCGTCCACGCCCCGGAGCGGTTCCTTCCCTGGGCGAATCACCACGGCATCGGGTGTGAACAGCGACGCGAATCCGTCCAGATCGTTGGCGTCCAGCTTCAGCGCCGCACGCCTGACCGCATCACGGCACGCAGACTCGGCAACGTGACGTTCCAGCAGTGCGATCGGCCGCTGCCCATTCGGCATATCGGCAGCACCACGCAGCCATTCGACCAACGCTGCTGCCACGGCCTGCGGCTGTTCCAAAGTACTCATGTGACCGGCATCCTCGATAATACGCAGACGCGCGCCGCGGATGATCGCGGCCATCTGCAGATGTTGTGACAACGGGCTCCAACTGTCCTGACGTCCACACATCACGAGCGTCGGACAATCGATGGCGAGCAGCTGCGCGGTCGCATCGGGGCGTGCCAGCAGCGCGCGGATCTGTGCTGCAAAAACCTCCGGTGTCTTGCGCTCGATCATCTCGATGATGGTTGCAAACACAGGCTTGCCAATGACGGCGGGATGCACCATGCCCCGCGCCCACTGACGACCCATCGAACGCATTCCCTGCTGATTGGCGTTCTCCAGCAACGCGAGTCGGGAGGCACGCTCCTCCTCTCCTTGTGCTCCGGCGTGCCGCGGCAGCCAACCGGTATCGATCAATGCAAGTCGTTGCACGCGATGCGGCGCGAGCCGCATCACTTCCAGAGCGACGCGTCCGCCCATCGAATGCCCTGCCAATGCGAACTGCTCGGCCGGTGCATTGCGCAGCACCGCCTGCGCCATGTCGGTCAGCGAGTCGAGGAACCCGTGGTCGGCCACCCAAACGTGCGCATCAGCCGACAGCGTGCGACGCTGCCCGGACCATACGAACTCATCGCACAACAAGCCCGGTATCAGGACCAGCGTCGCCGCGCTCATGACAGAACCGCCACACGGGAATCCCCTGGTGAATACAACCGCTCGATCTCCACCTGACGGCAGTGGAGCACCGCCCGTTGATTGATCGTGCCCTTGTCGGTGATCTCGCCGGCAGCCCCTGCGTACGGTCCCAGCGTCAGCGCCGTGATGCCCAATGGTTTAGCCTGTGAGTCTTGTCGTTGCTCCACAGGCTCGAATTATCACAACGACGGGCCGGCTGGCGCCAATGCCGATCGGCAGCCGAGCGATAAGCTTTGCTGATAGGAATGGGCGCGATCAGACCGAACGCTCCGCTGCCACGATGGTGTTCTCGAGCAGCATCGTCACCGTCATGGGCCCGACGCCGCCGGGCACCGGCGTGATGTAAGAGGCCTTCCTGCGCACGCCCTCGAAGTCCACATCGCCGGTGATCTTGCCGTCGGCAAGGCGATTGATGCCGACGTCGATGACCACCGCACCGGTCTTCACCATTTGCGGCAGGATCAAATTCGGAACACCGGCCGCCACGACCAGAATGTCGGCGAGAATCGTGAACTGCGCCAGGTCCCTGGTCTTGACGTGACAGATGCACACCGTGGCCTCACGTTGCATGAGCATCAACGCCATCGGCTTGCCGACGATGTTGCTGGCGCCCACGACGACCACATTCTGGCCTTCGACACGAATGTTCTCTTGTTCGAGCAGCTTCACGACCCCAAATGGAGTGCAGGGCGAGAAGATGGTGCTGCCGACGACGAGCGTGCCCACGTTGTAGAGATGAAAGCCATCGACATCCTTGTCGACCGAGATCGTCTCGAGAACGCGTCGCATATCGATGTGCGCAGGCAACGGCAGCTGCACCAGAATGCCGTGCACCCGAGCAGCGGCGTTGAGTTGCTCGATGAGCGCGACGATCTGGTCGGTCGTCGCGGTCGCCGGCAGGTCATGCCGGGTGGACCGCATCCCCACGCTCTCACAAGCCTTGATCTTGCTGTTGACGTAAATGGCCGAGGCTGGATTGTCGCCCATGAGAATGACGGCAAGCCCTGGCGTGATGCCGGCCCGTGCTCTCAACGCATCGACACGTGCGACGTATTGCGAGCGCAAGCGCTGGGCTGCGGCCTTGCCGTCGATGATTCGCGCGGTCACGTCAACTGCTACAAGACTTGGAAGCCGTGATCGTCCACGCTGAAGCGACCGTTCGCCACTTTGTGCAGCCACTCGCAAGTCCGCAGGTAGCCGCCGAAGCAGAATAGATGCACGCCGCTGAAATCCGAGTTGCCGCTCAGCCGAGCATCGGCCAACTGGCGCACGACATTTTCAGGGCCATGCTCCCCGATCAGTTTGACGAACGACGACGGGCGCGCACCCAACGCACGGATGGAGGGACCGATACCACAGCGCATCGCGTACTTGAACAGCGTTGCAATGCCGGCCGGGCCGGACAGTCCGCCGACGAGGCGCGCACCAATCCCCGCGGCACGCGATGCTGCCGCCCAGTCGAGAAATGGGTGAGCCTCGAAAAAGAACTGCGTGACGAACGTTGCGTCCAGACCCGCCGCATGAGCCAAAACCGCCTTCTCGTGCTCCGCTCGCCGGATTTCTTCGAGCGCCACCTTGGGGTGGCCCTCCGGGTGACCGGCAAGCGAAACACGCGACAGTCCATGGGCCTGGAGCACACCACTTCGCAGCACGTCGGCGACGGTGGCGTACGGGCCAACCGATTGCGGGTAATCGCCCGCAATCAGCAACACTTCATTCACGTGTGCATCGCGAACCGCTCGATCCAGGAAACGATCGAGCGTCGCCTGGTCTGCCAACAGCCGCACGGGGACATGCGGAATGGGAGTGAACCCGGCGTTGGTCACTTCACGACACGCCGCCAGCGTCGCATCCCAAGTCTGCTTGGGCAGATGGCTGATATACATGCGCTGGCGCTTCGGCAGCAGCGCACGGCTCGCCTCCAAGTGCTTGAGGTCCTGGACGTTGAGTTCGATCGAAGCATTGCGCGCCAGCTGCACAATAGTCTGCGCGTCGCTATGCACTGCGGTCGCGTCGGTTCGGAGCGGTTGCTGGGTCATTTCTGGCGCTCCGCTCGAGCCTGACGTGTGCGCCAGCCCTGGTGATACGCCTCGCGTGCATCGCGCGAATACGGCACCGGCGCGATTTTGACCCGAACATCACATTGCTGGTGGCGCTCGACCGTCGGCTTGCGGGTCCCGCCGTTCTCTTCGCCCCAGATCAGCGTGAGCACGTCGCCGTCGTTGATGTTCGAGTCGACGACGCCCAGCGACAGGCCACAGCGCTCGTTATGACTATAGCCGGTGAACATCGACAGACCGACGACCTTGCCGCCCATCATCACCCTGTCGTAGGACGATGAAGCGTAGTTCGCGATCGGCAAGTCGAAGAACTTGTACGGCTCGCTGCCGCGCTCGGTGAGCGACGCAAGCACTTTGCCCAGATCGTCGCCATTCCATTCGAACGTCACTTTCTTACGTTGAGCCCGCCCCTCCTTCAGCATTTTCTCGAGCGCCTCGCGGCCGGCGAAGTCGTGGTCGAATTTGACGAACGGGCCGTAGCCCAGCTCGTACGGCGTGAGGTAGTAGTCCTCGATGTTGTTGGACACGAAGCTGCCGCCGATGGAGCCGGTGCCTTCGTACCCGCTCGCGGGCAGCCACTCACGATATTTCTTCATCCTCTCGCCCGTGTACACGGCCGGCAACGGCGAGGGAATCCAACCGGACTCCAGCGTGTTGCTGGCATAGGTACGCGAGCCCACTGCGACGATACCGACCTCCTGGCCCGCTTCGAGAATGGCTGCGCGAATTTCATCGCGCTCGTCGTACGGTCCCCAGATTTCCAGGCCCGGCTCGCCCGCCATGCCATGGCGTAGCGCACGCGCCTTGCGACCCTTGATGTTGATCAGATCGAAGTTGAAGAACTTGATATCGGGAAGCGGGCCGCCGTTCAACTTCTGCAGCACCTGCGCCGCCTTCGGCCCCTGGATCTGATAGCGGTAGTGACGACGCGTCACCGCCTTGCCGTTCGGCTGGGAAGTCGAGCGATCGTCTCGCACGTAGTCGACGTTGAAGCCACCTGTTTCGGCCTGATACTGCAGCCAGTTCACGGTCGGCGCGCGGCCGACGAACAACAGCACGTCTTTCTCTACATAGAACAGAATGCCGTCGCCGATGACGTAACCGTCATGGCTGGTCGGCACCATCTGCTTGGCCTTGCCGGGCACGAAGTTGTTGAAGCTGTTGATCGTGGCGTAGGAACAGAGCTTGAACGCATCCGGCCCCTTGATCGTGATCTCGGCCATGTGATGCGACTGGTCGAACAGCACCGCAGTGTCGCGCCACGCGCGCTGCTCGGTTCGCCAATTGCTGAACTCGGTCGGTACGACCGGGTACACATAGGCACCGATCTGAGAATTGCGAAGCATGGCGACAGGATTGCCGGCGCCTTGCAACAGGGCTTCCAATGACCGCTGTGTCATGTGCGTACCTCGAATACAAGAATCATTTAAAGACGATGGTGCGATTTCCGTTCAGAAGAATTCGATGCTCGACATGCCACTGCACCGCGCGCGCGAGAACCGCAGACTCGACGTCCCGGCCCACTCCCGTGTAACCCTCGATGCTCATCGCATGATCGACGCGCGCAACGTCCTGTTCGATGATCGGACCTTCGTCGAGAGCCTGCGTGACGTAGTGCGCCGTCGCACCGATCAACTTGACGCCGCGCTCGTGTGCCTGCTGGTAGGGCTTCGCACCCTGGAAGCTCGGCAAGAAAGAGTGATGAATGTTGATGGCGCGGCCCTGCAGTTGCTCGCACACCCAGGGGGAGAGAATCTGCATGTAGCGCGCGAGCACGACCAGGTCGCAGCGCTGTTCATGGACGAGCTCCAGCAGTTGCTGTTCCTGCTTGGTCTTGTTCTGCGCATTGACCGGCAAGTGATGAAACGGAATGTCATGGTCCGCCGCCAGGCGATAGAAGTCGCGATGATTCGAGACGATGGCCGGGATCTCGACGGGCAACGCACCGACGCGGTAGCGATAGAGCAGATCGTTGAGACAGTGGCCGTACTTCGACACCATCAGCAACAGGCGGGGCTTCTGCGCCGCGTCATGTACGGCCCATTGCATCGAAAACCTCTCCCCGACCGCGGCGAATGCCTTGCGCAGCTCCGCTGTAGTCTGCGCCCGTGCCGAGTCGAAGCACACGCGCATGAAGAAGCCCTTGCTGGCGGGGTCGCCGAACTGGCCGCTCTCGACGATATTGCACTCCTGCTCCAGCAGGAAACCGCCGACGGCGGCGACGATTCCCATGCGATCGGGACAGGACAAGGTGAGGATAAATCGTTGCATCGCAATCACGCCGGCAGCAAATCTGGCGCGATCCTCTGCCCGACGCCACCCATTTGGCAACGCGATAATCTATATTCTCTCTATCACCAAAACGGATACACACCCCATGGCCGAGCTGGACTTGAATCTTTTGTACGTGCTGGTCGCGCTGGACGAGAAGCGCAGCGTGAGCGGCTCCGCCCTGAAGTTGCAAAGGAGCCAGCCGGCCATCAGCGCGGCGCTGGCCAAACTGCGCGAGTTTTTCAACGATCCACTCTTCATCAGGTCCGGCAACAATATGCAACCGACGCCCCGCGCCGTCGCGCTGGTCGAATCAGCCCGCTCCGTGCTCGGCCGCATCGGTACCGACATCGTGGCCACTCCCGCCTTCGAGCCGAGTACCAGTCAGCGGGACATCACCTTGGCGCTATCGGATGTCGGGGAGGTCGTGTTCCTTCCTACCCTGCTGCGCGAAGTACAGCGACTCGCTCCCAGAGCAGCGCTGCGGTCGGTGAGCTTGCCGGCCGGCGAGGTCGCCGCTGGGCTGGAGAGCGGCGCGATCGATCTCGCCATGGGCTATTTCCCCGATCTGAAGCAGCACAACTTTTTCCAGCAGGTGTTGTTTACAGATACGTTTGCGAGCCTATTGCGCGCCGATCATCCCGTCACCGCCAGGAAACTTACGCTCAAGCAGTTCCTGCAGCTCGATCACGCCGTCGTGAGAGCCGAAAGTCGAACCGAAGAAGTGATCGAGCGCTATCTGGCGCGCAGGAAAATTCATCGGCGCGTGATCCTGACGACGCCGCATTTCGCGAGCGCGCCCATGATCGTGGCGCAATCGGACCTGATCGTGACCATCCCCGAGCCGCTCGCGCGCTATTTCTCGAACGTGTCAGCTCATTTGCGCGTTGTTTCGTTGCCATTCGATCCGCCGCGTATCGAGCTGCGGCAGTTCTGGCATCGCAAGTTTCACCATGACGAGCGGAATCGATGGCTGCGCACGTTGATGGCCAAGCTGTTTCAAGGCTCGAGTGGACCGGTCCGGAATCGCTGAATACCTAGCCTTTCGATTCACCGGTCAGTGCGGCAACCAAGCCGCGCGCCTTGGCCCGTGTCTCTTCCAGCTCCCGTCGCGGGTCCGAGTCCGCAACGATGCCCGCCCCAGCTCGAAATGAGATCTGGGTACCGCGAATCTGCAACGTTCGAATCAGGATGTTGAGATCCAGGCTGCCATCGCGGTTCAAGTAGCCAATGGAGCCGGTGTAAGCATGGCGCGGCGTCCCTTCCAAAGCACCGATGATTTCCATGCAACGCAGTTTCGGGCATCCGGTGATCGTGCCACCGGGAAATACGGCGGCAATTGCTTGCCCCGCCGTGACGCCGTGACGCAACTTGCCACGTACATTGGAAACGATGTGATGAACATGCGCGTACGACTCCACCGTCATGAACTCGTCGACTTCGACGGTACCGGCCTCGCACACTCTTCCCAGATCGTTGCGCTCCAGATCGATCAGCATCGTGTGCTCCGCTCGCTCCTTCGGGTCCGCGCACAGTTGCCTTGCGAGACTCAGGTCAAGATCGATATCGGACGACCGCGGGCGGGTACCCGCGATGGGCCGGGTCGAAATCATTCCATCGAAAATCTCGATCAGCCGTTCTGGCGACGAGCTGACAATCGTGTCGTGATCCAGACGGACGATGGCCGCAAACGGCGCTGCATTGGCACGCGACAAGCGACGATAGACATCCTGCGGACGCGCAGTTGTGCTCAACCGTGCTTGCCATGACCGCGAAAGATTCGCTTGGTAAATGTCACCAGCACGAATGTGTTCGAGCGCAGTCTCGACCGCGGACAGGAAGTGTTCAGGCGCCTCCTCGAACACTGCCCCTTCGATGACCGGGCCGGACGGCCGCAAAGCAGGTCGATTTTTAATATCGGCCAACATGCGCTGGGCCAAGTGTCCGCAGCCCGGCTCGGCGACGATCCAAGCCTGGTCGGTCGCGCAACAACGGACGATTCCCGCAGGAATCCGCACGGCTTCAGCAGCCATTCCGCACGCCGGCAGTGCGGAACGCAACCTTGGCTCGATCTCACGCATCAGCTCATAGCCGAGATAGAGGAACCAACCGCCACGAAACGGCAGCGATGCCGCGATCCCAGAGGGTAGCGGTCCAAGCGATTCGTGATCGATCCATGCATCCAGGCTCTGCAAGAATGTCTGCTCGCGCGCACACCCGTACAGGCTACCATCCGCCATCAACCGCAACCGCTCGCCCGGGAATGCCATCAGGATGTCAAAGCGACCAGTACGCGGGTTAGCCGCGGTACTCTGCAACAGCACCGGATAGCGGCTTGAGTTGGCCGCATGCAACGCCAACAGATCGTCGGCGCTGACATCAACAGCGATCAGCGCCGGCTCGCCACTCAGCTCTTGCGTCAGGGCTTGTGCCAGCTTTTGTACTTGGGGAGCGCGCCCCATGGTCGATACCCTCGAAGGTGTCGACGCATGATCAAGTCGCCCGGTGCCGCAGATCAACGCAGGAAACCAAATAGAGTGTATTTGGCCGCGCCTCAGTCACTCGTTCTCGACATGAGCCACCATATGTCGCGAACTGTCGCGCCTCATGGGGGACGGTCGAGAGACGCACGAGCCAAACGTGCAACTGCGTGCACATACGCAGCGGAGAGTGGGAACGGTTGAAGCGAAGTACGAGCCTCAGTGCGACAACTAGGCCTTACAAACGGGCTTACACTTTCCCCGCAACTCGTTCTAAGTTCTTGATGGAACGATTAGAAACAAACAGCACACCCCCTTGCACCCATGCAAAAGGGCGATTGCTCAACGACTCAACTATTATTTTTGTCTTCCGCGTACCACCGGTTGCTCCGTCGTTTCAGCATTCTCAGATTCCCCAAGAACGGGGCCATTCCTGGGGCATCTTCACCCACACGCAACGCGAAATTACTCTCCTAATCAATAACCTATCCAGCCGCCTCCCCTCCGTCCCGGTCGACAGACTCCGAACCCAGAGGCTCGATACCGAGCCGCCGAAGTGTCTGCATGAGATCATCGATCACCGCTTCACGTAGGCGGACAAAGCTCGAGGCGAAGCACCGCCAGAAAGTCCATCCCGCCCGTTCCAAAACACGTTGACGCGCCACGTCATCCTGCCATTGGCCGGGACCGTAAAAGCGATCACCATCGCACTCAATTGCGAGTCTCCGCCCTTCGCTGCCCTCGACGACGAAATCAATACGGTAGCCGCCACTATGAACCTGGGGCTCGGCGCGGAAGCCGCGTTTTACGAGCTCATCGAATAGCTCGAGTCAAAGCCTGACTCGCATCTTTCGCGCAAAGCCAGCACTACTCTTCGACCGACAGCTCACGCCATGGCTTGGTGCGGAAAATGCCAGCAAGCCTCCCTGCCGCAATTGCTTGCAAGTACCTTGGTGGAACTGGCGGCGTGTCGCTTCAGTGCGCCGCGCCTACTAAACGGACGGATTCTTCGTGGACGCAATCCGCGCAACACGCACGTCGTATTTGTAATTGTGGATCGAGATGGACGTCTCCACCGAGCGGACCCCCGGCAGGGTTCGGATCTGCCGCTGAATGAGCTCGTTGACCTGCTCGATGCTCGTGAACAACCCCATGGCCAGCAGGTTGTAACGGCCAAGCAGTACCATGACACACCCTAGTTCCGGTATCGCAGCGAGCGACTTTGCGAGCGCCGGCACCAGGGCGATCTCAGCGTGGATGCCTAACATCACGAGGTTGGGTGAGCCCACTAGCTGAAAATCGGTGACAACCGTGAACTGTATCAGCCTCTCGGTTTGCAGCCGCTTGATACGCGCTCGAACCGTACCTTCGGTGATGCCAAGCCCGGTGGCAAGTTGGCGATTCGAGACGCGCGCATCGTTACCAAGCGTGGCAACGATCTTGTGATCCAGCTCATCGAGGAGAACCGTATTCATAGCGGTGCCACGCTGAATTCGAATTTGACTATATCCGCGGCGATGCCAGGAACCAGTTCGCTGACGCCTGGGATCCGGGCGACGTGGTCGGCGAGAAAGACATTGATTTCGTCGAACTCGCGCAGCGTCACCAGCAATTCGATGTCTACCGGGCCGCACATGAGATTTACTGAAAACACCTCCGGTAGGTTGGCCAGATCGCGCGCCACGTCTGCTGGATCGCGCCCCATGACGCGAACACCGATGGCAATCAGGATCTTGTAGTCATGCGCAGCGAAATCGGCGACTGCGACGACGCGCATCGACTTGGATTCCTCCAGACGACGCAGGCGCGCTGATACCGTTGCCGCGGTTACGGACAGACGCCGCGCGATATCCTGGTTGGTGGCCCGCCCGTCGGACCTCAATAGATCAACGATCGCCGAATCGATTTCGTCAAGTCCGGGGATTGTTGGGCAATTTCTTATCTGCATGTTCGAGACATTAATCTCTAGATTTCCCTGATACGCTCATGTCAGCCAGCGTCGGCGTGACGCCTTCCGGCAGAGCACCTGACAGCGTGGCAAGAAGCTTCTCTGCGGATGCGAAGTGCCGCGCGATGATCAGCTTCCACGGTTCTTTCTTGTGCACCAGATCCAGCAATCGCTCACGCTGATCGTTCCGTGTAGACATCGCTGAGCTCGCGCGGCGCGAAACCGGCCGCAGCACTTTCGAAAGCTCTTCTCGATACGCCTGACGCAGCATTTGATTACTCCCCCCATGCGGAACGGAAACTTCGGTTCAAAGATCTGCCGCATGATTCGCGGTCAGACCCATTCGCCGTGCCACGCGTGCTTAGTATCCACTTGTGGCGATCCCTTGTCGGCTGCGAAACTTCCGAAGTGCCCACCATGAAACGCCAGCGGCAGGCCGGAATGTCGCTGCAACGCCAACACTTCACCGACGATGATGATGTGATCGCCTCCGCCGTGAAGGGCATGTACGCGGCAGTCGAAACGACATAGCGCATCTGCAATTATCGGCGGCGACGGATTGCTACGCCATGCGCGATCGATCTCGAACTTCTCCCTCGAACGCCGCGCGAAATGCAGGGCAAGATCGCGCTGCTGGTGAGCGAGAATATGCACGGCAAAGGGTGCATCCAATCCAAACGCTTCGACACTGGAACTGGATTTCGCCAAGCACCACAAGAGCAACGGCGGATCGAGGGACACCGAGGTGAACGAGTTGGCTGTCACGCCTATCGGCTCACCAGTCGGACGGATCGCCGTCACGACGGTGACGCCTGTTGCAAACGTGCCGAAAGCTTCGCGCAGTACCCGTTGAGAAATTGTAGTTGGCACTGCCGCCTCCAATGACGCTGCATGGCTACTCACGCTGCACCTGCCGGGATGTCCGATAACACAAAATCGCAGCGCAGCTTGGGCAGCGAACCTCGCATGAATCTCCGGCCCCTGAAGATTCTGACGAATCAGAGGTCATTGCATCGTCCGTGCAAGTCGATCCGCTGGTGGATACAGGCTACCCAATGCGCCAATGTGCGTAGTAATACATCTATATTACTACGAAGATTGATATTAAGCAACGATTAAATTGCTATATTGCGCTAAGTTCAGACGGCGGCCGCGCAACCGCGACCCGAAAGCAGCACCGGCTACGAGCCATCACCCCGCTGCCCAAAAAGACTTTGTCGATGGCAAGGTGGAGTACCCGGCCACGCCGATCGTGAACGATGGGATCGAAGCCCAGATTGAGCTGAGCGAGTGGCGGCTTACGGGATCGAGATGATTGTTCGCTGGTAGCTGCCTTTCGAAGGCGAGAGACTTGCGCTCTTTGGAAGGTCTCTTGCCTTGTGATCGGAACAACCGCGAGAGCGACCCGCGACGATGCGGGGTCCTTGACACTCATGGCAGACGACCGCTGCCGTCGGTCTCTTCCAACCGCTTGCGGCAATGGGCGAGCCCCAGGCGGTGCGTCGCTTCATCGGCAGTTCGCTCAGCGCCTTTTTCAGTGTGGCGATTCGCTGCTGGCCAATGAGTACGCGCTCAATAGATGGGGCGCCGCCCGGAACCTACTGACTACGCACGAAGCGAACCAGGCGACCATAGTGGCTGATTGCTTCGGCGTGAAGCGCCGGAGTTGACGCCTGATTTTTCGCAACGGCTGGAAAGGCGCTTCGTTCTCATGTTGTCGCCGTCCCCAACCCACTTTGTGCCTGGGCGAAAGCAGGCGGGTCAGTCAACAACAGCCGTTCGCAGCCAACGACGGCACTGCTTCCAGATACGCCTGGTTTAGTTAGCGGCCGCCGATTTGACACGACGTTTCTTCGTTCGCGCGGGGGCCGGTTCGACTCGTCCTTGCCGGGGCGGCCGACTCTTTACTGGAGTGATCCTTGCCAGGCGCGCGTCATACTTGAAATTGCGTACGGAGACGAGCGTTTCTACATCACGCACGCCTTCCAATGTCCGGACTCTCTTCTGGATGAGCTCGTTGACGGTCTCCAAAGAGGTGAACAGGCCCATGGCAAGCAGGCTGTACCGGCCAAGCAGAACAACCACGCAACTAATGGCGTCGATATCTGAAAGCTTCTTGGCGAGGGCAGGCACGCGGTTGGGATCGGCATGGATCCCCATCATTACCAGATTGGGTGAACCTGCCATGCGAAAGTCAGTCACTACCGTAAACTGGATCAGCCGCTGATCTTGCAGACGCCTGAGGCGAGTTCGGATCGTGCCCTCGGTTACGCCAAGTTCACCGGCGATCTGGCGATTGGAGACACGAGCGTCCCGGGCCAACGACTCGACGATCCGGTGGTCCAATTCGTCCAAGCGATCTGCTGTCATAGCGGCGCAACACTGAATTCGAACTTAACGATATCGGCGGCGATCGCCGGATGCAGCTCGTGCACACCTCGTATTCGAGCCACGTGATCGAGGAGGAAGACGTTGATCTCCTCGAACTCCTGGAGCACGACCAGTATTTCTAGCTCGTACGGTCCGCTCATCACGTGGATGCTGAACACTTCGCGGAGCTTGGCAAGGTCGCGAGCAACCTCGCTCGCATCCCGTCCGAAAACCTTGACGCCGACTGCGATGAGAATCTTGTAGCCATGAGCCGCAAAATCCGAAACCGCAACCACCCGCATCGCTTTGGTTTCTTCGAGTCGCCGTATCCGGGAAGAAACCGTGGCGGCGGTTACGGACAGCGCTTCTGCTATTTCCTGGTTCGTCGCGCGGCCGTTGGTGCGAAGAGTATCGATGATCCGATTGTCGAGTTCGTCGGGTCCTCTGGTTGCGTAGTCGGAGCGCTTCGCTATTTTCATCGTTCTTGCCAGGCCGCGCAGGGATATACAAGTATCGTCGATATCCCCTTTCCGCGCAATGCATGACCCGGACGCCGGGTCATGGGAAGACCAGCCTTCTCGACCGCTGGCAAGCGAATCACCCAGCGTCGCCGAGAAGCGCCCCTCAGGCGGCCGTCCTGCCCTTTAATGAGTTCGTCGGCGCGGATGAAGACGTCAGACAACCGCATCGCCGTCACTATGTTTGCGGCAACGAAAAGTCGACGACACCGATTCGGGCGCAGGAGATATCACGCGAATGGGGGAAGTCTATGGCTGCTCACCGATGCTCTGCGGCTGCGCAATGTCGCGAATTATGCCGAGCTGCAAAGCTTCTACATCTACGATGGTGATGGCTCGGTTGCCTCCCAGAACGATGTGAAT
>Ga0065707_10082047_pt1 | contig 23567 bp, 15 predicted proteins | sample SwiRhicommuniRL3_FD_59094 | JGI IMG/M metagenome (GOLD analysis project Ga0065707, IMG submission 59094) | Switchgrass rhizosphere bacterial communities from Rose Lake, Michigan, USA - RL3 v2 (version 2) | ecosystem: Host-associated > Plants > Roots > Rhizosphere > Soil | place: East Lansing...
GACGTCACAGACAGGATTCGAACCTGCGAAGGAAAATCCCAACACCTAAACCGCTTGATAGCAGGGTGTCGCCTTAACCACTCGGCCACAGTGACGTATTTTGTGAAAGAAAATTTTAGAAGCACTAGGCAAACGAAACATTGATAAGTTTTAATGTATCTGTCACTATACTTTATTTTTAGATATGTGATTGGATCTTGAAATTTTTATATTATTTCGTCAAATACTTCAAAATTCGTTTTAGCGGTCTTGATGTTTCGAGTATTAAGTGGCGATACGATGGAAGAATACTACTTGAAAGAGAATATACGAAGAACAACCGAATGATCAGTTCAGTGCTAGAAATCGCTAGATAGCATCAATCACGTCTTTATTGCGTATTTATTGCGTCTTTTGCTTCGTCCACTATTCTTCTTGACCCCACGAATATCGATAATATGCAGTACCAATTTGCAGCTATCTTCTAGGCAAAGGTAATTAATGGGAGAAGTCTTAAGTACTAGGTCAGAATAAACTATGAGAACACCGAATGGCAATTCCCGTGCCGAAATAGAAGTATACAAACTAAGTGGATGAGAATTGTTTCATTTTTAGAGGTTGGTTGAGGCACATCAATAATACCAATTAATTACAAACTCACTGCAGCAACAGAAACGCAAACACGGAACTGGTGGGGCTACTCATCCGTAGCATTTACTCCGCCATAACCTGATTGGCTGTGGCCTAATATAATATTTCTTATTCTTCCTGAGTCTTTCATATCTTTCCTTCATGGTGCAATCGAACATCAACTGATGATGCCCGCTCAATTCTATAAATTCCTGCACATTACATTATGTGGGGGAATATCTGGTTCACCAGAGCTACAATTGAAGGAGAAGCTAATGGAAAATAGGTAGCAATGGACACGAACCGATGCACAGCAACTTCACGATCGACCCAACAATGAATACTGGCCACATTACACCAAGAACCTCGTAAATCACTACTCATTCTCTTCAAATCAACCCTCAACTCCGTACTGCGAAAAATTGAAATTAAAAGGAGGGGAACTATTCTTTAATCCGACCCCCCTTTTCTTCTATGTTTCATGACCAGACCCTTTAACTATCCAACATAAAACTGCAACCTGGTTGAGGAGATGAAGATTCGAGGATCGAGCCCGTTATCCGCCTATTCTGATCATGAGATGCTCTGGAAACATTCTAGACTCGTCTTGGAGATCTAATGTAGCGCCATAGAAACCCAGGGGCCACGCAGCGGAACGTAGCAAATGTTCTGTCAATTTGCTTGCAGATTTACCGCCCCATAATTTTCAGTATTAATTGAGCAACGCACTACCACATATTGCCCACAATGTCTCAGAGATAAATATAAACACAGAAGGATCCCGCCAAATTTTTCAATTGTCGTTACTAGACTTCTTTTAAGAATTGATTAATACACTTTTATCATGGCATCTGTTGCAACACCAAAGAAGCATACCAAGTCTCAATCAACTTATGTAAGTATAATAGAGTGGATGATGTGAATTACGGCTAAATGTATCGACCAGGAATAAAATTTGGCCATTTCAACTATTATTGCTAGCAAACACCAATGCCTTATTGATTCTACCAGCGCTGTTGGCGGGTAAAATTTTTCGTATTTGGCGACTGATTATAAATTCATTACTAACATTTAGGCTTTTGACAATACTGCAACCACCGTTGCTGCATCTCAAATGCGTAATGCATTGAACAACTTGGCAGACACTGTTACTGATTCCGAAAAGCAGACGAGGTTTGAAAATGAAATGGATTCATTCTTTGCTCTTTTCAGAAGATATTTAACCGACAAGGCTGCTGGTAACACTTTGGATTGGGATAAAATTAAGTCTCCTTCACCAAACGAAGTTGTTCAATACGATTCTTTATCACCATCCAAGGACTCATCATTGTCCAAATTGGCTGTCTTGAAATTGAATGGTGGTTTAGGAACTTCCATGGGATGTGTTGGTCCAAAATCTGTTATCGAAGTTAGAGACGGTAATACCTTTTTGGATTTGTCTGTAAGACAAATTGAACATTTGAACCGTAAATACGATGCCGATGTTCCTCTTCTCTTGATGAACTCTTTCAACACTGACGCCGATACTGCCAAAATCATTAAGAAGTATCAAGGTCACAGAATTAGAGTCAAGACTTTCAACCAGTCCAGATTCCCTCGTATTTATAAGGACTCTTTATTGCCAGTTCCTCAATCTTTTGATGACGATTTAGAATCTTGGTACCCTCCTGGTCATGGTGATTTGTTTGAAGCTCTTGTTCAATCTGGTGAATTGGACGCCCTTTTGGCCCAAGGAAGAGAAGTCCTTTTTGTCTCCAATGGTGACAACTTGGGTGCTACTGTTGACACTAAAATCTTGGAACACATGCTCGAAACTGGTGCCGAGTATATTATGGAATTGACTGACAAGACCAGAGCCGATGTTAAAGGTGGTACTTTGATCAACTACGAAGGTGAAGTTAGATTATTAGAAATCGCTCAAGTTCCTAAGGAGCACGTTGAAGAATTCAAGTCCATTAAGAAATTCAAATACTTCAATACCAATAACTTGTGGATCAACTTGAGAGCCATCAAGGACTTGGTCGAATCCAATGCCATTGAAGCAGAAATCATTCCAAACCAAAAGACCATCTCCAAGGGTTCTTCTGATATCAACGTATTACAATTAGAAACCGCCGTTGGTGCTGCCATCAGACATTTCAAGGGTGCCCATGGTGTCGTTGTCCCAAGATCAAGATTCTTGCCAGTCAAGACCTGTTCCGATTTGGTATTGGTCAAGTCAGATTTGTTCTACTTGGAACACGGTGCCTTGAAGTTAGACCCTACCAGAGATGGATTCTCCAACCCATTGATCAAATTGGGTTCCCACTTTAAAAAGGTGTCTGGATTCACTCAAAGAATACCCCACATGCCAAAGATATTGGAATTGGACCACTTGACCATTACTGGTAATGTAAACTTGGGTAGAGGGGTAACCCTCAAGGGTACTGTCATTATTGTCTGTAATGATGGTCAAAGAATTGATATTCCAAATGGTTCCATTTTGGAAAACGTTGTTGTCACCGGTAACTTGACTATCTTAGAGCATTAGGCTAACATTAGGCTAACTCCATAATATACTCACTTCAGCGTTCTGATGAACTATAGCTGTCGTTAGTTAAATATATATAAACCAATCTACTAGTAACTAGCATCATTACAAAATACAATATAAGTACATGACTTCGACGAATTCTACGCTTAGTCTTATTGGACACGATTATCATCGAAATTGAAACTCCATAACCACTCTATGGAATTGTGGGGCGCGTCTTTGGTGCACACACGACATTAAATACCATCGTGTAATGAAATGGTCTCCTCTTCACAAATGAATAGCACCTCTAAAGTATCTGAGGCGTCCTACGCGTCATACTATAATATAACACTGAACTAGTCATGTATACCCTTATGAACTAATCTACATTTCCATCTAATCAAATCAAATCTAATCATATATTGAACTTCATATATACCTAAGCCACCAATTCTTTAGCGGCAGAAGTATCTTCGTCACCCTTGAAACTATCCAAGAAAGCTTTCAAGGCTTCCTTATGTTGGGAAATCTTCGTGGTAATCTCTGGGACCATTCTTTGTGATTCTTGCAAAACCTCGATCTGCTTCTTGATTTCGTATTCGTCGGCATTTTTCAGTTGCATTGATTTTACATATTGTTCCTGTTCAGTAACTTCTTGTTGATATAACTTTTCTTCTTTTATTAATCTCTTCAACGCATTGACCTTGACTTGTAATTGGGATGGAGGCATATTGATTTGGCTTTATATTACACGTTACTATTTCAATATTTATCTTGTCTTGGTTTTTCCGCCAGATCACTTTTTTTAGGGTGGTTGATGCAGGATAGATTACGTTGATGCAGGATAGACTTCAAAATTGTATATTAAGTTCATGGCAGAATAAAACAAAACGCCAGTAACATATAAGAGTGACAAAGAGAATAATTTCTCAAATAGAAAAAGGATTTGGATAGAATAGAAGTGAGAACAAAACTTGATGGCAGTCGATAATACTAGTGCTAAAAACCAAGTCTCCTAGTTGCAAATAAATTCAAAATAACTCTTGAATGAATTCCAACCGCCGGTCCCCTTTCCTTCCAGAATACTTTTCTTGATACTTCCTGACTTAGTAACATAGAACAGTTTTTTTTCATTGATTTTGACAATCGAATTGTGCCATGGAGTTGGAATATGTAATACGTCATCAAGTCTTGGGGTCTGGTAATCATCAATACTATTGATTACAAAACAATCTTCTGAAGCCAACAATTGGATCCCGAATTTTGGTCCACAGTTCTTATGAGCATGGATTGATAAACGTAAATGGAATGGAAACATAAGTTCAACCAAGTTGGAGTAAGCATCGTTTCTCTAATGGTTAGTAAGGATATAAGAAGATAAACAAAAATAACGTACCTTTATCATTTCAAATGCAACTTTGCTAACAATTTTCTTGAATTGCTTTCTGGACCCTTTTGAAATTGGATGGAAAGCTAAATCTTCTGTCATAAATCTTGAAAACCCACGATATAAAAATAATCTTGGATGATTTGAGGTTTTGATATCCTTTGCAAGTTGACCGCAGTCAGTGTCACAGCTGGTTTCCAAAATTTTACGGCATAATTCAGCTTCGTCATCAAGTTTCGTATCCAAATAATGTTTCAATTCAACATCGACAAGTGTCTTGTCAAACTTGTTCTTTAGTGAAAAAATATCAACTAAAGAACTGAATCGAATCGGATCCAAATCATCTGTCTTAAGAGTCTGATACAATTCTTGAAGCTCTCTGGAATATATGTCAACTTTGTCATCGTCAACGGCGACTATCGGTTAGTATGGGTGAAATGGCTGTGATTTCTTCAAAAATTACTTACTACAATCACTGAAGACATGACCATCGCTGACGACGTGCAAGATTATACCTGGTGGATATATTTCCCTTACAGACTTTGCAAAGGAAATTAAACGAGTCAAGGCTAATTCTTCCCCTTTGTCGGGCAGAAGACCTGATACCTTTTCTAAGTTTGAAGATTTGCAAGGAAATGCAGGCAAAACGGCTTCAATTGGGACAAAGCGAGAAGTAAAGAAATCAACAGTATTTCTGAAATTTTCTGAACCTGTTAAGTGCCATTCGTCCCCATCAGTTGTATTTTTCAATTCGTCAGCAAACTTTTCTGCAAACTTTTTGGTATATTCGTCATACTTGTCTATTTTGACTGATGAAAATTCGATACAAGAGGTAGTCAACATCAACTTGACAAACCACCTTTCAAAATCGGTTAATTCAGTATTTTCAACTAGAACTCCATTCCAACCATCAGCTTTTTTAAATTCAAAACCTACAACAGTTGGATTGATATATATCTCGACAACTCCATTATCAAGACGGGTTCTATTATCCTCTTTTGTGATTGTATCCCAAAACTTTTCTGGCAAGATTCTACTAAAGGCTCTTTGTCCATTGATTGTGGTGCCTGTACGATTATATATCAATTTGACTTTCTCATAAATGGTATGTGTCAAAGCGTCCTTACAATCTTGACTACTTGAACTGGGCGAACTTGAGACTTCTGAAATTGTCATTGTACCAGATTTTCAAAATAACTCAACAGGATTCAAAATTGATAGTGTGATATGTCAATAAACTTCAAGATGAAGGTGCTTGAGTTTTTATATGGTTTTCAGCTTCGAACTAATAAACCTTGTTGAACTCTCTAATTTCCTGATTATAAAGACTTCAACTGATTTTCGGTATCACCAACTCCCACCACATCTTCAAGACAATACCTACCTGCAATTGCATATTTTTTATAATTCGGTAATTACAAGAATATTGATGGAAATGGTTCCCCAATTGGAAATTTGGAACTTTATTTGAAACCAAAAAAAAATTAATTTTTTACTTCAATTATGCATAAAAAACAATTATCGGTTATAGAGGTATACGGGTACTAATATTTTACAAAAGTTTTGCTTTATTTAAAAACTTTTAATTCCCATTTCATTTTAAAGCAAGTGTTTGTACATTACGATGTTTGATACGATGACAATTTTGCAGGGATTGGCAATAGCCCTACTTAGCTACTTTGTGGTCATAGTAATTGGTATCGTTTTCCCACCAATTAACTTTCCAACTAACTTACCTACAATTCCGTTCTATGTTTCGTTCATAGGTTCATACACCGACATGGACCAACGTGAGATTTATGAGCGCTTCTTACGTGAACCATTGGAGCAATACGGAGCAGCCAAAATTTATTTTGCTTCTAGATGGAATATTGTGGTCTCAAAACCAGAATTATTAGTTGAGGTATTTAAAAAGGAAGGTATTTACGCCAAAAGCGGAAACCAAAAGAAAATCCCTAAGTCTGTGTTGGCACAATATACGGGAGATAATATAATAAGTGCTCATGGGCAGGATTGGAAATTGTATAGGAGCATTGTTGCGTCAAGCATCCAATTTCCTGAAATTGGTCCGGTTATGAAGAATTCAAAAAAAATGGTTGCCTTGCTAACACAAGAAGTTGAATCTACAAAGGACGGGATAGTATCTGTTACAGATATCTTTCAGAAATATGCACTTGAAAATATCGGTCAATCTGTAATGGGGATTAACTTTGAAACATTGCAGTCTACGAATTCAGCTATGCATTCTCAAATCAAGTATGTCAAGCTGCAAATTTTCAGGCCATTTTTCATGAACTTCCCATACTTTGATAACTTTTCAATTCCAAGCAGGAATAGGGCTAGAGTTGCGGTTTCTCAATTTAGAAAGTTTTATTGCGATATTATCAAGTCTGCATTTCGTTCGAGTTGTCTTGGAGAAAACTTTGCGGCCCAAAAATTAATGCAAGCGTTATTGAATCAAGTCATAACCGAAAAACAATTCGCCGACAATGCAACAATTATGCTCGTTGCTGGCCATGAGAATCCTTTGCTTTTGATTTTGTCTCTCGTTTACACCGTTGCCAAGTATTCACATGTTCAAACTAAGTTACGAGAGGAAATTGTTTCTTCAGAAAATAGGCCTATGCCATATTTGGAATCAGTCATTTACGAGACTTTGCGATTATTTCCACCTTTGGGCCAGATTATCAATCGTGAAACCACACAAGGGGTACTTCTTGGCTCAAATATCAGTATTCCTAAAGGAACCTATGTTGGGTATAACAATTTTGCTACAGGGAGAGATAGAACAGTTTGGGGGGTCGATGCAGATACGTTCAGTCCTGAGCGATGGGGAACGACTATGGATGAAATTTCAAAGCGCTACTCTGTAAGCAAGAGGAACTGTACACTCCCTGCATTTCATGGTGGAAAGCGAGCTTGTTTAGGAGAGAAATTTGCGCTCTTGGAAGTTAGAGCATTGTTGGTGCAACTACTCTCGAATTTTAAAATTAGTTTGGACCCCAATTGGAAAGAACAGCTTACTCCTGCCGGGCCCATTTGTCCAAAAATGTTACGAATCAAATTTGAATCCACACACGGAGTTGTTGAATCCCAAGAATAGTGTTGTACCAATTAGCCCTCATCTAAATGATAAACCTCCTTAACTCGGATCTTTTTGAGCATTTTTTGCAGCCATTTGCGCGCATGCATAAAAAATCTTCACAAAATGAGCAAGTTTTGCAACCTAAATGAAACTTTAGCGCTAACACAAATAACCCTTATACTTGTCATTAATTGAACAGTTTTCTTGTAAGATTATAGTTGTAGGATGGGTACTTTTATTTAAATCATAAATTTTATGGAAATAAATTCTAAAACTCATGACTGTTATATCTCAAGAATCAATTGACAGCGAATCCATTCATAAGGAGACTATGGTGGTTGCTGAAATGAAAAAGTGTCTGGTTGACAATATCTCCGAAGAACCTACCTTGCAGGAAGTGAAGGATCCGACCCCCCCTTATTCAGCGTTCTCGTCAAGAAGACGAAGTTTAATATTGGCAATCATTACTTTGGCTGGCTTTTTAGGCCCTGTGTCTGGAAACATTTATATTCCTATTTTACCCCAAATGCAAGAGGTATTTAACGTCTCTGCTACTACTATCAACGGAACTGTCTCTGTATTCATGGTAGTGTTTGCATTTGCACCCTTACTATGGGCCCCTTATGCTGATCTAGGAGGAAGAAAGACTCTCTACTTAGTTTCATTGGTATTTTTCATTTTAGCAAATATACTACTAGCATCAGTTCCTGCTAATATTGGTGCATTGTACGTATTAAGGATACTTCAAGCTTTTGGTGCATCGAGTGTTATTTCAGTGGGAGCAGGTACGGTAGCGGACACGGTTGAACCCAAACATAGAGGAAAAGCGATTTCTTATTTCATGTTGGGACCACAGCTTGGACCCATTCTTGGGCCCATCCTAAGTTCTATAGCGGTGGATGGACACTGGAGATGGATTTTCGGATTCTTGGCTATATTTGCAACCGTGGTTTATTCGGTAATCTTGTTTTTCCTACCCGAAACCCTTCGCTACTTGGTTGGAAATGGAGATTATCTTGATGGAAAATCATGGATAGTCAAGCCAAAATTGCTTCAAAAGAGGATAGTTGAAGATACCACTCGATTTCCTAAACCTCCGAAACCTAGTCTTTTAGGGTATTGGAAGATTTTCAAATACAAGCCAGTACTTTTATGCTCTATAAATGGAGCATTGTTATTTGCAACCTTTTATGCTATGACTGTGAGCTTTTCTAGCGTCCTCACCAAAGACTATGGATTTACTCAGATTGAAACTAGTGTTTCCTACATTTGCCCTGGGATTTCCCTAATCGCTGGTTCAATATCAGGTGGAAGAATCTCTGATGCATGGAGAGCCAGAATTATTCACAAGAATCCTGACAAGTATGTTCCTGAGCACAGATTTTCCTTGCAAATTTTTGGATTGATTCTTTCGATGTGTGGAATCATAGGGTATGGATGGTGCGTGGATAAACACGTTCATGTGGCGTCTCTCTTTGTTTTTACGTTCTTAGGAGGGTTCGGAATGACTTGGGTCTTTATTACCAGTACCACGTACTTGACCGAATGTTCATCTGGCCAACCCGCTACTTTGGTTGCAATTGGGAACTTTTTCAGAAATATCGCGGCTGCAGTATCGGCTGCACTTGTTGATAAATTGATTCAAAAAATGGGGTTTGGATGGTGTATGACAGGCTTAGGCTTCGTCAATCTTATTGGCGTAGGTTTAGTATTAATTTTAGTGAAATATGGTCCCACATGGAGGCATGAAAGAAAATAATTGAATAGGCTTTATAACATTTCATAATATTTCTCATAATAATTGTGTAGTAGCATCGAAAATCGGAATAGGTGCCTATTGGCCCATGAACGGCTAATGTGTTGAAATTGGTTATTGAGGCAAGTCCTTACATGACAATGGGGAAAGACGAGCAATTTGTGAATCTAATTTGAGTTTCAAAGTAGAGTATTTAAGTACCCTCAAAATTCTCTCTAAATAGGATTTATTTTTCTCCAATGAAAATGTCTATTGCAAAGGGTTCTGAAGAGAATCAAAAGACTCTTAAAAGTTCCAGCGAGATCCAGATCGATGCTGAGATCTCTCAAGAGAATCAGGACGTTCAGACTAAGGCTGAAGAGTCGATTTGGACTAAAAAATCGATTTATAGGGCATGGTTATTACTCTGTTTTTCAACAGGTCCCGTTGCATCCATGTCCAGAACTTATGTTCCAGCGTCGATTCAATCTATTGCAAGAGCTGTGGGTAAAACAAAGGCAGGCAAGAGATGTGCTTTCAAAGGAAATGACTGTTTTGTGAAATTTGGTGCTGGAACCGTCCATTATACGTCTTACGTTTTGTATTTGAGAGCGATTTCTACGGCCTTGGAAGGGGTTGTGGCGATCTTTTTGATGGGAATTGCAGATTATTCCAATTATAGAAAGACTTTTTTGGTTGCTTCTATTTTTCTTTATGGAGTGTTTGCATTACCATATGCTGGGTTGACTGGGAAGAATTATCCTACTTTGAAAGCGTCCTCGGCACTCTATGCGCTAATTACAATTACAAATGCAATTTATCAGATCTTAGAAGGTTCCTATATTCCTCTTTTCATGCGTGCTTCTGCACCAAAAGGTTCAGTGCCAGAAGAGGTCAGACGTGAAACGGTTTTAAAAAGGGGTTCGGTTGTGAGTGTAATGGGAATCTTTTTGGGTAACTGCGGAGGCATTGTTGCTTTATTGATTGGGATCATCATTTCGTATGGTAGAGGGCGTCCTATTGCAAACGGCTATTTCAACTTCTTGTTGGCAATTACAATCGCTGGTGCAATCACATGTGTGTTTGCAGTTGGGTCTTACTTCTTTATCCCTAATGTTCTAGGAAAGCCCAGGCCTAAGGGAGAATTTCTCTTGTTTTTGACTGCAAAAAGATTCATCATCTTGATGAAGGATATTCAAAAGTATCCCCATGCATTCTTGTACTGTATTTCGTGGGTAATTTGGAATGTTAGTAATTCCAACTTCCTTAGTCTTTTTGTATTGCTCTTCAGATCAACCTTGGGCTTGGGGTCTTCTGATGCAGAATATACTGTGTATACATTTATGTCATATGTTGTCGCATCTATGGGATCTTTGACGTGGATGTATTTGTATCCAAGAAGCAGACTCCATATCAAGACATGGGGTTATGGGTTCTTGGCCTTTTCGTTATTCACCAACTTCTGGGGATGTTTAGGAATTAGTGAAAACACTCTGGTTGGATTTAAGCATAGATGGGAATTTTGGGTATTTGAGGTTTTGTATTCTGCCACAAGCTCCTCGATGAGATCTTTAAACAGAGTGGTTTATAGTAGTCTCTTACCTGAAGGTGAAGAAGCACAATATTTTGGTTTGGAAATCATGTTGGGAGTAGCTACAGGATGGATTGGTTCTTTGGTAAATGCAACTATGCAAGACAGAACAAACAATGACAGATATCCCTTCTTACCCAATCTTTTCTTAGTAGCTATTTCAATTGTGTTGTATTACTTTGTTGATACTGAAAAGGGAATGAGGGATGCAGAAAAGTTGGTTAGCGACACAACGACTTCTGAAACCTCAATCTCGACTCACAGCGATAGCCAAAACTACCAAAGTACAAATGAAGACCAAAAGCGAATTTCTTAATGGTTGAATACTTTAGAGTTTTTATTAAATTTGTCAATAATTTGAAAGTATTTGAATAAATCTTTTTATTTATTTGGTTGTTAATTCAATTAACAAATAACGTAAAAATACTAAAAATGCTGAATTTAGCATAACATTTTACCAAATCAATTAATAATGGTGTTCCTACATTTGCAAATGAGTAGGCTTCAATCCCAAATAAATGAATTTAATTAATCAAAGTGAAACTAGTAAAAATCAAAGTCAAAAATTATATAAACTGCAGCTAACTTTAAGAAAAGATCAGGACTGCAAACGTTTATCTTTGAATATAGGAATTGTAGTTTTAATCTACTACAAGCTTCGTTCCTCATGGCCCAATGGTCAAGGCGTCTGGCTACGATTACGTAACCACTTCTAGGTTGGAACCAGAAGATTCCAGGTTCGACTCCTGGTGGGGAAGCATTTTTTTGGACTTTTTGATGACGACTAATTCATGGTAACTTACTATAGATTTAATAGATAGGTACCTCTCTTGGTTAAAACATGTGATTTTCATTTCGTTCCATTACTTTTCCATTCTTTTACACATCATCCCACTAGAACTTCCTAGATTTTGCAGATCGGATCTTTTCGATCTGGGCCGTTAAATTTGAATCTCGCAGTGGGATGATCAGAACATTTTAAACGAATTCGGATTTTAATTACAACTAGACCAAACGACATGCTTCCTGAACCAATTAATATTAAAAAGTGGATAGAAGAGAACGGTGATCTCTTACAACCTCCCGTGAACAATTACTGCCTTCACCGTGAAGGGTTTACGGTGATGATCGTGGGAGGGCCAAACGCAAGAACCGATTTCCATATCAACCAGACTCCAGAGTATTTCCATCAATTAAAGGGTTTTATGACTTTAAGGGTCGTAGACGAAGGGAAATTTAGAAACATCAAGATTGACGAAGGCGACTCGTTTTTGTTGCCACCAAACACCCCTCACAATCCAATTAGATACGCTGACACCATTGGATTAGTCGTGGAACAGGACAGACCAGAGGGTGTTAATGACAAGATTAGATGGTACTGTCACAATTGCGAGGAAAAGATCCATGAAATCGAATTCTACTGTTACGACTTGGGTACTCAGGTCAAGGACGCAATAGTTTCTTTCGATGGGGACATGGATGCCAGGACATGTAAGGGATGTGGTACATTGAACTACTCAAAACCTCAGTAGGAATATTTAGTGTACTTAATATAAGACGATTGATGATTCTACAACATAAATGAATATAAGAGATCAAGGGGAGCTGATACCAAAGGACTATAGAACACGAGGAGATACCAAAGAACTATAAAAACAAAAGGCGAATAATAAGGACCAAGAACAAATGGTCAATAATAAAGGACTAGCCACAAAAGGACTACTACTTAGTAGTACTAATAGCTAATAGTTTTTACTAATATGAATCAGGCCAACTTTTGTTTATAAAGATCTTCACCCTTATCAAACAACCAATCAATAGCGTGTTCTACAGGCTCATCAAAGATATAAGGCAACAAAGGAACAATTCCCAACCCTACACCTACCGGACCATAAGTCTTCAATGCTTTGATTTTCGAATTCTTGAACAAGATGGAAGAGTATCTCACAGAACTATGGATGGTGAAAGCAGGCAACCCCATGGATGCAAGACTCTGGAAAATCCCTCTCTTGACAGCAACCAATCTATAATCCGTGTCAACCAACTTATCTGAAGAGGCATGGAACGCTTCTGCAGCAACAGCATTAGGAGCTGGGATTTCGGACCATGGTTTTAAGCCGGGCGTATATCTTCCTTCAGATTTCATCTTGACGATCCAAGATGCATACAGAACGTCTCCCAAGATATATAACCAAGAGACACCATAACCAAATTTGACCATCACAGGATGCGCTACTGGACGGAAAGACTCTCCAATATCGGAGGTATAGGCAACATACCTATGGGAAGCTTGTAGAATAGTTCTGAGTCTGTTGGCATAAGCGGCATATCTCAAGTTGGATTCCTGAAGATCATCGTCAGAGGCTGGAAAAGTCTCTTTAATCTCACTAGCTTTACTCATTGTTGTTATGGTGGAAGAGAAGGTGTCGGTGATTATGTCGATAATTAGGTCGGCTTTGCCATCGGCAAGTAGTCTCCAACGGCGCTCCCCGGCACCGCAGCACTGTTGTAAAATTAGGTGGGACACGATTTATGTAAATATATTGCTGTAGGAAAAATACATAACCCTGAAGGCAAAGAAGAACAACATGAAGTATTCGTTCGTAATACGTTTCACAAACACTCAGTCAGGAACTGAGCAGATCCAAGATCTAAAGATTCCTCTTGGAACAAATTTCGAGCGGGATGATACAAATAAGTTGGTAAATGTAGTGTGGATAAAGAACGTGATCCGTGGACAGGTTGATCAATGTCGTCTGAGACGATTGAGATTGATTTATAACGGTAGGGTTTTGAACGAGAATACCAACTTTAAGCGGGAGATATTTGATGCCAGAACAAAACAGGCTGGTGTGGGTGTTGATGGGGATACTATAGATATCTATATCCACTGTGTCGTGGGAGATGAAATGACGCGTGAACAATTGGCACAAGAGAACCAGCTTGATAACCGTCCACAAGAGGTAACCACAGCACCCGAAGTAATTGGGTTTGATAGACTCTTGCTGCAGGGGGTTCCACCTGAGGATGTCATGGACTTGAGGAGACAATTCTTACTGATATACGGACCTGAGACTTTGAGCGGAGGCGAGATTCGTGATTTAGAGGAGATAGAAAACCACCAACGTACAGTCAGGGCACTAGAAGAGCGCTGGATTGAACTGGCCGTTAATGTCGACAGTGTCCAGCCCACTCGAGCTACAGGAGAAACCAACACCACGACAGGAGATACAGACGGACAAACACAACTAGGAATGCCTCTGGTCGACTTAGATGACGCTACTGGCAACGAAGACTTGCTTCTAGGTATACTAATAGGAACATTCTTAGGAGTACTCAGTTTCATATTTATTTTTGCTGATGATACAATTTTGAATAAGAAACAGCAATGGGCCGTGACGATTGGTGCTTTTATAAATATTGCATGGGCTCTCATGCGTGGGCAATGGATATAGCACATATAATAATACAGCTAGCATTTAAGGAGGTATTAAATGAGATAATAATTGGTGGAGATCAGAATATTCAGTTGAACGATGCGATGGAGTGTAGTCGATGTGATAAGAGGCCTATGTAAGAGATACAAGAAGATGCTTTAAAGTAAAGATGGCGCTTAAAGAAAAGATGGTGCTTAAAGAAAAGGTCTTTGAAATACATCGCGTTAAGTATCTAGTAACGTTGAGATATCTCACTAGTACATGAACAGAATTCTTAACTAATAGTGCTGATACAACAGTACTAAAAGCATAATTCTTGCTGCAATATTTCAGGCACTTTGCCGGTAACTTTTCAGCGATGATCGAAATATCAATCAATCCCACTTACTTTGAAAACACTAGCTCATTAAAGATCTACATCAAGGCCAACTGCCGAATACTAATAATTACGAGGTATTCCTCCATATTTAGCTACCAATCCAACTCCACTAGTGGGTTAATCACTAGTCGGTTGAATGGTAGTCTGTTTGATCTACCGGCCCGCACAAATCAAAAGACTTATGAAAGGGCACTAAGATGATCTCTTTCCAAACCTCGAAAAGTTCGGATATTATTCTCGCCGAGAACTTGACGCTCGCCAACTCGTTGGGATATCTGAAAAAGACAAGCAACACGGTAATAGTTCTGGCTGCCGCACAAAGAAGAGATATGTATATTTTGTTTGTGGAGCATCGGTTAATTTATAGTCTGAAAAATTTGACGTTCGAAAACGGTTACCCGGACACAACAAAAATGTCGAGGGCTTTAAAAGTCCTAGATGCATCGAAGCGATACCGGCCACAAGGAACCACGTCTGAAGATAATAGATAAGAAGTTTTAACACAACCAGTATAATCTCCCCTACATGTAATGAGCCTAAGTATGCGAACGAATTCTCGATAAAACCGGAAGTCCAGCTTCCACGCGAGTGCCCCACCTCGTCTGGCGACATTCCCGCCAAAGACTCACCCTCGCGCACTAACTACACCAAATCTCCGGTGACAAACGGGAACAGCCGATGTGGGGATTTGATGATGATTTTTTTGCGTTGCAATTATTGAACCCAACTTTTCTTTACCACCAAGATATCAAGAACCATGGCTGATCCTAAATCTTTACCATTTATGTATCAGTTTGCCGCTGGAGCGGTTGCTGGAGTCTCTGAGATCTTAGTGATGTATCCGTTAGATGTTGTTAAAACCAGACAACAATTGGATTCCACTAACGCCTACAACGGAACTATCAATTGTATCAAGAAAATTGTTCGTGAAGAAGGATTTTCAAGATTGTACAAGGGGATCTCTGCTCCGATTCTTATGGAAGCACCTAAGAGAGCCACCAAGTTTGCAGCTAACGACGAATGGGGAAAATTCTACCGTAATTTGTTTGGAGTTAAGACCATGTCCCAATCTCTTGCAGTATTGACCGGAGCCACCGCTGGGGCCACCGAATCGTTCATCGTGGTTCCTTTTGAATTGGTTAAGATCAAGTTACAAGACAGAACTTCCAAGTTTAACGGTATGGGAGAAGTTGTCAAACATATAGTAAAAACTGACGGTGCTTTGGGACTTTACAAGGGTTTAGAATCTACTCTTTGGAGACATATTACTTGGAATGCTGGCTATTTTGGATTGATCCACCAGGTTCGTACTCTTATGCCCAAGCCAAAGTCTTCTTCCGAGAAGACCTTGATTGATCTTACTTGTGGTTCCATCGGAGGAACCTTTGGTACAATTCTTAACACTCCATTTGACGTTGTCAAGTCCAGAATCCAGGCAGGTTCCACCAGATACATTTGGACTCTTCCTTCGTTGGTCACGGTCGCTAAGGAAGAAGGTTTCGCGGCACTTTACAAAGGGTTCATCCCTAAGGTGTTGAGATTAGGTCCTGGTGGTGGTATTTTGTTGGTAGTTTTTACTGCCTGTATGGATTTCTTTAGAACTATTCATGAAGCAAAGTAATTTGTTATCCTAGATCTGTTTATTTTAATGAATAAATATCTATATATATAGACTGAGAGTATTCTATGTGAAGTAGTGAGAATATTTTATGTGAAGGGGAATATTTTATGTGAAGTAATGGGAATATCTTATACTGACAAGTAATACTTCATCGAAGCTCATGTGATCGTTCTGGCTCTAATTCTCGAATCCAGTTCTAAGGCTAGTTCACACTGCGACAAGTAATACTTCATTGAATATCTTGATCATCTCTAAGTTCGGTATACTCTCAGCATCAATATTCTGGTTGGAATACTTGAATGTTTCTTCAAACTTGAACTTCTTGTCTTGCAAGTTTATATCGTCAATGCTCTCTGGAACCTTATATGCGTTCAATTCTTGAATCAATACTGGTGAGTCGAAATCGTGATCAAACAAGTTTAAATTGTCTGCCTTTTCCTCTTTCGATTCCTCGTTGAGATGAAATTTATCTTCAAAGTATTGTATGCAATGGCGTAAGTTACCCAAATGTTCTGAATTTCCAAGTTCGAATTGTTCGAGCAATTGTCCCACGATTTCGTGATTTATCAAAATATTGTAAATCAAGTCGTAGTTTATCGATTTGTATAAATGAGTTCCTGCAACAACTGTTACTCCAGATGCAGCATATGCCCCTGCGTCATCATACCCTAAGCCAACAAAGTCGTCGGAAACTTGTATAATATCGGTAAACTTTTTGCTCAACATGATATCAAAGAGAACAAGTATCTCCTCCACCATAGATTTGACGTCCTCGGTTTGTTTCAAGGACTGGAAATACTTACTATTGGACAAATTCTGTCTTTTAATAAACTTTAACAAGTTAAACAACGTAACGTATAGTTCGACCCATGTATAATTACCCAAATCCTTTGTTTCGCCGTATTTGAACTCGTTTAAGATCTGAAACACTACGCTCAATGCCATTTTAAAGTTAGGAACACTCAATCGGTTTGTCAAGTTGAATCGAAGGAAGTTTTGAACAACGTCCAAAATGTACAATAAACCTGACTTGAATCCATGTTTACCGACGTTGACAGGAATTGTTGGAAGCTTCTGGTGACAGAGTTTCCATTTGAATTCGTTAATCTGGTAATTCTTTATGTTTTCGATTAGTGATTCTGAATTATCATTAAGCTTCACCACAGATGTGGGGGATGTAATCGCAAGTAAGGTCAGCAACGAAATTTTAGTGATCAACTGCAATTGAATCGACTTGTACTGATTTTGGAAAACGTATGACAAAACACAAATCCAAATTTCAAAAAGTTCAATTTCCATATCTTCACTAGAAACAACATCCTCAATATCACGTTGTTTATGCAATTCACTTATCTGCTTGGTGAAACACACTAAAAACGACGCATTTTTACAAAGAGCACTTATCAATAACGTAATTGGTAAAAGTTCCGGAACTTCCAAAGCGTCGTCTTCGTCTTTCTGGTTTAGTTTCTTAATCTTAATATCGTAGATGGAATTGATATCTGCAAGATATGGATCACGGGGATCAGCAAGAATGCTAAGGTTCTCAAAGTTGTTGGAAAATGATGTGATTTGTTCATTTGTATTGTAGGAAATGTAGAGATTATCCGCAAATCTATTGCCAGTAATCCAGTTGAAGAATGAGCTATTTTGGATTTGGCTCACTAACATATCTTCACGAAAATGATAACAGTAACGAAATTCCATAGCCAAGAATGGAATCAACCTCAGGCTTACCTCTTGTTTGAATAGTTTGGCGTCATAATTCTTCAGAGAAACAAGAACTTGCTCGTATACATTGGGTGATTCATTCTGCAAGTTGGTAATATCCGATGAGAGAGAAACCGGTGTCACGGGTAACAACGACGTTGGAATACTCGTGAGTGTCCCAATAATCGAGTACACAAGCAACAATGTCTCTGCCGAAAGAACGATTTTCGGTGGTTCAAAGGAATAATGCGTACCCTCTTCATCATCTGGTTCATAGTGTTTGTCATTCAATACAGCTCTGGCAAGAGTAACGGAAAGAAGTTTATCGAGAGTACAAGAAAAGTCGACTTTGTAGATGGAGTACAAAAGACTTTTAACGATCACGAACTCATTACTCTCTTCATTCTGGTAGTATGCAGATGAAAAGAGCGTCTGAATCATATCAGCCAATAAAATAAGAATTTCTTTGATGATTTTCAAGTTCTTAAAATCTGGTTTGGGTGTGTTTTCGATTTCCTTGATATACGAATCGAAGTATTGCTTCGTGATTTGAAGCAAACTCTGCAAGTGTGTATCGTTCAATAATTGGTTTGTACCAGGCAACTTAAAGATTTTGGTCACGATATCCACCAACGACCTTCTTTTAGATTTACGAAGGATTTGATTTGTCCTGAACAAACTTTTGAACCACGTTTGAAAGATGGCTAAGATGTTACAGATCAATTCCAAGCGTAATTCTTCATCGATTCTGGTAAATTCTATTTGTCTAGGCGAGAAACTTGAAGTTGAGGAGTAGGGGTTCTGTGGATTTAAGCTGACACTGCTTGTACGTCTCTTATTTGAAATACTGGAAGTACTATTGATACTTGTGGAGCTTTCAAGAGACTTGGATTTTAATGTGGATTCTTTTCCTTTCAATTTAGATATTTCGTCTTCAGGCTGCTCCGTCACGCTTGAAGCTCCATCAATACTGGAATTATCAGGCTTCCCACTTAATGTAGTTATATCATCACCGTCATCATCGAAAATCAGCGACCTCCGAATATTACCATTCAATGAAGTTAAGTCATCACCGCCATCATCCAATTGCCGTATCGGTGTTGCATGTTTGATGCTGGCACCTGAATCGTTATTTCGTACAGTTGTTCCAATCAGTTCGCTGTCGTTCTCTATTTGCATGGCATCTCCTAGAAATATCACTCCGTTAATGAAAATCTCCTGCACTATCTCAATATTCCTATTACTAGACTCATTGGTGGATGTTTCTTCACAATTCGCTACCAACACAGATTCTAGAGCGTGCGTATGAACAGGTGTCGTGAACAACGTTTTGTAGAATTCATAGTCCTTCTGATAATTTGGATTGAATATATGTGAATACATGGTGATAGATTGACTGCTCATTTCACCGGTTTACATACAATACTCACGGATATCCTGCTCCGTAGTACTTATCCGTAGTACTTATCCGTAGTATTCTCTGTAATGTTGCAGTTTATTGTCTGCGATTCCGCTCGGTTTAAGATTTGGATATAAGACATCAATACCGCAATACATATGGCGCAGTATGTGTGAAGATCGTTTTTTCGATCTATTGTTTCACAACTCACCCTTTGAAGTCTAAAAACAGTAATAATTGAAACTTCAAGTAGGTTATTTTGTGGGCAATATAAGACGAATTCTTGTGGTATAAAGAGGCTACAACTTGGAGCAACACGAAGTTCCCAAGGTACTAGTTCCAGCACAAAATGTTTGGGAAAGCGGTTCCCATAGAAGAATATGAAATGGTAAGTCAGTCCAGAGATGATCTAGAGGGTCAATTGACGAATATAGAGGGTCAATTAGACCTGGTAGATAACCGAGGAGGCTTACTACATGAGATCGACGACGTCGTGCTGAATTCCTCAAGGAGATCGTCACAATCTGAGAGTTCTGTAGTGTTTGAAGATATAGATGATTTTGCAAAGAATAATCACGAAACTGATGATGACTTTAATACGAACCCCATATTTCAATCAGTGTATTTCCACTACAAAAATTCAGGGACACTTGGAAGGAAGGCATTGGCTATAGCGGGTACTTTAATTGGGGTGATATGGGTTATAGGTGTTCTTTTCTACTCCAACAGTTCAGGATTCAATATCGTTTCAAGTATGACTTGGAAAACAAATGTACAAGTCACTGGCAAGAATGTCACTTTAAATGCGTACAATCCTCTGTTCCAAAACGTGTCAATGGCTGGGCTAAGGAAAGGTACTTACTATGCATACCATGAGGAGGTTAGATGGTTGAACCCAAAACAGTACCCCAAATCTCAAGGATCAGGAGGGTACTATTTATCTATTAATAGAAACACCATAACGATAAACCAGATCGACTCCAAGTATTCAGCAACATTGATAGATAATGTTCAATTCAGTTTCAAGAACAATTTCTTCTACATTCAAGATATGAAACTTAACCCAGCAAAGTCAGTCGAGGATAGGAATGACAATTACCATATAGTAGTGACTGATAAGTTAGAACAATGGAGACACCTGAGCTTTGCTATATACTGGATATATAACGTGGCCACAGCCCAGTACATTCCTATTCAACCACCTAAGAATATGGAAAAATTGAAGTCGACTGAATCTAAACCCCAAATACTCGACAAATCACACTTTGCAGATTTTTCACCTAAAGGGGATCATGTAATATTTGGTTTCAACCACGATTTATACATACAAAACTTGAAAACAAATGCAGTCAATCAAATAACCACTGATGGGTCCAAACACATTTTGAACGGTAAACCTGACTGGATATACGAAGAGGAGGTTACGGCGGACTACAAGTTGTTTTGGTGGTCTCCAGACCAAGCCAACTTGATCTTTGCCAAACTCAACGATACCAAGGTTCAAGAATACGAATTGGACTACTATATCAAAGACCGTACAGAAATCGGTACTCAATATGAAGAATCCGACGAGTTGAAGGTTGAAAATGTCAATCAATATCCCATCAAGACAGCTATAAAATATCCTAAACCCGGAACTTCGAATCCTTTGGTTACCCTTCACAACTATCAACTCTCAGATAATTCTATAACCTTGCTACAAGACGATACCTCAAAAGTAGGCGAAGATTTCATTTTATATGATGGTGCATGGATAGACAACTACAGTTTCTTGATCAAGATAACAGATCGAACAAGCAGAATATTATCGAAGCGATTGTTTCAGATGCAGAAAACTCCAAATATTGTTGAAGTTAGTACTATTGATGTTAGGAAAGAATACAATGGGTATGTTGGAAAACTTCAACCCATAACTGTAATTCCTGGGGACGGCGACAACGCACAGTATATTGATAGAATTATTATCAATGGGAAATCACATTTGGCGCTTTTTGAAAATGCTGAGGCTACTACATACTCGAAGTTATTGACCGAGTCAAATGATTGGCAAGTCGTCACAAATGCTCCTGTTGTGTATGACAAACTTGAGCATTCTGTTTATACCCTAACCACCATGAGAAGTTCAATGGATGCACATTTAATATCAATTGATCTATCGAAAGATAAAGACAACATCCAAGTGATAACTGATACCGAGAAGGACGGACTCTACGATATATCCTTTAGTGGAGACGGTCAATATTTGAACCTATTCTATCGGGGACCTTTGCAACCGTGGCAAAGGCTTATTAATATGGCAGACTTGCATACTTACTTCGAGACCGAGATAGAAAATGATATAAGTCATGCAGATATATTCATAGCAAGTCACAAGGTCATAAACCATTTCGAAGTCACCAAGGCAAACCTTAAAGACACCAATATTCCTACAAAACTATACAAAACAATAACGGTAGGCACTACCAAGGACAAGAAACCTATAAATTTGAACGTAATAGAAATCCTACCACCAAACTTCAACCCCGAAAAGAAACATCCATTGTTGGTGCACGCTTATGGTGGACCTGGATCACAGACTGTTGATAAGAGTTTCAGTATTGACTTCCAGGATGTGGTTAGTTCTCTTGGTGTAGTTGTTTTGATCATTGATCCCCGTGGAACTGGAGGTCAAGGGTGGGAATTTAAATCATATGCAAACGACAAAATAGGCTACTGGGAACCCCGAGATCTTACTACTGTTGTGTCAGAGTACATTTCGGCTAATAAGAAATTCATCGATAAAGAGAAAACTGCTATTTGGGGATGGTCTTACGGAGGATTCACGACTTTGAAGACTCTCGAATACGATGTTGGTAAAACATTTAAATTCGGAATGGCTGTGGCCCCTGTGACGAACTGGTTGTTCTACGATTCTATTTACACCGAAAGATACATGGGTTCACCAAGCACCAACCCAAACTACGAGAAGTATGCAAGAATTAATGATTACGACAATTTCCTGTCGCTGAATCGGTTCCTTATAATGCACGGAACTTCCGACGACAACGTTCATCTACAAAACCTGCTTTGGCTCTTGGATAAATTCAACTTGAACAATGTCAAGAACTACGATGTCTACTTCTTTCCTGACAGCGACCATGCTATAAATTACCACAACGCTCATTCAATAGTATACGATAAATTGATTAACTGGTTACAGGATGCATTTATAGGAAGGTTCGATGCGCTATATAGACTTTAGTACTAAATTTTGCAACCATTGCAGATTCTGGATAACTATATCTAATATTTGTAGATGAGGGTATTTTTGATTGCTCCTCCACCAAACCCAACACCACTACTGCGAATTATGCTCTACTAATATCCCACTACAGTATCTCTGAGATCTATGGTGGATTGTTGGTAGCTCATCGCATACAACACAGTATCTACCGACGTGCGCGGTACAAAAAATTATACTCATCGCAAATTGAAAAGTTCATTTTAACTCTACTATCAACTTCAAAGCAACGACAATGGGTAAAACATCCAAGACCACCAAGAAGTTTCAGAACAAGCACTTGAAGCATACTTTGGATCACCGTAGGGAGGTTCAGAAACACAACAAGAAGTATGCTTCTCGTAAAAAGGGAAAGACATCGGGAGTAGATGAAGAATCCAACGAGGTTAAGCCAAAGGCTGCCGCCAAAGAAGTGTTCAATGATATGTCAGTTGACGAGTTCTTTGCTGGTGGGTTTGAAGTGCCAAAAGAAAAGAAGAGCAAGAAGAGCAAAAAGGTAGAATCAGAGGACGAGTCCTCTGAAGAAGAAGAAGACGAAGAAGCCATGAAGGAAAACTTGGACCAATTAGCAGAAAAAGATCCTGAATTCTACAAGTACTTGAAAGAAAACGATAATGATTTGTTAGAATTTGAAGGTGTCAATCCATTAGACGCCATCAGTGACGATGAAGAAGAAGTAGAAGATAAAGAAGAAGATGTAGAAAAAGAATCTTCTAGCAAGAGAGCTTCAAAGGATGAAAAACCAGTTACAAAAATTGAGATTTCCTTGGATTTGGTTAAGAAATGGGACGGACAATTGAACAAGCCAACGACTAAGAT
>Ga0065707_10082049_pt1 | contig 23549 bp, 12 predicted proteins | sample SwiRhicommuniRL3_FD_59094 | JGI IMG/M metagenome (GOLD analysis project Ga0065707, IMG submission 59094) | Switchgrass rhizosphere bacterial communities from Rose Lake, Michigan, USA - RL3 v2 (version 2) | ecosystem: Host-associated > Plants > Roots > Rhizosphere > Soil | place: East Lansing...
GCGACGTGGCGATCGCGGCGGCTGAAGCACCATGCCAGCCGGCCGAGGCCGCGGCCCAGCGTGAGCTGCGCGGGTAGCGGCAGCACATTGACCAAGCGGACGATGCCGATGGCCAGCCAGATCGCCCAGTAGCGCGGCCCCAGGAATCGATACAGCGGAATCTGCGCTGGCGCTGCCGCCGGAGCCGGCCGCTTCGTTGCGGTGGATGCAGTGTTGGTCAAGTCATTTGCCATGTCACAGAAGCGCGAATGTTAGCATCCGCACCCGCAATGCTGCGCCCGATCTACACCCTGCTCATCTGCCTGCTGGCGCCAGTGGTCCTGGCGTTCACCGCATGGCGAGGTGTCCGCGATCCGGCGTATCGCGACAGGCTCGGGGAACGGCTCGGTTACACGCGGTTGCGCTTCGATCGGCCTGCGATCTGGGTGCATGCCGTGTCGATGGGTGAAGTGCAGGCGGCCGCACCGCTGATTCGCGAATTGCGGCGCCGCTATCCGGATCGTCCGCTCCTGGTGACGACCGCGACACCGACCGGCGCCGCACGCGTCAAGGCGCTGTTCGCCGATACGGTCTCACATGCTTATCTGCCCTATGACACGCCTGGATCCGTGCGTCGCTTTCTCGACCGGGTGTCGCCGTGCGTCGCCATCGTGATGGAAACCGAGGTCTGGCCCAATCTGTATCGAGCCTGCGCCCGGCGCGGCATTCCCATCGTCATGGCCAGTGCACGCCTCTCGGAGAGATCGATACGGCGCTTGCGCTGGCTCGGCGGCCTGTTCCAGCCGGTGCTCGCTGCCAACGTGACCATCGCAGCCCAGACACAGGCCGATGCGGATCGGTTCGTCGCACTCGGTGCCGATCGCGCGCGCGTGCCGGTAGTCGGCAATCTCAAATTCGATGTCGAGATTGCTTCCGATCTGTTGGAGCGAGGCCGCGCCGTGCGTGAAGCGCAGTTCGCTCGGCGATTCGTCTGGGTCGCAGGCAGCACGCACGAAGGCGAAGAACAGATCGTCGTCGCAGCCCACGAGCTGCTGCGTGCAAAGATTCCGGAGGCACTGCTGCTGCTGGTGCCGAGGCATCCGCAGCGATTCGGGACCGTGCGGCAGTGGCTGGAATCGCAGTCGCTCGCATTCGCCGTACGCTCGAGTGGCGTTGCAGTCGCTGCAACGGATTCAATCCTGCTCGTCGACACGCTCGGCGAGTTGCTGATGTTCTATGCAGCCGCCGACGTGGCGTTCGTCGGTGGCTCGCTCGTGCCAATAGGCGGCCACAATCTGCTGGAGCCCGCAGCATTGTCGCGGCCTGTGTTGGCTGGGCCCAACAACGATAATGCACGGGACATCGCTGCATTGCTGTTCAGCCAGCAAGCCGCACTACAAGTTGGCAATGCCAACGAGTTGTCGGTGGCGCTGATCGAACTCGCCGGCGATGCGCAGCGTCGACATGAGATGGGAGCGCGTGGCGCACGAATTGTCTCGGCAAATCGTGGAGCATTGGCAAAAGTGCTCACGCTCGTCGCTCCTTATGTCACGAACGATGCAGGAAAGTCGCGCTAGCGAAACTTTTTGCCCGTCGCAGTGACTCAACTGCAGGACGTATCTTGGATCTCGACCGTGCGGTCAGCAATGCGCTGCTGTTGCACATTGTTGACAGGCGTTGTGCTAATGAGGCACCGGCGCGGAGCAAAAAGTTACGATCCGGTCATGTGCAATCGGGCCCCCTACCGCCTGCTGCGAACAAAAAACAGCGATTGCATACAAGTTTTCAGCAGCCGCCGCGCCGCCCGCGGATTTCTCAAAAAGCGCTGTCCTTCCCCCACCTTACGCTCGCTTGTTTAACCACTGCACGCGTCGTGGTTGCGACTGTCCCGCCGCTCCGCCGTGCTGTGTTGCATGCATCTCCCGCAATTCTTGGCACACATCGTGCTTACTACTTCAGCGGGGTGGATCGTGGGTGAACGATGAGCGTCAGATCAGACGATGCATTGAGCGGCGAAATGATTCTTCACACCGAACGCGCGTGCGCGGGTTTGTCGGTGCCGGAGACGATTCGCAGGTATCACGATTCACTGATTCGGTTTCTGCGTCAGCGCCTGCGGGTCAAGGAAGACGCCGCTGACATAGCCCAGGAAGCCTATATACGCATGATGCAGTATGAGGGTTCCGAGAAGATTCAGTCGCCGTCGTCCATGCTGTTTCGAATCGCGATCAACGTAGCCAACGACCTGGGACGCTCCGAGCAGGCGCGCCGGGTTTCCGATCAACTCTCGATCGACGGGCTGGAGCTGGCGTCGCACGAGCCGTCGGCGGACCGGGAGATTGCGGCCCGCCAGGATCTGGATATCCTGTACGGGACGATCGAACAGCTGCCGCCGAAGTGCCGCCAGGTATTTTTGCTGAGCCGGGTCGAGCGCATGACCTATCCGCAGATCGCCGTCCATTGCGGCATTTCTGTCAAGATGGTCGAGAAACACATCAGCCACGCTCTGGCTGTTTGCATGAAAAAGGTAGGGGGGAGCGCCGGCCTATCGTCTTAGCGCGAATGGATCTCATGGAAAACGAAAGAACGCTGCAAGAAGCAGCGGGCTGGCATGCACGGTTGCATTCGGCCGATTGCACGGAAGAGGACCGTCTTGCCTTCGAGCAATGGCGGCGTAGCGACGTTGCGCATGCGCGTGCTTACGAGATTGCGGAACGGACGAGTTCGCAGCTGGACTCACTCGTCCTCGATCCGCGCTTGCAGGCGTTGGCGTTGCTGGCTCGCACAGACGCGGCGGCTGAGAACACGACGCTCGGCCAGGGGCGATGGGGCGGTCGCCGGAAGCGCTGGACCATTCCAGCTGCGCTGGCAGCCAGTGTGGCGGTTGCGATGCTGGTGTTCCGTTTCCTCCCGGATGCGCTGGACGACGGCTCGGCGACGGTGGCCTACGAGTCGCCCAAGGACAGGACCCGCAGCGTGACTTTGTCCGACGGATCGACGGTGCAGCTCGATGTCGGGACGCGCATGACAGTACAGATGAGCCCCGAGCGCCGTCGCATCACTCTGCTTGCGGGACGCGCGATGTTCGAGGTCGCACACGATCGCAGCCGGCCGTTTTCGGTCGCTGCGGCGGATTCGCGGACCACTGCACTGGGTACGCGTTTCCAGGTACAGCTCGATCCGGCGCAGGTCGTTGTGACCCTGGCGCAAGGGTCGGTGGCCATCGACGATGAATCGGTGGCGCACGATTGGCACGAGCAGTTGAAGCCGGGCGAACAGCTCAGCGTCGACATGAAGACGGCAATGTTGACCAAGACGACCGTCGACCCCAGCGTGGTGACGAGCTGGACGCGCGGCCGTCACTTGTTCCGCAGCACACCGTTGCACGAAGCGGTGGACGAGGTGAATCGCTATGCCCAGAAGAAAATTCGCATCGGCGATCCGTCGCTCGCGGACCTGCCCGTGGGCGGAAATTTCATCGCCGGCGACAGCGAACTGATCGTTGCCGCCTTTGCCGCTGTCCTGCCACTGAGTGTCGTGAATGACGGCAACAAGGAGATCATTCTGTTCCGTCGGCACGAGCCTCAGAACTGACGCCCCATCGCGGGTGCCGCGCCGCTTCGCTTCCTGCCTGTTCGCTGCGCTGATCGCAGTTTCGGTCGCGTCCTCCGCCAGCGGCGCGACTCGTCCCAGTTCACGTTTCAATATCCGTGCGCAGCAACTCGCTGACGCGCTCGATCGCTTCGGCGAACAGAGCGGCCTGCAGATCGTCTACGAGCAACCGGCTCTCGAAGGACGCAGTGCGCCGGATGTCGTCGGCACGATGCAGCCCGCCGATGCGCTCAACCTGCTGTTGCGCGGCACCGATCTCATCTGGGCGTTCGTCAACGACCAGACCGTCGTCGTGCAGAAGGCTGCGAGGCAGGCAGCGGGTCATGCCGGCAATGCGCCGGCTCCAGCGATCGACCTCGAGCCCGATACGCCGCTCCCGAGCCGTTCGGGTGTTGCCTCACTCAGCGTCATTCGCGTCAATGAAGATCCTCGCCGCGCGCTGCCGAACGTAGTCAGCAGTTCGACCTTCGGCTTCGACATGCCGGTGCTCGAAACGCCGCGCTCGATCTCGTTCATCAGCGAAGAAACCATCGACCTGTTCGGCCTGTCGGCCGTCGAGGACCTGGTGCGCGTGGTGCCGGGCGTATTCACGACTACCCGCTTCGGCATCCAGGGCTCGGTGGATGTCCGCAACGTGCCGGCCGATACTTATTTTCGCGGCATGAAACGGCTCAGCCTGCAGGGAAACGGCCGCAGCGTGCTGGCCGCGATGGATACGATAGAAGTCATCGGCGGCCCGCCGTCGCCCCTGTATGGCATGGGCAAGATCGGCGGCTATACCAATCTCGTGCCGAAGTCCGGACGCGCCGCGACCGGCGCCTATCTCACCGATGTCCAGGGATTCGCCCAGCTGATCGCGGGCAACTATTCGCGCAGCGAAGGTTCGTTCGGGATCGGCGGGCCGATGTCCCTGCTCGAACGCTTCGACAAGCGCGGCGGCTACTATGTCTACGGCCTGGTCGAAGATTCGCATTCGTTCGCGGCGGGGGTGCCCATCAAGCAGCAGGTGTTGCAGGCCGCCACCAGCGTCGACGATTTCGTCGGACCGTTCCGTCTCGAGACCGGTGCGAGTTACCAGGTGTCGCAGACGGCGGGCGCACTGACCGGGCGCTTCACGCAGGACCTGGTCGACTCCGGTCGCTACATTCGCGGCACGCCGCTGATCAACCTGGACGCGAACGACAACGGCGCGATCGGCTATCTCGAAATGGTCCGCGGCTCGCCGGTCAGGGGCGCTCTCAGCTCCAGCAATCAACCGCTCATCCAGACCTGGAACTGGCCGACGGATGCGAGCGGCAAGCCGCTGCCGCTGGATCAGTTTCCGAAGGTCAAGGGCATTCCCAAAACCATGTACGACTACCTGGTCGCGCATCCCGAAGCCGATCCGACGGGTCGCCTGCGAGCGCAGGGTGTCGGCGGACCGTTGCCGACATCCGGCCAGGTGCCGATCGGCTTCGTGCTGGATCCGCGCACGGTGGGGTACGACACTCTCAACGTGCGTCGTGCCGGCGCTTTCGAAAAAGATCTCAAGGCGCGCTTCACCACTGCCTTTCTGGATCTCATCAACGACAACGATCCGAACCTGACGATACGCAACCAGCTGTTCTTCGACAGCATGGACCAGTACAAGAATTCGAATCAGCCGTTCGTGCAGGAGCAGGACGTCTACGTGATCGAAGACAAGCTCACCGCGACCTGGCGCTTGCCACATTTGCCGGGCTGGCTCGGCATCAATGCATTGATCACCGCGAATGCACGCAACACGGTGTCCGAGGGCAAGACCTCCACGCCGAGCGATTTCAGTTCGCACCGCACCGATGCGATGGCGCCGACCTGGCTGAATCGAACCGGCGGCATGACACCCAACACGACGTTCGTCAGCCCGCTCGACAACACCGACCTCGCGACCGACGGCTTTCCCTGGGTCAGTCTCTATCGCACCAGCTATTCGGAACTCGGCGTCGGCCTGATGTTCGACATCGAGCTGTGGAAGAAAACGCGCTTGATGGTCGGCGGCCGGTTCGACGGCTCGGATGCGAAGAACATCGACTACGCCGGCAGCTTCAATGCGACGACCGGTACGGCGGCCGATCCCGGCCTGTACTCCACCGCGGATGTGGTCGCGAAGAAATGGGACAGCCAGGGATCCTGGAGCGTCAGCCTGTCGCGCGAATTGCCTTACAACATCTGGCCGTACGCCACCTGGGGCACTTCCAGCATCGTGCTCGATGGCAACAACAACACGTTGTCGCGGGCCGCCATTCTCGGCGGGCACATCGGCAAGGCTGAAATGCGTGAGCTGGGCGTCAAGGCGAGCTGGCTCGACCGACGGTTGTTTATCGCTGCGAGTGCCTACGACCAGGCACGCACATCGGTAGATAGCGACGACGATGTATCGCTGTCCCAGGCATATGCCACGGCGACACGGACGCGAGGCTGGGGCGTGGAAGCGAAGTACGTACCCATCCGCAGCCTGTTCCTCTCTTTATATACGCTGCGCCAGGTGACGCGTTTCGATCCCAACATCGGCAGTTCGCAACTCGTCGATGCGCGCACGCTGGGATTCGAGGACGTGCTCGATGCGAATGGCAACGTCCTCTATCCGGCCGAGGCCTTTCTGTACGGCGGGCGTTCGCGAATCAACCTGCCGTCGGGCATGGCGGAGTATTCACAGAAGCAGGGCAACCCCGAACACCAGTCCGGCTTCAGTGCCAGCTATCAATGGCCGGGCGGCTTCGGCGTCACGCTCGGCGGCAACTATTTTTCCAGCACCTGCACCGGGCGGCTGTGCACGGTCGAACTGCCTTCGACCACGGTGTTCAACGGCGGATTGTTCTACGACGTCGGCCGCTGGAACTTCAAGCTCGATTCGACCAACCTGACGGACGAGCGCTACTTCCGCGCCCGCACCGGAGATACGTTGGGGAATGTGCTCGCGCAGGCGATGCCCGATCGCCGCTGGCAGTTCACGGTGAAGGCGAAGTTCTAGCCGCCGGGGACATTGCTCGCGGTACACAGCATGCTGCCGCAAACAGTGTCCCCGCGGACAGTCATCGTAGGGTATTCGGCGGCCTGTTCGTCTCTCCAGCAACTACGGCATTCACACGGGTCCAGAGTGTTCAAAAGTTCTTGTGTGTCCGTAGCAGTCGCGACGGCGCTTCTGTGCTCCTGCGCCTCGGCCGCGGAAACTTCCGCCAAGCCGCGCATTGCCGTCTTCTCCGGTCCCACCGCGACCATTCAGAACAATGCACCGCTGGTCACGAGCAACAAGGCACGCGAGCAGTACGGGTTGCCGTTGCTGAAAGATCCGTGGGGCAAGCCGCTCACCGATTGGCCGCGTTATCAGCGGCTCGCGGCGCCGGTCACTGTCTATGTCGAGATGTTCACTGCGCATCCGCTCGAAAGCGACGTGAAAGAGCTGTACGCACCGCCCGATGGTTATGTGAATGCGAAGGGCGAGTTCTCGAAGACCAAGGCCGCTGCGAACGACAAGCCGGTCTACGCCGTGACCTTGAGGCCGGAGGACGGGCTCTACGCATTGCCCTACATGGGTCGCCAGTCGAACGGACAGGCATGGGAAGGAGTCGCGACCAAGCAGGGCGCGCCGTTCAGCGAAGCGCGGCAGACGTTCGTTCCCAACGCCTCGCGCATCTTCGAAGAGATCGAGCGCAATGGCGGCGGTATCTATGAGAAGGCCGATTACGATTTCTATCGAGCAGTCCCCGCCGGCGGCTACACCAAGGGGTTGCCTGCGAAGCAACGCACCGATGTCGGCGAAGGCGACATCCCGCCCGAAAAACTCGGCGTCGATTTTTTCGCCTACGGTCCCTACGCTGCATCCCAAGGCCGGAACATGCTGGCGCGTGCGACCAACTTCGTGCAAAAGGCGCTGGCCAGCGGCAAGTATCAAGGCGCGCTGTGGCTCGAAGGCAGCCCGAGCGTCGAGGACACCAGCTACTGGTTGAGCCTGACGGTCGATACGACTTTGCCGTTGACAGCCAACTCGGCGCATCGCCATCGCGGCCTGGTCAGCGCCGACGGCGACGGCAACATTCTCAATTCGATCGAATACATCCAGTCGCGCGTCTGGGCCGACGACGAGGGACGCAATCGTCTCGGCACCGTGATGGTCCAGGACGAGATCATCTATTCGGCACGCGAAGTCGTGAAGGGCGATGCACATCCGGGCGGCTATTTCGCGACCGGCGGCTACGGCGGCATCTTCGGCTCGATGACGGCCGGTCCGTACGTCACCAACATTCCCACTCGCAAGCACACCTGGAAATCCGATGTGCGCGTTACGCAGTTGCCGGCGCAGATCGACGGCTTATTGAAACAGAACGGCGCATTCAAGTCGGTGCCGGTGCCTATCAAGAATGCCGCCGGAGAATTGCTGCTCACCGCGATTCCCAAGGTGAACATCCTGAAGGGCGATGTCTGGTTCGACGACAGCGGCATTCCCGACGCCGCAGCGGAAAAAGGCATCGCGGCCGGCATCGATGCGCTGCTCGAAAAATATCCACTGGCGGGCATCGTCGGCGAAGGCCTCTCGCCGTATTCGAGCATGTCGGCGTCGCAGGACAAGGCGCTGGAAAAAGCGGTGTTGAGCGGCTTGCCGGTAGTGAAGACATCGCGTGGCGACGTGCACGGCCTGGTCAAGGTCAACGATAACAATCTGTTCATCGAAGGCAACAACCTGATCGCCACCAAGGCGCGCCTGCTGCTCACGGCGGCCATCATGAAATTCGGCCCGCTGCCGCATGCTGCAGATCCCGAGCATCCCACTGCTGCGGAGATCGCCGCGATCAAGGCGATGAACGCTCGCTACCAGGAAGTCTTCCAGACTCACTGACTCGCTCGGCCTCATGAAGAGTAGTTCGCCGTGCGCGGTCCCTTCTCCAGTTTCGCTGCACAGTATCTTTTTCTGACTCTTTTCCATCGCGCGCGACAGGCGTCGTCGCTTTAATCACACACCGAACTCAGCAAGCGCTGCTGCCGTGTAGGTAGGGTCACAACGCACTGTCGCGTCTGTCACTCGAACGCGCCTGTTTCGGGCGAAGAACAGATGGGGAGTGAACATGCAGAGTGGTAATCGGCGGCTGGCGACGAGTTCGGTAGCGCGCGCTGTGTCGGCAGTGCTGTGGGCGGCAGCGACGCTTGCCCCGTTGACGCTGATGGCGGCAGAGGAGAAGGCGGCCGAGGAAAAGAAATCGGATGACGTTACTGCGTTGAGCGATCTCGAAGTCACTGAAGATCCGTTGCGTGCGTTGTCGAACGAACCCACGGGTTCATCGTTCGGTTTCACCAAGCCGCCGTTGGAAACACCCCGCACCATTTCATTCGTCAGCGAAGAGCAGATGAACCTGTTCGGCGTATCGACGGTGCAAGACCTCGTGCGCGTCGTGCCCGGTGTGTACACCACTACTCGTTACGGCTTGCAGGGCGGCATCAACGTACGCGCCGTCACGGCCGATCAATATTTCCGCGGCATGAAGCGCCTGTCCCTGCAAGGCCACGTGCGTACTGTGTTGAGCGCGATGGACAGCATCGAAGTCGTGAAAGGTCCGCCTTCGCCGCTGTACGGCATGGGCCGCATCGGCGGCTACAGCAACCTGATTCCGAAATCGGCCCGCGCTTCGACCGGTAAGTACCTGCCCGAGCCGCACGGCTTCCTTCAAGGCACGATTGGTTCTTACAACAAGTCTGAAGTGCAGGGCGGCCTGGGCGGTCCGATGGCGGTCGCCGGCAAGCAAGGCGGCTACTATCTGTTCGGGCTGGTGGAGAACTCCAACAGCTTCGTCGAACAAGTGGGAGCAAGACAGAAATTCATCCAGGCCACCACCAATCTCGATAATGTCATCGGCAATTTCCGTCTCGAAGCCGGCGGACAGGCGCAGCAGTCGATCACCTCGGGCGCCTATATGAATCGCGCCACTCAAGCTCTCATCGATAAGGGAACCTACATCACCGGCTCGCCGCTGGTGAGCATGGACCTGAACGCTGACGGCGGCGTCGGCTATCTCGAATACTACGCGGCGTCGCCAGTCACCGGCGCGATCAGCACGACCAACCAGGCGTTGTCGCAGCGTACCAATGCTGCGATCGGAGCGAATGGCCAGCTGTCGTTCACACCAGCGGCGGCGAACTCCATTCCGCTGAACATGAAGAACTACCTGCTCGCGCATCCCGAGATCAAGTGCGACATGGCGACCTACATGCGCAACAGTGCCCCGACCTACACGAACATCCCAGGCACCACTCGCCAATTGCCGCTCGGCTTCGTGCTCAATCCTTGCACGGTCGGCAAGACGAAGGTGAACTACCGCCGCAATGGTTCGTTCGAACGCGAACAGAACGGCAAGCAGCAGCTGGTGTACCTGGACCTGATCAACGACACCAACCCTGACTTCACCATGAAGAATCAGCTGTTCTACGATCGTCTCGACACGTTCAAGGACTCGAACCTGCCGTACGGCGAAAAGCAGGACATTCACGCGTTCGAAGAAAAGTTCACCCTCACCAAGCGGATTCCGGACGAGCACCTGCCGGGCTGGCTGCGTATCAACTCGCTGGCATCGGTCAACTACCGCGATACCCGCGGCAACATCCGCAGTTCGGGTGGCGACTTCGACTATCGGCAGGATGTGATGCGTAACAATGGCAGCAATCTCGCGGGCCACCTGTACGCGAACACGACTTTCTTCAACCAGCTGAACGACCAGAGCTATCTCACTGGCGCGGACGACACCACCAACCGTACGTCGGCGTTCCAGGAAATGGGTATCGGCGTGCTGTTCGATATCGACATCGCGAAGAAGACCAACATCGTGGTCGGCGGTCGCTTCGATAAAGCCAAGGCTCGCGCCGAAGACTTCCCGGACTTCCTCCCGACAGCGGGAACGTCGCCACAAGGAGTGCAGCCAACCGGCGCCGATGCGGCGGGTACTCCTGAGGGCACGGTCGCGGCCAACACGCTACGGAATCAGCTGGCAGAGATGCAGCGGTGTAACCAGCTCGCGGAGGACATGAAGAGGACCGCGGACGGCGCGCCGATGTCCACCACGATTGCCGGCCAGACATACGCTGTCGGCATCAACTGTCCTGGCGCCTACATGGCTCCAGGTCTGAAAGTCCGCAGCAACGACGACGGTCCTTCGTATAGCGTCAGCATTTCGCATCAGTTGCCCGCGGGCATTCGTCCGTATGTCACTTACGCGAAGTCGAGCCTGACTCTCGACGGCTCCAACAACATTCTGCAACCCACCGTCGTGGCGCAGAAGGAAGGCTTCATCGGTGAAGCCGAGTTGAAGGAAGTCGGCATCAAGAGTTCCTGGTTCAACAACAAGCTGACCATGACGGTAGCCGGTTATCAGCAGACTCGTACCGACGTGCGTACTCCGGACGATCCGGGCGCGGGTGCCGACGTGTCGAGCACCGAGTACAAGGGTGTCGAGTACTCGTTCGCCTGGGCGCCGATCAAGAACTTCTATGTCGGCGGTTATGCGCTGACGCAGAAGGGCAAGTACACGGTCGATGCCGGTTTCAACGCCGAAGTCGACGGTCGCAAGCTCGGCCTTGCGGACGTCGTCCTGCCGGACGGCACCACGTATCCGGCCGAAGCGTTCCTGTACGGCGGTCGCTTCGCTGTCGCGGTGCCGGCGAACTCACCGCAGTTCCGCGACCGCACGGGCGATCCGGAAGTGCAGGCGGGCTTGAACAGCACGTTCCGCCTCAACAATGGCCTCGGCTTCCTGTTGAGCAGCAACTACTTCGAAGGCGCCTGGGCCGATCGTATCAAGACGATTCGCCTGCCGAGTGCGATCACGGTCGATTTCGGTGTGACGTACGACATCGGCAAGCTGCACCTGAAGCTGACCGGCTACAACATCCTCGACGAGCGTTACTGGCAGGCCCGCAGCGCCGACACGAATCCACTCATCGTGACGGCGAAGCCGGGTTCGACCTGGGAAGCGCAGATGAAATTCGACTTCTGATAAGGCCGCGCCGGCAACGTACGGAAAAGGGCTCAGGGGGACCTTTTCCGCTACGAAGTCGACACGGCGCCGGTTCGAGGACGGTACTCCTTGCACTGGCCCTCCGATGCCTCATCGCGCAATCGCACGGTGGGGCATCGTTTTTTTGAGCCGTCATCTGAGATTGCTGATTTGTAATTCGAAAGGAGACGGCTGCCATGAAAAAGAAAATCGATTCGACCGGCGCATTGCGGCGCTATGTTTCCCACGCCTTGTCCGTTTGCGCTCTCGGAGCAGCTTTAGCACTAGCGTCGCCCGGCGCGCATGCAGCGACATTCGATTTATCTACGGCGACCATTGCGGATATCCAGTCCGCCATGGCCAGCGGCGCCCTCACTTCCGAGAAGCTGGTGCAGCTGTACCTGGCGCGAATCGAGGCGTACGACAAGAAGGGTCCGAAGCTCAATGCCGTCCTCACCCTGAGCAAGACGGCGCTCGAAGAAGCACGTGCACTCGATGCCGAACGCAAGGCGAAAGGGCCACGCTCGCCGCTGCATGGCATCGTCGTCCTGCCGAAGGATGTCTACGATACGTTCGACATGCCCACCACCGGCGGCTTCAAGCCCATGGCGACTTCGCAGCCGGCGCACGATGCGTTCGTGATTCATCGGCTGCGCGAGGCCGGTGCGATCATTCTCGGTAAATTGAATCAATCGGATTGGTATGGCGTCGCCCCGAGCGGCGGCAGCACGCTCGCAGGACAGCCGTTGAGTCCCTACAACCCGAAGAAGACCACGGGCGGATCCAGTTCGGGAACCGGTGTGGCGATGGCTGCCTGGTTCGGCACGACGGGATTGGGCAGCGACACCAGCGGCTCCATCGTCATTCCGAGCACGCTGAACAACCTGGTGGGATTCTCGACCACGCATGGACTGGTGAGCCGCACCGGCATGATGTGGAGTTCGCCGCGACAGGAGAGCGGCGGTCCGATGTGCCGCTCCGTCTACGACTGCGCCGCCATGCTCGACGTCATCGCCGGCTACGATGCCGCGGATCTTGCGACCGAAGCCGGTCTCGGCAAGATTCCCGACGCTCCGTACACGAGCTTCGTAGGCACGACGGGATTGAAGGGTGCTCGCATCGGCGTGCTGCGCGAGATGGTGCGTTCGGGCCCCAAGCACGAAGAGGGCGTCGCGCTGTTCGAGAAAGCCATTGCGGATTTCAAAGCCGCGGGTGCGGTGCTGGTCGATCCGGCACTCACCGGTCTCAAGCTGACCGAAGCAGTACAGGATGCCGGTGCGGCACAGTACGAACGCGCCGACGCAATCAACAAGTATCTATCGGCGCTGCCGCCGACTGCACCGATCCGCACCGTCGATGAAATGATCGCGAAGGGCGGCAAGCTGGTGAAGCCTGCGATCATCGAGGCGGCCAAGATCGGCTCGCTGGATCACTACGCACCGCTGATGGCTGCTTACAAGCAGCAAGACATGCTGCGCGCTGCACTGGTGGAGGTGATGGAGAAATACCGACTCGACGGTGTGATCCTCCCTTACCGCACCGTGATTACCGACGATCGGCCGACCGTGCCGAACACTGGCGGCGGCGGGTCGAGCGAAGCGGCGAACGCACTCGCGTCCTATACCGGCCTGCCTACCATCATCGTACCGGGTGGCTTCTTCAGTTCCGACGGCATGCCGTTCGCGGTTCAATTCCTGGGCAAGCCGTTCGCCGAACCGACGCTGATCAAACTCGCCAGCGGCTATGAAGCCGTGTCGAAGCATCGCAAGGCGCCGGCGCTGACGCCGGCATTGGCGGGCGAGGTGTTCAACTACTCCGTTGCGGCACCGAAGGGCGGGCATCAGTAAGTGTGCTCGGGGGGGCACAGCACGCTGCCGCGAGCTGTGTCCTCGGCAGTGTAGGCTCAAGGGGTTTTCATGATCGATCGCGTCAAAGTATTCGTTCGGGCAGTGACTGTATTGGGCCTCTGCCTCCTGGCGACCCAGGTTCCCGCGACCGACTTCGATCTCGCGACCGCGACCATCGAAGACATCAACAAGGCGTTCGATGCGAACGCGCTGACCTCCGAGAAGCTGACCCAGCTGTATCTGAATCGAATCGACGCGTACGACAAGAAAGGACCGAAGGTCAACGCGATCATCACGCTGAACAAGCAGGCACTGGCGACAGCGCGAGCGCTCGATGCAGAACGCAAGGCGAAAGGTCCGCGTTCGCCATTGCACGGCGTGCCGATCGTTCTCAAGGATCTCTACGACACGAAAGACATGCCCACCAGCGGCGGCTTTCTGCCCATGAAGAACTCGCAGCCGATGTACGACGCTACGGTCGTCGCGCGGCTGCGTGAGGCGGGCGCGGTAATCATCGCCAAAGTAAACATGAGCGACTGGTTCGGCGTTGCCAAGCCGGGCGACCAGAGCACGGTGCTGGGACGCACTTCCAATCCCTACAATCTCGATCTCACTCCGGGAGGTTCCAGTGGTGGTACCGGTGCCTCGCTGGCAGCCTGGTTCGCACAGGCCGGACTCGGCAGTGAGACCGGCGTATCGATCCGCAATCCTACAGCCAACAACAGCATCGTCGGCTTGGCGCCATCGCGCGGACTGATTCCTCGCGCCGGTCAGATCATGACGTCCTTCATGCAGGAGCGTTGCGGTCCGATGGCGCGTTCCGTCTACGACGTGGCGGCGCTGACCGATGTCGTTGCCGGCTTCGATGCGGAAGATCTTTCCACCATGATCTCGCCCGGCAAAGTGCCGAAAGCATCGTACACCACGTTTCTAGACAAGAACGCGCTGCGCGGCGCACGCATCGGCGTGTTCCGCGATCTGTTCCGCAAGGGGCCCGCTCATGCTGAAGGCATTGCGTTGATCGAAAAGGCGATCGCGCAGATGAAAGAGGCGGGTGCGGTGATTGTGGATCCCATTTCCACCGGCATCGACATGTTTCCGCTGCTCGAAGACACGCGCACCAATTACTACGAGGCACAGTTCTCGTACAACCTGTATTTCCGGCGTCTCGGTCCCAATGCCCCGATCCGCAACATGGACGAACTGATCGCGAAGGGCGGCGATCTCGTCAAGCCGAGCATCGTGAAAGGGTATCGCGAGTTTCATTCGCTGATGCACCAGCCGGATTTCCTCGCCCGGCGCGACACGCAGGAGACGCTCAAGGATTCGGTGGTCGCACTGATGGACAAGTACCGGCTCGACGTCCTCGTGCATCCCTTCAAGTCGCTGCCGCCGCCGCCCCACATGGACCGCGCTGTCGAGCAGGACAATCCGCTCAGCTCGGTCACCGGATTGCCTGCGGTGCTGGTGCCGGCGGGCTACACGAAAAAAGAGAACGGTCCCATCGCCATCGAATTCCTGGGCCGGCCGTTCAGCGAGCCGACGCTGTTCGCGCTGACCTACGCGTACGAACAGCTGTCGCACAACCGCAAGGCACCGCCGGCTACGCCGGCGCTGCCGGGGGAGCGGTTTAGTTACTGAGCCGAGGTCGGTGAGCCGAGGTCGGGGACACCCATCGATTCCTTTCCGATTGCCTGCCTCCGAAATGGGTGGGTGTCCTGGCATTGAGCGTGTTCGCACAACCGCAAGGCGCCGCCGGCGACGCCGGCGCTGCCGGGGGAGCGGTTCAGTTACTGAGCCGAGGTCGGGGACACCCATCGATTCCTTTCCGATTGCCTGCCTCCGAAAGGATGAGTAGTCGGGGACACCCACCGATTTCTCCGAAGGTCGGGACACCCACTTTCCAAAAGTCGGGGATTTCCAAAAGTCGGGCACACCCACCGACGTTGAGAGACCAAAAGTCGGGGACGGCCATCGATTCCTTTCCGACGGCCTGCCTCGGAAACGGTGGGTGTCCTGTATAGGCACCAGGCCGGAAATCATGGGTGTCCAGAGACCAGCGTGGAGCGCATGGCGACGGTCGATGACGTTCCTTTAATGGCATTCTCTTAATGGCGGGGGCGCGCGGTTCGCGCCGTCTTTTTTCGCACGTGCCGCTCGTTTGCGGCGCGCTTTGGGCAACTAGCCAAAGTCGGTGCGATCATGCGCATTACCTTCCTAGGTCACCAGGGATGGCAGTTCGAAAACAACGGACGTAGCTTCCTGTTGGACCCGATTCTCGAAGAGATGGGCAACGGCGCGGTCCGGCTGCCGGTCTGGCCGCGGCGGCGACTGGATTTCGCCAGGTTCGAGCCGCTGGACGCGGTCATCGTTTCCCATGAGCACGCCGATCACTTCTCGATCGAAACGCTCAGCGTGTTGCCGCGCCGCTGTCGAATCCTGGTTTCCGATCTCTCCTCGTATGCGATGACCACGGCCATTGCGGAGATGGGTTTCCAGGTCGAGCGTTTCGGGTCCATGCAGCGCGTCGAGCTCTGCGGTATCGAGATCACCGTGTTGCCAGGCCTGTACAACACTCTCGAGCCCGACACCTATGCGCTGCTGATGCGGGACGCTTCGGGAGCCAGCTTTCTCACGGGCATCGATACGGTTGCGCATCCGGAGATCTCCGCCTGGCTCGCGCGCAACTGTCCGAACCGCACACTGGACAATCTCACCAACAACTTCGTCGAGCCGCGCCAGGGGCCGCCCGAGCAGGCCTACTCCGCGACGCGGTCGCGGTCGATCGTCGCCGGCAACGTGCTGGACTTCGTGCAGAAATATGCGCCGCGGCGTGCAGTGGTGAGCGGGCAGGGCTGGAGCTTCAAGGACTCGAAGGCGGCGCTCAACAATGCGTTCTTCAGCGTCGACAATGCCTGGGTAACGCGGATCGCGAGCGACCTGGCGCCAGAGATCGAATGGTTCGAGGGCCGCCCCGGAATGCGCTTCACGTTGAACGGTGGCGAAGTGACCGTCGATGAGTCCACAGCGGTCGGTCCCGTCGATCGGCCGAGCCGCCGATTCGATGCGCAGAGTGGCAAGGGAACGCAGGCGACCTCTGCATGGACCGGTGTGAGCCGGATTCCCGCGGAGCGATTGCAGTCGGTGCGCAGTTTCATCTGCGAGCGGTATGCGCAGGTTCTCGAGGCTCATGCGCCCCGCCTGATGGAGAAGCTCTACTACCTGAAGTGCCAGGGGGCCGGCGAGCGCTCGCCGACGTTCGCCGTGCTGTTGCGCAATGGCGATTCGCGCACTGTGTTCGAACTCGACTATGGTCACCTGATGTTCCGTGAAGCGCCGAGGCTGCAGCCACTTGCCGCCGTCGGACTGGAGCTGTGGGCGTCGGACCTGGAACTGCTGCTGGCCGCGGGAGAGGAGGTCTTCACCGTCTACGAAAGCGCGATGCGTCCCTGGAGCTGCGTGCCGGACCTGATCGAGCCGGCGGCGCTCATCGAAACCCTCATGTGGTTCACCCCCCGCCACCGGCCGAAGGAGTTTCTGGATTTCTATCGCGCGCGGATTGCGGAGCGGCGCTCGCCGGTTTGGGCCTCTTCCCGGTGAAGGACAAAATCGGGGACACCCACCGATTTTCCCGGTCGCAGAAGTCGGGGACGGTCGCAGAAGTCGGGGACACCCATCGATTTCCGATTGCCTGCTCGAAAATGATGGGTGTCCCGGCAAAGGAAGAACGCCGGCGAAAGGGGAGACCCAAAGGATGATGGGTGTCCTGGGATTGACGAGTAAATGGTGGGTGTCCCGGCGAAAGGGCGGCGACTCAAAGGACGATGGGTGTCCCGGGATAAACGGCGCCCACCGATTGTCTGGGCCCGCAGGAGCCGAGGACACCCATCGATTTTTTCGATCACCTCCCTCGGTAAATGGTGGGTGTCCCGGCGAAGGGTGGCGACTCAAAGGACGGTGGGTGTCCCCTCTCGTACCTCTCGTAGGGTATCCGCACCCCGCGCCGTCTCACTCCCAGACATGCAAACAAGCACCACGCCCGCGCGCCTGAGATTCGCTGCCAGCTGTGCTTGGTTGGCGCTCGGGATGGCCTCTTCCGCCGCGCCCGCCGCCACATTTGATCTGACCACTGCGTCGATCGCCGACATCAATGCCGCGTTCGATGCCAAGGCGCTGACGTCGGAAAAGCTGGTGCAGCTGTACCTCAAGCGCATCGACGCCTACGACGACAAGGGTCCGAAGATCAACGCCGTCCTCGCCTTGAATGCCAAGGCGTTGCAGACCGCGCGCGAGTTGGATGCCGAACGCGCCAAGTCGGGGCCGCGCTCGCCGTTGCACGGCATTCCCGTCATCGTCAAAGACGTCTTCGACACGGCCGATATGCCGACCACCGGCGGCTATCTTCCGCTCAAGGGCGTCATTCCGGACCAGGATGCGACCATCGTCCGCAAGCTGCGTGCGGCAGGCGCAATCATTCTCGCGAAAGTGAACCAGAGCGACTGGTACGCGCAGCCCGACATCATGGCGAGCAGCACGTTGGGCGGCTCGACGCTCAATCCCTTCGCACTCGACCGCACACCGGGATGGTCCAGCGCCGGAACGGGCGCAGGTCTCGCCGCGCATTTCGGCACGGTCGGCCTCGGTAGCGAAACGGGCTTCTCGATTCGCACGCCGACCAGCGACAGCAATCTGTTCGGCCTCGCGACGACGTCGGGATTGATCAGCCGCTCCGGCCAGATGTGGAGCTACATGACCGGTGAGCGCGGCGGACCGATGGCGCACAGCGTCTACGACCTGGCCGCGACGCTGGATGTCATCGCCGGCTTCGACAGCGCGGATCTGTGGACAGCCAACAGCCTCGGCAAGATGCCGCTGAAGCCGTACGTAAGCTTCATCGACGCCAAGGGCCTCAAAGGTGCCCGCGTCGGCGTGCTGAAGCAGGCATGGGATTTCAAACCCGTCGATCCGAACGTGATCGAACTGGCGCAGTCGGCGATCAAGGTGTTCGGCGACAACGGCGCCAAGGTATTCGAACCGGTATCGCTCGACATCGACCTGGTCAACTACCTGCAGTCCAACGCCTTTCCCTCGAAGTACGAACGCATTCACGCGATCAACCAGTACCTCGCGCACCAGGGTCCGAAATATCCATTCAAGAATGCCGCGGCGCTGCTCTTGAATCATCCCGGCGTGCCGATGCGTGCCGACGACAAAGATGCGATCGAACACCTCGTCGACCTGGATCGCGATCCGGAATATCGCGCGACGCTGGAAGGCAAGGCGAAACTGCGCGAGGCGGTGATCGCTCTCATGGATCGGTATCAACTCGATGCGCTGATCTTCCCGCACAAACTGTCCGGTCCGCTGAAGATCGGCCCACGCCAGGATCCTGAGAGAAAGTACACGCCGAACCAGATGAGTCCGCTGACCGGACTGCCATCGTTCATCGTGCCGATGGGATTCACGCCGCAAGGCTTGCCGGCGGGACTGGAGATCATGGGCCGCCCGTGGAGCGAGCCGACCCTGATCAAGCTGGCCAGCGGTTTCGAGGCCGTCACGAAGAACCGCCGCGTCCCCACGTCGACGCCCGCACTGCCGGGCGAGAAAATCACTTATTGAATGTCCCGCAGATGTTCATTCGCTCCGCGACACAACCGTCTTCCTCCGCAACTCAAATGAGTGCGGCCGAGAGCGTTGCTAGCGGCGGCAACGTAGCCCGCAGTGCGCGACAGAACTGGATCCTCGATCCCTTCCAGGATGCACTGTTCGTCATCGTCGCACCGGTCCTGGTCCTGCTTGCCGCCATCGCGTTATTCAAGACGATGGGCGGTGTTGCGGCCGCTTCGCTGATCGTCGTCGCTCACATCGTGATCACTGTCGCGCATCACCTGCCGACCTTCATCCGCATCTACGGCGATGTCGAACTGTTCCAGCGCTTCAAATGGAATTTCGTCCTGGCGCCGGTGATTCCGCTGCTGTTCTCCGCCGGCGTGCTCGGCTACATCAACTACATGGAGTATCCGGTCGAGTACTTCCTCTATCTCTACCTGATGCTGGCGCTGTGGGATCCCTGGCATTTCCTGCGCCAGCACTATGGATTCATGCGCATCTATGACCGGCCGAATGCGGCGCCCCGCCGGATTGCTGCGAATATGGACCTGGCGTTGTCCGTCGTCTGGTTCGTATTCATCATGCTCGCGAGCGGTGCCTGGCTTGCCGATTACCTGGAAGCCCTGTACGAGAGCGCACGCATTCCGGCATTGAGCCTGTTGCCTGCCGGAGCTGCCGCGACGCTCACCAGCCTCGCCCGAGATACAGCGCTGCTGACGACGCTGGTGTATGCGGGTTACCTGGTATGGTGCCGTCAGAAAGGCTATTTCATCAGCGGCGCGAAAGTCGCGTTGTGCCTCACCACGTTCGGCGTGATGTATCTCGCCTACACGCCGAATCCCTGGATCCTGAAGATCGCGCCGGAGTGGACGTTCAAGGTGGGCTTCGCGGCGGTGGGCATCGTGCACATGACCCAGTATCTCGCCATCGTCTGGCGCTACAACCGCAACCTGGCGCAAAAAACGCAACGCGCTCGCGCCGGATGGTTTCAGAAACTGCACGCCCGTGGCGGCTGGTGGATCGCCGGCGCCTACGTGGTCGTGTGCCTGCTCTATGGCGATATCGTCACGACCAAGCAGGCTAGCCACTGGCTGATGTCGATCCTGCTCGCGGTCGGCTTCACGTCCACCTTGCTGCACTATTACTTCGACGGCTTCATCTGGAAAATCCGTCACCAGCAGAACCAGGACAACCTGCTCTCGACACCGGACATGGACATGCCGCGTTCTGCGACGGGCGGGACGCAGCCTTCCGCACACGCCCGCTCATGGTGGACTTCTTTCCGTGGCACGTCGCCGCAAGCCATGCTGGCGCGACAGTTCGTCTACTTCGGCGTCCCCATGGCGATCCTTACGTTCGGAGCCGTATCGGTATGGAGCGCGCCGACGACGAACTACGTCGACTACATGTATCGCGCCCAGCTGCTGTCGAAGCAGGGCACGCCGCAGGAAGTGCGTGAAGCCGCCGAGATTGCCTATGCCGCGATGGACGAGCAGCTGGCAGTCGCCGAGCGCATCGCCGAACTGGATCCCACGTCGGCACGCGAAGCCGAGCTCGCGTTCCTGGTCTACAACCATTCGTATTACGAACACGTCGTGCTGCCGGCAGTAGCCGGCCATCAGATGGATAGCAACGCAGCGGCAGCGCATCGGGAAGCAGCCAGTCGTGCTGCCGATCTGATGAAACGCGCCATCGATCGCGGCGGATCGCTTGCGCATCCCGGTCACGACACGATGACCCGGGAAGATGGCGAGCGCACGCTTGCGAGCTGGCGGCGCATCGGCGGACACGGTTAGCGAAACACCGGCCCGGACAGCGGGCCAAACAATCACCAGGCAATGACAAGCAATGAACTGGGTGGAGCAACGATGATTACGAAGGGATCAGCATTGGCAGCAGCGCGCCGCGAACTATCGCGGCGGCGGTTCATCCAGACGACTGCGGCAATCGGTGCAGTCGCATCTTTGCCCCTTGCGCGCCGCGCATACGCTGTCGTTCCGGCAGATGAGTTCATCACTTACTCGACGGCGCAGGTCGCGAAACTCATTCGCGAGAAACAGATCACCGCGGTGGATGCAGTGAAGATGTGCTACGCGCGTATCGACGTTGTGAACCCTAAACTCAACGCCGTGGTAGCGACCTGTCGTGAACGCGCGATGGCCGAAGCGGAACAAGCAGACGCCATGCTGGCTGCAGGCAAAACCATGGGCCCGTTGCACGGCGTGCCGTTCACGGTGAAAGATTCTTTCGACACTGCCGGTGTCGTCAGCACCGGCGGCACGCTCGGCCGCAAGAGTTTCGTTCCGGGCAAAGATGCAACGGTCGTAGCGCGAGTCCGCGCCGCCGGCGCCATTCTTCTCGGCAAAACCAATACGCCTGAGTTCACGCTCGGCGGCGGTGCACGCGGCACGTACAACCTCGTCTACGGCCAGACCTACAATCCCTACAACGTTGCTTACTCGCCTTCGGGCTCGTCGGGCGGTGCAGGCTCCATCGTTGCGGCTGGCGGCGCCTTCTTCGACATCGGTTCGGACTACGGCGGTTCGATTCGCGGTCCGGCGTATAACAACGGCATCGCAGGTATCAAGCCTACGTACGGTCGCGTGCCTCGCACCGGCCACATCGTCGGATACGGCGGTCCGTTCGACAACTTCCAGGAAACCGGTCCGCTCGCGCGCCGCGTTGAAGACCTGGCACTGCTGCTGCCGTTGCTGGCAGGTCCCGACAATTCCGACGCCGCCATGGCGCCGGTGCCACTGGGCGATCCTTCCAAGGTCGATCTCAAGAAACTGCGCGTGGCCTATTACACCACCGATGGCGAGACCAATCCGTCGCCGGAAATCCAGGAGCTGGTGAAGCAGTGCACCGGCTACTTCAAGGATCTGGGTTGCCGCGTGACCGAAGATCGTCCGCCGAAAATCAAGGAACTGAGCGAGGCACGCAACAAGTTCAGCGGCGCCGCCGACGGCGATAACATGCGCCGCCTGCTGGCGAAGCACGGCACCACCCAGGCATCGCCCGGATTGAGAACCTCGGGCAACCTGCTGCCGAGCGCCGAGTTCACCAAGTGGTGCGAAGTGATGGATTCGATCAAGAGCGAACAGCTCGCCTGGTTCGAGAAGTACGACCTGATCGTCTGTCCCGCGAATGCCAAGCCGCCGCAGAAAGTGCCGCCCGAATTCGTGCGCCAGCCGGGATCCGGCGGTGGCAGCTACACCAGTCAATACAACACGACCGGCTGGCCCGCAGGCGTGGTGCGAGCCGGCACTTCGAAGGAAGAAGCCGGATTGCCGATCGGCATTCAACTGGTCGGCCAGCCATGGCGCGACGACGTCGTGCTCGCCGCGATGGCGCACGTGGAGAAGCAGACGGGCGGTTGGCAGATGCCGCCGATCTAGCTCTTACTTCCTCCCCCGGTCTGCGGGGGAGGGAATGAAAATGGGAAGGCCAGATGAATTCTACGACGACAAAGAAATCCGCTTCCGACACTCCGGCCGCTCCGGCGCGCCGCGACTTCTTTCGTTTGGTCTCGGCGACTTCGGTGAGTACCGCTGCGGCCGCAGTCTCGCAAGCCGTGCAAGCAGCGTCGACGGACAAGAGCGATGAGATCATCTACATGTCGGCGACCAGACTCGCCGGCTTGATTCGCGCCAAGAAGGTTTCGGCGGTCGAAGCCGTCGACGCCTATATCGAGCGCCAGCTGGCAGTGAACGACATGATGAATGCAGTCGTCATGAACAGCTACGCCCGCGCCAAGCAGGAAGCGAAGGCATTGGATGCGAAAGCGGCGAAGGGCGAATTCGTCGGGCCGCTGCACGGCGTGCCGATGACGATCAAGGATTCGCTCGACACCGAAGGCGTGATCACGACCGGCGCGACTTACGGCCGGCAGCAATACATTCCGAAGCAGGATGCAACCGTCGTCGGCCGCGTTCGCAAAGCCGGCGCCATTCTTCTGGGCAAGACCAACACGCCGGAGTTCACGCTCGGTGGCTTGAGCGGTATCAGCACCGCGAGCAATCTACTCTACGGCTCGTCGCACAATCCCTACGATCTCACTCGCAGTACGGCAGGTTCGTCCGGCGGCGCTGGAGCGATTGTCGCAGCAGGCGGTGCTGCGTTCGACATCGGTTCCGACTGGGGCGGATCGATCCGAGGACCGTCGCACAACAACGGCATCTGCGGCATCAAGCCCACCAGCGTCCGTGTGCCTCGCACCGGACACATCGTCGATTACGGCGGCATTTTCGACCTGTGGCAGCAGCTCGGACCGATGACCCGCAGGGTCGAAGATCTCATGCTCATCACGCCGATCATCGCAGGCCCCGACTTTCGCGATGCGTCGTGCGCTCCGGTGCCATGGGCCGACCCGGCGAAGGTCGACCTGAAGAAGCTGCGCGTTGCCTATTGCGTCGACAACGGCGCGAAAGGCCGCAGCGGAACCGATGACGACACGAAGAAGACCGTGCGGCAGGCAGCGAAATGGCTGCAAGGCGCCGTCGCGTCG
>Ga0065707_10000576_pt1 | contig 23548 bp, 30 predicted proteins | sample SwiRhicommuniRL3_FD_59094 | JGI IMG/M metagenome (GOLD analysis project Ga0065707, IMG submission 59094) | Switchgrass rhizosphere bacterial communities from Rose Lake, Michigan, USA - RL3 v2 (version 2) | ecosystem: Host-associated > Plants > Roots > Rhizosphere > Soil | place: East Lansing...
CGGATCACCGCGCGCCAGATCGAGGCGGCTCGCCGCGCGATCACGCGCCACATCAAGCGCCAGGGCCGCCTCTGGATCCGTATTTTCCCCGACGTACCGGTGTCGTCAAAGCCCGCCGAAGTCCGCATGGGATCGGGCAAGGGCGCGCCCGAATATTGGGTCGCCCGGGTCAAGCCCGGCCGCATCCTGTTCGAGCTTGACGGCGTGCCCGGCCCGCTCGCCCGTGTCGCCTTCGAGCGCGCGATGGAAAAGCTTCCGATCAAGACCAAGGTGGTGGCCCGCCTTGGCGAATCGATCATTTGAGGATTGGTGAGATGGCCAAGATCGCAGACCTGACGGCGATGACCGACGACCAGCTCTCGACCGAGCTGGGTTCGCTCAAGCGCGAGCAGTTCAACCTCCGCTTCCAGGCGGCGACCAATCAGCTCGAGAAGCCGTCGCGGGTGCGCGAGGTTCGCCGCACCATCGCACAGATCAAGACACTCCAGACCCAGCGCTCCGCCGCTGCGGCCAAGGCGTAAGGAACGTAACATGCCGAAGCGCGTGCTGACCGGGACGGTGGTTTCCGACAAGGGCGACAAGACGATCGTGGTCAAGGTCGAGCGGCGGGTGAAACACCCGCTGTACGGCAAGATCATCAAGCGTTCGAAGAAGTATCACGCTCATGACGAGGCGAACGCCTTTCATGAGGGTGAGACGGTCCGTATCGAGGAATGCAAGCCGATCTCGAAGCTCAAGACCTGGCGTGTCATCGATCGCGTGGGCGCCGAAGCGCCTGCAGCAGCATAGGGAAAGGACTGACTTATGATTCAGATGCAGTCCAATCTCGACGTCGCGGACAACAGCGGCGCCAAGCGCGTCCAGTGCATCAAGGTGCTGGGCGGCTCGAAGCGGCGCACCGCGACCGTCGGCGACGTGATCGTCGTCTCGGTCAAGGAAGCCGCGCCGCGCGGCAAGGTGAAGAAGGGTGACGTGCATCGCGCGGTCATCGTCCGCACCGCCAAGGACATTCATCGCCCCGACGGCTCGACCATCCGGTTCGATACCAACGCGGCGGTGCTCATCAACAAGAACAGCGGCGAGCCGATCGGCACCCGCATCTTCGGCCCGGTCGTCCGCGAGCTCCGTGCCAAGAACCATATGAAGATCATCTCGCTCGCGCCTGAGGTGCTGTGATGTCCGCTGCGAAGATCAAGAAGGGCGATACCGTGATCGTCCTGTCCGGCAAGGACAAGGGCAAGCAGGGTGAGGTCACCCGCGCGATGCCGCGCGACGGCAAGGTCGTCGTGTCGGGCGTCAACATGATGGCGCGCCACCGCAAGGCGAGCCAGGCCAATCCGCAGTCGGGCATCGATCGGATCGAGGCACCGCTGCACATTTCGAAGGTCGCGATCGCCGACCCCAAGACCGGCAAGCCGACGCGAGTCCGCTTCGAGGTCAAGGACGGCAAGAAGGTTCGCGTCGCCGTCAAGTCCGGGGAGACTCTCAATGGCTAAGGCAGGATATACCCCGCGCCTGAAGTCGCAGTACGATGACCGCATCGTCAAGGCGATGACGGAAAAGTTCGGCTACAAGAATGCGATGGAAGTGCCGAAGCTCGACAAGATCGTCCTCAACATGGGCGTCGGCGAGGCGACCCAGGACAAGAAGCGCGTCGAGACCGCTGCTGCCGAGATGGAGCTGATCGCTGGCCAGAAGCCGGTGGTCACCAAGGCCAAGAAGTCGATCGCGACCTTCAAGTTGCGCGAGGGCATGCCGATCGGCGTCAAGGTGACGCTGCGTCGTGAGCGGATGTACGAGTTTCTCGATCGACTGGTGACGATCGCGCTCCCGCGCGTCCGCGACTTCCGGGGTCTCAACCCCAAGTCGTTCGACGGGCGCGGCAATTACGCGATGGGTCTCAAGGAGCAGATCGTATTCCCCGAGATCAATTACGACCGCATCGACAAAGTGCGTGGCATGGACGTGATCGTTGCGACCACCGCGAAGACCGACGAGGAAGCCCGCGAACTGCTCCGGCTGTTCGGCTTCCCGTTCCCGCAGGCTGAACAGGATCAGAAGCAGGCCGCCTGAGCGGTCTGCCTGTAGAAGGAAGAGAACTTAAGTCATGGCGAAACTGAGTTCGATCAACAAGAACGAGAAGCGCAAGAAGATGGTCGCGCGCTATGCGGGCAAATATGCCCGGCTGAAGGCGATCGCGGACGACAAGTCCAAGGACGAGACCGAGCGGCTGATCGCGCGGCTGCGTCTCGCGGAGATTCCGCGCAACGGCAATCCGACCCGGATCCGCAACCGTTGCGAGATCACCGGGCGCCCCCGCGCTTATTATCGCAAGTTCCGGCTTTGCCGTGTGCAGCTCCGGGAGCTGGCCAACAAGGGCCTGATCCCCGGCGTCACCAAGTCGAGCTGGTAAGGACGAGAACGAATGGCTCTGACCGATCCCCTGGGTGATATGCTCACCCGCATCCGCAACGGGCAGCAGGCGCGCAAGGATAGCGTCGTCTCCCCGGCATCGAAGCTGCGCGCGCGCGTGCTCGAGGTGCTGGCCCGCGAAGGCTATATCCGTGGCTACAAGGAAGAGCCGATCGGCCCGGCCAAGGGCCTGCGGATCGAGCTGAAATATTTCGAGGGCCAGCCGGCGATCCGGCATGTCGCCCGCGTGTCCAAGCCGGGCCGCCGCGTCTATTCGGGCGCGAAGGACCTGCCGCGCGTGCGCAACGGCCTTGGCATCACGATCATCTCGACGCCGAAGGGCGTGCTCTCGGATGCCGAAGCACGCGACCAGAATGTCGGCGGCGAGATCCTGGCGGAGGTGTTCTGATGAGCCGCATCGGTAAGAAGCCGGTCGCGATTCCAAGCGGCGTGACCGCGACGATCGAGGGCGGCCAGCTTTCGGTCAAAGGGCCGAAGGGCACGCTCACCATGCCGCTGGTGGACGAAGTGTCCTATGCGCTTGAGGATGGCTCGATCGCGGTGAAGCCCGCCAATCAGACCAAGCGTGCGCGCTCGTTCTGGGGCATGCAGCGCACGATGATCCAGAACCTGGTCGAAGGCGTGACGAACGGCTTCACCAAGACGCTGGAGATCACCGGCGTCGGCTATCGTGCCAATGCGCAGGGCAAGAAGCTGAAGCTTCAGCTGGGCTACAGCCACGATGTCGACATCGAGGTGCCCGAGGGGCTGACCGTGGCGACGCCGGATCAGACCACGGTAAACATCAGCGGGATCGATCGCCAGAAGGTTGGACAGCTCGCGGCCGAGATCCGCCGCTGGCGCAAGCCGGAGCCCTATAAGGGCAAGGGCATCAAGTATCGCGGTGAGTTCATCTTCCGTAAGGAAGGGAAGAAGAAGTAATGGCCAAACTGTCTCTCTTTGCAAAGCGCCGGCAGCGCGTGCGCACGGCGCTCCGCGCCAAGGGCGGGCTCCGTCCCCGACTTTCGGTGCATCGTTCGGGCAAGCACATCTACGCCCAGGTGATCGACGACGAGGCCGGCCGGACGGTCGCTTCTGCTTCGACGATCGACAAGGACGTCAAGGGTAAGAACGGCTCGACCCGGGATGCCGCCGCCGAAGTCGGCAAGCGTGTCGCCGAGAAGGCGAGCAAGGCGGGCGTCACCAAGGTGGTGTTCGATCGCGGCGGTTTTCTTTTTCACGGTCGCGTGAAGGCCTTGGCCGATGCAGCACGCGAAGCCGGACTGGAGTTTTAAATGGCTGACGAAACCGAAATCGAAGCTGGCGTACCGGAAGCAGCTGCTGCGGCTCCCGAAGGTCAGCGTCGTGGCCGCGGCAATCGTGGCGGAGGCGATCGTGGGCGCGGTGGCGATCGGGGTGGCCGTGGCCGTCGCGATGATCGTCGCAACACCAACCAGGAAGAAGGCGGCGAGGAGCTGATCGAAAAGCTGGTTCACATCAACCGCGTTTCGAAGACGGTGAAGGGCGGCAAGCGCTTCGGCTTTGCCGCGCTTGTCGTGGTCGGCGATGGCAAGGGCCGTGCGGGCTTCGGTCATGGCAAGGCGCGCGAAGTGCCGGAAGCGATCCAGAAGGCGACCGCCGCCGCCAAGAAAGCGATGGTCCGCGTTCCGCTGAAGGAAGGCCGCACCCTGCATCATGACGGCAATGGCCATTTCGGTGCCGGCCGCGTGACGCTGCGTTCGGCGCCGCAGGGCACTGGCATCATCGCCGGCGGACCGATGCGCGCCATCTTTGAAAGTCTGGGTGTGACCGATGTGGTGACAAAGTCGGTCGGCACGTCGAACCCGTACAACATGATCCGTGCGACCTTCGAGGCGCTGACCGATCAGTCGTCACCCAAGTCGGTGGCGCAGCGCCGTGGCAAGAAGATCGCCGAACTGCTCGGTCGTGGCGGTGCTTCAGCTGCCGAGGCGGAAGCCGAAGCTGCTGCGGTGGTGGAGTAAGCAGATGGCCAAAATCAAGATTACGCAGACGGGATCGCCGATCCGCCGCACCAAGGATCAGCGTGCGACGCTGGTCGGGCTCGGCCTCAATAAGCTGCATCGCGTCAGCGAGCTTGAGGACAGCCCCGAGGTGCGCGGCATGATCAAGAAGGTCCAGCATATGGTTGAGGTGGAGGGCTGACTTCCACCACGTCGCCCCAGCGCAGGCTGGGGCCCATGTCTCTCTCCATTTTCGAGTACATCGATTGGACGATAGACATGGATCCCAGCCTTCGCTGGGATGACGAAGAGGGTAGGGCGACTCATCCGCCCGTGCGCGTAACAAGCGAAAGCGAGTGCAAACAATGAAACTGAACGAAATCCGCGACAATCAGGGTGCGCGCCAGGGCCGGGTCCGTGTCGGGCGCGGCATCGGTTCGGGCCTGGGCAAGACCGCCGGCCGTGGCCAGAAGGGTCAGAAGAGCCGTGAAGGCGTTTCGATCAAGGGCTTCGAGGGCGGTCAGATGCCGCTCCACATGCGGCTGCCGAAGCGCGGCTTCAACAACATCTTCGCCAAGGATTATGCCGAGGTGAACCTCGGCGCGATTCAGAAGCTGGTCGATGCCAACAAGCTCGACGGCAAGGGCACGATCGATCACGCCGCGCTAAAGGCAGCCGGAGTGGCGCGCGGCGGCAAGGATGGCGTGCGCATCCTTGGTAAGGGCGAGTTTTCCGCCAAGCTGTCGTTCAAGGTCGCCGGCGTCTCCGCAGGCGCCCGGGAGGCCATTGAGAAGGCGGGCGGTTCGGTCGAAGTGATCGAGGTCGTTCCCGCCGCCGAGAAGGCCGCCGCCAAGAAGGGCAGCGCCAAGGCCGCCAAGAAAAAGGCCTGAGCCGCTTCAGCTTCGGCTTAGACAAGCCGGAGCAACACACTATATGAGGCGGCGGGGGCAAAAGGTGCTTCCCGCCGTCTTTTGATTTGAGGCCGAACACCGCATGGCATCCGCAGCCGAACAGCTCGCATCGAACATGAGCCTGTCGCAGTTCGCGAAGGCGACCGAGCTTAAAAAGCGCCTCTGGTTCACGATCGGCGCGCTGATCATCTTCCGCCTGCTCAGTCATGTGCCGCTGCCGGGCCTTGACCCACGCGCGCTGGCGACGCTGTTCGAGACCACCAAGGGCGGCGTGCTGGATTTCTTCAACACCTTCTCGGGTGGCGCGCTCGAGCGCATGAGCCTGATTGCGCTCGGCGTGATGCCCTACATCACCGCCTCGATTGTCGTGCAGCTCGCAACCTCGCTGTCGCCCTCGCTGGCCGCGATCAAGAAGGAAGGCGAGAGCGGCCGCAAGAAGCTCAATCAGTATACGCGCTATGGCACGGTCTTCCTGACCGCGATCCAGGGCTATTTCATCGCGGTCGGGCTTGAGAGCTGGGGTGCCGATCAGGGCATGTCGGCGGTGGTCGAGCCGGGTATCATCTTCCGCATCTCGGCGGTCATCTCACTGATCGGCGGCACCATGTTCCTGATGTGGCTGGGTGAGCAGATCACCAGCCGGGGCATCGGCAACGGCGTCTCGCTGATCATCATGGCCGGCATCGTCGCGCAGCTCCCGACTGCGCTCGCCCATGTGTTCGAAGGTGGCCGCACCGGATCGCTGTCGCCGCTCCTCATCTTCGGTATCCTGATCCTGGTGATCGGCCTGATCGTCGGCATCTGCTTCATGGAGCGCGCCCAGCGGCGGGTGCTGATCCAATATCCCAAGCGCCAGACCCAGCGTGGGATGATGCAGGCGGACAAGAGCCACCTGCCGCTCAAGATCAATACCGCCAACGTGATCCCGCCGATCTTCGCGTCGTCATTGCTGCTGATGCCGCTGACGATCTCGCAGTTCGCGGGCCAGCGCGTGGCGGGCGAAAGCGCCTGGGGCGATTTCATCATCAACCTCAACCAGTGGCTTGCCCACGGCACGCCGCTCTACATGACGCTCTATGCGGCCGGCATTATCTTCTTCTGCTTCTTCTACACGGCGGTTGTCTTCAACCCCGAGGAAACTGCGGATAATTTGAAGCGCTATGGCGGCTTCATACCGGGCATCCGGCCCGGCAAGAACACCGAGGTTTATCTGGATTATGTGCTGACCCGGATCACCGTGATCGGTGCGGCCTATCTGACCTTCATCTGTCTTGTGCCGGAATTTCTGGTCGCGAAAATGGGAATACCCTTCTATCTCGGCGGAACCAGCCTGTTGATCGTGGTCAATGTGACCATCGATACGGTGACCCAGATTCAGAGCCATCTGCTCGCGCATCAATATGGCGATCTCATCAAGAAAGCGAAACTCAAGGGGGGAGTGCGTCGATGAACCGGAACAGCAAGGCACGAGACGCCCAGTGACCAACATCATCCTGCTTGGCCCTCCCGGCGCCGGGAAGGGCACCCAGGCGTCGCGTCTCGAGCATGACCGCGGCATGGTTCAGCTTTCGACCGGTGACATGCTCCGCGCGGCGGTGAAGGCGGGAACGCCCGTTGGCCTCAAGGCAAAGGCAGTCATGGAAGCCGGACAGCTCGTCTCCGATGAGATCGTGAGCGGCATCATCGGAGAGCGGCTGGATCAGCCTGACACGCAGAAGGGCGTGATCTTTGACGGCTATCCGCGCACCGCTCCTCAGGCTGAAGCGCTGGACAGGTTGCTCGCCGATCGCGGTCGTACTCTTGACCATGTCATAGAGTTGGCGGTCGACGAGGACGCACTGGTCGAGCGTATCACCGGCCGCTTTACCTGCGCGAAGTGCAATGAGGGCTATCACGACAGGTTCAAGCGGCCGGCCGTGGACGGTGTCTGCGATGTCTGCGGTTCGACCGAGTTCAAGCGTCGGCCTGACGATAACGAGGAGACGGTGCGGACCCGCATGGCCGAATATCGTGCCAAGACAGCGCCGATTCTGCCGATTTACGAAGCGCGGGGTCTTGTACAACGTGTTGACGGCATGGCCGATATCGAGGACGTGACCAAAGCGATCGAGGCAATCCTCGGCACTCCTTGATTTGCTGCAACTGCGAAACAATGTGGACAAACTGACGTTTGTCATGAATTGTGGCTCATAAATGCAGGACACTGAATACCAATCCGCGCGGTTGCGCCGCGACATGAAGGCTGCCGGGGCGAGGCTGATAGCTTGGTCACGCCGGACTTTCTTTGATGGAGGACGCAAGATTGCGTCGCTTCGTCCAACTCAGTCGGATGCGATCGCGATCGCCCGCGTGATCTGTATTGTCAGCATGGTGTATGCCCACGCCTGGACCGGCCGTACCACCTCGGCACTGGTGGCCACGGCCGAGACGCCGCAGGGCATGTTCCGATGGGTGGTGGTTGAATTGCTGGGCCGCAGCTCCGTGCCGCTGCTGGGCATGATCTCCGGCTGGCTTGTGGCGTCCTCGGCAATGCGGCGGGGCTATTGGAACTTCGTGGGCGGGAAGGCCCGCACCATCCTGGCGCCGATGCTGCTGTGGAACGCGCTCGCCGTCCTGATTGTGTCTGGATCGGTGGCGGCTGGCATCATTCGAGGTCCGTCGGCGCGTAGCGTCGAATGGGTGATCAACGAAATCCTCGGTTACGCCACATTTAACAATATCAACGTGCAGATGACATTCCTGCGGGATTTGTTCGTTTGCATGGTGCTGGCCCCGTTTTTCAACAGGCTCAACTCGAATTGGCTGGTCGCGCTGATGGCGCTCTTGCTGGCTTGGTCGATCGGCGGCTGGATCATTCCTCTCGTGCTTCGGCCATCCGTCGCGCTGTTTTTCCTGCTTGGCGTCTATGCGCGGCGTCATCACCTGGCGGAACGGGTGGCCGATATGCCGTTCGCCTATGCTGCGTTGCCCTTCGCCATTCTCGCCCCGTTGAAGGTGGCGCTCGCCATCTGGGGCTTTCAATTCACCCGCGAAAATATGGAGATTGCCGCCGCCGCCGACATTGCGATGCGATTGTCCGCCGCGATGCTCGTTTGGCGAACCGCGATTGCGTTGGCGGACACTCCGGCGCTGGCGTTGTTGAAGCGGTTCGAACCCTACGCCTTCCTGCTCTTCTGCTCGCACATGATCATGATCTGGATGGGCGGTCAGACATTGGGTGCGTTCAGCGGACCTTTGGGTGCGCCGGGATATCCGCTATTCTTCATACTCCAGCCATTTCTGGCGCTTGCGGCGACAATCCTGCTCGGCCGCTTCCTGATGCTGATATCACCGCGTGTGGCATCCTGGCTCAGCGGTGGTCGGCTGCGCGCCGAGCCAAGGCTCCGCCCCGTCCTCATGGCGGCTTGATCGCGATGCGCGTGCGATAAGACAATCTCTTCCGCCAGACGAAAAGCTGTTGGGTGGTTTTCGGCGTGAAGGGGCGATAGCGCTGCTCCTCAACATCGCTGTGGCGAGATGTTGGCTGGGGTCAGCCGTGCGACTACGCGGCTGATAGGTGAGGTCGATACGCCGAGGATCGCCGCGCCCCCACGAACGTGCCCGCGTCTGCAATGGCGACGACTTCTTCAAGTCCTTCCCACGCTGACATCGATTATCCCTCCAAGGAAATAAACCTTTGCTGTTCAGCCTCTTTCTATTGCTGTGTATGTGATTGTAAAAGGTCCGCACCGAGGAGAGCGTCCAATGAAGACACGTGCCGCCGTCGCCTTCGAGGCTAAGAAGCCGCTGGAGATCGTCGAGCTTGATCTCGAAGGACCTAAGGCGGGCGAAGTCCTTGTCGAAATCATGGCGACCGGCATCTGCCATACCGACGCCTATACGCTCGACGGTTTCGACAGCGAGGGAATCTTTCCATCAATCCTGGGCCACGAGGGGGCAGGCGTCGTCCGCGAAGTCGGCGCCGGTGTTATGTCGGTGAAAGCCGGCGACCATGTTATCCCGCTTTACACGCCCGAGTGCCGCCAGTGTAAGAGCTGCCTTAGCGGCAAGACCAATCTCTGCACCGCGATCCGCGCGACCCAGGGCAAGGGGCTGATGCCGGACGGCACCAGCCGCTTCAGCTATAAGGGTCAGACCATCTTTCATTATATGGGCTGTTCAACTTTCTCGAACTTCACGGTCTTGCCCGAGATCGCAGTGGCGAAGATCCGTGAGGACGCGCCGTTTAAGACCAGCTGCTACATCGGCTGCGGCGTCACCACCGGCGTCGGCGCGGTGGTGAACACCGCCAAGGTCCAGGTCGGTGAAAATGTCGTGGTGTTCGGTCTCGGCGGCATCGGCCTCAACGTCATTCAGGGCGCCAAGCTCGCCGGTGCGGGCAAGATCATCGGCGTCGACATCAACCCAGACCGCGAGGAATGGGGCCGCAGGTTCGGCATGACCGCTTTCCTCAATTCCAAGGGCATGAGCCGCGAGGACGTCGTCGCCAAGATCGTCGAGATGACTGACGGCGGCGCGGACTATACCTTCGATGCCACTGGGAATACCGAGGTGATGCGTACCGCGCTCGAAGCCTGTCATCGCGGCTGGGGCACCTCGATTATCATCGGGGTGGCGGAAGCAGGCAAGGAAATCAGCACTCGCCCGTTCCAGCTGGTGACCGGTCGCAACTGGCGCGGCACCGCGTTCGGCGGCGCCAAGGGCCGCACCGACGTTCCCAAGATCGTCGACATGTACATGACCGGCAAGATCGAGATCGATCCCATGATCACGCATGTGATGGGGCTCGAGGAGATCAACACCGCGTTCGATCTGATGCATGCGGGCAAATCCATCCGCAGCGTTGTCGTGTTTTGATTTCACGTTTTTGACTCACGGAAAGACACAAAGTCACCGCATGATTGAGCAGGTCAGCGCAAACCGCAGTCATGGCGGTATCCAGGGCGTTTACAGGCACATGTCTTCCGAAACGAAGACGGAGATGACGTTCTCCGTCTTCGTGCCGGAGCATGCCGAAGGCGCGAAGCTGCCCGTTGTCTGGTATCTCTCCGGGCTGACCTGCACCCATGCCAATGTCACCGAAAAGGGCGAGTATCGGCGTGCCTGTGCAGAGCTTGGCCTGATCTTCGTCGCGCCGGATACCAGCCCACGCGGCCAGGGCGTGCCGGACGATCCGGCGGGCGCCTATGATTTCGGGCTCGGCGCGGGGTTTTACGTGGATGCCACCGAGGCGCCGTTCGCCAGCCATTATCGCATGTGGTCCTATGTGACCAAGGAGCTGCCCGCAGTGATCGCGGCGGAATTTCCCGCGGATCTGGGGCGCCAGTCGATTATGGGGCATTCGATGGGTGGGCATGGCGCGCTGACCATCGGTTTGACCTTTCCTGATCGCTACCGTTCGGTCTCTGCCTTTTCGCCAATCGTCGCACCAATTCAGGTGCCATGGGGACAGAAGGCTCTGCCGGGCTATCTGGGCGAGGACCGGGCCGCTTGGCGCAGGCATGACGCGGTGGCGCTGATTGAGGATGGCGCGCGGGTGAAGGATTTGTTGGTTGATCAAGGGGATGCAGATCAATTCCTGAGGGACCAGCTCAAGCCCGACCTGCTCGCCACGGCTTGTGCCGGCGCCGGTATCGATCTGACCCTCCGGCTCCAACCCGGCTATGATCACAGCTACTATTTCATTTCGACCTTCATGGAAGACCATCTTCGCTGGCACGCAGCGCGGCTGGGATCTCGCCGCTAACTCACGTTGCGTCATCGGGTGTGCTGCCCTAATAGAACTGCTCTATCAGAGTGGAGCAGTGCGCCGTGCAGCTGCGAGCATTGCGATATTTTGTAACCCTCGCTCAGGAAAAGCACTTCGCGCGGGCAGCCGACCGATGTGGCATTACTCAGCCTACCTTGTCCGCCGCGCTCGCGGCGCTTGAACAGGAACTGGGCAAGCGACTGGTCGAGCGCGATCGCCGCTATGTCGGGCTTACACCAGAGGGTCGTGCCGTGTTGCCCTGGGCGCAGCAAGCGTTGGCGGCTCACGAAGGCATGAATCATGCTGTCGAGGCGATCGGCGGCGAGATTCAGGGGGAATTCCGGCTAGGTACCATTCCCGCCGCCATGCCCGCGATCGGGCCATTCGCCGATGCGCTACTCGCCGCGAACCGGCAGTTGACCATGTCGATCTGGTCCTCGACGTCGCGAGAGATCGTGCGGGCGCTCAACGCATTCGAACTGGATGCGGGGCTTACCTATCTCGATCATGAACCGCTGGCCGAGATGTTGAGCGTGCCTCTATATGGCGAGCGATACATGTTCGTCGCGCGGCGCGGTGCCGGCTTCGACGGCTATGTGGATATCAGTTGGGATGAGGCGGCCGCCACTTCCCTTTGTCTACTCCATCAGGGGATGCAGAACCGCCGTATCCTCGATGCGGTGCTCATGAACAAGGGCCTTGCCATCGCGCCGCGCGCGACATCCGATAGCTACGTCGCTTTGCTCGCGCTGGTCCGGTCGGGCGGCTTTGCGACGATCATGCCGGACAGCTACGCCGGAATGCTGGATCAGCTGGGCTGGGCCTGCTTCATACCGTTGAAGGGGGAGCAGACGCCGAACCGGATCGGCCTGATCGTCGCTGACCGCTCACCTCAGAGCCCCCTGGCAGCGGCGGCACTCGCGGCTGCCCGACAGGTCGGAGTGTCCTATTGATCGATATTTCCTATCAAGCATTGGGCCAATTGATTTGACCCTGGACGGCGGATCGATCACGGCCATGGTATAAGGAGTATATGGTGGCGAGCACCGCCGAATTGGAACAGGCAATCGACGTTTTCCTTCGCCAGCTTCGCGATCGGCGGGGTGCCTTGTTGCCGTTGCTGCATTCCCTTCAGGAAGAGTTCGGTCATGTCGCTGACGAGGCCGTTCCCGCCATCGCCCAGGCGCTCAATCTCAGCCGTGCCGAGGTACATGGGGTCATCAGTTTCTACCACGATTTCCGCCGGGAGCCGCCGGCTACCCATGTGATCAAGATTTGCCGTGCGGAAGCATGTCAGGCCCGCGGAGGGCGGGCAATCGAAGCTGCCGCCGCCGAACGTCTCGGCGTCGCGATGGGAAGAACCCGGGCCGATCGGCGTGTCGCGCTCGAAGCGGTATATTGCCTCGGTCTGTGCGCAACCGGCCCGAATGCGATGATCGATGGAAAACCTGTCTCCCGGATCGATGCTACGCGGATCGAGCGGATCGCACGGGAGATCGGTGCATGACGCGGGTCTATGTTTCGCGCGATATGGCGTCCGTGGCCCTCGGCGCCGATGATGTCGCGGAAGCGTTGGCAGGCGCCGGAGCGGAGGTCGTGCGGACTGGCAGCCGCGGCCTGTTCCGGATCGAGCCGTTGGTTGAAGTAGAAACGGCGGAAGGCCTCATCGGCTTTGGCCCTGTCACCGCCGGCGAAGTGGCGCAGGTGCTCGACGGCACTCATCCCAATGCGCTGGGCAACATCGACGCGCTGCCCTTCTTCGCCCGTCAGCAGCGTTTCACCTTCGCCCGTTGCGGCAGGATCGATCCGCTGAACCTTGACGACTACCGGGCGCATGGTGGCTGGGCCGGGCTGGAGACAGCGCGCGCCATGACGCCACAGCAGGCGGTTGATGTCGTCAAGGCTTCGGGGCTGCGCGGCAGGGGTGGGGCCGGTTTCCCGACCGGCATCAAGTGGCAAACCGTGCTGGATGCGCAGGCTGACGAGAAATTCATCGTCTGCAATGCGGACGAAGGCGATAGCGGCACATTTGCTGACCGTATGTTGATGGAAGGCGATCCCTATTGCCTGATCGAGGGCATGGCCGTCGCCGCCCACGCGGTTGGCGCCAGTTATGGCTATATCTATGTCCGCTCCGAATATCCTTTCGCTATCGCCGCACTGAACGAAGCAATCGCGCGATCCGCGGCTATAGTCGCGCCCTTCCGGCTTGAGGTGCGTGTCGGCGCTGGCGCCTATGTGTGCGGCGAGGAAACGGCGCTGCTCGATTCCATCGAGGGCAAACGCGGGCAGGTCCGCGCCAAACCGCCATTGCCGGCGATCAAGGGGCTGTTCGGCAAGCCCACAGTGATCAACAATGTGCTCAGTTTCGGCGCCGTTCCCTTCATCCTCGCCAATGGCGCCGAACGCTATGCGGAGATCGGCTTCGGCAAGTCTCGTGGCACGATGCCGATCCAGCTCGCCGGCAATGTCCGCAATGGCGGTCTGTTCGAGATCGGCTTCGGCATCACCCTCGGTGAATTGGTGAACGAGATCGGCGGGGGGACGGAAAGCGGTCGCCCGGTGCGCGCGGTTCAGGTCGGTGGTCCGCTCGGCGCCTATTTCCCGCCGTCGATGTTCGACATGCCTTTCGATTACGAGACCTTCGCGCAGAATGGCGGACTGATCGGCCATGCCGGGATCACCGTGTTCGACGATAGCGTCGACATGATGGCGATGGCGCGGTTCGCCATGGAATTCTGTGCGGTCGAAAGCTGCGGCAAATGCACGCCCTGCCGGATCGGCTCGACCCGTGGTGTCGAGACGATCGATCGCATCCGTGCCGGCGGACGCGGGCAGGATGCGGTCGAGCGCCTGCCGCAGATGCGCAATGCCCCCTCCCAAGCGCGAGGGATCACGCAGGAAATCGCGCTGCTTCGCGATCTTTGTGATACAATGAAGCATGGCTCGCTGTGCGCGCTCGGTGGTTTCACCCCTTATCCGGTGCTGAGCGCGCTCGATCATTTCCCCGAGGATTTCGGGGCGGAGACGATTTCGTGACGGCAGCGCTCAATATTGCTGCGGCGACTGCGGATGTCCGTACCTTGCGGTTCGACGGAGCGCCGGATGGGGCAGGGCCGCGCGCGGTTCCGATCGAGGCGCCGATAGCGTTCGAATATGATGGCGTCGGCTACGCGGTGATGATGGGCACGCCTTCGGATCTCGAAGATTATGGCGTCGGCTTCACCCTGTCGGAACGGCTTGCCGCCGATGCTTCCGAGATCGAAAGCGTCGAGCCGGTAGAGGTGCCGCGTGGCTGGGTGCTTCGTATCCGGCTGCGGGGCGGGGCGCGTTCGGATCTTAGCGAGCGCATTCGCCTCCGGGTGAGCGAAGGAAGCTGTGGGCTCTGCGGCGTGGAAACGATCGAGCAGGTGTTGCGACCCTTGCCGAAGATCGAACGCAAGCATCCCGTGACAAGGGCGGCGATCGGATGCGCGATCGGGCGGCTTGAGGCGCTTCAGCCGTTGGGGCACGCCACCGGCGCTGCGCATGCCGCCGCCTGGTGTGGTTTCGATGGCGCGCTTCGGGTGGTGCGCGAGGATGTTGGTCGCCACAACGCCATGGACAAGCTGATCGGCGCCGTCGCACGGGCTGGCGAGGATATCCGCGACGGATTCATCCTGCTGACCGCGCGCTGCAGTTATGAACTGGTGGAAAAGGCGGTGGTGGCCGGGTGCCCGCTGCTCGTCACCATTTCCGCGCCGACAAGTCTCGCGGTGGAGCGGGCACAGGAAAGCGGCCTCGCGCTTGTCGCGCTGGCCCGCAAGGACAGCATGCTGGTCGTCAATGATCCGGGGAACATGCTGTCATGACGTTCGGAAGGATGGATCATGGCTTGGATCGGTGAAATCGATTTGGGCACCAGGCCGACGCCGGCCAATGACAAGGCGCTGGTGAGCCTCATTATCGACGGGCAGGCCATCGAGGTGCCGGAAGGCACGTCGATCATGCGGGCGGCCGCACTGATGGGCACGACGATTCCCAAGCTCTGCGCGACCGACAGCCTCGATGCGTTCGGATCCTGCCGGCTGTGCCTGGTCGAGATCGAGGGGCGCAATGGCTATCCCGCGTCTTGCACGACGCCGGTGGTGCCGGGCATGGTGGTGCGCACCCAGACCGAGAAGCTCAAGACGCTTCGACGCGGGGTGATGGAACTTTATATCTCGGATCACCCGCTCGATTGCCTGACCTGTCCCGCCAATGGCGATTGCGAATTGCAGGATCAGGCGGGAGCGGTCGGGCTTCGCGAGGTGCGCTACGGCTATGATGGCCGCAACCATCTCGCGGTGGAGAAGGACGAGTCCAACCCCTATTTCGACTTCGATCCCACCAAGTGCATCGTCTGCTCGCGCTGCGTGCGGGCCTGTGACGAGATCCAGGGAACGCTGGCGCTGACCATAGAGGATCGCGGCTTCGCCTCCGCCGTGTCGCCGTCGCAGGGGCAGGATTTCCTGTCATCGGAATGCGTGTCCTGCGGCGCCTGCGTCCAGGCATGCCCCACCTCTGCGCTGATGGAAAAGAAGGTGGTGGAGATCGGCACGCCGGATCGCGCCGTCGTCACCACCTGCGCCTATTGCGGCGTCGGCTGCACCTTCCGCGCCGAGATGCGTGGCGAGGAGCTGGTACGGATGGTGCCGTGGAAGGACGGCAAGGCCAATCATGGGCATAGCTGCGTGAAGGGCCGCTTCGCCTGGGGCTATGCCCAGCATCAGGACCGCATCCTCAATCCGATGATCCGGAGCAGCGTCGATGAACCGTGGCAAGAGGTCAGCTGGGAAGAGGCGATCGCTTATACCGCCAGCGAGTTCAAACGGATCCAGGCGAAATATGGCGCCCGCTCGATCGGTGGCATCACCTCGTCGCGCTGCACCAACGAGGAAACCTTCCTTGTCCAGAAGCTGGTCCGGCAGGGTTTCGGCAACAACAATGTCGATACCTGCGCCCGCGTCTGTCATTCGCCCACCGGTTACGGCCTCAAGACGACCTTCGGCACCTCGGCCGGCACCCAGGATTTCGATAGCGTCGAACAGGCCGATGTGATCATGATCATCGGTGCCAATCCGACCGATGGCCATCCCGTCTTCGCCAGCAGGATGAAGCAACGGCTACGGCAGGGTGCGCACCTGATCGTCGTCGATCCCCGGCGCATCGACATTGTGCGCACGCCGCATGTCGAGGCCGATTTTCACCTCCAGCTCCGCCCCGGCACCAATGTCGCCGTGCTGACCGCGATGGCGCATGTCGTCGTGACCGAGAAACTCTACGATGAAGGCTATGTCAGGGCGCGGTGCGACTGGGATGAGTTTCAGGACTGGGCCGAATTCGTGGGCCAGGCGGTGCATTCTCCCGAAGCGACCGAGGCGCTTACGAAAGTGCCGGCGGACCTCGTGCGCGACGCCGCGCGCCTTTATGCCACCGGCGGCAATGCGGCGATCTATTATGGGCTCGGCGTGACGGAACACAGCCAGGGCTCCTCCACGGTGATGGCGATCGCCAATCTCGCCATGGCCACCGGCAATGTCGGGCGCGAAGGGGTCGGCGTGAACCCGCTGCGTGGCCAGAACAATGTCCAGGGCGCCTGCGACATGGGCAGCTTCCCGCACGAATTCTCCGGCTATCGCCATGTCTCCGATGAGGCGACCCGCAAGATGTTCGAGCAGGCCTGGGGCGTTCCGCTTTCGGCCGAGCCGGGATTGCGCATTCCCAACATGCTCGACGCAGCGACCGACGGTGAATTCAAGGGCATCTTCATCCAGGGCGAGGACATCCTGCAATCCGATCCGAACACGACCCATGTCGCGGCCGGGCTGGCGGCGATGGAATGCGTGGTGGTGCAGGATCTGTTCCTCAATGAAACCGCCAATTACGCGCATGTCTTCCTGCCGGGGTCGACCTTTCTTGAAAAGGACGGCACCTTCACCAATGCGGAACGCCGCATCCAGCGCGTGCGCAAGGTGATGGAGCCTAAGAACGGCTATGCCGATTGGGAGATCGTCCAGCTGGTCGCCAACGCGATGGGGCTGGGCTGGACCTACGGTCATCCGTCTGAGATCATGAATGAGATCGCGGCGCTAACTCCCACGTTCAAAAGGGTAAATTATAAGGCGCTGGATGAGCATGGCTCCCTGCAATGGCCGGTGACCGATGCGGCGCCTGCGGGAACGCCGACGATGCATATCGATGCCTTCGTGCGCGGGCGTGGTCATTTCGTGGTCACCGATTATGTGCCGACCGATGAGAAGACAGGGCCGCGCTTCCCGCTGCTGCTGACCACCGGCCGGATCCTCAGCCAATATAATGTCGGCGCCCAAACCCGGCGCACCGACAATGTCCTCTGGCATGAGGAGGATCGGCTTGAGATTCATCCGGTGGACGCCGAGGATCGCGGCATCCGCGATGGCGATTGGATTTCACTCAGGAGCAGGGCAGGCGAGACGACGCTACGCGCGCTGATCACGTCGCGGGTGGCGCCGGGGGTGGTCTACACGACCTTCCATCATCCCGACACGCAGGCGAATGTGATCACCACCGAATATTCCGACTGGGCGACCAACTGTCCGGAATACAAGGTCACGGCCGTGCAGGTGATGCCGTCCAACGGCCCCAGCGAATGGCAACAGAGTTATCGCGAACAAGCGGCACATTCCCGCCGTATCGCCGGGCATGTGGCCGCGGCGGAGTAAAGCAGGCAACCGCGTGTCCACCGACGATCATCTGATCTATATGGCGAACCAGATCGCCCGTAATTTCGCGGCTTCCGGTGTGGAGGCAGCCATCAAGGCGACGGCCGACCATATCACCGCCTTCTGGGATCCCCGGATGAAGGCGCGGCTGTTCGCCTGTCAGGCTAAGGGGGAAGCGGGGCTGGGCGACATTGCTGCTGCCGCTGTTGAACGGTTACAGGGGCAGCCGGCGCAATAACTTTAGAAGTCCCGCGCAAGCGGCAGTGACTTTCTACAAGACATCTGCATGATCGTGCGCGCCTGCGTCGGTGCGTTAGAGGATGTGATGTGAATAAGCGTTGGTTCGATCTGCTCAATCTCCATCAGCCACGTCTGGAATGTCCCCAGGGTCTCGATCAACAGGGTGCGCGCCGTTTCCTCAAGACGGTCAGGATCGATGGTGGTCCCGTCGCCGAACTCGAGGGTTATGTCGATCGGGATTGGCGGCGCTTTCTCTTTACCTGGATGCTTTGCCGGTCGCTTGAGGGACGTTGCCTCGAAATAGGCGCCGCACCCTATTTCACAACGGCTCTACTAAGCGAATTCAGCAGTTTGGATCTCACGCTTAGCAATTATTCGCCAAGCGATGAGACGTCCGGTGAGCATGGCGTGCGGTGGGTGTCCCCAAACAACGGCTCGGAGATGCATCACACCATGCGCCACGATCTGTTCAACGTCGAGAACGATTGCTTGCCCTATCCGGACAATCACTTTGACGTGGTTTTGTTTTGCGAGGTGCTCGAACACCTTACCAATGACCCGTTTCGCGCGCTTGGCGAAATCAGGCGGGTGATCAAGCCGGGAGGCAGGTTGATCCTGACCACCCCGAATGTCGCATGCGCGAAGAATGTGCTCAAGATGTTCAAAGGCGGCAACGTGAACGACCGCTATTCGGCCTATGGGCCCTATGGTCGACACAATCGCGAATTTACGGCGGCGGAAGTGCGGCTTGTTCTGGCGATCATGGAGTTCTCCGTGGAGCGGCTGTTCACCGCGAATGTCCTGTTCCGGCGCATGTCGCAACTCATCGCAAATTTCGCGGCGGTGCTTGCCTTCACGGCCTTTTCCCGATCGCGCGCGCGGGCGCTTGGGCAGTATATTTTGGTCTCGGCGGTGAAGGGAGAGGCCAGCGAAGCGAAACGCCCGGAATGGCTTTTCAGAAGTTACGCGGACCCTGATCAGACGTTTGAGCTGCGGTAGCGTTTGTTATGACACTTATCCGCCCCGGCCCTTTTCGGCTTCAGTCTCCTGTAAGGCTGACCAAGCTGGCAATGATCCGACGCGTGCGCGCCGTGTTCAACGACCAAATGCGGGGAGAAAAGCCGGTCGTTCGCAGCGAACACAGCCTTTTTGGCCCCGGAACCGTGATCTGGCGCGTGCATGGCGATGTCATCACCATGATGGTTGGCGGCGTGGCGGCCCTGCTCCTTCAGATGCTGCATCCGAAAGTCCTTGCAGGTGTCTGGGATCATTCCGATTTTCGTGACAATATGCTTGGTCGTCTGCGCCGAACCGCGCGGTTCATATCGCTGACGACCTATGGTTCAGCCGAAGATGCCGAAGCCGCGATCGCGCGGGTTCGCTCGGTTCATGACGGCGTTAACGGCACCTTGCCGGATGGGACGCCTTATTCGGCGACCGATCCGCGATTGCTCGCATGGGTGCATGTCACCGAGGCGCTGTGCTTCATCGAGTCCTGGATTCGTTACGGCAATCACGATCTCGGTGCCGACGATCAGGATCGCTATTTCGCCGAAATGTCCCGGATCGCGATTGCGCTTGGCGCCGAGCCGGTTCCGGCGACGCGTGCGGAAGCCGAACAGCTCGTTCAGGAGATGCGAGGCGAGCTTCTAAGCGACAAGCGGACTCGGGAAGTCGCGGATATCGTGATGCTTCAGCGGCCGGACAATGCAATCGAAGCGTCTATCCAGGCGATGATCACCGAAGCGGCGGCTGATCTGCTGCCGCCCTGGGCACGCGAGATGCATGGCCTGTCGGTTTCGCCGATTGCGCGCCCGCTGGTTCGCACCGGCACGCTGGCCGTCGCGCGAACCCTCCGCTGGGCCTTCCGATAAAAGCCCGTCAGCGACGGCGTTGCAACACCCCCACTATCGTCCCTATGTGACAGGCACGGATTCACGGCGGGACGATTCATGACCAACACAGTTCATAGCGCGATGCTCATCCTCGGCTCGGGCCCGGCGGGGCTCACGGCGGCGATTTATGGCGCACGCGCCGGCATGAAGCCGATAGTGATCCAGGGGCTGGAGCCTGGCGGACAGCTGATGACGACCACCGATGTCGAGAACTTCCCCGGCTTTCGCGATGTCATCCAGGGCCCGTGGCTGATGGACGAAATGCGCGCGCAGGCCGAGCATGTCGGCGCACAGATGGTCTATGACATGATCGCTGAGGTCGATCTCTCTCGCCGCCCGTTCCGGCTGACAGGGGACGGCGGCACGATCTACACCGGCGACACGCTGGTGATCGCGACAGGCGCTCAGGCGCGCTGGCTCGGCCTTGAAAGCGAGACCCGGCTGCGCGGGCAGGGAGTGTCGGCCTGCGCCACCTGCGACGGCTTCTTCTATCGCGGCAAGAAGGTTGCGGTGATCGGCGGCGGCAACACCGCGGTCGAAGAGGCGCTCTACCTCACCAACCACAGCCAGGACGTAACCCTGATCCATCGACGCGACACATTGCGCGCCGAGAAGATCCTGCAGGAGCGGCTGTTCGCGCATCCCAACATCACGGTGCTGTGGAACAAGGCGATCGACAGCTTTGTGGCGGGTGAGGGCAATGCCGGACTGGTCGGGCTCGATCTGCGCGACACGGTCACCGGCAAAATCTCGCGGCTGGATCTCGACGGCGCCTTCGTCGCGATCGGGCACGAACCGGCGACTGCCCTGTTCCGCGGACAGCTTGATATCGAGCCCGACGGCTACCTCGTCGTCCAGCCCGGTACGAGCAAGACAGCGGTGCCGGGAGTGTTCGCGTGCGGCGATGTGATGGATAGGCATTATCGCCAGGCAGTGACGGCAGCGGGCACGGGCTGCATGGCGGCACTTGATGCCGAACGTTTCCTGGCCGAGGCGCGGTTCGAGGCGAGCGTCGCCGCCTAATCCGTCCTCAGAGCCGCAAGGATCAGTGCGGCCAGCCAGACTTGATCGCTGCCGCTCGCGAAGCTGTGCGAAGCACTGTTCCGCGAAGTCAGTGATATCCGTGGCGACCGGCGTATTTGCTCGCCCAGCTTGCCTTCATGGACCGATCTGAAGGCTCGTGCGGTGGCGTCCCGTTCGGCGAGAAGGATGCGGATCGGGCCAGTAAAGCCGGCAAGTGAAGCCATGACGTCATGCGCAAGGCTTTGATCGGATTGGCTCAGCGCCGATCGAATGCCGTTCATGGCCGATTTCATGCTGAAGCCCTGGGTCAGCAGCTTCCGCCATCCGGCAAGGGTCAGCAGTCGCTCGCGATAATGTGCGCGGATGGCGGCGGGCGCAGGTTGGCCGGCGCTCGCTTCGATCACCCAGGGGTTGAGCAGGATCAGCCCGTCGAACGGCGCGGCGCCATGATGCAACGCGATAGCGCTTGCTCCGTCGCACAATCCCATTCCCCACAGCCGCTCGATATGCGGACAGGCGCTTCGGAAGGCCGTAGCGGCGGCGGCGATGTCCGGCGCGCTGTTTCGGAAACCGGGATCGATGCCGCTACTGTCGCCTGCCCCGCGCCGGTCAAAGCGAAACACCGGATAGCCCGCTGCCGACAGTTGGGCGGCCAGCATTGCCATCATGCGGTGTGGCCCGATCCGGGTTTGACGCCCGCCCGTCACGATGAGCAGCCCGGTCGAGCCGTCGCCCTCGTCGAGTGTCGCGACCAGCGTCTCACCCTCGCATGTGAAGTTCACGCTGCGGCGCATGTCCTGATCCATTGAGCGAGATCGTCGGCCAATGCTCCCGTCAGCGCGGCATCCTCGTCGGGCTCGGCGCGTCGCCAGAGTGGTGTTCCAATAACCGGGACGGAACATTCCCGAAACGGGCCGGCGACGTCTTCCGGCGTGGCCGTTTCCAGTTCCTTGATCAAACGGGAGCTTGTTGGATAACCAGCAAACAAATTCCCGTTGCCGGCCCCGCTGATCCGCTGGGTCCGAAGCAGCGGCCGAAGCAGATCTTGACCGCTGGCACAGGCGAAGCGCCACCAGGAAGAGGCCGTTGCCGCATGGTCGATCAATGCCCCGCCACGGATCGAAGCGACGTGCGGCGGTGAGCCATAATCCTTTGTCAGGTCCTTACCGAGCCGGAAGATCGCCTCGCGCCAGTCTTCGATCGTCACCTCGTCCAGGCCAAGCAGGCTTTCACCGCAGCCGGGAAGGTCGCCGATCACAGCCCCGATTTCCCGGTTTCCCAGTGCGCGGGCAAGACCGATCATCGTCCGGCGTAAAAAATTTCGTTCTTCAAATAGGCTTTCTACAATAATGACTTGTATAGGGTATTGCGGATTAAATCTCAACAATTGCTCGCTGCTTCGTCCGGTGGAGTAGATGTCCGCGCGAGCGACCGCTGTCACGCCTGAACCTTGTCTCGGACGAACGCCACGAGCGCTCCGAACGTCTCGAGCATGTCCATGTCCACCTCGTCATCGTCGATCATGAAACCTAGCCTGTCCTCAAGCTCGGTCAGCAAACTCGCGACGGCCATGGAATCAAGTTCGGGTAGCGCGCCAAACAGCGGTGTGTCGGTCTGAAATGCAGCCGTGCGCTTGGCGTCGATGCTGAGAACATCGCCAAGCACATTCCGAATTACGTCCTCAATCGCTTGTTTGCCGATCATTCCGCAGGCCCCGCAATCTATTTCCCGCCCGCCTAATCGCTGTGCGCGCCGTGGACAAGGTCCCGCGCAGAGCACCGGTCAGACCAGCGATCGTGCGCGGATTGAAGAGATCGAGCTGAAAGAGCGGACGAGACAGGTCCATCCAGTCTGCCTTGTAGGGATCGTTGCCGGTGCCGAAGTCGATCCGCTGCACCTTGTCCTGCTCGATCGCATGGCGGAACATGGCGGCGGTCAGGATCGTACCGGGTGATTGATCGCGCCGGTCGTGGGCATGGGCAAGCTTGTGGATGGTCGCTTCGCCATTCTCGACGAGCCAGAACTGCGCGGCGATGGGGACACCGTTATCGAAAGCCAGTCCGAGCCTTAACGTTCCTGCCGCGGATTCCTGTTTTGCCAATGCGGTCAGAAAAGCGGGAGAACCTTCCTGTGGCTTCCAGCTCGATGCATAAATCTGTTCGTAGGAATGCCATATATCTTCATTGAATTGCTCAATAATATGTATTTCGAGATTATTGGATCTGGTCTTTCGCCGGAGCGTGTTTTGTAACCGGCCGGGACGGCGCGCCAGATAGTCAGGCCAGGATGGGCCGGCAATGCAGATGCTCCAGTTCGTGGAAATCCCGCTACATTTTGTTATCCAGCCAGCACGATGGAATGCAGCGCGCATCATCGAGAGCCGGTCCTCGCGCATGGGAGCCAGAGAGATCATAGTGAGGCGATGATTGACCCGCAGATGATGGGCCAACGCCTCCAGCAATTCTGACCGGGTATCACCCATAGTCACGGGACCGGTTTCCAGCGAATACCAGTTGGCCAGAGCGGTGGCATGACGCGATCGTCGGGTGAGGAGGAGCCAAACGGCTCCCAAACCGTCTCGAGCGCGAACGATTAGAGGCTCACCGGCTGGGGG
>Ga0065707_10000708_pt1 | contig 23505 bp, 24 predicted proteins | sample SwiRhicommuniRL3_FD_59094 | JGI IMG/M metagenome (GOLD analysis project Ga0065707, IMG submission 59094) | Switchgrass rhizosphere bacterial communities from Rose Lake, Michigan, USA - RL3 v2 (version 2) | ecosystem: Host-associated > Plants > Roots > Rhizosphere > Soil | place: East Lansing...
ATCAACAAGGGCGGGCACTTCCAGACGAATCTCGTGGTCATCGAGGCGGCAGTGAAAGACGAAGCGCGGTTCCCGGGTAAATGGGCGTACTTCGATTTCGGCCGCGACATGAAGCCGCAGGTGCAGGCGCTGCCGGTCACCGAGCGCTGCTACGCCTGTCACTCGGAGAATGGCGCCGTCGACAACACGTTCGTGCAGTTCTATCCCACGCTGCTCGAAGTCGCGGAGCGGATGGGCACGCTGCGTCCCTCATATACGAGTACGCCGGCCGCTCACTGACGGACATGGTCCGGGTCTTCGTGTGTCTCCTGTGTGTGTTGTGCGGCGAGGTCTCTGGTTTCGCGCAGGACCGGGAGGAAACCTGGAAGCGGTGCCGCGGCAACGACCCCGACGAGCGCCTGACGGCGTGCACGGCGCTCATCGAAGGCGGGCAGGAGCCGCCGGCGGAGCTCGCCAACGCCTACTACGCGCGCGGGTCGGCGTACCAGCAGAAGAATCTTTTCGCGCTCGCTCTCGACGATTTGAACACGGCGATCAAGGCCAACCCTGATCTGATCGATGCGTACGGCGATCGCGGCATCACGCTCACCGTCATGGGCCGCTTCGCCGACGCCATTCCCGACTACTCCCGTGTCATCGAGGCGTACCCCAAGCTTGCCTATGCGTACTACAACCGGGGGTTGTGCTACGAGCTGATCGGCCTGGATGATCTCGCGCTCGAAGACATCACGGCGTCCATCGAGATCGAGCCGCGCGCGGAGTACCGGTACGAACGACGCGGCACGATCTATTTCCGCAAGGATCAACTCGACAAGGCGCTCGCCGACTACGAGGAAGCGCTGGTGATCAACCCCCAGTACCCGGCCGCCCTCTACGGCCGCGGCATCATCCGCATGAAAAACGGCGACCTTGCCGGCGGTGGCGCCGATGTCGCGCAGGCGAAACGTTACCGCGCGACCATTGCCGAAGAGATGGAGCGGGCCGGCGTCAGAAGTGCCCGCTAGTGCGCATTCGTACGTAGGTCAAATCCTGATGGCGAAAAGAGTGCATTCGCATCAAAATTCTGTGCAGACGCATGGCACGTATCCTCGTTGTCGACGACGAATCCACGATTCGAGACATCCTGGCGCGGCGGCTTTCCCAGTGGGGACATGACGTCGTGACGGCCCACAACGCGGAAGCCGCTGTTGAGGAGATGACCCGGGCGCCCGCGCAGATCGTGTTCTCCGACGTCATCATGCCGGTCAACGACGGCGTGTGGCTCGCCCGGCAGATTCGCGAGCGGTGGCCCGACACCGTGATTGTGGCGGTCAGCGGCGCGCAGGAGATGGATACGATCGTCAAGATGCGAAAGTACGGCGCCGTCGACTACGTGGTGAAGCCCATCGGCCGCGAGATGCTGCACCAGGCGCTCGAGCGCGCGCTGGCCAGACTCAGCGAGCCGCAGACGCCAGCGGGCTGATAGAATTCGCGGAATCGATCCGCACCCGCCGCTTTCCGCATCGTTTTCCGACGCCGAGCGCCTCCGTCTGGCGCTCGAGGCCGCGCGTCTCGGCGACTGGAGTTGGGACGCCGCCAGCGACGTCGTCACCTTGTCGCCGCGTGCCGCGGAGATCTTCGATATTCCTCCCGGTCCGGTCCTGACCTGGACCGAGATGCGCGAGATTCTCCACCCCGACGACCGCGAGCGCGCGCGCGTCGCGGTGGAGCAGGCCATCGCCGACCGCTCCGAGTACAACATCGAGTACCGCATCAAGACCCAGGCAGGCGAACGATGGGTGGCCGCGCGCGGACACGCCGCGTACAGCGAGCACGGCGTCGTCCTGGGCATGCTCGGCATCGTGCAGGACGTCACCGAACAACGAGCGACGAAAGAGCTGTTGCGGGACCAGGCCGAGACGCTGCAGATCATCAACAACTTCGGACGGGTGCTCTCGGCCGAGCTCGAACTGCAGAAGCTGGTGCAGGCGCTCACCGACGCCGCCACCGGGCTGGCAGGCGCCGAGTTCGGCGCGTTTTTCTACAACGTCCTCGACGAGGGCGGCGGGTCGTACATGCTCTACACGGTGTCGGGCCTGGACCGCCGGCACTTCGAACGGTTTCCGTTACCGCGCGCGACGTCGTTGTTCGGCCTGACGTTCCGGGGCGAGGGCAGCGTCAGGCTTGGCGATGTCACCACGGATCCGCGCTATGGGCTGAACGAGCCCCATTTCGGCCTTCCGCGAGGCCATCCAGCGGTGCGGAGCTATCTCGCGATTCCGGTCGTGGGCCGATTGGGAGACGTGCTCGGCGGCCTGTTCTTCGGCCACTCCAAGCCGGATGTGTTCGCGGAGAACGCCGAACGCCTCATCGAAGGCCTCGCGGCCCAGGCCGCCATCGCCATCGACAACGCGAGGCTGTTCGANGCGGTTCAGAAAGCCCGGGAGTCGGCGGAAGTCGCCAACCGCTTGAAGGACGAATTTCTCGCGACGGTGTCGCACGAACTGCGCACGCCGCTCAACGCCGTGCTGGGCTGGACGTCGTTGCTGCGCAGCACGAACATGGACGCCGAGCGGCGGGAGAAGGCGCTCGAGACCATCGAGCGCAACGCGAAGCTTCAGCAGAAGATCGTGGAAGACATTCTCGATGTGTCGAGGATTGTCGCGGGGCAGCTGCGGCTCGAGCGGGAACCCATGCCGTTCCGGCCGGTGGTGGAGCAAGCCATCGAGTCGATCCGCCCGATGGCCGCGGCGAAAAGCCTTCAAACCACGATCGAGCTGGACGACGACCCCGCCATCATCATTGGCGATGCCGCGCGTCTTCAACAGGTCGTGTGGAACCTGCTGGCGAACAGCGTCAAGTTCACGCCCGATGGGGGCCGGCTGCGGGTGACGTTGGCGGTGACCGAATCGTGCGTCGAGCTCGTCATTGCCGATACGGGCATCGGCATCTCGCCCGAGTTCCTGCCGCACGTGTTCGAGCGCTTCAGACAGGGCGACGCGCGCGTCAGCCGTACACACGGAGGCCTCGGCCTGGGCCTGGCCATCGTGCGCCATCTCACCGAGATGCACGGGGGGACTGTCGCCGCCGTGAGTGCCGGCGAAGGCAAGGGCGCGACGTTTATCCTCCGCCTGCCGACCGCTTAACCCGCGTGGATCTTGCCGGTCACGGTGGCGCCGTCGGCCATGCTGAACCGCGGGGCCGTGATGTCGCCGGTGACCGAGGCGGTGGAGCTGAGGTCCACCTTCTCGACCCCTTTGATGTTGCCCTTCACCTTGCCGCTGATCACCACGGTCTTGGCGAGCAGATCGGCCTTGATGTTGGCTTCCTGCCCGATCGTCAGGCTGTGGCCGCCGAGCTCGATCGACCCTTCCACATCGCCGTCGATGGTCAGGTCCTCGCCGCCGATGACCTTCCCCTCCACCCGGACCGCCTTGCCGATCCATGCCACTACGCGGCGTTCGGAGGCATATGGCGATGGCGGTTTCACATCTGTAGCATTCGACATGTCGTTTGACTCCCTGGACTGGACACGGCCCGGTCCCTAGCCGGACACTAAAGTTCGTCGGATGCGCAGGACTGCAGTCGCGCTCTTACTTTTATCGGCACTGTGGTGCTCCAGCGTGAGTGCTCAGCCCCGCTGTGGCGACCCGGATCCCGAAATTTCCATCAGCGTCTGTTCCGCCCTCATTCAGTCGGGGCGGGCACGGGGCCCCGACCTGGCCACCGCCCACGTCGAGCGCGGCATCGCGTATGTCACGCTGCTCGATTACGATCGCGCGCTCAAGGACTTCGACGAAGCCGTCAGGCTCGATCCCAGGTCGGCCCGTGCCTTTGCCAACCGGGGCGCCGTGCACGGGGCGAAGCAGGATTTCGACAGGGCCATCGGCGATCTGACCCAGGCCCTGAAGCTCGAGCCGCGCTCCGCGACCGCGTTTGCCGATCGCGCGGGCATGTACCGCCTCAACGGCCAGTACGAGGAGGCCATCCGCGACTACGGCGAGGCGATTCGCCTCGATCCCAGTTTCCAGGACGCGCTGCTGAACCGCGCGTTGACGCTTGCCGGCACATCGCGCTGCCCCGACGCGATTCTTGATTTCACCCGCGTCATCGAGTTGAACCCGAAACAGGCGCTGGCCTACATCGATCGCGCCGTGTGCTACGAAGGCGCGGGGCGCGACGATCTCGCTCTGGCGGATTTCTCGAAACACATCGAGATCGATCCGCGCTCGGGCGAGGGCCTCGAGCGCCGTGCGGCTTTACACTTCCGCACCCGTGATTATGCGCGTGCCCTCGCGGATTTTGCCGAGGCGCTGGTGATTAATCCCAGCTCCCCGACGGCGCTGTACGGGCGAGGCGTTGTAAAGCGTACGATGGGCGACACGCGCGGCGGGACGCAGGACATGGACACGGCGACCGCCATGCGACCAAATGTCGCGACAGAACTCGCCAGGCGCGGCCTGAAGCCGCCCGAGTGAGCGGCGCGGCCGACGTCCGTGACAGCCCGGGCACCGACGCGCCGCCGGCGTCCGTCAGCGCGCGCGCGAGCGCGCGAGTGTCGTGGCAATGTAGCCGCGGCGCGACCGTACGCGATGGCCGGGACTGGTGGCCCGCACGCGAATGCTGCGGTAGCTGCCGTCGAGCGGCTTCTGCGTGTGATAGCCGAGCACGTACTGGCTGTTGAGCTCTTCGGCGATACGGGCTGTCGCCTCGACGATCTCGGTTGTCTGATGCACGAGCTCGGTGTTTCCACCGCTGCCGCCGGTAATCTCGTTCAGCGCGCCCACGTTGACCGTTTCGTTGATGGCGCGCTTGGCCGGCGGATCGACCGCGATCGCATACACGAACGCGTCGGTGCGGATGAGCGCCGACCGCACTTCCCGCAGGGTTGCGTCGCTGGCCGTATCGGCGCCATCAGAGATGATGACGATCGCGGCGCGTTGCTTGGCGCGGGTATTCATCATCGGCAGGACCGTCAGCAACGAATCGTAAAGAGCCGTCGAGCCGAACGGCTTCAAGGTCGACATCGCGTCCCGGACGACATCCGGCGCCTGCGTCCACGGGGTCAGCGGCCGTGCTTCGTGATTGAACGCGACGACTGAAAACTCGTCGCTCTTGTCGAGCAGATCGAACAGAAAACGCTCGACGGCGGANCGCGCGTCGANGAGGCGTTGCCCGTACATGCTGTCGCTCACATCGAGCATCACGGCCAGGCTGACGGGCACTCGTTCGTTCGTGAANTGCGTGATCGTCTGACGCTCGCCATCTTCGTAGACTTCNAATACCTCGCGGGGAAGGCCTGTGACCAGATGTCCTTCACCGTCCACGACTGTCGCGGTCACGCTGATGAGATCGACTTCGCTCCGAAATCGAGCTGAGTCATCCTGGGCGGTGAGGGTGAGACTTGCCGCGGCCAGCAGGAGGAGGGCGCCGAGGGCGCTTCGCACGGGACTATCCTACGCTTAATCCCTGGCCTTATCGACCGCCCAGGCGATGAACACGCCGGCTGCGGTGCCCGCCGCTGACCACGTGAAATCGCGCCAGGACGGCGTGCCATGGCGTCGATCGTAGAGCTCCTTGCCGGCCGCGGCACCGAGGCCGGCGCCCGTGCCCAGCACGACGCGCCACCCTTTTTTCCGCGTCACCAGCGTGCTGCCCGCGTATCCGCCGGCGGCGATACCGGCGCCGGCGCCGAAATGTTTGGCCTTGTCGGCTGCCAGCCATTTGTCTTCAGCCGCCACGCCCCGCGGCACGACGAGCAGGATCAGGATGAGGAAGACACCAGCACGGCGACCCATGTCTGGTGTTATCGGCCGAACCCTACGAACCCACGAACCTCACGAACCTCACGAACCGACGAACCATTTGGATCCATTACCGTATATCGATCGAACCCGATCCCGTTCTGATCCGCACCAGGTTGCCGCCGCCCCGTACCGTGCCCTCGACGTGATTCCGTCGAATCCGGCCCTGCATGGTGACGGGCTGCGCCGTGTTGATCGACCCCGATCCCGTGCTGGCTTCGAGTGAGTACGCCGCATCGGACGGCAGTTGAAGCGTGACGTCGCCAGACCCCGTCTGCACGTTGACGTCGGCTTTCGTGATCTGCGTCACGTTGATGTCGCCGCTGCCGGTTTGCGCGCGGACTTCGCCGCCCACCGATGCTACGCGGATGTCGCCGCTGCCCGTCTGGGCACTGAGGCTGCCGCCGGTGCGCTCGATATGGATGTCTCCGGAGCCGGTGCGGGCGCGCACGCCGCCGTTCACGCTGCCGATCGCCTGATTACCCGATCCCGTGTTCGCGCTCAATTGCGTGTTCGCCGGCACGACGAGCTCGTAGCTGATGCTGACGTTGTTGTAGAGCTCGTCGCCGTTGGTCTCGCCGATGCTGATCGTGTTGCCGTTCTGAACGATCGGTGGCTCGGCTTCGACGCGGCGGACCCGCTCGGACGGGCTGAGCGATGTGCGCCGCGACTCGCTCGCGCGGATGCGGCCGAGCACCTGGATTCGATTGCCCTCGCCCGTGCGAATCTGTATATCCCCAGAGCCGGTACGGACGCTCAGCTCGACAGGGCCGCTCACCGTGAGGGTGCGCTCGAACGACCCGCGCGCCTGTTCGGATTGCGCCGCGATGTCGATGCCCACGCAGCTCGTGAGCACGGCGAGACAGAGTGCAAGAAACGAAAGGCGCCGGACTGCTGTCATATGTGCCTCCACAATTCCCATTGGCGGTATTACGTTGGCGGGCGGCCCAGGGTTGCGAACTGGCTTCTTTGACGATGCCACCAAAGAAGAAGTTGCATGCCATCGATCACAATCGCCTTTGCTTTGAAGCAGATACCCAATCCGGGCGGGATTTGGCGCCGTCGGTAGCGCTGTGGGTGGCGCAGGGCCTTAGCCCTGCCAGGTGGATCTTCGGTAGCGCAGGGCTTTAGCCCTGCCAGGTGGATCTTCGGTGGCGCAGGGCTTCAGCCCTGCCTAGGCTGGCCGCGTGTTGCGGTGGCAGAAACCTTCGATGATGCCCGTATCGGGATCGAGGAAGGTAACGCCGGCGCGATACTTGATCTCGGATTGCGCGAGCTCAACGGTCGACCATGCGACGAGCGCGCGGAATCGCTTCTCGGCTGCGTGGTCGACGAGAGTCAGCAGAATGCTCTGGCGTGGCTGAACGCGGGCGGGCATCACGAGTTGGGCGCCGGTGATCGACAGGTTCACCAGGCGGCTCCGCTCTCCATCGACGACCACTTCCATGCCGGCTTTCATGGGAAAGCGTTTGGCGCCGCGCGTACCGCATCCTTCGAGGGGCTGCGATGCCGCGTGGAGCGCAATGTCCTGCTGCGAGAGGATGACGGGCAGGTTGCCCTCGTCTTCGCACAGCACGCGCACGTCGACACCCTTGTGCTCCCGGAGACGCGCGACGATGAGCGCTCCGCGGGCGGTTTTGACGACCGCCGAGTCGAGTGCCAGCACCTTCGGCGGGTTCTCGAGCACCATCCGCAGCGCTTCGAGCGACTCTGATTCGGCGAAGACCTTGACGAGCGGATCCTGCTCCAGGCGGCGGCGAAGGGCCGCGGCGTGGGCAGATCCCGCTATCACGAACGCCGTCATGGACGAACCGGTTGAATGATGCACGCTGCCTGCGGAACAGCAATCCTCCTGCCGGAGAAGGGGCTATTCCCTAACTGCTCCAAAGAAAGGACTTACGAATAACAGGGCGGCATGCAAGGATCGCGGGATTTTCCGCTTTCAACACACGCGAACGCCCCGCAACTGCGCCAACTTGCTCAAGTGGTTGCAGATATGCTCCTCTGTGCCGTTCTGGGACAGCGTGTCTCAATAGAGCAAGAATCCTGAGATGGTTACTCGCGCGCATTTCGGCACCCTGCCAGACGGTACGTCCGTCGACATCATCACGATTCGAAATGCCCCGGGCTTCGAGTTGAGCGCTCTCACCTACGGATGTCTCATCGTCGCCGTGAAGGTGCCCGATGCGGACGGGAAGGCCCTGAACGTCGTGCTCGGCTACGACGGGCTCGAGCCCTATCTCCACTCCTCGCCGTACTTCGGTGCACTGGTCGGCCGCTTTGCCAACCGGATTGCGAACGCCACCTTTGTCATCGACGGCCGGCCCTACTCCGTCTCGCGAAATGAGGGGTCGAATCATGTGCACGGTGGCGTCAAGGGATTCGACAAGCACGTCTGGCATGCCGAGACGGACCCGCGTAAGAACGCCGTTTGCTTTCGCAGGCGAAGTCCTGACGGCGAAGAGGGTTATCCGGGTACGCTCGATGTGGAGGTGACCTATTCGCTCGGCGATCTCGACGATGTGTCGATGACCTGCGAGGCGGTGACCGATGCGCCGACGCACGTGAACCTGACCCAGCACTCCTACTTCAACCTTCGAGGCGACGGCGATGTGCTGTCGTATCTGCTCACCATCGACGCGAGCACCTACTTGCCCGTGGGCGGGAATCTCATTCCCACGGGCGAGCGCCGTCCGGTGTCGAACACACCGTTCGACTTCCGCGAGCCGTGCGCGATCGGCGCTCGCATCGGCGACGCTGACGAGCAGTTGAGGATGCCTGGCGGCTACGACCATGCGTTCGTCCTGAACCGTGGAGGGGCCGATCTCGCCCTTGCGGCGCGGATATCGGATCCATTCAGCGGCCGGGCGCTCGAGGTGAGCACGACTGAGCCAAGTCTCCAGCTCTACTCGGGCCAGGTGGTGGGGTATCGCGGTCTGTGCCTGGAGCCGCAGCACTTCCCGGATTCGCCCAATCGGCCCGAGTTTCCCTCGACCTTATTGCGGCCGGGCGAGCGCTACCGGTCCGTCACGCGATACACTTTCAGTACATAGCCATGCGTATTCGAGTCTCGCATCTGAAGGATCGCAAGCAGCGCCACGAGAAGTTCGCCGTGCTGACGGCCTACGACGCCACCATGGCGCGGTTATTCGAGCGCGCCGGCGTCGACGTGCTGCTCGTCGGCGATTCAGTCGCAACCGCCGTTCTCGGGTACGACACGACCCTGCCGGTGACGCTCGACGTGATGATTCATCACACGGCTGCGGTCGTGCGTGGAACAGAGCGCGCGCTCGTCATCGCCGACATGCCGTTTCTGACCTACCAGGTGACGGCATCCGAAGCTGTGCGCAATGCCGGTCGTCTGTTGAAGGACGCCGGTGCGGCGGCGGTGAAGGTCGAGGGTGGCAGTTCGGTGATCGACGTCGTGCGCAGGCTCGTCGACGTGGGCATACCGGTCATGGGTCACCTCGGTGTGACGCCGCAGTCGGTGAACCAGCAGAGCGGCTACCGCCAGCGCGGCGGCAATCCACGCGACGCGGAGATCATCTTCAACGACGCGCTCGCACTGCAGGATGCCGGAGCGTTCGCCGTCGTGCTCGAATCGATTCCGCCCGATCTCGCGGTCCGCGTGACCGCCGCACTCGAGGTGCCGACCATCGGCATTGGCGCGGGACCGGATTGCGATGGCCAGGTGCTGGTCTCCTCGGACCTGCTGGGCCTGCACGACCGCGTGCCGCCCTTTGCGACCAAGTACGTCGATCTCTCCGAGATCATCGTCAACGCCGCCCGTGCGTTTGTCGAAGATGTACGAGCCGGATCCCGTGCTCGAGCTCATCGAGACCATTGACCGGCTCCGGGAGCGCCTGTCGAAGCGTTCCGATGGCACGCTCGGCCTGGTGCCGACCATGGGTGCGCTGCACGCCGGTCATGCCGCGCTAGTACACGAGGCGCACCGCGAAAATGGCGTGGTTGTCGTCACGATCTTCGTCAATCCGCTGCAGTTCAACAACCAGGACGACCTGGCGCGGTATCCGCGCACGCTCGAGGCCGACGTGGCGTTTTGCCGCGCGCTCGACGTCGACGTCGTGTTTGCGCCGTCTGCGGCCGAGGTGTACCCGCAGCCGCCCGAGTGCAGCGTCGACGTCGGAAGGCTCGCCGACCATCTCTGCGGAAAATTCCGTCCAGGGCACTTCAGCGGCGTCGCGACCGTGGTGCTGAAGCTGTTTCAGATGGTGCAGCCGCATCGAGCGTATTTCGGCGAGAAGGACGCGCAGCAGCTTGCCATCATCAGGCGGCTCGTCGCCGACTTCAACGTGCCGGTCGCGATCGTCGAGGTGCCGACGGTCCGGGAATCAGATGGCCTGGCGTTGAGCTCGCGAAACCGTCTCCTTGGCCCGGGCGAACGGGCGCTTGCGCCGTCGCTCTATCAGGCGCTCGTCGAAGCCAGGACTCAGATCGCCCGCGGCAGCCGCCGGGCGAGCGATATTCGCCGCGCGGCCGCCGCATGCATTCCTTCCGATCCGTCCCTGAGGCTCGAGTACTTCGAAATCGTGGACCCGGCAACGATGCAACCGGTCGAGGAGGTCGTGCGGCCTGTTCGCGTGGCAGCGGCCATGTGGGTGGGAACCACGCGGTTGATCGATAACATCCTGGTGAGCTGACCATGCTTCGCCTCGCCACCGTCGCGGATGCCCCGACGCTCGCGCGGATCATCAACGACGCGTTCATCGTCGAAGCGTTTTTCAAGATTGGCGATCGCACCAGCGTCGACGAGGTCGTCGAGTTGATGAACGGCGGCGGCGAATTTCTCACCGTCGACGATGCCGAAGGGAACCTGGCAGGGTGCGTGTATCTGCAGTGCCGGGGCGCGCGCGCCTATTTCGGCATGCTCTCGATCGATCCGGCGCGGCAGGGCCGGGGCCTGGGCAGGACGCTCATCGAATCCGTCGAGGCGCGTGCCCGCGATCGCGGCTGCCGCTTCATGGACATCCACATCGTCAACCTGCGCGAAGAGCTGCCCGCCTACTATCGACGGCTTGGCTATGCCGAGCGGGGTACCCTGCCATTTTCGGCCCCCGAGCGTGCCAGCCGCCCGTGCCACTTCATCGTGATGACGAAACCGATCGGTGACTGAAATGACGACACATTCGACGTCAGTCTTTGGCAGGTGGTTTGCTGCTCTTCCTTATATGAGGGTTCGGATCATCCGCGAGTCGAGAGGGCGGGTCGACGGCATGTCGCTGCGCTACTACCACGCGGGCGAGGCGTACGACGTGTCGGCGTTGCTCGCGGAATATCTCGTCGCCGAAGGAATTGCATCCATCGAAATGCGCCAGCACCAACGGTCGTCCCGCCATCGCTCGACCGATCGTCGCCGCTACCGTTCGGGCCTCTAGCATCGGTCCTGCCCCACCCGACGTCCGTTCAACGAACACCGGCCGTTCACCCCAGTACAGCCCGGGGCGCGACGCTCTGCATCCACACGCTTCACATGTATAGTGTCCGTTCGTGATGACACCTGAGTCTGACGCGCTCGTCGTGTTCGGGGTGACCGGCGATCTCGCGTACAAGAAGATCTTCCCCGCGCTCCAGTCGCTCGTCAGGCGGGGGCAGCTCAAGGTCCCGATTATCGGTGTCGGCCGGGCACCCGTCAGCCGTGACGAGCTCGTCACGCGCGTGCGCAACAGCGTCGGCGAGCGCGGGCCGATCGACGAGCAAGCGTTCTCGCAGCTCATGTCGCAGCTGACATACGTGTCGGGCGACTACGCCAATATCGAGACCTTCACGAAGATCAGGCAGGCGCTCGGCGATGCGCGCCACCCGATGTTCTACCTCGCGATCCCGCCCAGCGCGTTTCCCATGATTGTCGAGCACATCTCGCGCGCCGGCTGCGCTTCCGGCGCGCGCGTCGTCATCGAGAAGCCGTTCGGGCGCGACCTCGAGTCGGCACGCGCGCTGAACGCCACACTCCATAGCGCGTTCCCTGAAGAGGCCATCTTCCGCATCGATCACTATCTGGGGAAGGAGGCCGTTCAGAACATTCTGTATTTCCGCTTCGCGAACGCGTTCCTCGAGCCCATCTGGTCGCGCCAGTACGTCGACAGCGTGCACATCACGATGTCCGAGTCGTTCGGCGTCGAGGGGCGCGGTGGGTTCTACGAGGAAGCCGGCGTGGTACGCGACGTGGTGCAGAACCACTTACTCCAGATCGTCGGCTACCTCGCCATGGAGCCCCCCTCGTCGGCATGGCAGGAAGCACTGCGCGACGAGCAGGCCAAGGTCCTGCGCACAATCCGTCCGTTGTCGCCGGCCGAGATCGTGCTCGGTCAGTTTCGCGGCTACCGCGACGAGCAGGGCGTCAGCAGGCAGTCGAACGTGCCCACGTATGCCGCGCTCCACCTGTTCGTCGACTCGTGGCGGTGGCAGGGCGTGCCCTTTCACGTGACGGCGGGCAAGTGCCTGAACGTGACGCGCACCGAGGTGCTGGTGAAGTTGAAGCCGGCGCCGGGCGTCGTGTTCCGCGAGCTCGGGATGCCGGAAGGCAACCACGTCCGTTTCACGCTCTCGCCGCGGGTGAGCATCGCGATCGGCGCGCGCGCGAAGCGGCCGGGGGAGGGGATGTTCGGCGAGCCTGTGGAGCTGTCGGTCGTCGAGAGCGAATCGGCGGGCCGGCTCGATGCCTACGAGCGGCTGATCGGCGATGCGATGGAAGGAGATCCCACACTGTTCGCGCGACAGGACTCGGTCGAGGCGGCCTGGGCCATCGTCGATCCCGTGCTCGAACGAGGCCCCGGATCCCCGTTGTTCGTCTACGAATGCGGCAGCGCCGGGCCGGTCGAGGCCCGCAGGCTCGTCGGGGGCGGATGGGCGTAGTGAATACGAGAGTCAATGTCGTCGTCGATGAGCTGCCCGCGCTCCAGCGGCTTGTCGCGCTGGAATTCTCGGCTCGCGCCGAAGAGGCCATCGATGCACGAGGACGGTTTGTCGTGGCTCTTCCAGGCGGGTCCGTTGCGTCGGCGTTCTTTCCCGGGCTCGCGCGGGCTCCCATCAACTGGGGGCGCGTGGAGTTGTTCTGGATCGACGAGCGCGCCGTTCCTCCGGACCATCCCGATTCGAATTACGCGCTCGCGGCGAAGCTGTTGCTGCGGCCGGCGGGCATCGTGCCGTCGCGCGTGCATCGCATGCGGGGAGAGGTCGAGGATTTGGAAGACGCGGCCCGCCGCGCGTCTGACGATTTCACGGCGATCGCCGGGAATCCGGCGCAGATCGATCTCGCGCTCGTGGGCGTCGGCGAGGACGGTCACGTCGGGTCGGTCTTTCCGAGTCGGTCCAGTGCACATGACGACTCGTCCGCCCCCATCATCGCCGTCTACGATGCGCCCAAACCTCCGCCTCGACGCCTTACGATGACGCTGCCGGTGATGGCGAACGCTGCGCGTGTGGTCGTTGCCGCATTCGGGACAGAGAAAGCCAGGATCGTGAACCATGCGGTGCGCCACGCAGAGGACCGCTCGCCGGTAGCGGAACTGTTGAGGCGAGCGCCCTCGTCAATGGTGCTGCTCGACGGCGACTCGCATTAAGATAGGCGCATGTACATGTACAGATTTCTCATGACCATCATTCTTTCCGCTGTGCTGACTTCGTGCGGCGGTTCGCCCGAACCTGCGCAGCCGGCGGCTCAACCCGCTGCGCCTCCGCCGGCGCCCTCTCCGGCTCCCGCGTCGCAGCCGCCTGCCGCGAAAGCCGGCTGGACGGTCACCGACATGCGGACGCCCGAGAGCGTGTACCTCGACGAGGCGTCGGGCTATCTCTTTGTGTCGCAGATCGACGGGGCGCCGGACCAGAAAGACAAGAAAGGCCGCATTTCGAAGCTCGGTCTCGACGGCACGGTCGTCGCGGCTGATTGGTTCACGGCGCTCCAGGCCCCCAAGGGTCTGCGCAGTTTCGGCGGGACGTTGTGGGTGGCCGACATCGACGAGGTCGTGGGCATCGATATCGCGACCGCCAAGGAAACCGCGCGCATCAAGATCGACGGCGCCAAGTTCCTGAACGACCTGGCCACTGGCGCCGACGGCACGGTTTACGTGTCGGACATGATGGACAACAAGATCATCGCGATCAAGGACGGCAAGGTGTCGGTCTTCGCCGAGGGCGAGCAGCTCGAACATCCGAACGGGCTGTTTGTCGATGGCGAACGGTTGATCGTCGGCGGATGGGGCACCCCGATCGCGGCGGATTTCTCGACGAAAACGCCCGGCCATCTCTTCATGCTCGACCTGAAGACCAGGCAGAAGACGCTCATCACCAAGCAGCCGCTGGGCAACATCGACGGCGTCGAGCAGGAGGCGCGCGGTGGATACCTGGTGACGGATTATCTGGCGGGCAAACTGATTCAGGTAGGTCAGGACGGTTCGTCACGGGTGGTGCGCACGTTCAAGCCCGGTCTGGCCGATCACACGTTCCTGTACGCGCAGGGTGACATCCTCATCGCCCCGCACATGAACGAGAACACGGTCGCCGCCTACGATATCGGCGCCGACATGAAATAAGGCCGGAGACGAAGAAATAGACAGGAGATTAGGAGGTTAGGAGAAATCTCTTTGAAAAGAATCCTCCTAGTCTCCTGACCTCCTGTTTTGTGTTTTATTTTCCAGTGTAACTAATTCGGTAGATCACCCCGGCCTGGTCGTCCGACACCAGCATCGATCCATCAGGCAGCACTTCGAGATCCGCTGGACGGCCCCAGCGCTGACGTCCATCCGCGCCGCCAAGCCATCCTTCGGCGAACGGCTCGTAGCTGACCGCCTTGTTGTCCTGGACGCGCACGATCGATACCCGCGTACCCGTGTAAGGCACGCCAGGGCTGCGGTTCCACGAGCCGTGTTCGGCAATGAAAATCTGATTGCGGTACTGCTCCGGAAATTGTGTTCCCGTATAGAAGCGCATGCCGATCGCGCCGGCATGAGGGGCGAGACGCTGGGCGGGCGGTTCGAACTCGCTGCAATTCCGCTTGGCGCCGAACTCGGGGTCGGGCACCTTGCCCTCGTGGCAGAACGGATAGCCGAAGTGCATGCCTGCCTTCGGCGCGCGGTTCAGCTCGTCGGTGGGGACGTCGTTGCCGAGATTGTCGCGGCCGTTGTCGGTGAACCACATCTCGCGTGACGTCGGATGCCAGTCGAAGCCCACGGTGTTACGGACGCCGCGCGCGTAAATCTCCATGCCGGTGCCATCGGGCTTCATGCGCCAGATCGTGTTGTACGGATCGCCGCGATCGCAGATGTTGCAGGGCGCACCGACCGGCACATAGAGCAGGCCGTCGGGGCCGAACCGGATGAACTTCCACCCGTGATGACGGTCGGTCGGAAATTTGTCGGTGACGACGGCCGGCGTCCCCGCGGATTCGAGCTTCGACTCGATGTTGTCGAAGCGCAGGATGCGGTTGATCTCGGCGACATACAGCGCGCCGTCGCGGAAGGCGACGCCGTTCGGCATGTTCTTCAGGCCGCTGACGACGGTGATGACCTTGTCGGCCTTGCCGTCCTTGTTGTCGTCGCGCAGCGCGTACACGTTGCCGGCGTTCCAGGTGCCGACGAACACCGTGCCGCCGGGGCTTTGCGCGATCGACCGCGCGTTGGCCACGCCGTCGGCCCAGACGGAAATCTGAAAGCCTTGCGGCAATTTGATACGCGAAAGCTGCACCTTCGCCTGACCGAACGTAATCGATCCGGCGCCCGCCGCCACGATGAGCGCGGCGGCAATCGTCAGTTTCTTCAACACATGGCCTCCTCTACGGCGTGCGATTGCTTCAAAAATGATTGTACTCTTCGTGCGTTCACGCGGATGTCGCATCTGTTCATCCCGCGTGCATAGAATACTCGGAAGGAGAACCCATCCATGGCCTCAACGGTTCGTTTCGCCCTCATCTTCGCGGCACTCGCATTGGCATCGACCTCGGCGCAGGAGGGAGCCCAACCGCGTCCCGCTCCGGCCCCGCAGCCGGGTGTGCTCGGGCCGGCGCCCAACTTCGTCGGCAACACGACGACGCTCGACACGAAGGCGTACTCGATCGGCCGCCGGGTCTTCGCGGCGGGCGCCCACAACGCGACATGGCACGCACACACGGCCGGGCAACTGGTGTTCGGCGAGGCCGGCCGCGGACGGATGCAGATTCAGGGTCAGCCCATCAGGGAGCTGGCCGTTGGCGAAAGCGTCTTTATTCCCGGCGGCAGCTTTCACTGGCACGGCGCCTCGGCGAGCGAGAACTTCACGATGGTGTTCATCACGATGGGTGAGAGCAAGACGTCGCAGGGTGAGCCGGTGGGGGAGGGGGATTACCTGGGAAGTAAAAAGTAAAAAGTGAAAAGTAGAAAGTAGAAAGTAGAAAGTCCAAACAATGTCTCTGTTGCGATTCCTGGGACTGGGTGGCGGTGCTGAATCCGGCGAACACGAGCTCGAGGGCGTTCGGACGATTGTTGGCGCACTCGAAACGCTGGAACCAGATCGCGCCCGCTATCTCGCCGCGTTCGCGTACATCCTCAGCCGCGTCGCCCATGTCGATCAGCAGGTCAGCGCCGAGGAGACGACGGTCATCGAGGAGGTCGTGGCGCGCGAGGGCCATCTGCCGGCCGACCAGGCGAGGCTCGTGGTCGAGATTGCCAAGGCCCAGAGCGTGTTGTTCGGCGGGGTCGAGGATTTCCTGGTGACGCGGGAATTTTCGACCCGCGCGACCGACGAGCAGAAGCTCGCGCTGCTGCACTGCCTCTTTGCGGTCTCATCCGCCGACGAATCGATTGCCGTCGTCGAGGACAACGAGATTCGCCGCATCACGCGCGAGCTGCACATCGAGCACGCGGATTACATCGCCGTTCGTCTGGCGCATCGACAGCAGTTGAGCGTGTTGAAGCCTGACGAGCCCTGACGTCTTGATCGGCAGGACGCACGCTATGTGTGGTTCGCAACTTCTTGACTGGTAATCCGCAAGTTCTTGACCGGTAGGGCGCAACTTCAGTTGCGCTGAGTGAGCTACCAGATCACCTGAACACCGCCGGAGTCGCGGATAGCGGCGTCCCGCGTCAGGAGGGGCAGATCTTCCGTACGCGCGGCCGCCACGATGAGCCCATCGAACGGATCGCGCGTGAAGCGAAGCTCGTCGGCAAGAAACACCTGCTCCGGTGTCAGCTCCAGAGGTTGGTACGCCGGATTGCTGAAGAGGTCCTCGAAGAACGCACGGACGCTCCGCCGCAGGTTGACCCGCGCCACGCGAGCCAGAAGGCTGCACTCCCACATCACCGCCATGGGCACGTACAGGATGGCGTCGCGGCGCTCGCATCGATCGAAGAACGCCGCCGCGCGACGGCCGAGCTGACCACCGCCGGCCGCGTGAAAGATGAGCGCGTGGGTGTCGGTGACGGCGCGCTGTGGCTCAGGCATGGCGCTTCCGCGTTTTTCGCTTTCGGCCGTACGAAGCCCGCGCGTCGTGCACTGCCAGCGGCCGGCCGAGCGATGTCTCGAACGCCGCACGGACGAGCGCGTCCGAATGCTCCAGCAGCGGATCGGACGAATCGATGTCGATCGTCCCAACCACCGATCGCGCCGTGCCCGCGTGCCCACCGTGACGCGCCGACGTCACGATCTGATCGAGGAGCTCGCTGACGCTTTCCCCGGCGGCGCCGGCGCGGCCTTTGAGCCAGGTGACGTTGTCGGCTTCCAGCGTGACGGAGATCGCCCGCCTTGGCATCGTATGAATATACGATACGTTATATCCATCATACAAACGTGACCGCGTGACGCCTGACGGTGGACGCGCTCAAGAGCGCTGCCGCGAACGGATGGAGGTAGATCGCCGGCGTCGGGAGACGTTCTTATCGATGCTGACGGGGCCGCCAATCGAGGTAGGTGCTGTCATAGTCGGGGCCGGCGCCAGTGCCGTCGGAACCGCGTCTTCCACGAGCTGAATCCCGGCGGCGAACTCCCGCATGAGGCACTTCGAGCGTGCTTTGTTCGCAGTGCGGGTCCCCGCACTCACAGAGCTCGCAGGATTGACACGACACCTCGCGCTGGCTGTTTCCACCCGAATTGCCTCGCATGAAGACCAGATCGGAGCAATGGGTGTACCCGCCATCCGGAAGGGAAACAGAGTCGTTTCGGCCGAAAGTCACCTGTAGGGGAGAACAAAATCCCTCGACAAGGCGGCTTAAGTCTTCTCCCCTGTGGAAAGGTCGCTGAGAGGCAGACTTCTGCGAATCTGCCAATCTGCCAACACTCTAACAATCGCCAATCTGCGAATCTACCAATTCATGTCTTTAGACAGTTATGCCGTACGACTCGTCGAAAAACCCCGCGGCGATATACGCCGGCGTGACGTAGCCGAAGCCCTTGTCGCCCCAACCCGTGCCCCAGCTGTTGCGCACGATGAACCGGCCCGACGTGAGGTAGCCGACGATGCAGATCGCGTGGCCGCCGCGCGCGGTGTTGGGCATGAACGTGTCGATGTTGCCTCCCGTCGTCGCGGCGTTATCCCAGGTGTCGTCCACGGTCAGCGCCGCGAGGATGGGGCCCTTTGACGCCAGCCACGCCTTCCACTGCGTCAGATTGCGCTGCAGGTTGAAGTACGAGGCGATCTTGCGTTGTGCCGCGGCGGCATAGAACGCGTTTTCGCTGCCGGTGTGCATCTTCGTCACGATGTGAAACGGCAGCTGGTCTTCGGTGACCGCGCCGTACTTGCGCGTGATGTCGAGCGCGGCTTTGAGGGACGTGCCGGCCTCTTCGATGAACGTCCCGGCCCGCGTCGTGTACTCGTCCGTTTCTTTCGACGCCATCCAGACGAATCGCGGTGAGAGCAGCTTGGTCTTTGTCAGCCTGTCGGCCTTCACCATGTGGTACCGCACCAGGCCGTCGGCCGTGGCCCAGCCGACGCACGACCCGGTGTCTTCCTGGTCGTTGATGCTCCACCACGCGGCGCGCAGGTCGACCGATGGAGGGGGCGCCGTAATCGCGGTCAGCGCGCCGCCCGCGACACTGTCGAGAAAGCTCCAGTCGGTTTCAGTGTCCCTGGAAGGTTCGAGGTTGCAGACGCGGCGCGAGACCGCGACCGTGCTCGGTTGTCCTTTCGCCGGCTTCTTCTGACGTCTGCGTGTTTTGGCCATAACCAAGGTTTAACGCCGTGCGTGGGCGAGGTCAATACGAACCCGCCATCGACTGTGCAGATCGTGCAACGGTGTGCAACAGCGGTCGCTCCAGACGATGGACGATCGACGATGGACGATGGACGATCTACGCGTTCAGCGTCTCGGTGACCTTCTGCAAGAGATCGCCCGGCAGGAACGGCTTCGCAAGCAATGGGAGGCCGTGCTCGAAGCCCGCGCGAATCATGACGTTTTCCGTGTAGCCGCTCGTGTAGATGACGCGTACGTTCGGACGGGCGGCCGTCAGCCTGATGGCCAGGTCGCGGCCGTTCATGCCTGGCATGATGACGTCGGTCACCAGCGCGTGAATCGGTTCGGGATAGTGCTGCGCGATTTGCAGGGCTTCGTCGCCGTCGCGGGCGTCAAGCACCTTGTAACCGTGGTTCCTCAGAACGTCGCACGCCAGCCTTCGCACGGCCGCATCGTCTTCGGCGAGCAGAATGGTTTGCGATCCACGGCTCACGGGAATCCGCTGCACCTTCGGGACGGCAGCAGCCACCGGCTCGTTCACGACCGGCAGGTAGATCTCGAACATCGTGCCCCGGCCCAGGTCGCTGTCAATCCAGATGAATCCGCCGGTCTGCTTCACAATGCCGTACACCGTGGCCAGACCGAGGCCGGTGCCTTTGTCCCGTCCTTTCGTTGTGAAGAACGGCTCGAAAATGCGGGCCTGCATCTCGCGTGGAATACCTGTGCCCGTATCGCTCATCGCCAGGCGCACGTAGCGGCCTGGCGGCATCGGCGGATGGGCCTGCGACCATGCGTCATCGAGATCGACCGTGCCGGTGAGGAGCCGCAGCGTGCCGCCGTTGGGCATCGCGTCGCCGGCGTTGATCGCGAGGTTCAGCACCACCTGTTCGAGCTGGCTGCGATCGGCGCGCACGCTGTCGACCGGGCTGAGCTCGAGCTGAAGATCGATGTCCTCCGGAATCGTCCGGCGCAACAGCTGCTGCACGTCGGCGACCATCGCGTTGAGGTCGAGCACCGTTGGTTGCAGCATCTGCCGCCGGCTCACGGCGAGAAGTTGTCGCGTGAGGCCGGCCGCACGCTCCGCCGCCTTGACGATCTCTTCGAGATCGTCCCGCCGCTTGTCGTGCTCGTGGAGCGAGAGCAGCACGAGGTCGGCGTTGCCCGCGATCGCGGTCAGGAGATTGTTGAAGTCGTGGGCGATGCCTCCCGCCAGCAGGCCGATCGCTTCCATCTTCTGCGACTGGCGGAGCTCGTCTTCGAGGCGTTTCCGCAACGTGATGTCGGTTGTGACGCTCAACACCGCGGTTCTCCGGTCGCCCGTCTCGGTGGAGATGTCGAAGGGGACCGAGTGAGAGTCGACCCACCGTTCCCGGCCGCCGAATCCCACGATGCGGAATTCCAGTCGTCCGGCCCGGCCTTCACACACTCGCCTGTGCGCGTCGAGGAATCGATCGCGATCGTCCGGGTGCACGAGATCGATAACACGGCGTCCCTGTACCTGCGAGACCTCGTCGGCCCCAATCATCTCGAGTCCGGCGCGGTTCATGTCGAGGAGCGTGCCTTCCTGCGTGACCAGCTTCACGCACGCGGGCTCGGTGTCGATAATCGTCTGAAGCCGGCGCTGGCTGATTTCGAGATCGCGCGTGCGGGCGTCGACGCGTGTGGCAAGTTCGCCGTGCGATCGGCGGAGCTCCTCTTCGGCCTTCCGCCGTTCCGAAGCGGCGGTCCCCACCGTCAGGCCCACGGCGCTGGCGACGGCCAGGAACGCTTCGACGAGCAGCAGGCTGCCATGGGGCGAGCTCTGCGCGAATGTCCCGAAGCCGCGCGCGCTGCCCCACGCTGCGATGAAAGACAACCCACACGTGACGGTTGCAGCTTCGCGTTGTCCAAAGCGGAACCCCGCCCACACGCCGATCGGGATCGCGAGAAACGACAGCGGCTGCGCGCTGACCACAAACACCACCCAGCCCACGACGAGGCTGGCCAGCCCCAGGAGCGCCAGCTCGAGGCGGCGTGGCGCGGGCCAGTCGAACCGCGGGTTCGAGCTCCAGAGAAGGATGACGGGCGTCACGACGATGGCGCCTGCCACGTTTCCAAGCCACCACGTCGTCCAGATGGAGACGTATTCGGTCCAGGCCGCGAGCCCGAACACGCAGATGACGGTCACGCCGATTGTGGCGCTGAAGACCGCTCCAAGGAATGCCGCCAGCATGAAGCGGACCATGGTGTGCGCGTGGTCGAAGGCCAGGCGGCCGCCGGCAAACCGGCTTATCAGGTACGCCGCGGTGAGCGTTTCGAGCGTGTTTCCCGATGCGATCAGCAACGATGTCGTTGGTGAACCGGCGGTGAGGGCGTTCGTGACAAATGCGCCGACGAAGATACCGGGCCAGACGCCTGGTCCAAAGACGAGGGCCGCGGCGAGCGCGATGCCCGTTGGAGGCCAAACCGCGGTTGCGCTGGGGTTGACCGAGGCCAGGGCAAGCCCGAACCGGCCGGCGAGGACATAGGCCGTCGCCAGAAGCACCTGGGTCGCCAAACTTTTCGCGATCGTGACGACGCTGACGCGATTGTTTCCGAACATGGCGCGTTCACGTATGTTATCGACCGGGAATGGCTTGAGCACCAACGATTAACGAGGTGCAACCAAATCGTGCGCAGCCCGTATTAGAGTTACGCGATGAACAGCATCATCCAGGACCTTCGCTATGCCGCGCGCCGGCTCGTCAAAGACCCGCGCTTCACGCTGGCCGCCGTGGCCGCGCTGGCGCTGGGCATCGGCGCGACGAGCGCGGTCTTCACGCTGGTGAATGCGGTGTTGCTGCGGACGCTGCCGTTCGACGATCCAGACCGCATCATGATGATCAACACGCGCGACGCCCAGAGCCGCACGTTTGGCGTATCCGAGCCCGATTTCGAGGACTGGCGCCGCGCGACCCGCACGTTTTCGGGCATCTCGCTCGTCCAGATGTCCCCGGTCAACTTCAGTGCCGACGATCGCGCGCCCGAGCAGTACAACGGCGCCTACATTTCCTGGAACGGCTTGTCGCTTATCGGCATGCAGGCCGCGATCGGACGGGGATTTTCCGCCGAGGACGATCGCCCGGGCGCTCCCGCGGTCGTCCTCCTGAGCTACAAGGTCTGGCAAAGCCGCTACCAGGGCGAGAAGGCGACGATCGGCCGAACGATCCGGATGAACTCGGAACCCGTGACGATCGTCGGCGTCATGCCGCCGGGCGTGGAGTTTCCGTTCAATTCCGAGGTCTGGCTGCCACTGGCTCAGCGGCCCACGGCGCAAACGCGCGCCGGACGATCGGGGCGTCTGCTGATGGCGTACGGCCGGCTCGCCGATGGCATGACCATCGAACAGGCGCGCTCGGAGATGACCAGCATCACGCAGGAACTGGCCACGCAGTTTCCAGACTCGAACAAGGGCATCAGCGCGGTCGTGGAACCGTTCTCCGAGCAGGTGGTTGGCAGCCAGATCCGCATCCTGTTCTGGTCGTTGATGGGAGCGGTCGCGTTCGTGCTGCTCATCGCGTGCGCCAACGTCGCCAATCTGCTGCTCGCGCGCGCGTCCGGCCGTTCGCGCGAGATCGCCGTGCGGGTGTCGATTGGCGCGACGCGCTGGCGCATCGTGCGGCAACTGCTGGTCGAGAGCGTGCTGCTCGCGTTCGTCGCGGGTGTGGCCGGCCTCGGCCTGGCGTATCTCGGCGTACGGTGGTTCGACGCCAACACCCAGGACATCGGCAAGCCGTACTGGATGGTGTTCTCGATGGACCCCGCCGTCTTCGGATTCATCGCCGCGGTCTGCCTGCTCACCGGCATCGTGTTCGGCCTGGCGCCGGCGATTTACGTGTCGCGCACGAGCGTCTCCGAGGTGATGAAGGACGGCGGCCGCTCGGGATCGGCGGGCTCGCGCGCGCGGCGCTGGACGACCGCCCTGATCGTGGCGGAGCTCACGCTGACGCTGGTGCTGCTCTCGGGCGCCGGCCTGATGATGCGCAGCTTCCTGAACCTCTATCGCATGGATATCGGCGTCGACACCTCCCGGCTCGTCGTGATGCAGCTGATTTTTCCCACCCGCACCTACTCGAGCCTCGAATCGAGGGCCTTGTTTCTTCAGCAGGTCGACGATCGGCTCAACGGCATCGGCTCCATCGAGGGCGCGAGCTCGTCAAACTACCTGCCGTTCAGTGGCGCGTCGCAGCGGCGCCTCGAGATCGACGGCCGGTCCGACATGACGGGCGAGCAGCGGCCGCTCGTCAGCATCGTCGCGGTCGGATCGAGATACTTCGATGCGCTCGGCGTACAAATGGTGCGCGGCCGCGCGTTCAGGGCCGGCGACGGCGAGCCGGGCCGCGAAGCGATGATCATCAACCAGCGGCTGGCCGACATGCATTTCCGTGGTGAAGATCCCGTCGGCAAGCGCATCCGCATGATCAACGATGGCAATATCCCCGGGGCGCCGAGGTTCTACCAGGCCACCGTGGTCGGCGTCTCGCCGACGATTCGCCAGCGCGGTTTCGAGCGCGATCCCGATCCCGTCGTCTACTTCACGCACGCGCAGA
>Ga0065707_10082051_pt1 | contig 23464 bp, 23 predicted proteins | sample SwiRhicommuniRL3_FD_59094 | JGI IMG/M metagenome (GOLD analysis project Ga0065707, IMG submission 59094) | Switchgrass rhizosphere bacterial communities from Rose Lake, Michigan, USA - RL3 v2 (version 2) | ecosystem: Host-associated > Plants > Roots > Rhizosphere > Soil | place: East Lansing...
GGTTTGAGTCCGGCGATGCCATTGGCGAATGCCGGTCCGCGAATCGAACCACCGTAGTCCGAGCCGATATCGAAATAGGCGCCGGCTGCGCCGACGATCGCGCCCGCGCCTCCCGACGAACCCGAACACAGATACTCGGGGTTGTAGGGGTTGCGGGTCTGCCCATGAATCAGGTTGAACGTCTCGCGGGCGCCGCCGCCGAGCGTGAACTCAGGCGTGTTGGTCTTGCCGAGCAGGATGGCGCCGGCATCGCGAACGCGGGCAACGACGGTCGCGTCTTTGCCGGGAACGAAATCCTTGCGCCCCAAGGTGCCGCCGGTGGAGACCACGCCGGCAGTGTCGAACGAATCCTTCACCGTGAAGGGCACGCCGTGCAGCGGACCTTTCAGCTTGCCCTGGGCGAGCATCGCATCGGCCTCGGCTGCTTCGGCAAAGGCCCGCTCGCGGCATTGGGCGACGACGGCGTTGATGCTTGGGTTCACCGCATCGATGCGTGCGTAACAGGCTTTGACCACATCCATCGCCGATACCTGGCGGCTGCGGATCATCTCCGCGATCTCGACCACCGATTTGCCGATCAGCTCCGCGGCAGTGCCAGTGCCCCATGCAGGCATTCCCGGCCTGCTCAACGATAGGGCAGTGCCGGCGACAATACCGGTGCGAAGCACCTGGCGGCGTGAAATTGCTTGCGTCATGCCGACTCAGACGCAGTAATCCACGCTCGCCCTACGGAGGCTGCCCTGCTGCGCGATCCAGTCATTCTTCGTCTTGGGCGGCCAGGAATAGACTACGATGGCTGCACGGAAACTTTCCCGAGGGGACCAGATGCAGCAACAAGACAGTCCCCGCAGCCGGCCGTCCACGGTGCTGGCACCAGGCGAGCCACCGGCTGTCGTTGTCGAGAGGCGCACCGGCACTTCGCCCTTCGTCTTCGCTTGCGATCACGCGAGTTGGCGCATACCGCAGTCTCTGGGAACACTGGGTCTGGAGCCCTCCGCGGCACTCACCCATGTCGCCTGGGACATTGGCGCGTTGCAGGTCGCGTTGCTGCTTTCCGCAGCGCTCGACGCGCCGCTGGTCAGGCAGAACTATTCGAGACTGGTGATCGATTGCAATCGCTTGCCGGCGGCCGCGGATTCCATCGCCGTCGTCAGCGATTCGATGCGCATCGCCGGTAACGAACAGCTCGACGCTGCGGCACGCGAGGCGCGAGCTGCCGAGATTTTTTCTCCCTATCACGATGCATTGAATGCGCTGCTGGAGGAACGACAGCAGGCCGGCAAGCGTTCGATACTCGTCGCCATTCACAGCTTCACGCCGAGGTATGGCGGCGTTTCCCGTCCCTGGCACATCGGTTTGATGCATCGGCGCGATGCCCGCCTGGGTGCGGCGCTATTGCGGCTGCTGCGCGAGGAATTACACGTCGGTGACAACGAGCCATATACGATCCAGGACGTAGACTACACCCTGCCGGTGCATGGCGAAGTCCGCGGTATCGCCCACGTTGGTATCGAAATTCGCCAGGACCTGGTAGGCGCGCCCGAAGGACAGCAGCGCTTTGCCACGGTGCTGGCTCGAACGTTACCGTTAGCGGCGACGACCCTTGTTTGAGACACCACTTGCTTGAATCGAATCCTGTGTTCAGTCCGCAGAGCGCGCGGTGCACTTTGCCTACTTTGAGGTCATCCCCATGCAGATCCGCGCCGGCTACGAACTGATCTATAACTTTCCGCAAGCGACGCCGATGATCCTGACGCTGAACATCCATTACAGTCGTGCGTCCGACCTGGTCCGCCCCGACCACCTGATCACCACGCCGTCGGTGCCGATGACTTCATATCGCGATGGGTTCGGCAACTGGTGCACGCGCCTCGTCGCGCAGCCGGGCCGGTTGAAATTGACCGCCGACTGCATCGTGAACGATTCGGGCCTGCGCGAGCCGAGTGGACTGAACGTCTGGCAATACGAGGTACAGAACCTGCCTGAAGAAACGCTCGTCTACCTGCTCGGCAGCCGCTATTGCGAAACCGACAAGCTATCCGAGATGGCCTGGGCCAGGTTTGCGCAGGCGCCGATGGGATGGGGACGAGTGCAGGCCATCTGCGACTTCGTGCACAACCACCTGACGTTCGGCTACGAGCACGCGAGTTCCACCAAGGGAGCAGTGCAGGCGTACAACGACCGCAACGGCGTGTGCCGGGATTTCGCGCATCTCGCTATCGCCTTGTGCCGCTGCATGAATATCCCGGCGCGCTATTGCACTGGATATCTCGGCGACATCGGCGTGCCGGTGAACAATGCGCCGATGGACTTTGCCGGCTGGTTCGAAGCCTACCTGGGCGGTGCGTGGTACACCTTCGACGCGCGTAACAACGAACCCCGCATCGGGCGCATCCTGATCGCTCGCGGCCGCGATGCCGCGGATGTAGCTATCAGTACGGCGTTCGGAATGAATACGCTGGAGAGTTTTCGAGTGTGGACGGACCAGGTCGCGTAGCGGCCCGTCGCGCCATCACCCTTCTATTCCTCGAGCATTCAACTCGGCCCAATCCAATCGTTCCTCGACCTGGTGGAAGGCGTCGTCGCCGATCTCGGCGTCGGTGCGCATCTGCACGAGGATGCGGCGTTGGGCCACGATGATCCGGCTACGCAGCTTGTCGTGGCGCGAGCGCAGATCGTTGAACGAGGTCTCGCCGTCGTCGAGCATGGACATCGCTTCCCGCCGCAGTTCTTCCGATTCGGGCGAGCGATCGCCGTCGAGCACTTCCAACGCCACTCGCACCATGCGTTCATGCGTGCGTCGGACCTCGTGGGCCACTTCGCGATCGTCCTTGAGATGCAGCGACGTGATCAGCGGCCGCAGCGTAAATCCCTGCACGATGAGTGTGCCGGCCACGACAGCGAACGCGCACAACAGGATCAGGTCGCGGTAAGGGAAACCTTCCGGCAGTGCATACGCGGCGGCAAGAGTGACGATGCCACGCATGCCGCACCAGCTGATGACGAGCCCGCCCTTCACCGTCGGCGCCACCGGTCCCGGCCAATCGCCCCCGCCGAAATGCTTGAATTTGAAGCGCGCCGTGGCTCCGTACAGCGTCACCCAGACGATGCGGACCAGGACCACCACCGCGAACACTACTCCTGCGACCGCGAAATATTCGATGCGCTGTGCGGGATCGAGCGCCGACACGACGGGTCGCAGCTGCAGCCCGATGAGCACGAAGGCGAGCACGTTGAGCGTGAATGTCACGGTATCCCACACGGCATAGGAAGGAACGCGGCGACGTGCCGGCGTGAGTTCAGGAGCGGTACGTGCCACCGTGACGGCGAACACGACCAGCGTCACGATGGCGGACAGGCCGAGCCGTTCGGCGAGGATCCACACACCGAAAGCGCCCGCGAACTGCATGACGATCGAACTGGCGACATCTTCGATGCGTCCCATGGAACGCACGTACAGCGTTCCTATCGCATAGCCGGCGACGACGCTGCCGATCAGCGACAGCGCGAACAGGGGAATCGCTTCACTGGCCTTGAGTTCGCCTGCCGCGACTGTAGCCACGGCGACGCGGTAGATGAGCAGCGAGCTGGCATCGTTCAGCAGGCTCTCGCCTTCGAGGATGACGATCACCCGATGCGGCAGTTGCAGTTGCTTGAGCACGGCCGTCGCCGCGGCGGCATCGGGCGGTGCGACGATCGCTCCCAGCGCGATGGCTGCGGCCCAGGGCATGTCCGGAATCATCCAGCGTGCAACCCACGCGACGCCGAATGTCGTCAATCCTACCGCGATCAGGACCAGGCAGGTCACCGGGATCCAGTTCTGCTTGAGATCGCGGATCGAGGTGTCGAAGGCCGCATCCAGCAGCACCGGCGCCAGGAACAACGCGAGCGTCAGTTGAGGATCGAGCGTGAAAGGCGGAGCTGACGGGAACAGGGCGAGGCCGATGCCGCCCAGCGCGAGCAGCGACGGGTACGGCACGCCAATGCGGCGTGCGACGGCCGTCATGAAAGTGGCGAACACCAGGAGGATCAGCGTCAGTTCGAAAAAGTGCATGCGACTGTCCCTCCGATGCGAGTCGGAAATCCGGTTCAGGCAGGCTGCAGCAGGCCAGGTCGAAAGCGGCGCAGGTTGAAGGCCACCACGGCGATCAATTATATAGTCCCATGGCCACCACGCCGCTGGACAATCCCATCTGGGCCTCGTTGCAAACCGAACATGCGCGCTTCGCTTCGGGCAGCGACGCTGCGAAGCGTTATCCGCGAACGGTTGCTCCGTTCGCGGCAGTTCCCGCGAGTGAGGGCTCGGCGGATGTCCTGGCCGGCACCATGGCTGAGGACGAGTCGATCTACTTTCTCGGTCCGCTGCCCACGCTGAGCGAGCGCTGGAACCTCGAACTGCAGGCGTCGGTGCTGCAGATGACCTGTCCGCCATCGGCGTCGCTGGCGCCCCTGCTTGCCGACTATCGCGATCTCACCGCAGCCGACAACGCTGCGATGCTCGAGCTCACGACGCTGGTATTTCCGGGCTACTTTCGCGACCGCACCATCCTGATGGGACGCTACCTGGGGATTTTCGCGGACGGCTTGCTGGTCGCCATGGCGGGCGAACGCATGCGACTGAGCGGCCATTGCGAGATCAGCGCTGTCTGCACCCGACCCGGCTTCACCGGTCGCGGCTACGCAGGCATGCTGGTGAGCCTGGTCGCGAAGTCGCTCATGTCGCAGGACGTCGCTCCCTTCCTGCATGTCTCGCCCGAGAATCATCGTGCCCGCGCCGTCTATCGATCGCTGGGATTCGTCGAACGCTGCGAACTGCCGCTGATCCGCGTTCGAGCCGGGGACTCGCCATGACCAGCCACTACAGCCGCCCGAATCGTTCCATGCCCAGCAGCGTCATCGTGCCGGTGCTGCTCTATCCGGATGTGAGGCAGGCGGTGCAGTGGCTGTGTGCGACGTTCGGATTCGTCGAGCGCTTGCGGATCGGTGAGCATCGCTCGCAGCTCGAATTCAACGGGGGAGCGATCGTCGTCACCGGCGGTCATGGCGACATAGGGGGTGACGCAGGCGAGGCGCCGGTCACCCATTCATTGATGGTGCGGGTGATCGACATCGACCGGCACTACCAGTGTGTCGTAGCAGCCGGCGCCAGGGTGTTCGGACCGCCCACGGATTTTCCGTACGGCGAACGGCAGTACACGGCCGAGGATCCGGGCCGGCATCGCTGGACGTTTTCGCAAACGCTCTGGGATGTCGATCCGCGCGAGTGGGGCGGCGTGCTGCTCTAACCACGCTCGGGGAAGCTAAGTGCGCCGGTTCATCCAGCCGCGGCTGGCGATCACGATGCTGGCCGGCAAGGAGACATAGGCGCCCAGGCCGAGGGAGACGTGCTTCGCGATACCGCCGACCACCTTGCCTGCCACCTGGTTGGCGAACTTGATCAGGTCGCGCCCCAGGTCGCCCGCATCGGGATTCGCCGCGAAATAGTCCGGCGAGGTTTTGTAGTACAGCAGCGCACCGCACAGCACCATCAACGCCAGGGGTGCGAACGATGCGAGCCAGGCCAGCTTCGATCTATTCATGTAAATGGACAGAGGCGCCAGCGCTGCCGCGAAGCAAAGTATCCCGAACACGATCTGCTTCGCCGAGTGATCATCGCGCAGCCCGGTGAGCAGCAGGGCCGGCCGGCGGATCAGCTCCCACATGTCGTAGAAATGAAAGCCCAGTTCCAGTCGCCCCGCCTTAGTGACACAGATGTTCATCCAGAACCAGCCGGCGAGCACACAGGCGACGGCGATGAGCATGACGGGATCGAGGCGTTTCGTGTCGGTGTCAGGGCTGGTGGATGGCATGCGGCAGTTCTCGCTGAAAGCTGTCTGCGATTACTTTTTTATGTCAACGCTGCTCGAACATCGCGGTGCTACATTACCCAAAAATATGCGAACGCGTGTGCGTATCGTGTGGGGAGCCAAAGATGCGGGCTGAGTTTTTTCGAGCGCGGAGTGTGCTGGCGACAGCCGTGCTCCTCGCCGTGGCCGGTTGCGCCTCGCTGAACGACCAGGAATGGGTGCAGAAGACCAAGGATGCGTCGATGAAAGCGGTGCATGCGGTGAGCGGCGCAACCGCGAAAACCGCGAAGCGCATGGAAAAATACCTGCAGGAGAAAGATCTGCTCAAGACTTTCCAGGACGCGGGCGAACACAGCGAAGCGGCGGTGCTGGATGTGTTGCACCAGGCGGGCATCGGCAAAGTCCCGGCGACCAAAGGCGGCAAGCCATCCGCTCCCACAGTGCCGCCGACTCAGAAATTTCCCCCGCCCGGTTCCACCGCGACTCCCGAACATTTCGCCGGCACGCTGCGCTGGCCGCTCGACGCCGGCATCGTCAGCTCCGAGTTCGGCAAGCGCAAAGGCAAGATGCACAAGGGCATGGACATCGCCGCGGACGTGGGCGAACCGGTGTATGCAAGCGCCGATGCGGATGTGATCTACGCCGGCAGCGGCATGAGCGGCTATGGCAACGTAGTCATCCTGCGCCACGACCAGCAGATGACTTCACTGTATGCACACAACAGCGAACTGAAAGTGAAGCAGGGCGACCATGTGAAACAAGGCTCCCTCATCGCGCTGCTCGGCAACACCGGCCACTCGACCGGACCGCACGTGCATTTCGAAATCCGCGAAGGCGACGCTCCGATCAATCCTCGCGTGATCCTGCCCGATACGAAACTCGGAGAGTCGACCCAGCACCCGCCGATGCGGGTGGCTCACGCGGACGATTGAAATTTGCGCACCGGGGACACTCGTCGCGGCAGCGACGTGTGTCCCCGCGGAGATCAGAAGTCCGCTTTGAGTGAGACCAGCACGGTCCGCGGAGCGCCAATGTTGTAGAAGCCCACCGAGGTGCCGCCCGTTCCCGACGAGATCGAGCCGAAGTAGTCCTTGTCGAACAGGTTGACCACGTTGAGTTGCGCCTGCAGTTTCTTGAAAGCTCCGAGCTCGAAGCTGTAGCTTGCGTCTAGGTCCCACACGACGTAGCTGGGTGCGAATTCGTCGTTGGTGTCCGTCGCCGGGCGCTCATCGACATACTTGCCTTGCAAGCCCGCACTGAAGTGATCGCCGAGCGTCAGGTCGGCTCGCGCGGAGAAGGTCCACTCGGGAGTTTCCACCAGCTGCTTGCCCTTGGTGGGCGAGAACGTGTTGGCGCCGGTGGGCACATTCGATTGCAGTTCGCTGTCGTTATACGAAGCCGAACCGCTGAGCGTCAGCATCTGGATCACGCGATAGCCACCCTGCAAGTCGAAACCCATGATTTTTACATCGCCGACGTTGCGATCGACGCTGAAGCCGAGGTCCGGATCGAAGGAAGACACGATGCGATTGACGTAGTCGATCTTGTAGACCGCCGCGGACGCCAGGAAATCGGGCGAATTGAAGCGCCAGCCGACGTCGTATGCCTTCGTCGTCTCGGACTCGGGAATACCGCGGCCGATGGAACCGTCGGCGCGACGCGAGACCGGATAGAGGTTGTCGGTACGCGGCGCCGACAGATTCTCGGCGTACGATGCATAGACCGACATCGTGTCAGTCAGCTTATAGGTTGCGCCGATGTTCGGCAGGATGTCGTCGAACTTGATGGTGTCCTTGTAGGGCGGAATGTACTGAATCGCGGTGGGGCCGCCAACGAACGTGACGTTGCCGTTCGCCAGGGTTGCGATCGGACGCTGCGTCGTGCACAGCGCGCCGGTGTTGACGGACCCGGAAGTGCCTGTGCCGTTATTCGGTGTATAGCAATACTGGTTCAGCTCGCGCGTGAAAAACGGGGCGCGCACGCCGACGTTCAGGGCCAATCGGTCTTCCAGGAATTGGCCGCGATACTCCGCCGAATACTGGTTCAGCTCGGCGATCGAATACCGGTCGCGACCGCGAATGTAGCTGCCGTCCGCTGTCCTCACCTTCGGGCTGTCGCGGCCAGCGAAGACACTCAGCGGATCGCCATTCGCGTTGAGATAGCCCCACGGCGACGTCTGCCGGTGCTTGGCATAGTCGAGCGAGTAAGCGACTCGCACGGTGTTGTCCTCATTGATCTCGTAGATCAGCGAACTGGTGACGCCGTAGCGCCTGGTGTTGGTGATGTTGGGACTGTAGAAACGGACCGTATCGAGCAGGTCGCCGTCGCCGTTGAGATCGACGCCGAGCGCCGTCGTGGTGCCGATCAGGCGCCGGTCGTTGTCGGTTGCGCTGGCGGGACTTTCGGAGAGGAGGCTCGATCCGCCGCCGTTCGCGAGCGTGTATTGGAACGAGGGATCGAATGTGAAGCGGAAGTTATCGCCTAGATGCCACAGCGACTGCGCGCGTATATTTCCGGTGTTCGAAGGATTGATGCGGACGCCCCAGTAGTTCGCGCAGGAAGACGGATTCGCCAAGTTGTCCACGGTGAGCGGCGTCGTGCTGGTCACCAGGTTGGCACCATCATTGTCGGGGACGCCGGCAGTCGGTGCATCGCGCGTACAGGATGGAAGATAGTCATAGTCGAATCCGAACTGGCGGTACGTCGCGGCGTTCGCGGTGCGATAGAACGCCATGCGATTGCGATTCCAATGGCCGGCGATCATGACGAAGTCGCCATTGTCGCCGATGTCCTGCAGCACCTTGAAGTTGTACTGCTGTTTTTCCATGTCGCCTGGACCCTTGAATTTGTCGTATTCGAGAGCCGACGCGGCGATCCACGCCTTGGTGCCCCAGGGACCGAATTCACCGGTGTCGAAGCGCCCGAACACACGGCGATAATTGTCCTCGCCGAACGAGACGATGAGCTGGCCGCCCAAGTCCTTCGACGGTGTGATCGACCGGAACGCCACGGTACCGCCAGTCGCCGAAGCCGTCGGGCTGTCGACGTCGGTCGTACCGAGGTTCACGTCGACGCGTTCGATCAGTTCAGGATCGAGAATCTGGTTGGTATAGAGGGCGTAGTTGCCGCTGTCGTTGACTGGCATGCCGTCGAACGTGCCGGAGATGCGCGAGCCGTCGAAACCGCGAATGCGCAGGTTGCCGCCTGACCCGCCATACGCGTCATTGTTCGTGAAATTCACACCCGGCACCTGGTTCAGGCTCTGCATGATGGTCTGGCCGGCGATCTGCTTGCCTAGATATTCCTGGTTGATTGCCACCCGCGTCTTGGTGGCGCTCTGTTCGATCACCGAACCGAGAGCGTTGACCCGTTTCGCTGAGACCACGACTTCGGTCAGCGTCTCTTCCATTGCCGCGGTGCCGGTCGATTGAGCTTGCGCAAGAGATCCCCACTGAGCAGCGATCAGGGCGATCGACAGGGCCGCGGCACGAGGACCGAGGGCCGGCGCGCAGGCGCTCCGTAGTTGCGTAGTCATGTTGAGAGCTTCTCCAGGAATAATGCTCGAATTCTGGCGCATACATTCCGTCCGCGCCCGTTGTTATTACACATCAAGCATATGCAAACTTCATGACAGACGCAGGTTTCGCAATGCAATCGGCGAGATTGCCTGTGGTGGCAGCGCGACTTTTGCGGTTTCGCGAGTAGCAACTGCTCTCGCGTTGGTCACGGCGCATCTAGATTGCGCGCTATTGGAGCGACGCAGATCGGGACCGAACAAGACAGAATGTCTAGGTTTGTATACCGAAGTGCGGGCTGGCCCCGGTCATCGCACCAGCGTTTCGGTAGCGGCGAGCAGGTCCGGGCCGAAAGCTCCCGGCAACAGGTCCGACGCCGTTGCCTCAGCGATATTTCCCTGTAGATTCGCCTGAATCACGATCAGGTCGCGGCCTCCCAGTTCCAGCATCACCTGGCGGCAGGCGCCGCAGGGAGCACACGGTTCCTGGGTGTCGGCAATGATGGCGAGGCGGGTGAAATCGCCAGCTTTGTATCCAGCGGCGATGGCCATGAACAGCGCCGTACGTTCGGCGCAGTTGCATAGTCCGTAGGAAGCATTTTCTACATTGCATCCGCCGAAGACCTGGCCATCGCGAGCCTGCACCGCGGCGCCGACTCGAAAACCAGAATAAGGCGCGTAGGCATTTTCTCTTGCCGTGCGCGCGGCGTTGATCAGAGTCTCGATCTCATTCATGACACCCCTCCGATGAAAGCTCCTGCGATGGTGGCACTGGCGAGGTTCGACAAAGTGGCGGCTGCGACCACTCGTAGTCCGAAGCGAGCCACCTGCGGTCGCAGATCTGGAGCAACTGCGCCGAAACCGCCGGTCAGAATGGCGATCGATGAAAAATTCGCGAAGCCGCACAGCGCGAACGACAGGATCACGATGGTCTTCGGATCCAGCACCGTCAGCCCTGCGGCGGCGACGCTTGCCGGATCTTTCAGATACGGCGCGAACGAAACGTAGCTGACGAACTCGTTGAGGATGAGCTTCTGTCCGATCAGGTTACCGCCGATGCCGGCATGCTCCCAGGGTACGCCGATCAGCCAGGCCAGCGGCGAGAACAGGTAGCCCAGCAGCGTTTCGATGTTGAGTTCGGGATGGCCGAACCAGCCCATGATGCCGCCGACCATCCCGTTCAGCAGTGCGATCAGGCCGACGAAGGCGATCAGCATTGCGCCCACGTTGACGGCAACGCGCAAGCCCACAGCAGCTCCCGAGGCCGCTGCTTCGATCATGTTGGTCGAGGGATGCTCGTCGAAACGGATTTCATCGAACTGGATGGTGCTGGGTTCGGTGCTCGGATAGAGCAGCTTCGCGAACAGCAGGCCGCCGGGCACGGCCATGAACGAAGCGGCGATGAGATATTCCAGCTTGACGCCCAGGCCCGCATAGCCTGCCAGCAGCGAGCCGGCGATGGCTGCCATGCCGCTGGTCATGACGCAGAACAATTCGGCGCCGTGCAATTGCCTGGTGAACGGCTTGAGCACCGCGGGCATTTCGCTCTGGCCGAGAAAGATCGTGGTCACGGCCGAGAACGATTCGATCTTGCTGACGCCGAGCAGCTTCTGAAACAGCACTCCCAGGCCCACCACCACCCAGCGCATGATGCCGAGGTGATAGAGCACGGCGATCAATGCCGATACATAGACGATCGCCGGCAACACCCGCAGCGCGAACACGAAACCGGGATCGCCGAACACCTCGAACATTTTCGCCGACACCAGGCCGCCGAACAGGAACTCGATGCCCTTGTTGCCGTACTCGATCACATGGTTGACGGCCCCGGCCGCGGCGGCCAGCGCCACTCGGCCCCAGGGAACGAACAGCACCAAAGCTCCGATCGCCACTTGCATGGCGAGCGCCGCCAGCACCACTCGTGGCTGGATCGCCCGCCGGTTCTGCGACAGCGCGATGGCAATAGCCACGAGAACGGCCAGGCCGAGCAGGCCGCGAAGAACGTCTGTCATGGGTTACCGTCGGTATTGTTGTTGGCGCATCTTGCGGCTGCGGACGGCAGCTAGCAACTGGCGGGGAACGTTCTCGGCTCGAATCTGTAATATCGAGGTTCCGCAGCCGGCAGAGGTCTCCTCATGGCCAAGCTCTACTTCTACTACTCGACGATGAACGCCGGCAAGACTACCAACTTGCTGCAGAGTGCCTACAACTATCATGAGCGCGGCATGCGGACGTTGATCCTGAAGCCGAAGCTCGACGATCGTTATGGCGCCGGCATCGTCAAATCGCGCATCGGGCTGGCGGCGCACAGCAAGACCTTCGACAGGGACGAGGACCTGTTGGCGCTGGCTCGTCAAGATCGCGAACGCAACGGCGCCTTGCATTGCGTGCTGGTCGACGAAGCGCAGTTCATGACTCGCGCACAGGTCTGGCAGCTCACGGATATCGTCGATGAACTCGGCATCCCGGTGCTCGCCTACGGCTTGCGAGTAGACTTTCGCGGCGAGCTGTTCGAGGGCAGCCAGTACCTGCTGGCGTGGGCGGACAACCTGGTCGAACTCAAGACCATTTGCCACACGGGCCGCAAGGCGACCATGGTCGTGCGCGTGGATGAACATGGCCATGCGTTGACCGAAGGGCCGCAGGTCGAGATCGGCGGCAACGAGCGGTACGTTTCGGTGAGCCGCGCCGAGTTCAAACAGATCACATCAGGGAAGGGGCGGATCGAACTGCAGCAGAAGGTCCTGCCGCTGGGGAACGAGGACTGACTATCTCGTTCCGTACAGCCGATCGCCCGCATCGCCGAGCCCCGGCAGGATATAGCCATGCTCGCTGAGTTCGTTGTCGATCGCGGCGGTCCAGATGCGAACGTTCGGATGATGCTCCTGCATGTTCGCGATGCCTTCTTTGGTCGCCAGCAGGCAGACGAAGCGCAGGTCGGTCGCGCCATGCTCTTTCAAACGATCGATCGCGGCGACGGCGGTGTTGCCGGTCGCGAGCATCGGATCGATGGCGATGACCAGGCGATCCGGCAGGTCGGCCGGCGCTTTGAAGTAGTACTCCACCGCGACCAGCGTTTCCGGTTCGCGATAAAGGCCGATGTGCGCAACGCGGGCCGACGGCACCAGGTCCAGCATGCCTTCGAGCAACCCCATGCCGGCTCGCAGGATGGGGGCGAACACCAGCTTCTTGCCCGACAGCATGCGGGCTTCCATGGACATGAGCGGGGTTTCGATCGTCACCGGATCGAGCGACAGGTCCCGCGTCACTTCGTAGCACAGCAACGTCGCGATCTCGCGCATGAGCTGGCGAAAGCCCTTGGTGGTGCGCGTCTTGTCTCGTAGCAGCGTGAGTTTGTGCTGCACCAGGGGATGATCGACTACCGTGACCTTGTTCATCGCACCGCCTTGGATCCCACGTTGAAACTCCGCAATTGGAATTTAGAATACCGTGCCGTCGCTGGCTATCGAGAAAGGAGGTCCGCCGTCGCTGCGGCGCTCGCGAGCGATGAGCCGGCCTGCCGCCCACGTGCCGCCTTCGAGCAGCTTCGCGAGCGGAAACTCACCATCGCCGAGTTCCAGCCGCGAACGAACCAGCGGCGCCAGTTCGTCGATCAACGCGACCGTCATCGAACGCCAGCCCACGACGAACGGATCCGCTACCTGGTGAGTCGCCGACCATGCAGCCGCATCCCGGGGCACGAGCACGCCCATGTCGACGAACAGCCCGCCGTTTCTATATTCGGCGAGTCCGGTCAACGCGTCCAGCTGCGTCACTTCGATGCCGGCAGCCTGCAGCGGTTCGAGCAGCGAATACGTCAGCCACTGCGACAGCTTGTGTAACGGCGCGAAGTGATCTTCCGCCGCCGGGCCACGCAATGCTGCATGCGGCCAGCAATCGCCCAGCGGCACGCCGTCGAGCGTCGGACGGTTCTGCCACATCGATCCCAGGCCATCTAGCAGTAGTTCAAGGATATCCGCGGCAGGGAGCACACCGTGCACCGCTCGTGCTTTCAATGCATCGTACAGTCCACCGGGACGAGGCGAATCGGCGAGCGCGAACAGGGCAGGGTGGGCCTGCACCGCCGCTCCCAGTCGTGCGAGCAACTGGGCTCGTCCGGCAGCGCCTGCCAGTGGATTCAGGTCCGAAGCCTGGAACGCGACGTTGAGATCGGTTGCAGCGAGCTGCTGCAATGTAGACGCATCGGCACGCAACGGATCGCCTGGATCGTGCGACATGCCGCCGGCCGCAAACCAACGCAGGCTCGCGAGCGCGAGGCCTTCGGAGCGAGTGGCGACCAGCCCGGTCGATTGGTCCCGATACTTCCAGCCGGGGCCGGCCCCGGCGTCGAGCAATACCGATGTGATGGCGAGATCGAAAGCGGCGCGGGCACGAGCGTCGGGATTCGGCCAAGCTCGGCCTGCGAGAGTATCGAGGCCCAGGTCGCGTCCGTCGAAGACGAAGTGACGCCAGCGTGCGTGGAAGGGAATGTCCAGCGTCGGATAGCGTTCGCGCACGACATTCGCGACATAGTCGGCAGTGGCCGGGAGTCGATCCAGGTCGACACGCCAATCGTCGAGCTTGCTGTCGAGCGCCAGGCTCAGCATTCGCTGTGCGGCCTTGCGAACCATCGCGGCCGATAGCAAGGCCTGCGGACCGGATGTCAGCATCGAGTCAATAATCCTTGATGTCGCGTCCGACCACGGCGGCGGGATTCAGCAGCGCTTCCTCCGTGGTGAAATAGCCGGCCGCTTTCTTGGCTTCGAGTTCGACGCTGGCATCCTGCGGCACCAGTTCCGGCGGGATCGGCACGCGTTCGCCGATCTCGATACCGGCATGCACGAGAGCGTCGTGTTTGAGATTCGACATCGACACGAGCCGGTTGATGCGGGTGATACCCAGCCAGTTCAGCACGTCGGGCATGAGCTGCTGGAAGCGCGCGTCCTGAACTCCCGCCACGCATTCGGTGCGAGCGAAATAGGTTGCCGCCTGGTCGCCACCGGGCTGGCGCTTGCGTGCGTTGTAGACCAGGAACTTGGTGACTTCGCCCAGCGCACGGCCTTCCTTGCGATTGTAGACGATCAATCCCGCGCCGCCGTTCTGGGCTTCGCGGATGCACTCTTCGATGCCGTGCGTGAGATAGGGACGGCAGGTGCAGATGTCCGAACCGAATACATCCGAGCCGTTGCATTCATCGTGGATGCGGCAGGTGAGCCGCCGCGTCGTATCGTGAATGGCAATGGGATCGCCGAATATATACAGCGTGATGCCGCCGATGGGCGGCAGGAAGACGTGCAGGTCGCGGCGAGTCACGAGTTCCGGATACATGCCGCCGGTCTGCTCGAACAGGATGCGTCGCAGGGCCGTCTCCTTCACGCCGAAGCGTTCCGCGACGCCGGGCAGATGCCATACCGGATCGATGGCCGCCTTGATGACGGCGACTTCGGCGTTGGCGCGGATGATCTTGCCATCTTCGGTAAGCCGGCCTTTCTGCAGCGCTTCGCGCACTTCGGGAAGCGTCAGCCTTGCTTTGGTGATCGCGATGGTCGGACGGATATCGATCCCGGCCTCGAGTTCGGGTTTGAAATCTTCCTGGACGCGATGGCCCCAGGGATCGAGCGACACGATCCTGTTCGCGCCCACCCATTGCGGATGCGGACCGATCTCGATCAGCGGACCCGTGTCCTTGAGGTCGGGCCGAACTGTCGGATTGAGCGAGCCGGATGACACGGCAAGTGCGCGATAGACCGAATAGGCGCCGCCATGTGCACCGATCACGTTGCGATTCGCAGCAGTGACCACCGAGCCGATGATAGGGCCACGCTCGCGCGCCGTCGGTGCACCCCAGTTGATGGGGTACGCCAGCGGCTTGCCCCCTGAGGAATGCGACGTCAGGCGAATGTGGCCTGAGGTATTACGCGTCATCTACATTGATCCTTTCTCGATTCCCTCCCCCGGTCCCCGGGGGAGGGCCAGGGTGGGGGCGTCCGGGTCATCCCAACATCTTTGCTAACGCTTCGCTACTTTCCGATGCCCCCACCTTGATCCTCCCCCGGCGATGACCAACGGGAATCCCGCGGGACTGGGGGAGGAAAGCAATCATCATGCGCGCACCACGGGTTCTATGCACCTTCCCGCATCCAAAAACTTCCCGGCGCGTGCGGTGCCTCTCATTTCTTCAGCAGCCCGATCTCCTGCAGGCGCTGTTCCAGGAACGCCCCGGCCGTGATATCCGGATATTTAGCGCCCGCGCCGATGCAAGCCGGCAGGCAACTCAACAGCACGTCGTTATTGGGATGCATGAAGAATGGCATGGAATAGCGGCTGACATTCGGCCCTTGCGGATTGACGACACGATGCGTGGTCGCCGGGATCACGTCGTTGGTCAGGCGGGCGAGCATGTCGCCAGAGTCTACGATGAGGTTGTTGCGGGCGGTTTCAACCGGCAGCCAGCGCCCGTCCCGATCCAGCAATTCCAGGCCGGAGCCCTGGGCCGCGACCAGCAGGGTCAGCAGGTTGATGTCTTCGTGAGCGGCGGCGCGTACGCTGTCTGGATCTGCATCCGCAGGCACCGGCGGGTAGTGCAGCAGCCGCAATACCGAGTTGCTGTCAGCGATGAGCGGCGCGAAAAAATTCTGCGGTAGCGACAGGCCGGGCGCGAGCGCTTCCAGGATGATGCGACCGGTATCCTGCAATGCGCCGAAGAGTTCGAGCAAGGTCTGCTTGAATCCAGGCGGCTGCGCCGGCCAGATATTCGGCGCTTCGGTGACTCCTCGTGAAGTGTCGCGCTCCGGCCCGATCTGCCAGAACTCTTTCAGGTCCGGCACCGAACGATTCTTCGCCCGCTCGGTTCGAAACGGGACGTAGCCGCGCGGTCCTCCGACGTAGAGTTGTTTGGTTTCCTCTGGTTGTGCAAACAGCGCAGCGCTGAGCCGATACGCTTCGTCCAGCAGCTGCATCGATACGGGATGATCGCGCAGGATGATGAACCCATAGCGCTGCAGGCCACGCATGAGTTCGACACGGAATTCCTCGCGTTTGACCGCACCGCCGTGGGTGTAATCCGCCAGGCTGAGTTCGGGTACCCGCTGCTGCATTCTCAGACCTCCTCCCCCGTGCCCTTCGGGCATTTCCGTCGGTCATCCCGGGGGAGGATTGAGGAGGGGGCGTCCGGAGACTCTTGCGCGAACGCGCTCTTCTGGCGCCCCCACCCTGGCCCTTTCCCGGAGATGACCAACGGGGAATCCCGCGGGACCGGGGGAGGGAATAGATCGTGCCTCTGTCGCAATCGCTGTAGGTACTGCGGAAATTCCAGTTGCAGCCGCGCCTGCAACTGGGCGGCGCAGCGATCGAAGGCGGTGCTGGCGATGTCGGGCAAGTCGCCTTTGAAAGCGAATGCAAGCACGTTGTCGCTGGCGGCGAGAGGTAAGAGCAGCAGGCGATCGCCGAAGGTGCGGCGCAAGCGCCGCAGGTGCGTCGGATAGCGGCTGCGTTCGCCCGAAAGATTCATGACGAGCATGCCGTCGTCGACCAGCCGGGCGCCGGCATCGCCGTAGAAATTCGATGTCGCCAGCGAGGGCGCGATGCCATCGGCATCGAAAGCATCCACGAGCATCACGTCCACGGGCTCTTGCAGCGACGCCACGAAACTTGCGCCGTCCGCATGCACGACGTGGAAGCGGTCATCGTCCACGGGTAGCAAAAACTCATCGCGCAACGCGATGACGTCGGCGTCGATCTCGACCGCGGTGAGGCTCGTGCCGGGCAGATTTCGATAGCAGAACTTGGCTATCGATCCGCCGCCCAGGCCGATCATGGCGATGTGGCGCGGTTCGGGAGCGAACAACAGGAACGACATCATCTTGCGCGTGTAAGGAGTCACCAGCGCATCGGGGGCATCGATCGACATCGTGGTTTGTACGCTGGCGCGGGTGAACAGCAGCTGTCGTTCGGACGCGGTTTCCAGCATGAACGGCGTCTTGTGTTGCCCGTTGCGCACGCGCCGCGAAGTTTCTTCGCGATCGGCGCCATCGGCCGGTTCGAAAACACGCACCGTGCCCTGGTCGAAGAACCAGGGACTGTCGAACGAGACGAGATTGCGGCTGCGGCGCTTCATCGGAACGCTAGAATACGCCGATTCGCAACCCACGACGCCGGGTACCGATGCAGTCGCTCCCTTCATCCGTTCCTTCGTGGCTCGCGCAGCAGCCCGTACTGCTGTCGCGGTGGATTGTGTGCCTGGAGCGTTGGCGGCGCATGGGACGAGCCCGGACGGCGGCGATTGCCGTCATCGGCATCGTTGTGTCGATCGCTGCGGTCGGCGTTGGCGTCGCACATTGGTCGGATGCGTGGTTGTCGGCGTTGCATGAGCACTGGCTGCTCGTGCTGATCGTCGCCGGCATCCACTCGGTCACGTCGGTGTCGCGCTCCGGCCGTCATGCGATGGCGGCATGGTCGGAATCGTGGCTCGCGACAGCCCCGCTGTCAGCCGCAGCCGTGCGTGTAAATCGGGCGATCGATTGCTTTGCGATGCTGCTTTTGCAGTATCTCCTCGTCTGCCTGGTGCTGGCCATCGCTGGGATAGCAGGCGGCGAGTCAGGAATGATTCTGCGTCCGGTCGCGGCGTTGTCCGCCGGCGTCCTGGTTGGATCCGCCGTTGGCTGGTGGTTGCCTGAGAGCAAGCATCGCGAACAGCGTGAAGCTTCCCGATACGCCGTACATGTCGCGGCGGGAGATACAGCGTTGCTACAACCTTCCGATCAGGGGTTGTCGCACTGGCCGGTCGCACGCGCCATGTCGATGGGACGGCCGGAAAACTCGCGCTTGCTGTTCGTGTGCGTGGCGCTGTTCGCCGTTCAATCGGGAGCGTCCGCGGTGCGAGGGATCGCCATCCTCGTGGTCTGGACGATTGCGGGCTACCTGGTCAGCTTGCTGAGTGCGGGAATCACTGTTGCGAAGGAAGCCGCGGACTGGTTGCGCCCGACGCCCGTGAGCTTCGTCGGTTTCGCGTGGCCGCTGGCCCGTCGTGCACTGCTGCACCAGGCGATTGGAACCGTGGTCGTCGCTGCGGCAGTGTTTGCGTCCGAAGCTGCCTGGCTGGCGGCAGCGGGCGTGGTCGTGCTGTGGATGGGCCTGGTGATGGCTGTCTACGCATTCGCCGCATCGACGAGCTATCGGGCATGACCGAGCGTGTCCTCGAAGTCGCCGGCCTGCGGGCGAAGTACGGTACCCATGAAGTCCTGCAAGGCGTCGAGCTGCATATCGCTCGCGGCGAATGGTTCTGCCTGCTGGGCCCGAATGGCGTCGGCAAGAGCACCTTGCTGAATTGCGTCACGGGAAGAATGCGCATCGATAGCGGTGAGATCCGCATCGGCAGCTACTCGATGATTGCTCAACCGCTGGAGGCCAAGCGCCTGCTCGGAGTCGCGTGCGCACCGGAGCAACTACCGGGCCTGTTGACCGGAAGGCAATGCCTCGAGGTCTATGCGGCAGCCAAGAATCTGCGCAGTATCGATGCCGAGTTGCTCGAAGTCGCGGCGCAGCTGGGTTTCACGCGCTTCATAGACAAGTGCACGGATACTTACTCGCTCGGCACCCGCCAGAAGCTGACCGTGCTGCTCGCATTGATCGGCGACCCGGCCCTGATCGTCCTGGACGAGGCATTCAACGGCCTCGACCCGGCCAGCGCCGTCACACTCAAACGGCTGCTTCGCGAGCGCTTGTCGCAGGCCCGTTGCGGCGTGCTGCTGGCGACGCATTCGCTGGATATCGTCGAGCACTACGCCGATACCGCCGCCCTGATGCTAGACGGACGCGTGGCCCGACAATGGACCCAGGCGGAGATTGCGGAACTGCGCAAGGCAGGCGGCGAGGGCATCGAAGCCGCTCTCGCGGCGGCCTCCTTGCGCTGATTTCCCTGTCCCGGCCGCTGTCTCAACTGTGAGCGCTGAAAAATTTCTCTCGCAGGGCACGCAGAGGGCGCAGAGCAGAAAATGACGGCCGGAATTCCGAAATTCCGATGCTGTTTTTTTCTGCCCCGCGTTCTCCGCGTGCGATCCGACTTCAATCCTCCATCGGGATCAGGATCAGCAGGATCAGGTACACCAGCATGCCGGGGAAGGCCGCGGAAACGATCGAGCCGACGACGTAGATGACGCGGGCCAGGGTGACGTCGATGCCGAAGTAGTTGGCCAGGCCGGCGATGACGCCGCCGACGACGCGGTCGGAGCGGGAACGCCGCAGCGGGGCTTTGAGATGTGTGTTCATATAGGTCAGCCTCTCCATCGCGAAATCCTCGGTTCGATCGACAAACGCCACGCTGGGCGACATGGGACGATGATGGGATGTCGCGGGCGCGGCCGAAATAGACTGTCGGCGAGCCGCGGCTGCTTACCGGCGGAGGCGGTGGGACGACCAAAATTACCGGTAAGCGTTACAGGTATTTCATATATCCGTGTCCGTCCCTCGCCGCGGTAATATTTTGGCGCGGAGAACATCCGTGCAACCAAAGCGTCGCGACCATGGAGCCAGATCGCCCCAGTAACACAGCGCATCGAGTCGCCATGGCTCGGGCGGCGCACCAGGTCCTCGATTATCCCCGCGTCTTCGACGATCCGATCGCGCTCCCCATTCTCGGTGAGAAAGCCGCTGCGGGAATTTCGTACTCGCCGGATCTGTATCGCTCGAACTTTGCCACGACGTTGCGGGCATTCCTGGTAGCGCGCAGCAAGTACGCCGAAGATCTTCTCGGGCAGGCCGTCGACCAGGGTGTGCGGCAGTACGTGATCCTCGGCGCCGGGCTGGATACGTTTTCATATCGCAATCCGTATCGGTCCGAAGCGTTGCGGGTATTCGAGGTCGACCATCCGTCCACACAGAAATGGAAACGCGAGCGGCTCGACGCGGCGGCGATCGCTATTCCAACTTCGCTGACCTTCGCCGCGATCGATTTCGAAACCCAGACCTTGCCGGAACAGCTGCGCAAGGTGGGATTCCGCGCCGACCAGCCTGCGTTTTTTTCCTGGCTGGGCGTGAGCATGTACCTCACCGAGAAAGACGTGTTCGCAACCCTGCAGTCTATCGCCGGGTTCGCGGCTCCAGGCAGCGGCATCGTGTTCGACTATTCGCTGTTGCCCTCGATGATGTCGAGCCGGCAACTTGCCCTCTACCAGGCCGGCGCCGCTCGCGTCGCTGCGGTAGGCGAACCATGGAAGAGTGCGTTCGATCCGCAGGTGCTGGCTGCAGCGGCAACCGGCATGGGCTTCAAAGTGGCGGAAGACCTGGGGCCGGAGCAGATCAATGCCCGCTTTTTCAGCGACCGCGACGATGGCCTGCGCATCGGCGGACGCGGGCGCCTGATCTGGCTGTCCCTATAAAAAAATCCGGTCCGGGGACACTGCTCGCGGCAGCGAGCAGTGTCCCCACTTTCCATCTGGGGTCGTCTATACCTGCAATCGGATGAAGACGGGGGACTCGACGCTGCCGCGACGAGCGTGGTCCAGACCATTCCCGTTGGTCATCCCCCGAACCCAATCTTTCAGAATCGAGAAGTGCGTGCGGGAGTGCGTCTCAAGGTCGCGTCGGAATCGGGGATCGCCTGATCTTTTGTCTTTGGTATCAGTGCATACTTGGTTACACTTCACCTTACATATTCACTGCAGGACTGGCGATGCGCTCGATGCAACGGGGACTGGCGGCACTGACGCTGACGGTGTGCGGATTGTTCATGGGCGGCGGTGTCCTGCAGGCGGCCGCCTCGACTGCTGCTCCCACCAAGAAAGCAGCCACCAAGGCACCGGCCAAAAAACCCGCCAAGAAAACCGAGAGAACCACCGCCAAGCGCGCCTCCGGCAAGCCGGACGTGAAGTCCGCTTCGTTGCTGGTGATCAACGAGGACGACTCTTCCATCCTGTTGTCCAAGAATGCCGATGTGGCCGCGCCCATCGCTTCCATCACCAAGCTGATGACCGCCCTGGTGGTGCTGGACGAAAAGCAGTCGCTCGATGAAGAAATCACGGTCACGAAAGAAGATCGTTCGCTCGACCGCGGCACGGCTTCGCGGCTCGCGGTAGGTACGACGCTGTCACGCGGCGACCTGATGCACCTGGCACTGATGTCTTCCGAGAATCGAGCAGCGCATGCGCTCGGCCGGAATTATCCGGGCGGCCTCGATACGTTCATCGAGGCGATGAACGCCAAGGCCCGCGCGCTGGGCATGACGCAGTCCCACTTCTCCGATCCCACCGGGCTGTCGGACGAGAACGTCGCGAGCCCCGCCGACCTGTCGAAGCTGGTTATGGCCGCCTCGCGCAACTCCACCATTCGCAGCTATTCGACCGATACCGAGCACGAAGTGACCATCGGCAGGCACAAGGTCGAGTTCCGCAATACCAATAACCTGGTGCGCAACAAGGACTGGGACATCGTGATCTCCAAGACCGGCTACACCGAAGCGGCCGGCCGCTGCCTGGTGATGAAGACGGTGGTCAACGAGCACCCGGTCGTCATCGTGCTGCTGAATTCATTCGGCAAGTACACGCGCGTCGCCGACGCCGCCCGCATCCGCCGCTGGATCGAAACCGGCCGCTTTCAGCAGCAGCCCGCGGTTCGCGCGGCGATGATGGAATCGCCAAAAATGAAGGTTGCTCAAAGCACCGAATCGGCTGCCAGCGGCAGCTGATAGCACGCCCGGGCGCTTGCCGCCGCTGCGAACGTAAAGGTCAGGCAGGCTTCTTATCGCGCTGTTCGCAGGCCGCCAGCCGCGGGCTCAGCTTGTTGGGGTCGTTGCACGAGCGGGCACACTGCGGCTTGATCAGGCTGGTTTCGCAGGCCCGCAGGCATTCGCGGCGATAATTCTCGACTTCCTGCGCACAGTTCGGAGCGTTGAGCGCGACGCGTGGCAGTGCGTCTTGAGCGCTGGCCAAGGCCCCGAATCCGAACAGTACTGCTCCGACGAAACATCCGGCGCGCAAACAATTGCGCGGATGGAAACCGATTGGTGCTGCGAAGGCCATGATGCGCAACCTAGCACTAATCCGTTAACTGCGGCTGAACAACGCAGCTCTCCTGCTTCCTCGCGCCCGCCAGCGTCCTCTTTCATTGCGTTGCCTTCATGTAGGAATGTGCGGATGAATCCGTTGGCATGCCGCAGACTAAAATAAGTCATCTCGATCGCCGGCGTTGACGACGCAACCCAGTGCGTCGCTCACAAGTCGATCGTACTTGCGGGTCTGTCAGCAAAAACGCGGGACGTGTCATGAACTGCGTATTTATCGCACCTGCCGCGTTCCATTTGCGCATGTAAAACGCGCGCCGCAGCGAGGGAAAATTCGCGGTATTACTACTCGGTTACCGAAAAACGAGATTGGACGAAACGCGGCTGCACGCTAGGATATTCCCCCTCGAGGGCGTGCGACCGCACCCTGGCAGGTGGTTCGGGGGCGATTCGTTTCGGATACGGATGTCTAGCGAGGAACGCACAATGAATTTTCGCCAGTGTGTCATCGACTGTATTGCCGGCGGCGAGGTGGTGCAGTCTTTCAATCGATTGCATGGACGACCCATTACTCCCCAGCTGCTTTCCATGCTGAGCACCGGAGAGCCGCAGGGGATTGCCGAATTGGGCGACACCGAGCAGGAATTACTTGCCTGCTTCATCCTGTTCGTTCACCGCCATATCTGGCGCAAGATTAAATTTGCCGAATCGCGGGTCACCAGGGTTACGCGCATCCGCGAAGAATCCGAGCCGGGTGAACGGCACTCGTCTTCGCTCAGCGACGGCGTGCGATCGTTCGTCAGATGCGATGCGCCGCTGCTGGCCGCCGACGAAAATTAAATGGCGGCGCCTCGCTCGGCCAGCAGCCGACGCAACAGCGAACGATGGCAGCGTGCTTCGTCGGCGCAATAGCAGCCGACGGAGAATGACGATTGGTGTGACATCGCTGCCAGCAGATCCAACACTCTCGCGCACTCGGGCCGTTTCATTTCGGCGAGGTAGCGGCGTGTGAAAATCTTCCACTGTGCGTCGGTGTGCGCCTGCTGCGCTTCCTTCAGCAGCGGCTCGCTCGGCGCAAGGTTCGGCAGCCACACGTCGTAGAAATCGCGG
>Ga0065707_10082052_pt1 | contig 23449 bp, 13 predicted proteins | sample SwiRhicommuniRL3_FD_59094 | JGI IMG/M metagenome (GOLD analysis project Ga0065707, IMG submission 59094) | Switchgrass rhizosphere bacterial communities from Rose Lake, Michigan, USA - RL3 v2 (version 2) | ecosystem: Host-associated > Plants > Roots > Rhizosphere > Soil | place: East Lansing...
CTCTTCATTTAAGGACTCCCAATGAAAGTCCTCTCAGAAAAAGCAATTAGCGCGTACCTTACCTCCAAATTATCGCAACAGTCGATTCTAAAACATTTCCAACCTGCTCTCTTGAAAGGTTTGGTGGTTTTTGAGTCAAAGCCCAACGAAATTGTTCCTCCACGAATCGCACAAGCGTCCAACAACAACGATTCTGGCGCCATTCACCTCTTTATGCCATGCCTTGCACCCGAGGAAGTTGGGATTAAGATGATAACGGGATCTTCCGGTGGATTTCAAGGTTGTGTCGTTGTTCTTGACGAATTTACAGGAGAAACCCAGGCGATTTTAAATGCTGCCACTTTGACGGCCTTTAGAACTGCTTTAGCAAGTACTTTAGGGTTGACTAAAGTTATCGACGTCTCAAATGAAAACTTGTTACCGGAAATGTGTGTGTTTGGAGTAGGGGCTCAAAGTTACTGGCATACCAAGTTGGCACTCACCTTGTACAAACAAATAAAGGAGGTCAATGTCATCAATAGAAGCAAACCAAATGCCGAAAAATTAGCTAAGCAGTTACAGACGGAATATCCAGACATTAAATTCAATGGGTTTTCTTACCAGACTGACGTTTCCGAAATTACAGTGCATGGTCAAAATAGTTCCATCTTCTTTGGTTGTCTTCCCTCCACCGAGGCTGCAATAAAGAAGGAATTCTTCAATACAAATGCAAAATATCCGAAGTTCGTGTCGTTGATAGGCTCATACAAGCCACACATGATTGAGTTAGACTTGGATTTAATAATCTCGGAGTTCAAAAATGCCAACGTCGCCATTCTTGTAGACTCCAAGGACCACACACTTCACGAGGCAGGGGAACTTATCCAGAGTGGAATTGATAAGGACGGGTTGATTGAAATAAGTGAATTGTACACCAAAAATATAGATCCATCCACCTACACCACTTCAACAAACTTAACTGTTCAGAAACTCGTGGGACTTGCAGCCATGGATTTGTCCATTGGTAAACTAATTGCGCAAGATACTGCAAACGGAGCAACTGAAGTTGAATTTTAGAGACTACAATTTAGAGTTCTTGGCAAAGATACCGAATCCAACCCTGAAGAAGAAGATAGACATGATAAGTTGTTTATAAAGTTGCAGGTCATCAAAACACAATTTAATTGAGAGATATCACAATTTATATTAGTTGAGAGATATCACAATTCACCACGTTTCTTTCAGAATTGTTAGCGTTTATCACTATCTCTCAAACAATTCAGCCTTCAGCTGGGCCCCTGTGCATATCTCGCATTACTTCATAAGAGTTGGAGGTGTAAAAGGGTCATGACACTGAATACGGCTAACTATAAAATTCTCGGTGAGTAATTATGAAAACTGCTGACTATTGATAATTATGGATACTTCGACAAATACATACTAACTCAAAGCGTATTCAGTCATATAATCGGAATTAACTAGCCTGGTTATTATTTCTTATATCTGTAATCTCACAATTAACGCGTCACTGATAGTAAACCTGGACGTGTCCCCACCGATTCATTTACTTTAAAAACCAACATTCCTTAACTACCCGCCACATCCCCTTCATTCTTTATCTACAATGGCCCTCGATACTCAACCACTCTTAGGAGGCAGTGGATCATCGGTTTATAACAGTAAGAAGCCAAAATACAAATTTTCGTTCTCTCATTTAGTTAACTTGGTGGTCCTTTCGATCTTGGGATACCTTATCTTCTTCAACCCTAGTGAACCCAGTGCTCCAGTTATTAATGTCAAAAAGAAGAAGAATATCATTTTCATGGTAACGGATGGGATGGGACCTGCCTCTTTATCTTTGGCTAGGTCTTTCAAACAGTATCGTGATGATTTACCTATCGATGATATTTTAACCATCGATAAGTACTTGATCGGATCCTCGAGGACTCGCTCTTCAAACTCGTTAGTGACTGATTCTGCCGCCGGAGCTACTGCATTTTCTTGTGCGTTGAAATCATACAACGGGGCTATTGGTGTTTCGCCAGATAAGAAACCTTGTGGTACAATTTTGGAAGGTTTAAAACTCCAAGGTTATATGACAGGGTTGGTCGTGACCACCAGAATTACAGATGCTACTCCAGCCGCATTTAGCTCGCATGTTGACTTTAGATTCCAAGAAGACTTGATCGCCCAACATCAGTTGGGAGAATATCCTTTGGGTAGACAAGTTGATTTGATTCTTGGGGGAGGTAGATGTCACTTTTACCCAAGCTCAACTCCCGGAGGATGTCGTACTGACTCAAGAAACTTGATTGAAGAATCTAAAGACTGGCAATACGTTGGAAACAGAGAAGAATTTGATGCTTTAAATTTGGGAGAAAACGTGACCTTGCCATTGTTGGGATTGTTAGCAGATGGAGATATTCCATATGATATTGATCGTGACTCGAAGGTTTATCCTAGTTTGGCAGAACAAACCAAAGTTGCATTAACTGCCTTATCTAAGGCTACTAAGGACTCTGATCAAGGATTTTTCTTATTAATCGAAGGATCTAGAATCGACCATGCTGGACACCATAATGACGCAGCTGCTCAAGTTAGAGAAGTTTTAGCTTATGATGAAGCATTTAAAGAAGTCATGAAATTCATTGATGAATCTGACGTCGAAACCATCGCAGTTTCTACATCTGATCATGAAACTGGTGGTTTGGTTACTGCCAGACAAACCAACGAGAACTACCCCGACTATTTATGGTACCCTGAAGTCTTATTGAACAGTACTCACTCTGGAGAATATTTAGCGAAGAAGGTTTCTCAGTTCAAACATAAGAACGACGAAGCAAAGTTTGCAAAATTCATTTCTACCGAGATTCTTGGAAGTGATTTGGGTATCAAATCGTTTGGTAACGAGGAGATCGAGTTGATCATGAGCAAGGCTTCTTCTCCTTATGAATTATTATATGTTTTGAATAACATTATCTCACTCAGATCACAAACCGGTTGGACCACCCATGGTCACTCTGCGGTCGATGTGAATATTTATGCCCATACAAATTCGCCAGCAATCAAGGCCAAATTACATTCCAACGATGCATACGGTGGATTATTGGGAAACCACGAAAATATCGAGATCGGAGCTTTCTTGGCCTCAATTGCCGGCGTTGATTTAGATTCTGTCACGGAATTAGTCAAGAAAACCGAACATTCACCTGGCCACGGTGCCTCAATTTCATCAAATGATGACGGAATGCATTCAAATATTTAGACTCACTGTTAGCTAAACTTGTGTATGGAATGCAATGAAGAAAAGATGATATATATTCAGAAGCCAGTAATGATGATTCCTGACCCGTAGAGAAGTAGTAGACACTGAACATTACCATTTGAGATTGAAATTGTCGAGTCACATGACATCTCATTTGTCGCGACATATTTCACTACCGTTGGTTTGAGCTATGCCAAGAGCACTTCAAATTATTTGACATAAGGATTTGCCCATGTGTCTCGAGGATGATAAATCCGAGCTAAGCCAATTTGGATATGGTCTAGCAGACACCAAGAAGCTCAAAAGTTAGAACTGATAGCTACCAAATAGCGACGGAGAGGTGGTCGCATACTAAAATTGGTTTCCATGATAATTCTGTATAGAATATTATATATGAAATATCGTACACCAATAATTACTCCGCCAGCCCAAACCGTTAATTAATAACTTCCCATAATTAATAATATCCCCCGTGGTCACATGGAGAATTAAAGACATTGTTCAACAATTGGGTACGACATTTAGGGGAAACAGTCTGCCAAGAATCAGACTATATCGTAGAATTGTCTATAAGAAGGGCTGAATTATACTAAATGTAGTTCTATCAAACCATAATTCAACACACTCAAATTTCAATCAAATATGAACTTTATCTTCCCTAAATTTCAAGGTATGGCTACCTTGGCCGTGCTCGTTTACTTTTGGATGTTTGCTGATATGGTGAGCGCTGCTCCAGTCTCTAATAACCAGAAAAAGAACATCATTCTCATGGTATCTGACGGTATGGGTATATCTGGGGTACAATTGGCAAGAACCTTTAGACAGGTTAGGGATGATTTACCATACACCGATTTGTTGGAGATGGATAAACATTTAATTGGAACCATTAGAACTAGATCTGAGAGTTCGTATATCACTGATTCTGCTGCTGCTGGAACTGCGTTTTCTACAGGTAAAAAATCGTACAATAAGGCAATCAGTGTTAACACAGACAAGATGCCAATTGCAAGTATCATGGAAGCATTGAAGCTTCAAGGATACAAGACTGGGTTGGTGGCCACTACCAGAATGACCGATGCTACACCTGCAGTATTTTCTGCGCATGTTAAAAGCCGTTCCGACGAGGACCGCATTGCGCAACAAATGTTGGGAGACCATCCCTTAGGCAGAGTTCCAGACTTGATCTTGGGTGGGGGACGTTGTCATTTCATCACCAACTCTACTGAAGGCGGATGTCGTACAGATGACAGAAACTTGATTGAAGAAGTTAAGAACAACGGAACCTGGCGTTATGCAGGTACCAGGGCGGAATTTGACGCATTGAGTACCGATTTAACTCTCCCGATTTTGGGGCTTTTTGCTGAGGGAGACATTCCGTTCAAAATTGATCGTGACGAGGATGTGTATCCTAGTTTGGTTGAACAGGCCCAGTTTGCGCTTACTGCGTTGTCCAACGCAACTGAAGATTCCGACCAGGGTTTTTTCTTGATGATCGAATCTTCAAGAATCGACCATTCAGGCCATCAAAACGATCCAAATGCTATGGTTCGCGAAATATTGGAATACGATCAAACTATGCAAGAAGTTCTCAAGTTTGTTGAAGAGTCTGATACTGAAACCATTGTTGTTGGAGTTTCCGACCACGAAACTGGTGGTTTGGCTACGCTCGGTGAGAAACCAAGCGACTACCAAGCCATTTTAAATGCTACCCACTCTGGAGAATACTTGGAAAAACAAATTAAAGACTTTGAAGGAAAGGACGATGACAATAAGTTGACTACTTTCATTTCCGAGGAAATCATTGGAACCGGTTTGGGAATTACCCCAACCGAGGATGAAGTTTCCAGAGTCAAGAAACAAGTTTTGGCTGGTAAAGACGGAAAAGTCTTTCTTGCTTTGAATAACTTGACTACTTCAAGAAGTAAGCTTCGTTGGACTTCCGAAGGACATTCGGCAGTTGACATTGGTGTCTACTCGTTCTCTAACTCGGACTACCTCACCTATAAAGTCTTGAACAAGAGAGACGGTTTGGCCGGTGCCCATGAAAATATTGATTTTGCCAACTTTGTACAATCAATCACAAACATTGACTTGGAGAAGACTACTGAAAAAATCAAGGACATTCAAGTATAAATACTAAGCACAGAAATACTGAGCGCAGCGAAGTATTTATTGGTAGTATAAGTGAATATTAATTAGAATAGTGGTAAAAGTGAGTATTAGAGAGATTTAGAGAGATTTATTTAGTGATAGAGTGAATATTACAGAGATTTAGTGATATAAGTGAATATTAATGAGAATTAGAGAGATTTAGTATTTGTTGAAGTGGATATTAATGAAAATTAGCGATTCAGTGAGTATTACAGAGATTCAGCGATTCAGTGTCATTAATGAGATTATCGTAATAAATAGATATTGATTTTTGTTAAATTATTATTAAAGGTATTTCAGCAGATATATATCTCTGCTGAATCTAGAGAGTGAAATAAATATTCATGCAATGTAGCGAACATGACTAGTAGTCATTTGTCACAATGATATGGCGAAGATTGAAGAAGCCTGTTGGGTGAGGAGTAACTATTGGAGTGATTTATAGCTAGCAGGCTTTTTGATATTTTAGCTGATTATGATTCAAATGCAGTGTAATCTTCTTTACACCACTTAGCTCTTAAACCCTTACCGTACTTGTAGAAAGAAAACGGAATGGCGATCATGGCCAACGAGATAAATGCCAACAACCAACTGGCCCATTGTAAGCCTAGCTTATGGTACATTTGAGGAGTGAACAATGGGAAAGCAGCACCACCGGCACTTCTTAAAAACACCTTTGTTGCTAATGCAGAGGCCGCATATTTAGCATAGGTATCAATAATGTAATTGTTTAAAGAATAGTAGATCAAAACCATACCGTATCCAAAAGCAATACCAGAAGAGGCAGGACCAACCCAAATGATATGCTTGTAAGAGGTTGCACCCAAGATAAATAAGGCAATACATGGAAATGGAGAACCAATCATGGCACCAACCAATCTGTCCTCTGGTTCAGGTTTTCTTGTTTTGATCATGGCCGCATACTTCTTTTCGAGAATTGGTGTAGTGAACAAAGCAAAACAAGCCCCGATCAAGATAGGAATGTACATCAAACCAATCTTGTTATCTTTATATCCGTACAACTCTTCGAAAATCACTGGGTAGGCAAAGAAAAATGCATACAATAAGGAATAAATTAAGGCAACAAAGGCACAGATAAGCACAAGCACAGGTTCAGTGACGACGAAATTCAAAGGTCTGATCAAACAATCGTTAATCAATTCCTTCATGGAGAGAGGAGATGCTTCTTGTTCAGTCATAATGTTCATATTACCGGTCTCAGCTCTCATTCTCTTTGCTTTTCTTTTCAAGATTACTGGAGCATAAGTTTCTGGAATTAATCCCACAACGATCCACATGACTCCGGCAAAGGCCATATTGACCCAAATCATCATTTCGTATCTACCAGTACCAACACTGATAAAACCATTGACAACTCCTCCAAACACAGGGCCGGAGTAAGGAGCAAACGAGAAAAATGCAATAGCCAAAGATCTGGATTCACGATGGATATCAACAAGACTTGCACCAACATTTGTTAAGGCCGAAGAAGCAAACACACCACATAAAAATCTGCAAACCAATAACGTACCGATATTCTTAGCAACACCACATGGAACATTGAATAATACATAGAGACCGAATGAGATTATGTACACTGGTCTTCTACCGATTTGTTCAGATAATGGTGCCCAAATTAAAGGACCAACACAGAATCCGAGAACCATAAGGGATACGGTCAAGGTTGAAACTTCGGTGGAAACACCAAATCTTTCATTAATAGTACCTAAACCACCAGCAAGCGAAGATGACCCATAAGCAGCACAAATTACGAAGATCGATAGTATGAGGGTGTATCCCCATCTAACGAATGGGCTCCAATTCTGGGGATTCTCTGGATCATTAATGAGGAAGGTGACAAATTCAGTTTCTGGGTCGAATTCTTCTTCTTTCTCGTCTTTTTCTGTTCTTGTTTTGACTCTACCCAACGATTGCAAAGTCTGAACCTTGACCAACCCCGTGGCTGTTTCTAAAGTATATTCTTCTGGAAATATTGGATTCTCCACTGGTGGAGCAACCACACTTGGAGTGGGAATATCTTTGGATAAACCAACTTCTTGAAGACTCTTTACTGTTTCTGTTCTGGTAAGGTTTAAATTGTTTCCATAAGTTGCAGACGAAAATCTTGATCCTACTGGTGATAAATCTGATTGCGCATCTGTGTTGTCGGCATGGTAAGCGTTAGGCGCTAAGTCGTCAAGTTGGGTTGACCCCAACGACTCTTGTGATGATGTTTTTGATTCTAAACTCATGCTGATATTATTATAGATAGAATTGAGAAAGAGATGGGAATCTTGTGGTATATATAGTGTGTATTCTATCCGGCCGTCACGTTATCGATTAGCCGTTCCTAGCTGCATTTGCAGCCTCCGGAAAAGAAATTTCGGAACTGCAAATGAGTACCCGTTTGTTACTTTTTTTTTGAGACCGGGATTAGACTAAGATTGGAGGTATGAAGGGTAGCGATATGAGGTGTTTATCATATCGTCTACCTATACTCATAGCTTTGACAGGGTTGTTCTTCAAATGTAGTTACGTCTTATCTGGATAGGATGTGTATGTCGTCGGGATTCCTGTATCACAAAAATAATTTCGTTCCATAGTATCTTTGGATCGTTTGTGGAAACTCGGGGTTATTTGGTCGGAATTCGCAGTTTGTTCTTGGTTTCGGACTTTAGAACTTTTAACCACGCGGTTATCCGGAAGTGTTCGATAACTTTTGTCTGATGCACTTACGGTGGTGTGTACTTTTAGCTGAAAATTGCTCGATTACAGCCGTTGGGTACCATGGGCTACCTATGCATGAAAAATCTCTATGCCTTGGCAAGGGGTTTATTACTTGGACGTGTTTAGTAATCTTGTCTTGCTATAGTCTTCGTGTCTTGCTAGTAATCGGTGTTAACCATCCAACTCTATATCCGAAGGGCAGGAACGGAACGGGTTTGGACTCTATGTATGGAATGCACGGAATAAATATTTTAGCTGGGCGTTGGCGATGCAACAACTCCGAAATAGGCCATGAGTCGCAAGCGTTGAGTAAAAGTGACTCATGGCGGTTTCCTTAAGCCATATCGGACCCGGACCATATATATGACCATACAGAACATACCTACACTCAGACAAGACCCAGTAATTACAGATATAACTTTACTTAATCGTCGGTAGCTGTTCAAATGCATACTACTTAGTCAGAAGTTACTATCTAGAGTCGATGAATAAAACTTGTAAACAAACGTCAGGCGTGTAAGCGAATAGCATTATATATACAGTGATGCAGCCACTACACCATAAATTGACGTAACACATTTCTTGTATGCAATTTTTTCATTTCAAACGTTCTTGAAGTGAACTTTCTGATTATGAGCTAATTTAAAATATAAATTACATTTTAGTAAGATTCCGGTGAAAAAAATCTGTCAAATATTATCCGGTGGATTCAGGTTACTACGATGAAAGTTCTTAGATCTTATGAGATGGAAGATGTATAAATCAGTAGACATCAGATAATAGAATGTCACTCCTAGACATCCTACCTGTAGATTCCTTGTTGCAAGGTTCTCGATCGTTGGAGTACTCATTGGGGATCACAATGTAGCTGAATTGGGACGGTGATAATATCGAAATCTTACTTATTCTAGATAGTGCATAATTTCATGTCGCGTAATATTGGGCACCGGAATATGCGACACTGAAAATAGACACTAAAAATAGTCAATGGAATTAGACACCAACCGTACATTTCACTAAGAAACTTCAATCTACTATATCACAAAGGGGTGCCGTCTATAGTTTATCTACCAAGATTTCACTCAACTAGCAAACAGCAACGTTGGTTCTGTTAAGAAACTCTTAGTTTTCGGTCGTGCCTTTTCCGATAATGGAAAACCACAAAGAAAACTGATCAAATAGATAAAATAAGGAGCTGACTTTGAAGCCGACACAGATTGTGCACTGCTCATTGAATATAAATTTATACTGACTATAACTACAAAAAATCACTATCTGTTAGTTAGCAATTAATCTAGTCTCATATAGTCCTTACAACCTTACAATCCTCACATAATTCCAAATCACATATATCACTAAATCACATAAAGCAATTGTGAATATGACCAATCTCAATTATAAACCTATAAATTTATTGGCCTTCAACTTCGCTGGATTTGCGTGTATATCCATTGTTGTCTTCCTTTCATCTACACAACCATTTTTCATCACGGAAGTAATAGGGATTAAGCAAAATGAAAAGATTGGGAGTGTAATCGGAACCTTGGGGTTCTTTGATGAACTCGTTGCTATTGTCACTGCTCCATTATTGGGAACATTGACTGACAAAATGAATCGTATACCTAAATTTCCATTTAGTGGTTCCAGAATTACCCAGAGTCTTTCACTCTTTTTAGTGGCATTCAGTCTTTTGGGCTACAGTCGATTTAGTTCGAGCGTCCGGGATTTATTGGTATTCAGATGTATTTTTGCTGTTGGAGTAACTGCTTGTATGAGTATGGTTACAGTGACATTGAACGAATTGACCAATTCTGATTTTCGTTTTCAGAAATTCATCTTTTGGAAACATCACGACTATTTGCCAATTGAAGATTCCGAATCTTCCAAAAAGAATGGTAAATACGCCGCTTTGATTGGAATATCAACCGGATTGGGTGCCATATTTGCGGTTTCGATGTTTTTGACTTTGCCAGTACGTTTGATTGATAGATATCCTCTGTTGGATATGAAATCGAGTTTGAAACTTTCTTATTCCATGATTGCAACTTATGGAGTGGTGTGTGGAACTATTTTATTTGTGGCTTTGTATGATCATAAAAGAGCCAACCGTCAAGCTATCTCGCTAGAAGCTGGTGTCTACGAACCTGAACTTCCTTTGCCTTTTCCTATTCCTACTGAGGAATCTTACTTCGAGTTACTCAGCACTGGATTACAAATGTCAAAGTCAAATTCCGAGATTCAATTGTCTTACATTGGTGCTTTTGTCGCAAGATCAACCACAGTGGCTACTGCAGTCTTTATTCCACTTCTTGTGTACAATTTCTATTATGATAAGGGGAATTGTGACTCCGATTTTCCTTCAAAAAGTACATGCTATGACGGCTATGTCTTCTCTGCAATTTTGACAGGTGTTGCACAAACAGTTGCACTTGTATCATCACCATTTTGGGCTTGGATTATTGATTCAGATAGATTCGGAAAACACAAGAGTTTATTTCTCGCTGCAGCTTTGGGATTGTTTGGAAACTACGGCCTCTGTCTCTTTACAAGTAATACTCCAGATAAATATGACCCAAGAACAGCTACGTGTTTTATCATGGTGGGTTTCATTGGTCTCTCGCAAATTGGAATAATCATCACCAGTATGAGTTTACTCAGTGGACTCAACAAAGATCCCAACATGGGAAGTCTTAGTGGATTATACAGTCTCAGTGGAGGCTTGGGGATTTTGATTCTCACCAAATTTGGTGGAATGTGGAGCGATAACTGGATCTTGGGTCCATTCTTCATCTTAGGAACGTTCAATTTGTTGTTGTTAATTGCATGTTTATTGGCTATTAGAGAATCTAAGAAGAGCCACCACACTCTTTTGAGAGTACGTTGAAGAGGAAATTCGAGAAAAGCCACGACACTCTTTTGAGAGTACGTTGAAGAACATATCGGTGAAGAGCATATCGAATTTACATACGTTGAAGAACATATTCGGATTTTCATACGGTTGTTCCGGATCATTCTATATAGAACTGTTAATGTCGCTATGAACCACCTGAATTTATCCTGTAAATATACGGAAAATTTATGGGAATATAAAACTTTACATAAACTTACTTCTAGCCTCTCACAATCTCTCTTCTACGTCATATTTCTTCTTCTGTGACGCTCTCAATCTGCGTTCTTGACTGTCTCATCTGTTCTCGCTACTTATTTGCACCCATTTTTGCCGATCCTCCGCACGACCATAATGAAAATTTGGTTGAAAAGAAGCAACAACATACTTCAAACTACAGAGCGAAGACTACCACAGCTAAATACGCACTAGCATGATAGAGGTACTTATCACTCTTGTACCATCTATTTGTTGGATTTTGTACCGGTGTTTTCAAATCTTGAGGACTCCGGTAAAAGAGTTGATTGAAGATTTAAATATCGAGATCCCCCATACTCCAAACATCTGTATCGATTCTATCACGGAAAACTCGGCAATAATTCATTGGGATATCGAGATCAAGGCCGACGAAAACCTCTACTACATCCTCATTGTCAACAAGCAAGAAGCGGCGACCATAACGTCAACGTCGTGCAAGTTGAACAATTTAGATCCGAAACAGTTGTACCAGGTACAAATCATTGCCATAAACTCGTTGACCAACTTCAGATCTCAGTCCACAGCGATTTACATTCAAACTATCAACAAGCTTCATCCGTCTCGCTTTAAGGTTGACGAAGTCGAATCTGTAAAGCCTCCCACCAAAAACAGAAACAAATATGTGGATATAGATAACTTGACTGCAGAAGAAGTACAACTGACCACAGATAATGAAACCTTGAATGATTATCTCATAGAGTTCCAACAAGAAAGTATAAGACTTAATCAGGAATACAAAAGCTATCAGATCACCATTGCCCGTGACCTCGAACAGTTACAAGAACAATTCAAGGTTTATAAGGAGGAATATGACGAAGAAACTGACGGCAAGTTGAAGAAGGAAATCGATGTCAAGGCACTGGAAAATACAAAGGATAAATTAAACTACCAAAAATTGAAACTTACCAAAGAGTTGAACACTATTAAAAATCTGATGGAAATGCATAACATGAAGCTCGGCGATTATAGAAGCAAGATCAAGAAGTTGAAGGAGAGAAATTCCCTGCTCTTGCTTGGGGAAAAGGCCGAGAAAGACAAAATTGAACAAGAAATTAATGACTATACTAAGAAAATCAACTTGTTGAAGTTGGAAAATGACAAACTTGAAGATACTTTGAAGGTATTCATGGCGGAAAAGAAGGATCTTATAAGTCTTATCAATCGTTTGAAGCCATTGGTGGAGATTTTCGGCATGCCTACACAAATAACTCCTACAAACACCGGCGATGTACCTTCATCATCAGTATTTTTAAGGGATGGTTCACTCAACCAAAAGGTTTATGAAACTCTACAAAAGATATTTGATATTATGCCATCGTGGCAAACGGAAATCACTAACGAAATTAATACTTATGTTGAACTTGACGCAAAGTGGAAGGAAGCGTTCAGATCGGAGATCAAAAAATACGTTTCTATTCACCAATCTCTCGAAATTGCAAAGCTGAACAAGGACAAATTGTACCAGCCAATTAAATTGACAGAATACCAGGCTTCTATTGATTTTGGTGGGTTTGCCAATGCCTTACCGAAGTCGAGGTTTCCAAGCGGAACGAACGGAAAGATCTCACGTAGCTTTTCACCACCTATTGAAGAGAATAGCAATGGAGGGTTGAACAGAACGTCTAGCTTTTACAACCATTACAGTCAAGTTTATTCTGGAGATGATAGAAACCAAGGGGATCAAATTAGTGCCACAAATATTGTGATTGATCCCCCAAGCAACGGACAATATGTATATAATAACAATAGTCAGTTGCACGTTCCTCAAATTGATCTTGCTCAACAACAACTCATTCAAAAACAAGCCCAACAACAGGCTCAGGCTCAACAGCAAGCACATATTGAACAAATGGCGATGGGACAAGGATATTATGAACAGAATCTTCCAGGAGCTCCACATCTTGACCATATGGGAATGCAAGGGCCTCATCTTGAACTGTTGGGAATGCAAGGAACTCATCTTGACCTGTTGGCTATTCAAGGGAATCATCTCGACCATACAGTGATGGGCCATGGAGCATCTCAGGGAAATCACGACCAACTTTCATTAGGACAAGGGACGCAATCTCACATGGACCAACTTTCATTAGGACAGTCTCATATGGACCAACGTTCACTTATGGGGGTCTCGCAACCACTCGATCAACTTTCAATGTTGGGTACTCCTCAGCAACTTGATCAGCGTTCAATGATTGGGCAAGGAACCACTTCAAACATGCAAGGATTTCCTTATGATGACCAAGCTTACACTGGTTTGGGGTCTCCTGTCCAGGATTCAAACGCAATGCTTAACTATGGAGATAACTACAATTCCTTGTTATACAACTACAACTCTCCAAGTATGAGTCACTCTGTGCTCTCAAACGGACCAGGAGACTCTGGAATGTGGAACTCGATGAGTTTGAACGATATTTTCGCAAACAATCGTAGTGTTTCAAGCTTACAATCGCCTCCTAGCGCTGGAACTCCGGGCTCCACTGGACTACAGGGTTCAAATGGCCTCGGAACCTCCATTACTGGTGCACTTAGCAGCTCTGCTAACAACCTAAGCCATTCAACATCAATAGGAACAAACGACTACCTCGGAAGTAGTTCGAAATTATGGATGGACAGTGATAACGTCAGCGGAACTCCCTCTGAACACGGCCAGAGATCTCATGTACGCAAGGTTTCTAATAACGCACAGATCTGGCGTAATGACAATCTTACTCCAACACATAACTTTCATTTAGCAGGAATGGCTGATTTCCAACCTTTTGGTTCGAGTCTTAGTCTCAATCTTCCTAGCTATTCTAATATCTACGAACCATCCGAAGATGATCGTGATAAGTTGATTTAAAGAGTTAGTGAGAGTAAGTGAGAGTTAGTAAGAGTTACTAGAGTTAGCGTATATTACCTGAAGAATGTTGAAATACCTGGCTGGAAGTTCTAGAGACTATATCTCACTATTTTTCACTGACTTTATAAGTGAATATGGATCAACTGACAATCTAAATGTACATATCCGCATATACAGCATTTATTATCTAAGTAGCAATTTTGTAGAGCCATAATCGAACTAAATTTTAACTTCTTGGATGTTGCTAGTTTCGTCTGACTTCATCATATTTGACACCTAGCATTTGTGATCTGTGATCATTCAAACCCGGGGGTTCTCTAAATCTCGGAAATCTGGAAATCTGGAAATCTCGGAAATCTTTCCTCATATGGGAATTCCCCGACTTCACCCTCACACGTCCACATATAAAGATGGAGATTTCCCACGATCCAGAACTTGCCCATTCACCCAGCACCACTTCACTATCCACCCACCACTCAACACTTCACTACCATGACATTACCTTCTCTCTATTATAACGATGACAAACTATCGTTTGCTTACTCTACTGTCCATAAAAGATGGCCACTAATCATTGAAGGAGCTATCAAAGATGTCACCGACACAATTGCCACCAAACCCACTCTTGCCACCTCTGGAGAAACCATCCTCGACTCTTTGAAGTCAATCTTGGTCTCTTTCAAGAATGATGAGGTCGTGAGACCTTTCAACTCCGAGGAATTTGGTCTTAACCCAGACTTATCTCACTACAACTCTTCCCTCGAATCCATAGACCGTCAACCCGTCACTTGGCTCACGGGTCCGTGGTTGTATTTGGAATGTTACTTATACCAACTCATCAATATCCAATTCATCTCCTCCACCGAGACGTTCTGGCACACCTTCGATATCTTTGAAAACTTGAAGAACTCAACTTTCAAGCAATCGGAGCTCGGAGTTTTGGAGCTCTGTAAGAGATACCAAGTTCTCCACCAACAATTGGATGAAAATGTTGATAAAGAAACCTTGAAGCTCTTGTTTCATGAATTCATTGATATTTCGTTATGGGGAAATGCCACCGATCTCTCGTTGCTCGCTGGTAACGTTACGTTGGAAGACATCAAATCTGTTCAAGGTGCAGAGGTTCGTAAAAAGAACGAAGAGAATATTTTGGTGAATGATTTGGACCAAGCATGGTCGTATCTCACTACTAAGGGCATGAACAGAATCGATATCGTCTTGGATAACTCGGGGTTTGAATTATTTGCAGACTTGATCTTTACTCTCTTTGTTCTCGATTCGAAATTGGTGAACGAAGTCCATTTACACTGTAAGGAGATTCCATGGTTTGTTAGTGATACTATGCCAAAGGATTTCCATGCATTGTTGGCGCAGCTTGTTGATAAGGAGTTTTATCCAAACATCCATCAAAACTCAGGAGACTCCAGGGCCATCCAATTCTTGCACAGTAAGTTGGTGAGCTACCACCAGAGCAACCAGATCGTCATAAAATCAAATCCATTCTGGACTTTAGACTATAACTACTGGAACCTTGCGAAATCCGGTGACTTGTACGACGATTTGTTGGCCTCATCGTTGGTCATTTTCAAGGGAGATTTGAACTATAGAAAGTTGACTGGTGATCTCCAGTGGGATAAGACTACTCCGTTCACCACGGCCATTCAAGGTTTGGCAAAGAGCAAGTTACCTGTTCTTTCTCTCAGAACTTGTAAGGCAGACGTCGTTGTTGGATTGGAGAAAGGAGTCAATGAAAAGTTGATCGAAAAGTACAAGGCAATGGGTAACGAAGTCGGAGAGTTCTGGAGCTCTTCCGGGAAATGGGCGGTGATTTCGTTTTCAGAGGGCTCTTAAACGTAGAATGAGAAAGACTCTCTGAATAGAGAAATCTACCGGAGAATTCAGAGCTTTGAATGGAAATATTGAATACTTTTGGATATGATCTGAAAATGATTACAGAAAAATAGATAAATAGACAATAAAGTTTCTTTAGATATTTACCAGGATTAGTGGTTTTCGTGGTACGATTGCTGACATCTTCGCTAAGTCATCGGACTCTTCAGCTCAGCCTTCAACAGCTACATCAAATTTCTAATAATTGTTCATTATTCGGACAAATTTGGTCATAGTCAGTGGAGAGCCCTAATTCTTCTCAGATATGACCGAAATCTATCCAGTTTATATAAATATAGTAATTGCTGTCGTAAATGACTTTAGGGTTGAATTTCGCCAAACGATTTTAAAGGTTTTAGAGATTTAGAGACGCCAGAGAGTTCACATATTTCAAAGCTTTTAGAAATTTCACCCAAATTTTCCCGAAGACATCTCAAGTAACGAGGTTTATGCTGTGAAATTTCCATGGATTCCCATAAATTCCCATAAATTCCCACTAGGCACCACACCAGTAGCGAAATGAAGTTTTAGAGAATAGATGGATCCATTGAAGAATAATGACACAAGAGACTCAGTACTTTCACCACTAGAATAACACATATTCAAGGTCACTACCTCATCTTTCTAGCCACCAAATACAATCATCACGACGGTAGATACCTCTGTTCGTTTCATAGTACTATTCCCAACTTAGTTATCTCATAGCTCTCACCATAGTGCTTCAAAATCGTCAACTCAGCTTATAGCGTCTTATCGTCATCTATGACTGGCTTTGATCATCTAATATAGTCCCAAACTCTCCGTTGGTAGCTGTTTGTGGCCGCCGCTAGCCAGTATGGCCACATTACATATCAGCAGCCTTTCTCAGATTACAAGCCACAATCTTGAACTTATCAACGGTCACCTCGCTATCGACAGTTCCTGTCCCATTTCCATCTCTCCCTACGGCGCTGACGTCGCTCATTTTGATCAATACATTCTTGACAATAAACGTCCAGACATCGTCACAGAACCTATAAGTATCCAAGTCGCCCTTGAAGGTTAATCTCGACTTCGCAGTGTTTCCCTCCAACTTCAAATTGTCAGATATGATACGGTCAAAGTTGTTCAAAATCCTCATGGCCAATTGGGGCTGAATCTTCTGGTCGGAAATAAGCGTGTCGAGGGCATCAGTGAGAGTTACGCCGATGGTCGATCTCCTGTAGAGTTCATAGTAGGCTGGGGCACTCATTGTTGATCGGAGGGGGCTATGAAAATGTTAGTTTGTGAAATTTTGATTTAGTGAGGGCTGGTGGTACACGACTTTGGGATTCTGGGGAAGTAGCAGCTGTAAAGCGAGGCATATTTGTGTAGGTTGAGACGTTCGAGGAATTCCCCAGTCATAGGGGAAATTACAGTTTAGGACTAGAGTTGTATGAATATTTAGCTCCGACCGGAATAGGGATCGAGATGTAGTGAGTGATATTTAGGATTTAGTGTGGGTCTCTATTTTATTAGAACCCACTAGCAATTGAGTAGTAGCTGTACTAATAGTACCATTCTACTCTAAAATATTCTATTACACTGTACTATATTCTGGTAGTCCCTATTATATTCTATCTCCCCTTATATCGGTACCATTTCTTAGTATACTACATAATATTCACCCATACACGACTTATGATGAGCATAGATTCAATGTCAAACTCCACTGGAATCCTTAACAAACCAGTTATGGAACAACTAACTATATCCAAAAGATTTCGGAATGCCGTGGTCGAGTATCAGCGACTCGAGTCGTCAGGAGAAAGAAACGATTCTGTTTTATACCAGACGCAGCTCAGCAAGTTGGTCCATGAGTTGAAGTTGATCACATCGATTGTTGAAGAGCTCCATTTATTTAGTGACAACGAAGGGATTGAGGAAGTCAGTGTGAAGTACCTTCCTTTTTTGAATGGTGAGTTCTATTTAGGTGGATGTTATGCTAACGGAAATGTTGTGATGGATGGGACGTCTCCACTAGGAATTTCCAAGTCAGCGTCGTTAAACTTGGCCAGATTACACCTTATCCAATTCTTAGTACGATTACAAGCGTACAATCTCTTGAGCAAGGCTCAGAGTGAACGAATCAACTCGTTCAAAGAACTTTACAACCCTACTCTTGCAGAAATCATCACCACTAATCCCACCACCAGAAGACAGGAAAAGATCGAAAACTATAAGCTAGAGAAGGAATTGAGAGGAAAGTTATCGATATTAGACGACCACTACTCGAGCAACAATGCCGATGACGATCTAGAGACGTTTGACGAAGAAATCGTGTCTAAAATATATACCGACCACTTGCGATTACATGTTCTAAACGCTTTCGGGAAGCTTGAATCGCTAACTATGGAACTACAAGTCATAGCCAACAAGTCCGAAGTCCCTCCACCTCATCCACAGACTGATTCCAGAGTTCCTTCCAGAGAAAATGACTACGGATACACTTCTCGTCTCGAAACTCTTCCTCTGTATGGTAAAGAGATCTCAGATTTGCTTTCAAAACAGGGAAAGATTTTACAACCGTTCACCATAACTTCCAAGAAACAACAGTTGAAGGATAAGGTGTTTGGAACTGGCCAGGTTTTGCCTTCGATGTCGGTGGAAGAGTATCTAGATTATGAGTTGGCCAATGGTAAAATGGTTAGTGAAGAGGTACAGGGAAAGAACGAGAGTGATAGTGACGATGAGGACGATGAGTTGGAGAAGAGACAATGGGACGATTGGAAGGATGATAATCCAAAGGGTGCCGGAAATACAAAAGCGAATATTGGTTAGGGGAAGGTAATGTGGTGAGCTCTGGGTGTAGATTATGCTAGTTGTCGCCAATATTAGTCATTAGTTTCGTTAAAATTGGTCTTGTTAATAGTGGTCTCGTGAATATTAGTCGTTGTCAATTCTTCTAATCCTCACCAATTCTTCTAATCCTCACCAATTTTGCACCCAAAAATAGGTAACTTTCGGAACCATCAAAGTTTATAGATATTTTCGTCTTAATTTAAGCTACAAGGACCCTCTCTAGATACTTATTGTACATTAGTATTAATAATTATAATTATTTATTAAAAATACTTGAAAACTCGCTAGATTTGTAAGTATTAGTAGTAGAGATATCACTAGAAACGAGAGTTCTTGGAACTTTCACTAGAGTTATAGACACTAGAATCATCACTAGACACTAGAATTATCACTAGACACAAGAATTCTACTTGACACTTCTCACTAGCTCTCTCTACAGATCCCTCTCACAAGGACTCGCTAAATAAAACTTCATTATTTATTGTATATATATTAAATTACATGGAAATGACAATTCTTCCAGTGGAAATTTAGAGGGTTTAGATCTAACGTGGTCCTAAATATCTCAAATGTCGCGTTATAACATGCTACCATGTCATAATATATGAAATTGGTGTGCTGAAGCTTGGTGCTACCTTAAAATAGGGAGAAATCTTCAAGAAAAGCTAACCGTTCGGCGAGAAAAGTGAACAATTTGGCCAGACATACAAATTTATAACTCTGGAAGTGATCACTGAGTAAACTTTCTGGTGATAAGTGTCAGTAGCTACTTCAAGCAACAATCTCAGAAACTTAGCAGGTCTTTAACGGACCGATACTCTCCAGACTTTGATCGGGATTGTGAGTTGAGTCGTCGAACGTTCTTCAACACGCTAGAATTAGTGAGCGAGGTCCGCTAGAATACGAAAACCACCACTAATATGCCTCAGTCATCCCCCTTTCTAACTCTGCTAACCATTCATAATACTCTACTTTGACCTCCTCGTATTTAATCACACACAACTTCTCATCATCCAAGCTCTTAACAATCCATCTATCCTCGTCATCTTCGAAACTTCTCAAACAATTCAAAATTATCATGTATAACTCCAAAATCTTCAACTTATACTGATCAAGATCTTCGCTAGACGAAGTGTGGGTGAGCAAATTGTTGTGCTCGAATTTGAATCTGGTGATGAACATATATAAAGATTCTATGGCACCTCTCTTATCAGTCAACTGGTCGGATCCCAACTTCTTTGATGCTCCAAACAACCTCCACGAGTAGAGGTATTCATAATGCTTGAGAGAAGTTGCAAGGGTGAGTTCGTTGTTGGCAAGTTCCAATAAAATACTATCAATAAGTAAGTAATGAGATTGGAGGTTGTTTTTTGGAGGGAAGAGAGTCGAAATCGATTGGTTGGAAATCAACTTGACGATAAATTTGGTGAATAATTCTCTGAAGTTTGTAGAATGCTTCAAGTCTGATAATGCTTCGTAAACGATATCGAAACGAGATAAAGTTAACGAGAAATCAAATATGTTTAGATAGTAAGCGGTGATTTTGGATTTTATCGCTTCAGACGGGGTCTGGATCGATTTCAAGATATCTATGGCGATTTCCTCGAAGTTCAAAGCAGTTTGTATGAAGTTGGATTGAGAGTCAATGAATTTGGTGAATGGTGAAGGTTTTGAGGTTGATCTGGAATGTGGGGGGTTAGCCTGGGATCTAGAAAGCTCAGAAAGTGAATGGTAATAGTTAGATTTATCTAATGCAAGTATTTCCGAGGAACTCAACTTGTTCATGATATTTAAAGAACTCTCGTCGCTTTCTCTATCCTCGCCTTCGCCAAAGATATTTCTCAAGAAGTTCCTGATGTCGTCCTTGCACCCTAATACCTCGTAGATCTTTTCCTTTAACATCTCCTTGTTTTCGTAAAACACCTTGTAGTTTTCAAAGATTTTGAAAAACTCGTTTGGTTCGTTATTTATCAAGTAAACGATTCCCATCAAAAAACGGTCTATGATTCTCGATTCGCTCAATGAGCCAAAGAAGTTGTTTTTGATGAATTTTCCTTCTCTTCTGTTGATGAGTTCAATGGTGACGTCGACTATGAAATTCTCGTAGTTTGAAATCACATTTCCGTAAAAGTAATCATAGGCTTCATTCACTTTTTCTTGCTGAATCAAACTTTTGAGGTAGGGATACTTTTCGGCGATATTTACCCAGAACAAACTGAACTCAACGTTGCTGAGGTCGGACTCGATCTTTGAGTCTTTTTCATTGGATTTGAAGCACGTTTCAAACAAGAAGTCCACAATTGAATAAGTATTCAAGCGTTGAAGAACTTGATTTATGAGGCTTAGAATTTGATTGCTTCCTTCACAGATTAAAAAGAGCATCACTAAGTTGATTAAGATCGATTCGTGCTTGGATTTGATCTCTTTAAAAGTTGCCACGGTGTTTAACTTCGTCAAGATGCCAATTTCTTTGGAAGATCCAATGTCCTCGATAACTTCAATCGAATCTATGAGTGAATTTATGGTGTCCATTACGTCTGGTATGTTTTCTAGCTCACTCAAGATAGATTGGATTTCTTGATGTGACATTTTCGAACCTAAAAAGGTTTCATATAGGTCAGTTACACCATCCGAGGTGAGATGTGAAGATTTTCGAATCTCATCAGATAACTTATTGTAGCTTTTGGTGGATAAAATTGTTGAAAAAGATGACAAAATTGAAGAAAGAGAAGACGAGCCCCCTTGACTAGAGGAAGATATCACCTCGTAATAATGTGATTTGCGGAATACTCCTAAACCATTTGAATTCAAACTTAAAAGAAATGATCTTGCCACAGCTAATGCTAGCGGGGCCTCACTATACTTCTTAAACTCCTCGCATAACGAATACAACTTAAACCAGAATGACTTGGCATCTTGCTGTTTAATATTTGAAGCTGTTTGAATAGTTTCATTTGTAGCTTCACCAATTGGTAATATTTGGTCAATATGTTCAAGACCAATATGTTCACGAAGGATATTTAATGAAGTAGAAAGAATCAAATTGTCATAATTTCCAGAATTCAATACCTTGTTACTGTAATAGGAGACGTCGTGATATGGCGAAAACTCATTTGTTCCTTCTTGAGATATATTTGACCAGCATGTTGATGAAACTATACCTTTATCAACTGCATATGTCACGGCTACTGCCGAAGTATTTGATTTCCATAGAATATGAAACTTCACCATATCGCCGGCTTCAATCTGGAAATCTTGGATAAACCATAAGCTAGTCTGAGATGTCAATAAGTTTGGAGACGATAAACCAAGATCAAATGATTCCACTAATTCGAGAGTTGGAGAAAATATGATTTTGAAAGTTTTAATGGAAAATCCACTATGGCCAGATACTTTGTCATCTCTCTTTTCTTTGTCATCACTGGTGTAGTGCAAAGATAAGAACGTCTCGCCAGCTTCTTCATAAATTTGTATGTATTTTGTTGGAACAGACGTCAACCATGAACCAGAGTCAATAGTCTCATTTAATTTTATAGGAGTGATTGCTGGCTGATGTGTGTTTAAATTCCATACTTTGATCATCTTACTGACCGAGAATGTTATGAAATATTCCTCGTTCAACTTAATAAGATCCACGATCGAATTGGAAGATATGCCTTCTAATACAATCTCTTGTTTCGGAGATCTCTTAAAGAGTCCACTTATGAAATTTAAGGGAACCAACGAAGTAGTATCGTCAAAATTATAGATATCAAAGTCAGATAATTCCGTAGGTCTCTGGAAATGTAATAAACCTCCGTCCTTTAAGGAAACTATGAGATTCAATGAATCGATTGCTTTTAAGAAGTATGGGAATGATCTCATTTCAAATGAATATGGGACAGAGATGTTTCCCCATTTTTTAAAATCATCAAGAGTGAACTTGTTGATTTTACTATTCTTGTTATATAAAAAGTCCGATATATCAACTTTTAAGGTGATGAATAGGAAATTTTCATCAATGATGTCGATTATTAACGTCTTTTGTTCATTTAACGACACGCTTAAACAATTGGTAGATATGAGTTTATGAGACAACTCAATTTGCAATTTTTGATATTGATATCCCAAGCTGTTTGAAGAGGAATCAAGCGGTGTTAATATGATGGTCTTTAAGTCATTCAATATCTCGTAAGATACTAATTCAACAACAGATCCGTTCAAGTTTATAAGTCCTCCAGAGTTTGAGAGTTTGTTTTGAAATTCTTCATTGGCGGTTGTAATTGATGATTTTGTTGGATATTTAAGCGGTAATGTGACTACTTGAGAGGCTAGATGTTGTTTATACCCCAGAATGTTGGCGGCGGAGTAGGTGTTATCCATCGTGATGGGTTGGAAGAGATGTTTACAATTTTTTGATGGTCTGAATTTGAAGGTTGAAAAGTAGGACATAGTGCGACATTGTTGAGATTTATTTAGTAGTCATTCACGTGATTACTGCAAGAGTTGAAGATGAAGAAAGGTAGAAACTGTTCATGATATGGTTGTGGAGGAGGGGCTTCCAATGTTATCCATATTTATATGGTTTTAAGATATAATTGTTGGTCTTGATTGGCTTATGTATATGGACGACATAACGACATCTCGCGACATC